>ERZ772880.7-NODE-7-length-171335-cov-10.269734_pt1 | contig 171335 bp, 209 predicted proteins | sample MGYA00580577_ERZ772880 | MGnify/ENA primary metagenome ERZ772880 (study PRJEB29015, sample SAMEA2737705) | human gut metagenome | biome: human gut; feature: human-associated habitat; material: faeces | place: China | collected 2012 ... | reverse complement strand
CAAGCCTCCAATTTGAAAGAAGCTATCGAAGTGCTGGAAAAAGGAATGAAGGGTACTTTGGCCGATTACAAAATCGCTTCTGTCACCGAAACCGCACTCATGGATATATTCCCGTATGATGCCGAAGATGACAAAGATACGGATAAAACAGCCGATGCCAACAATCCATCTGTCCGCAAATTCTTCCAGTCCCTACCTGAAGGATGTAAGACGGAAATCACCGTATCGGGAAAGAAGATCATCGTAGACAAGACCGGACGTGACACGGTTGTAACACCGATGGATGAAGGATGAGAAAGGAAACAGTTCGATGGATTTTGGATACGACATACCGGACTATGAACCAGATGAATACGATAATTACGATTACGAATGAGACATATAGAAGATCAATTACAAAAGTCAATAGTCAGATGGTTCGATTTGCAATATGCGAACCTCAGACACTTGCTGATACACGTTCCTAACGGAGGCTATCGCAATGCAGTCGAGGCGGCGAAGTTTAAACAAATGGGTGTCAGAGCCGGGGTCCCGGACCTCATTTTGCTATATCCAAATAAAGAACACCCGTTTATGGGGATCGAGTTGAAGGCCGGCAAAAACAGGCAATCCGTACACCAGAAGGAATACGAAGCTGAATTTGGTCGGATCGGCGCCAAATATGTCGTTGTCCGTTCGATCGGCGAATTCATGAAAGTTGTGAATGAGTACTTAAACAACGTATGACGATGGAGAAAGAGATAAAAGAAATAAGCGATTATCTAAACACCACCTGCTCGAACAATCCGGCGGAAATACAAGAGCGTATATCCGTCATCATGGTCTACATGATGCGTACCGGCGAAATGCTCGCAGAGGCAAAAAAAATACTCCGGAAGAAAAAGTCTGACGAGATACAGAACATGATCATCCGGATAGCGAAAGAAAATTGCCTGTCGGCCAAAGTGCAGAATGCCTTACTGGATAGCATCGCGGAAGACGAATGCTATCTGGTCGACCGATTGGACCGACTCAATGCTTCTTGCACGCATCAACTGGATTCACTTCGAAGCCTGCTTAGTTACGAGAAGGAATCGCTTAGACTCAATAAGACAGGATATTGATAAAGTGGAGAAGAATTTATGATATGGCAACAAGGAAAGAGTTGACAAGCTACTTTCCCCATGACAGCAATGCAAGAAACTCTGACAAACTTATACGGCTTAGAATGCGGCATAAAGCTGCCGGTTACGGTGTTTACTTTATGATCCTTGAAAGATTAAGGGAAGAACCGGAATACACGAGTGTCAAAGATTATAACATGATAGCCTTTGACCTTCGTGAAGACACTTCCCTGATAAAATCAGTCGTTGAAGATTTTGGGTTATTTGTCTTTACCGATGACGGTAAGTACTTCTACTCCGAAAGTTTCAAACAAAGAATGGAGATTAAAGACGAACAAAGTAGAAAAAAAGCTGAAGCTGGAAAGAAAGGTCTTGAAAAAAGGTGGGGAAATAGCAAAAATATAGCAAATGCTATCGAAAATGATAGCAAAGCTATAGCAAATGCTACGGGAAATGATAGCAATAAAAGAAAAGAAAAGGAAAGTAAAGAAAAAGAAAGTAAAGAAAAGTATCCTCCCCCTCTATCCCCCGCAGGGGGAAATGGAGGATGCGGAAATAATCTTTTTTCTAAAGATTCCAATACAGATGGGATAGAAAGAAACTTCGAAGGACTGACCAACAGGCTGAACAGATTATTTATCCCTCCAGACGAGTTCAACATCATTTGCCAATTGTCGAACAATGGAGAAATAGGGCATCCCATTTGGACCATAATCCAAGCTGCTGAACGAGGAGGAGCTCGGCTGCACTCTCCCGGCAAATATATTATTTCAGAACTCAAAAAAGCAATCAAGAAATGAAAATCAATGTTTTCAAAACTCAATGTAAAATAGGTTCATCTGTCAAATACAAACAGAAAACAAGAAAAGTTGTCGACATAAACCGAAGTACCAATGAGGTTTGTTTAGACCACCGTCTGTGGGTTCGTTGTACAGAGGTTGAGTTATTAACATCGGAATAAAAAATATATGATCATGCAAAAAGACTGGAAATTAGAAGAAATAAAGCGTCTCGAAAAGGAACGCGACAGGAACTTGGCAATACACTGTAACTATGTGGCTGCCAAACATCAAAGACTGATCGACAGACTGGAAAAGGAAATCAATCAAGACACGAAACATTAATACATCTATAACTACCTAAAATTTAAAAACAATGAATGTTAACATCAAAAATTTAAACCTGTCGGTAATCATGCCGGCGATCACCAAGAGTGGCCAACCCGTATGTAACGACCGCGTATCATCTGAAAAGGACAAAGTAGAGCACGCCAGCGGACTGTATCTAATCTACGAAGACGGACACGCAGAGCCGTTTACCGGCGATAACTCCAAAGATTGTGTACGATACATCGGGTTGAAGCACGGATACATGTCATTTGCAATCTCACTGACGGAGCATGATAGCGTACAATTGCTTGACGATGATAGCCGTGAAGAATCCGGAAGTGGGACATATTACGAACGTGAATGTGATGCGCTGTTTGACATTGACGGACGCGGCAATACGGAACGCCTTGTAACCAGAAATCCAAAATTGAGAAATCTGCTGGAAGATGGCGAGTATATACCATCTCTTGGTCAATTAAATTTAATGGCCCATTATATGGACGAACTAAACAAAGCATTCGCTTATGTTTCGGCATCTCCCCTCTCCTCGACGTGGTATTGGTCCAGTACTGAGAGCAGCCAGGCCGTCGCGTGGTACGTGGTCTTCTCCAGTGGCCTCACGGGCACCGGCAACAAGCACATCGGAGACATGGTTCGGGCGGTAATTGATTTTTAAAAGGATTACAATGATAACATCAAGGTGATTATACACCACTTTACGCAAAAAAGCGTAAAACAATATACATTTGTATGAAACTTCATACTGGGTATCACCAATACCCTCTACCGGTTGCTCGAAAGTGAGATCACCGGATTCTTTTACTAAACAAAACGTTTTTGATTTTACTTACCCAACGAATATTTTTTTTAGGGTAAAACCTTATATCAAAGACCTCTTTTACCCAACCGTCTTGTCCGAAACAAGGGACTATATGATTCGATTGAGTAAAACAAAGTTAGAGAAGAAAAATATGAAATTAAATAACATCCGTATGTTTTATAACATAGCCAGTATAAAATGATATATAAAGTAAAAATAAAAGACAATACAAAAACTCCTTTTGAATATGCTTCTGACATAGAAGCGTTTGAAAATAGTAGAGAATTTATTTTCAAGCCAGGAGTGAATGTGATTGTAGGTAAAAACGGTAGTGGAAAATCAACTTTGCTTAACATCATATCAATGTATGCGTTATGTGAGAAATCCATGTGCTCTGAAATACCGATCGAGGCACTGGATTTTCCACCTATATTTGATGATGATGACAAGGTTCTTGATGGGATTGACATATCATCCGATTATGCAGGGAAAGTATTCCGTTTATTGCCATCGGAGGAGATGAATCGAGATAGTGTATTGAAAAACATCAGCAACTTAGATTTGTATGTGAATAATATTAGAAGATCTTATGGAGAGAAAGTGGTGTTATCATTGGAATCACTTTTCAATTTAATGTTCGGTCAAAAGGATTATACGTTTCCAATACAAGATCTTGTAGAATACAAGAAAAAATCAAATGCGTTTTGGATTAAAAGGATTGATAATCTGTTGAAGTATTATAAAAGAAACCGCATAACATTAGCAGAAAGCAGTTTTGAATACACGGTTCTCATGGATGAGCCAGACAGGAATCTTGACATTGACAATATAATGCAAATTTATAATGTATTATCATTCCATAAACCACAAACACAAATTATAGCCATAATACACAATCCGGCATTGATTTACAAGTTAAGCAAATTAGATTGTGTGAATTTCATAGAGATGACAGAAGGATATCTAAAGGATGTTGTCAATTTCATAAGTGAAACAAATAAATGAAAGAGAATGAGAAAAGAACTGAAAATAATAGGATCAAGAGATCGGCACGTATTTACAGCGACATTCATTCGTTTTGGATTCAGGGATGGGTATAAAGGACCTGTAAAGACAATACTTTTACAAGACGTGTTACTCGATGGTAAAATAGTAACAGATCATTTGTGGTTTGATTTGACAAAAGGATTCGAAAGCGCCGATTTATTACCAGGCGATGTGGTTGAGTTTTGTGCAAGGGTTAGTATTTACGAGAAAGGATATAAAGGATATAGGAATGACGTATTCGATAGGCCGATAGAAAAGGATTATCGATTGTCAAGACCAACAAAGATTAAAAAGATTGGGAAGAAATCAATAGATTGACATACTACCGCGAACTTTAGGTGTGGGAGTATGTCAAAGAGATGACAGAAGGGCATCTTAGTAAAACTTGTATATTTGTGTCTAATTAATTAAAGGTGAGATGAACTGGAAGAAATTCAAAGAGGAAAAACCTTCAGAGGGAGAAGAAGTGTTGGCTTATCACCCAAGTTGGATAGATGAAGATTTCAACCCAAGAGGTATAAGAATAGGGTTTTGGAATGGAGGAGACGATTTTAAATCGGCTCATTGGTGGGATTATCAAGATTGTTATATCACAATCTCTCATTGTGATTGTGATGATAATTCTCTTTTCAGTGATAGAATAAAAAACAGCATAGAGCCAGAGTTATGGATATCACTTGATGTTATTACAAATTACTTACCTGATATAAAACAAAATCACTTATCACAATGAGCTATTTTATATTAATGGGAAGAAGAATCCCCAAGCAAGCCATAACAGGCTTCAAATTTCAAAATGAAACAGATAACATTCGTCCTTTCTTGTCAATCAGGATAAGGGGAAAGGACGAAATTATACCTTTCAAAGATAAAAAGGAGATACAGTCTGTAAAAGCGCATCTGTGTTCTATCTTCTCCGGATTTGTAAAAATAGGCGACTGGTATCTCAAGATGTCGGAAGTTAAGGAGTATAAGCCGGTGACTGCCGAAGATATGAACCCCTACATCTTGTTTAAGACATCTAAGTTCGGAAACATAAAAGTTCGTTTCCCGAAAGATGAAGATATGGATGCCGAATTATTGGTGTTAGATCAACTTTTTGATGTAGAATGAATTATTAATCATCTTTTAAAAATCATGACCTGGAAAGAATTAAAAGACAAAATATCCCTTATGACAGAAGAAGAGCAACAGCAAGAAGTTGCAGTTTGGGGAGAAAATATGAATCTAATGAAAGATTGTTCCTTGGAGAAAACAGACGAGGATTTGTACTATAATACTGAATGGGATTATACTTGTGAAGAGAGTGAATTGGAACCGGAAGACAAGAATGACCCTGATGTACATAAGGTATATGAAGCAGGAATGCATTATATTTATTCAAATTGATTTAAAAAAGATCTGATTATGGCAGCATTAACAACACTAAATATAACGGAAAAGAACGCTAATAACAGTTTGTCTGTAACTGTTAAAGTGAATGTCACCAAAGAAGGAGTGTTTACCACTACCTTGTCAAAAGAAGATGTGGATAAGATTCATTCTTATGGGATCAAATTACCTACAAACAGATTAGGCAACGAAGGATATTTCAATAGTATAGCACTTTCTGATTTGGAAAGTCAAATCAGGGAAGTTCTGAAGAGATGTTTGAGTTATAAAATAGTAGAAGAAGTGCCTGTTATTAAGTATCAACTGGAAACGAATTGCCTGTTTTCATATGACAAAAACGGAAATATTGTCCCTAACCCCTCTAAGGAATGGACAGGAGGCGATGAAAATGGAGAATGGAGGGATGGAACTTCCCGTTTAGATGCCTTAAACGCCCAACCTTTCGGTTTTAGTGTTTATGCAAAACCATTTCTAAAAAGAGTAATTGAATATGGAAATGGAGAGACAAAAGTAGAATACAGCAGGTTAAATACAGAAAAAGGAACCTATGCGCACTGGCTGAATTGTGTAACGAGCATATCATACAATAGACATAAACAGGTAATGGAAGTGGAGTGTAACGAATGTACCTCGAAATTATTCGTTGATATGATCAAGTCCATTTGTAAGATAAACGAACAAGTTAAGAGTTTTGTCAATCCAGAACAAATAAAAGCAATTGCGGAGTCAAATGAACCGATTTTGCTTTTATCTAACAACTAAAAAATCATGAGGTATGTATGTGTTTTTATCTGCTTTCTGTTATGGCTTATTTTTACGTTGCTATTATCATTCACTGTCATAGGATTGGTTATAAGCGTGAGTGATGAATGGCAGGAAATGGGTGATAAAATAATAGATAAACTTTAAAAATAATTGAGCATGAGTAAATATACAGCAAAACAAATTGCCGAGTCCGATGATCTGTTTGATAAGCAAATACATAAAGTCAGAAAGTTTTATTTGAGTCGTAATCCTGATAAAATGATGATGCTCGAAGAAAGAAAAGCTGTTATCAAAGAACGAAATAAAGGCCTTTCCCCAGAATATGATAAGGAATATTATTGCGGAACCTGCGGAGCTAAAGACGGTGCGGAGCATCCTAAAACCGGATATTGCTTTCACTGTGATACGGATAACTGGATTCCAAAAAATGACTAACAGCTAAAATAATCGAATTATGACAGCCGAGAAGTTTAAATCTATTTGCAAAGAGAAAGGAATAACTTGGAATGATCTTGTCCGCATTAGGGTTATCAAACCAAAGAAATTTCTCGGATTCTTTAGGCAATTAACAGGTATAACAATCGAAGGTGCGTTCAATGGCTGTTCTGCTTGTGTTGAAATAATGGCTGATGATGACAACGGTGTTTCAATGATGCACTATATTGATTACGAAGATATTATAGGAGTTGAATTAATTAAAAATTAAAAATAATTGAGTGAACAGTTTGCAAAAATCAGTACGAATGCGTTGTTAGGATTATCAACATCCGCCACATAAGAACCATCTAATCCCGTAAATATCGTGATGCGTTGGTAGTACGTGTACAGATAGCAAACAGGCGTTGGGATAAAGCATTTGGCAAACATTCACTCTAAATAAGAAATAGTAGATATGAATACAGAATTTGAAAACATGGCTTTGCTGAATATAGAAGACTACAATGAGCTTAAAGCTAAAGCCGAAGAAACAGATGAACAGATAAAGAAACAAGCCGAAGAAATGGCTAAGCCTGAAGTTGTCACATTGAAAGTACGTTTTTATACATACGGAGTATCATACAATCCATATACTTGTGTTGATGTTGAGATACCATTCTATGATGATAAAAAAATCAGAGATATGCTTAACAAAGCAAGTGCTGATATAATGAAATGGTGTGACAAAAATATGGAAAAATACAACAAAGAACTCAAAGAATCCAGGTCTACAAAAAAACATTGCGAAGGACTAAGAAAGCATATCGCAAATCTCGAAAGACGCCTTTTAAGGCATACATTGGCAAATGTTATTTTATCTATTATATCAGTTGCGACTATAATTGCCCTTTTCACATTAATTCAAAACTAAAAAAATATGAATAAGAATATAATCAACAACGCTCAACTTTTAGAGATTAAAACTAAGATTAGACAACTTGGAGCAATGATGAATGCATATCAATGCAGGTTTGTGGTTTCTTCGGGTCAATTGTTTTTTGTGGATGATGAATATGCTGGAACGGTTAAACTGACTAATCTTGATAATGGAGAATCTAACATATCATTCCCTTCATGTGACGATGGATTGATAATCAATCCAGCCGATAAGCATATTAAATAATTTCAAAACTAAAAATATTTAAATTAATTAAACAATAATAAGACATGAAACAAGATATAGAATATGCTGTTCCTCTTTTTAAAGCTGGTGCAGAGTGGCGCATTAACAGCGTGTGGCATTCTATAACAGTAATTCCAGATTGCCACCGTTTTATTGTGTTTCTCCCTAAGAAATCAACAATAGGATCAAAGAATCCAATTATGGGTATATTGGAAGAGAACAGAACTTTTATATCCAGCCGTCCAGGATGTATTTTATGCAGATTAGATGAAATGGAATCATGGGCTTATTTGGATGATCTATTACCTTAGGTAATTATATACTCAATTAATTATTCATTTTTAAAAGTTAGAGTTATGAGACAAAAAAGGAAAAACACTTCATCCAATTTGGAGAAACAAAAAAAATGTACTGATAAGTATGAATACATATATTTGCCAAAAGATCCGTTTAAGAAGCATCCTAATAAAAAAGGAGAATGTTATTTAATTCGTAGAGGCGAGGTCTAATACCGGAATGCAAAACGTTTTAGGACTTGACGATCCTAATGATAGATCGGGTACAAAATTAGTAAAAATACTATCCTCTAAAGCTATAAGCGACTGTATTCCAAATGGTTATTTATCGGTAAAAGATAAGCCATTTCCTTGTTTTAAAGAAAATAGAAGAATGAATAAATTAAGAAGAAAATTTGAAAGGTTATGACCGACAGAGAGCTTCTTGAAGAAAACAATAAGATGTTAAAGGAAATCCTAAGTTTTGTGAGAAAAGTCGATTCTGTTGAATACAGGGATCATCATGACTTTATGGAATTTCTTAGAAATGTGGCAGCCGATATATGGGTAGAATATACGGAGCCTGAACAAAGAGGTAGATTGTTTAATTTAATAAATAAAAATAAATGAAAACAGTTTTTGATTTAAGCAGAGATGAGATCGTGTCATTGACATGCAAAGAGATATATCTGTATATAGACAAAGAGCTTGCTGGTAAAGGTATTCCAATTGAAGCTAAAAACTGGAATATAAAGAACAAAAAAGAAGTCGTGTATCCAAGAACTGGAGTTCCAGTATTTATGTTAAAAGATATCGGTATCGGTTTTAGAACCATAGAAGGTGCAACAGAGGTGGCTAATTTGCTTATTAAATATAATGCATTTAAAATGGAATCAAAGTTTCTGATAGGATCGTATGAACAGTTTTGGATCATAAATGGAAGTGTTTGCCCAGCCATTACAGGAGAAGCAGGATATAGCAAGGAAGAGTTTGATAAGGTAAACAAGGAAAACAAAGATCCAGAATTGGAAAGTATAAATTCCTTCAATGATACTGTGAAAAAAGCCAATGAAATTAAAGACAGGGTGTTGAAATACGTGTACAACATAAAACAAGAGCGTTCATATAACAATGACCTGATTGGTATCTTTGAAAAGTATAAAGATATAGCAGACGGTGATATGGAGGTAGCTATGAATTTTATTAAGGAGGCCTATCCATTCAATGAAGAAACAGAGTCGTTTATCAGAAAAAAGTTTGACATGCCTATACCGGACGAATCAAAAGAGCCGTAATTAAGCTAAATTAAATCATTTTGAATCTTTTTTATTATCAAAAGACATATCTTTGTCCAAAAAAAAACAAACAGAATGGAAGAAAAAGAGATAAAAGAAGCTATGATTGAAGCCCTGACGCACTTAGAGGGGTGTAAGTATTTCGTAGCCACGATAGTAAATGAAGAGGAAAGAAGATTTGATATGAGCCTAAGAATGTCACAGCATCAATTGGCGTTAATTATAAAAGGTATCTTATCCAACAATGAGATGATGATGATGGACGTTTTGCAGTGGTGTTCTGAAAGACTTAAAAATAGTATAGAGAAAGGAAAGAAATCAACTAATTAAATATTAATACAATGAATAGATGGTTTGAAATTACGGTAAAAGCCGAGATTGATAATATCGAGAACGGCAAAAAAAAGAAAGTAACTGAAAAGTATTTGGTAGATGCCTTGTCTTACACAGAGGCAGAATCAAGATCGTTGGAGATCTTCAAGGATTTGTACAAATCTTTCGAGGTTGTAAAAATTAATCCTATTAAAGTGTCGGAAACCTTCTTCAACGGAGAAGCTGAGTACTGGTATAAGTGTAAGGTGAATTACATTACACTGGATGAAAAGAAAGGTAAAGAAAAGAAAACTCCATGCTATATGTATATCCAGGCCGGCAATCCTAAGGATGCCGAAGCTGTGTTGACTAAAGGTATGCAGGGTACGTTAGGAGACTGGAATTGCGAGTCTATTGTGGAAACGAAAATCATTGAAGTGTTTAAATACGATCTGCAAAAAGGCGTAGAAAAATTGGGAGAAAAGAAAACTGATGAGTGATGTTGTTTCCCGTGTAGCACTTGCGACAGCAATTGTATTATTGGTAGTGGCAGGTGCTACTTTACTGATAGTGATTAAGACAGAAGAAGTGCCAAGATGGTTAATGAACTTACCATATACGCTGTCTTTAACGGCGTTATCTTTTTCAAGTATATCGCTTATATCTAAATACATATCGCTTGTATCGAAATATAAAAAGTGGAAAAGAAATTGTACGTCTGCGAAAAATGCGGACGAAAAGTAATGATAAGAAGTCATGGCTTATGCCAGGCTTGCAGGAGCAAAGAGTTGACTCCGAAGAAAAAAGACAGAATTACATCCATTAAAAACAGCAGCAAGAAGAAAAAGTTAGAGAACCCGGATTTATCCGGGTTTTTTCGTCTTATGTTGGAGGAGTTGAGTACTATTCGAATGTCTATGACTGGTAAGGCTATTCATTTTCCTACAGTATGTAACGTATGTCACATACTTCCGAAAAGGATATATAAGTCGGTTGCTACTTGCAGGGATAATATAGTTTTCCTTCATGAATCAGAGCATACGGTATTCGACATGTATCTTGACCGGATGGAATTTGATAAACTTGAAACAGAATTTCCTTTTGTGTGGAAGTATGCGGTAAAGAAGGTACTGGATATGGAAAGCAGGGGAATGATTAAAGAAAGAGGTAGATTAATTATTGAAATAATTGATAGATATGAGAAAACTTTATAAAATAAGAATAGAAGCTGACGATGAAACTATCTTTTATGCTCACATACAAAGAGAGAGTTATGGCAAGGATATAGCTATCGTAGTGAAAGATAGAGATCAAGATGAAGTGGAAACAGTGTTACATTGTATTAAAGAAGAATTGATTAGAGGAAGATCATGAAAGAGAAAATAAAAATATTGACAGATTTAGGGTTTGTCCCTATGGTAGAAGGAGAAGGAAATACGTTGTTTAGAATGAACGATGTTGTGATGTCGGTGTCAGATCCTAACCAAACACCAGAGCAGTTGAAGAAGGAGGTTATGTCTTTAATAAAGAACAGAGACATAGCAGAAAGAGGTGGACAGGTTCCAGTAGTTAAAGAGCCGGCGCCTGAGCCAGAGCAGGACCAGAAGGAGGAACCGGAAGCTCCGGCGGAGGAAGCCGCTCCTAACCCTGGAGAAGAGGATTCGAATCCGTTTACAGAAAATCAGGAAACGTTAGAACCGTTTTATATCTGTGATGAGTTAAAGAAGATTGAGACTCCCAAATTCGTAAGATTGACATTAGACGACAATCGTTTTTATGTAAGGAAGATGGATGATGGGACAGCCAAGATATATGCTTCGGTAACAACCTTAATCAAAGACGGATATGTAGATGATAAGACAGCACTTCAGGAATGGAAGCAGGAGATGAGGATGCTTGGTCGCAACCCGGAAGAGATGGCGCAGTATGAAGCCGATAAAGGAACGATCATGCATTACCTATATGGATTGTATCTAATTGGAAGAGATATGGTCTTAAATCGAAGTTTTATAGTTAAAACCGTACAAGAAGGGAAGCTTAAGATATCGAAGAAAAATCTTGACCGATTCTTTAACAGCATAGATGATCTTGACGATATGATTGTTAGGGTTATGAAGTTTGCTAAGTTTTGTTCGGAGTATAAGGTTAAGCCGATGATGATTGAAAGAATATTATCATTAGAAGATTATTTGGTAGCTACGCCGATAGATGCGATGGTTAAAATGACATTCAAGTACAAAGAAGAAGGTTATTTTGGAGCCGTATATCAAAGGGCTACAGGGCAGTTCAAAAAAGGTGATCCGAAAAAGGAGGTAAGAGAAGTGGAGAAGGAAGAAGTGGTCATTCTTGACTTTAAATCGGGAGGAATATGGGAATCATACGCATTCCAATTAGAAGCTGAAAGAAGAATGGTTAAAGCATGGTACGGAATTGATGCGCGTATTATGAACTTTTCTCCAAAAAGCACGAGCAGTAAAGGATATACGCTGAAAGAATGGACAGAAGATAGTGTAGCACTTGAAAAGGCGGACTGTGTGTTCCAACAAGGGATGTTGAATCACCTTAGAAAAGACAAGAGGTTCAAAGTGAGAAAAGGAGTGCTGAATATCAATAAGCCTTACAATGAAGAGGATCATATTGTTGTATATGATATTGCTGAGGAAATGTCTAAAAGATTCGTAATATGAGTGATATTGTTATTCCTAAAGGAGATTATGTGGAAATCGTAAAACCGATATGTATCAATCCTTTTGGTGATTATTTTATTAACATCAAAAGGGGTTCAAGATTAAGATTATCGAAAGATTTGAAAATAGGGGATAAGTATGCAATATGCATACTCACATCTTACGAGAAATATGGCAAGACTGTTAATGTGATAATGCCTATACTGGTTAGAAACACAAGAAGAGTATGAAAAGAAAAATTAGAAGAACCGGGGAGATAATAGACATAATCACCTTCAGCGGCTCAACTATAAGAAGCGACTATGACAAAATACAATTCTATGACAGTAACGGAAGTGTGATAAATGAGAGTTTAAATTATTATCTCGATACCCTTCCTGTGGATGATGAAAACAAAGACGTAGACTGGGAACAACGTAGATTCGATCTTGTTAAGGCTTATTCTATTGAGTTCATTAAAATGCAAGATAGAAAAGGAGAAATAGATTGCGGAGTATATATACCAGATGTGGTGTCATGGTCTATAACTATAGCGGATAGAATCATAGAAGCAATGAGAGGAGTTAAAAATGCTTGATTTCAGAAGATACGAAAACGTACCCCGGTTTCAACTTGACCGCAGGCCCGGAAGGAGCCGACTGAAGCTAACCTGCCCGGCTTGCGGGAAAAGCCGGTGCCTTACCCCTTATATTGATGTGGCGACCGGTCAGGTCGTTGGCAATGAGTTTGGAAGATGCGATCATGAACGAACTTGCGGTTATGATAAACGACCTACCGGCAAGGATGTAGGTGACAAAGATCTTTGGATTTCGGGAAATAAGTGCATAAGAGCTTATCGTCCTCCTGTAAATCCTGACGTTGTAAATTACATACCTTTTAGCGAGTTTGAGAGGACTGTGGTTCCAGACGACAGAAACACCGTATTTAGATTTTTATCGTCTCTATGGGGAAAAGAAAGGGTATCTGATGTATTCAGGAGGTATCATGTCGGAACAATGGACTTATGGGGATGGAAAGGGTGTTGTATATTCTGGCAGATAGACAAAGATTTTGTATGTAGAACCGGCAAGATCATGGACTTTTATATAAAGACCGACAGCCAGGGGAATGAGATTGATGTAAAAAGAGTGAAGGAAAAAGACGGTGACAATGAGCGACCTCATGTCATGTTTTATCACTCGTTGCATGCAAGAGACTTCTTGTTTAGACAATGCCTGTTCGGAGAGCATCTTTTAAGCCAGTATCCGGATAAGGTAGTTAATTTGGTGGAGTCAGAAAAGACGGCTATTATATGCGCCGTGAATAAACCAGATGAGTTGTTTGTAGCTACCGGTGGGTTGCAGAACTTAAGACCGGAAGTGATAGATGTTTTAAAAGATAGAAAGACTGTAGCTTTTCCGGACAAAGGACAAGCATTTGACACATGGAGTAAAAAGATAGATGGGATGATGATGAAGTCAAGGATAAAAGTATCGGACTATCTTCAGAGTGTTGAGAATGTAGGGGACGGAGATGATGTGGCAGATTTGATAATTAATAACAAAGTAAAAGAGAAATATTATGAGCCTGGACGTTTATATTAAGAGCAAGAAGAAAGAAGAGGATCGTAAATGGGTTGCAAACATCACCCACAACATGAACAAGATGGCACAAAAAATATTCGTATCAGAAAACAAAGAAACACTATACGATTATGTTTGGAGACCGGAAGAATTGGGCAGGGAAATAGATACTAAGGAGATGGTGAAGATACTCACAAAAGGTATATATATTATGATCTCCAAGAGAAAGAGTCTTTTGAGATACGAACCAGAAAACGGATGGGGGTCTTATGATTCATTTCTTAAGTTTCTTATCGAATGCAAAGAGGCATGTGAAGATAATCCAGGGTGTGTAATTGAAGCAAGTAGATAACAACATGGAAAATTATAAAAACACTTTAAACGAGGTAGTGGTGATCGAATCATCACCAGAAACGTATTTTGTTTACGCTATTCGTAATGCTATTCGTATCTCTAAATGTGCGTATCCGACAGCCAAGAAAGTAATTTTCAAAAGAGAGGACGTAGAGGTAGAGATCTCAGAAATGGAAACTGAAAGCAGTTTGTATGAAAAGTTTAAAGAGAAACAAAAGGATAGAGTATGGAACTCAATGTGCGGCAACAACGGATTTTAAGAGGCGAAATTTGCCCTTATTGCGGAAGAGAAACCGAGTTGGTCAATGCCGATAAAATATATAGCAGAAAAGGCTTAGGGATGGTTATGATGTGTAAACCATGCAACGCTTATGTCGGTGTTCATGAATCAGGGCCGAATAAGGGAAAAGCTAAAGGCCGGCTTGCGGGGCCATCACTGAGGTCTCTTAAGATAAGAGTCCATGCCGAACTTGATAGACTATGGTCTACGCCAGAGGAACGGGAAAGGATGTATAAAGATTTATCTGAATTTCTCGCTATACCGGAAGAGTACACACATATAGGTATGTTTGGCGAGAAGACGATGGGAAAAGTCTTTCAGTTCTGTCATGTAAACAAAGAACGATCAGGTTCGAGAATAGAATGGCATAAACCTGGAGATAAGTGCCCTAATAAGAACAATCAAATAGTGTCAGGCAGTAGCGCATGCAGAGGATGCCCTGAGTATCTCCATGATGAGAAAGACGGGTATGTCTGGTGTGATCCTGATATGAGTTACGGCAGATTGAAATAGGGCGCGAATTGCCTATCTTTGTGCTATTATTAATCAAAAAAACATAAGCACATGGGTAGATCGACAGAGTACTACAGGACTCATCCCGAAGCCAGGAAGAAAAAGGCTAAAAAGGACAAGGAGATAAATGCCAGACCGGAACAGAAAGCCAAACGCCGGGAGCTTGGTCGTAAAAACTACGAAACGGACAAGAAGAAAGGCAAAAGCTGGAGGAAAGGCAAAGATTGTTCTCATACCAAAAACGGTCTTAGGTATAAATCAGTAAAAGCTAATAGGGGATCCAAATCGGATACAAAAGGTGACAAAAATGCACGAGGAGATAGCAAATAGGATAGATATAAGAAGGATATTCAAAACCTCCAAACAGGTTATGGAAGAGGCGTATGAGAATATCTTAAAATACAGGCGGGGAGAGCTTATCCCCGCTAAAACCGGATACGATTATATTGATGAGGCTTTGCTTGGAGGTATTTTCCCTCAGCATGCTATTGCCATAGGAGCTCGGCCATCTGTGGGTAAATCGTATGTGGCCCAAAAGATATTGGAAAATGTGATGAATCCGATGATCAACCCACAAGCAGAAGATTATTTTCTTGTCAATTGCGAGTTCGAAATGAATCCTCAAGATCTTCTTCTTCGTAGAATGAGCCAGGATATGAAAAAGCGGGCTCCTGAAATATTAAGAAGGCAAGATTCTAATACAGTAGAAGAGATGAGGATGTTTGAAATCCTTCAAGGTGAAATCAGGAATAATATAATATACATCGATGCTCCGTGTACGGTAAAAGAGTTTGAGGCGGCTGTGTATCATATAGCTACCAAACATAAAGACAAACGTCTTATAATATTTAAAGTCGATCATATTGCTTTGATAAAAAGAATGGGGTTAGATCCTAAGTCGGCTATAGATGATTTGGTGGCGGTTATGAACGAAGCTAAATTAGTATATAAAAACATATTTTTCCTCATCATATCCCAATTCAACAGAGAGATAGAAGGAAGGATAAAAAGCCCACAAGAGCAGCCTCCGCGTCTTTCTGATTTTTACCAGTCTGATACGCTGGGTCAGTTATGTACGTTAATGATAGGTTTGCACAATCCTCGTAGGTACGGGCTGGATAAGTATATGATATTTGGGAAAGATTGGTATCAGACTCTTGATAGGTTTAAAACTGAAAACAAAACATCATTCAGGACAGCCGGACTGGTGTTTCATCATATACTGAAGGTAAGGCAAGTTAGTATGGAAGAGCTTACTAATACAATCCACCCGGAGATCCTGCCAGGGCATGGATGGATGTACGGGGAGGGCGGGACGAAGTTCGTGAACCCCAACCAGCCGCCGACTCCGCCCAAGCTCTATACTGTGGAAGACGTTACAGACAATCAGGAACAAGAACAAGAGACAAAGGAAGAACAGTCATTGTATTAAAAAAAAATAAGAACCATGAGACTAACAGTAGAAGAAAACGAATACCTGATAAGTAAGTTCCTTTTGGTTCTTACTGAGTTTGCAGGGGATGAAAGAGAGATGTTTTTAATCAACTCCATACATGATAAGGCGGTGGCGGATATGAATTATCGTCTTCCGTCTTTAATAAGCAGAGAACGTAAAAGACGAGTTATTGAGCTCCTTAAAGAAGGAACCAGAATAATCAAGGACTTTTCTGGTTATGCAGGTGATATGGGTATGATTAACGAATACGATCGTCTAAAGAAAGAAATAGGAACCGTCCAAGACCAGCTTGGTGACGTAGAAGGTCAACTTCGGGCAGCAGGAGAAGTTATTAAAAAAGAACTTGATATGATTGCTGACCGAATAAAAGAAGATCTTCTTGATCGGGAACTGGCTAAAAGTAATGCCGAGGCTGAAAGAAAAGCCAAAGTAGATCCGAGATACGAAGTAGCTTTAGGTGATTACAAGGAGATGCTGGAAGTAATTTTTACAACCAGAAACAAGTATTCTACGGTAGATTCTGTACATGACGATCTTCGCCAGTCGGTATCTACCGGTAGAAATTCGATTATTAAAGAAGGGTACAACAGTTAAAAACAAGGAGGGAATATGGAAAAGAAGGAATTTAAAGTAGGAGAAGTATTTGATGCCGGACTTGTAAGATTAAAATGTGTGGAAGGTGATACATGCGATAGGTGTATATTCGAAGATTACGATTCTTGTTCATGTATAGACATAATTGTTGGTCCATGTGGACATGTTGATAGACAAGATAACAAGAATGTTATTTTTATTAAAGCTGATTAGGTATGTACATCAATTTCAGACAACTTGCAGCATCAGACATGACTCCTAATGATCTTGCTAATCTTCTTGCCATAAGACAGAAGGATACGGTTATGATCGAAGCCATGCCGGAAGAAGATGCTGGGAGGTATATAGAGCTTGGCCTGGTTGAGAAATTAAAATCAGGCGTGATGAGATTAACCAACAAAGGAACGTCTTTTGTGAATTATATAGAGACACCGGAAATGACGGACGAGGTTCTGGAAACGTTGAAGATTATGATAGGAATGTACGAATCATATTCAAAAGACATAGGTGTCAGCAGAAAAGAAGCGGAATCCAGATTGTGTTGGTTTATGGGTAACACCTCATTCAAGAAAGAGGTCATACTTCAGGTAACGGAATCTTATATAGCAGAGTCAGGAGATTATACAATGAGCTTATGTAACTTCATATGGAAACCGCCTTCTCAGGCTTTTTCAGTCCATATGAACCTTAAAAATTCAAAGCTCTTTGACTTAATAGCTGAAAAATTTAAGATCGCTACCGAGCCTTATTTGGAGTCTAAGAAGAATAAGGAAATGGATTGGTTGTTTGCCGTATCTAAATTGCCTACGCCGCCGGCTAAAGGCAATCCGGATTATTTGTTTACCGGAAGTTCTGAAACAGACAAAGAGAGATTGAAAAACATAAAAACATACTTATTTAACAAAATTAGAAAGCAATGGAAAAAGTAGAAATCAGAAAGATTATAGAGGATATAATTATTACTCAGTTTCTTAATTCGGAAATGGATATAGTTCATGAAGAAGATGTGACGTTTAAAGAACTTGGATTAGATTCTCTTGATCAAATTGAACTGGAAATGATGGTGGAACAAAAATTAAATATTGTTATTACTGATTATGATATGGAGACCATCAAAGATATGACTGATCTTGTTTACAAAATAATAACAGAAGGGTATGGGAAGTGATATAATTTTATGCATGGCTTTAATAGCGTCATTTGCTTTTGTTATACAGTTTTTGTTGTCGATATTAGGATCTGATCTGGATACGGATATTGACATTAACAGCGCTTCTGATTTAAGCATGTCTTTGTCGGACATCATATCATTCAAGGGCATAACACATTTTATTCTTGGATATAGCTGGACCACATACTTTTCGGGTTCCCATTTAGTAGGGGTTGTGATAGGGTCGTTTTTCTTTATCGTTTTGTTTTACGTATATAAGTTACTTCTTAAGTTAAAGCAAGAAATGGTGTACGAATGTCCGGAAGATTTAAATGGCAGAGAAGTGGAGATAGTGTTTAGATCAGGGAAGAATCATTATATGGTAAATATTTCGAAAAATGGAAGACAAGAGCAAATGAGAGTAAGATGCTTGTCTGGGAAAACCTACAAAAACGGCGACAAGGCGAATATAAAATATGAAGAAGGAGAATTAAGTATCTAATTTTTTTTATCAACAATTAAATTTTAAAAGTTATGACAACAATCATGTACGTGTCAGCTATCTTAGCTGTAGTGATTATTTTGACAATCATCGGAGTCTTATCAAGGTATCGTAGATGTAAGCCTAATCAGGTCTTGGTCGTTTATGGTAAGACAGGTGGGGAAAAGAAATCGGCGAAATTATATCATGGTGGAGCGGCATTTGTCTTGCCTATTATTCAAAGCTATGATGTTTTGTCAATGGAGCCTATGCAAATAGATTGCAAGCTTACCGGTGCTTTGTCATCTCAGAATATTAGAGTAGATGTACCTACGACTATTACAGTAGCTATCAGTACAAATCCAGAAATCATGCAAAATGCGGCAGAAAGACTTTTGGGGATGGATACCGAATCTACTGAAAATCTTATTACGGACATCGTTTACGGTCAGATGCGTTTGATTATTGCTGAAATGACAATCGAAAAACTTAATTCTGACAGGGATGAGTTTTTGGATAAGGCAAGAAAGAACATTGATAACGAACTTAACAAGTTAGGTCTTTACCTCCTGAACATCAACATCAGTGACATCAGAGACGAAGCCGGTTATATTATGAACCTTGGTAAGGAAGCTGAAAGTAGGGCTCTGAACGAGGCACAGGCTAATATTGAAGAACAGGAGAAGCTGGGTGCTATTAAGATTGCTGTACAGCAGAAGGAGAAAGAAACGGCTGTGGCTAATACCAAAAAAGAACAAGAGATTCAAATTGCTTGTACTGAAAAAGAAAAGGAAACGATAGTAGCTGAAACGAAGAAAGAAAAAGAAATAGCCTTGGCTTTAACCGATAAAGAGAAACAGATCGGCGTAGCTCAAGCAGATAGAGACAGGGCTGCGGTTATCGCAAAAACTTTAACCGACAAGGAATCGGCGATTGTAAGATCTAAGGCAGAACTTGAAGTAAATAAAGCCGAGGCTGAAAGGATGGAAGAAGTCGGAAAAAATAAGGCTGAAGCTGACAAGGAAGCAGCTATAGCAATACAAGACTCTGAAGCTCAGATTAAGAAGGCTGAGGCTGAGAAAAATGCGTCTATAGGATACAACAATGCCCAGAAGGAGGTTGCTGTATCGGTATCAGAATTACAGATCATCAAAGCTCAATCAGAGAAGAAGGCCGGAGAAGAAAAAGTTAAATCGGAAGCGGCTGTAAAAACGGCAAAAGAACTTGCTGATAAAGAAGTGGAAGAAGCTAAGGCTAAGAAAGTTCAGGCTGCGCTTAAGGCTGAAAAGATTGTGCCGGCTGAAACCCAGAAGGAAGAGGCTATCTTGCAAGCTGATGCTGAGGCAGAGAAGATCAAACGCCGGGCTGAGGCAGAGGCAGCAGCACATTTGGCAAAAGCTGAGGCGGAGGCAAAAGCTATTCAGATGAAGCTGGAGGCAGAAGCCGAAGGTAAGAAAAAATCGTTGATGGCAGAAGCCGACGGATTTAAGGCTATGGTGGAAGCAGCAGAATCCAATCCTCAGATCGCCATCCAGTACAAGATGGTTAATCAGTGGAAAGAAATTGCCGGAGAACAGGTTAAGGCATTTGAGCACATTAACCTCGGAAATATCACGGTATTTGACGGCGGTCAGAACAGTACCGGTAATTTCCTTAACAATGTTGTCAAGACCGTCGCTCCGGCATTGGGAGTCATTGATCAGCTTCCGATTGCAGATACTTTAAAGAAGTTAAAGGGAGATGACAAAAAATAAATACAATGGCCCAAGGTTACACTTGGGCCTAATTGAAGAAATAAAAGCAGCATTCATAGATTTCCTGCCGGCGGAAACAGTGCTTTTAAGTGCTTTACTAATTACGATATTTTTAACATGGATTTTGGACAAGATTTAGAACCAGAAGAACTGACCAAGCATTATGATCAGTGTTATGGAATTGATTTTGAAACAGAAGAAGAGGAGGATGAAGAGTATGACTGATGAGGAATTTGTATTGGATAATAAGAAAAAGGTTGTTGTAAGAAAAAGAATATCTTATTTAAACAAAGGAGATAAAGTATGGATTGTGTCTTCCGACGGGTATCTGCTGCACACGGACGTAGTTAGAGCCGAACGCGGACGGTCTTATGTGGATATAGACGGGATTCTGTATTGGAAGCGAGGATTAGATGGTAAGCATCGTAATCGTAATAACTACATGCAGTTTGCCATGACACCAGAAGACGGTAAGAAGTATGTCGTATATTACCCGGAAGGATTTAAAGACAATGACTTATGATGGTCCCGGAAACACATTTGCTATATAAGGAGTTTAATGGTGTGAAACGTCTTGCCATATCTTATTCCCAGATAGATACGTTTCTTACTTGTCCAATGAAATGGTATAAGACTTACGTAGAGGGCAAAAGGTCTACGGAAAAACAAGAAGCTACATCTTATGGTACGGTTATCCATAAGACACTGGAATACTTCTTTAAAAACGGAAGACAGCCTTCTGGTAAAGACCTTGGAGAAGCGATAAGTTACTATGCTTACCAAGAAGACATACCTTGGCAATCACCGGAAAATATGATGATGGCCATGAAGCAATCTGGGGAACTTCTTGCTTGGATTGTGGATCTGTTCAAAAAAGACGGCAATAGGTTTATGATAACTGATAGTGATCTTAATCCCTGCGAGAAACTTATCAGACACGGCGCTATAGTTGGAGTCGAAGAAGATTTTGTGCTGCCATACCGTCTTCCTAAGCCTGTTGATATAAATGGTGACGTTCATACTCATGTGTACATAGTAGGATCGGTAGACCTTCATCTGGCTATAAAAAGCAAGAACGTAGTTCACCATTATGTCATAGATTGGAAATCAGGGAATAAGGTTTTTGATTCTAAGAAGTTGGAAACGAATTTACAGCATCCTATATATTCGTTTTACATCTATAGAAAATATGGTGGAGTTCTGCCAGATATGAACATCTATTTCTTTACCAGAACCAGGCAGTACCAAAAGGTTAAGGTGGATGAGGAACGTAAAACAAAATCTATAGAGATGCTAAATGACACTTTGTCTAAAATGTATGATTTTGAAGATAATAGTGTAAAAACATTTCAAGCGTACATCCAGGGAGCAGAAGGAGCCAGGTATAGCAAGCGGCGCGCCACCCTAAGCCAGCCTGTTCCGCAAAACAAGCTGCCCTGCCCGTCAGCACTGTGTTATTATTGTGACTTTGGATTACATAACAAAAACGAATGCCCTTTCTCTTCGGATTGGGATCCGTCTAAAAAGATAAAACGATGAAATACGAGGATGTTCAAAAGTTAAGAACAAAATACCGGCAAGATCCGGAAGTTATAAACTTGACATACATGAGAGACGTTGCTGTAAGAAGCGGGAATTTTAAGAAAGCATTTGAGCTTCAGGAAAGACTGGAGGATATATGGTTTAACTACTTAAAGGGAGTCCAATGAAAGAAGATCTAATATGTGGAGTAGCGATCCTTTTGTATTTAGTTTTATTATACTTACTCACGACAGCTTTCATAAAAACGGGTAGAGCGGTAGGTCGTTATAAGATGAAGAAGAAAACTGACAAAATCAAAGTAGGTCAAAGATACGAACATAAGAGCTACTTTGAGGATCCATTTGAAAGAGGCAAGCATGTGATTAAGATATTAGACATAAAAGAAGGGTACGCTCTATATGAGTACGAAGAAAAACTATATATACGTTCTTCTGTGAGTCTTGAAGATATTGTTAAAAGATATGTTTTAATTACTGATATAAAATAAGGGGTTATGGAAAAGAAAGTCACAATAAAAGAAGGAATGGGTATTTTTTACAAAAATGCAGGGAAAGATATATGGGTCTATATTGGACTTTTTGAAAACAAAGTGCTATCCATTTTAAAAAACAAAGGTGTTATTGCATGCGAAAACGATGATGAATATTGCGTGTTGATGGATGGAGAAGATCATTTTATAAGTATAGCAAAAGACATGAGTCACGACTATTGTTGTGAGTACGTTGTAGAAAGAGCAGAAGCCTACAGAGACTACCCCTCCAAAGGTGCTACATGCAGTGTATGCCTGTTTGAAGATAATGAGAATAACGCAAGGGAGATGTTGAAAGAGGCGATAATAGAACTTTCAAAAAACAGTAAAATAGATTGCGATGGGCTTTGAACTTAGACCTTACCAAAAAGAAGCAGTAGATGCCGGGCTTAAGTTTCTTACAGGAAGATCTAAGAAGCCTGGCATAATCGTAGCCCCATGCGGATGTGGAAAAAGCCTTCTGATATCCAAGATAGCACATGAAATAAATAGACCGACATTAGTATTACAGCCCTCAAAAGAGATTCTGGAGCAGAATTATGCAAAGGCCGTATCATTCGGTTCTAAACCTACCATATATTCTGCTTCATGTGGTATAAAGGAGCTGTCGGCTATGACTTATGCAACATTAAAGAGCATAAAGAAAGATGTAGTGAGGTTGAAGGATATAGGGATAGATACCTTATTGATAGACGAATGTCATTCAGGATATTCTCCTGAAGAAGGTTCTGAATTTATGGAGTTTATGAACGGGTTTCCAGAGGCGAAGGTGCTGGGCTTCACCGCCACTCCCTGCCGCCTCCGAACCTACGGTTCCATGCTGGAAGGAAACTACAGCAAACTCAATATGCTGACGAAAGACGAACATAACTTCTTCAAGAAAATAGTTCATGTAACTCAAATACAAGAACTAACTTCTCAAGGGTTTTGGTGTCCACTTAAGTACGAACGATGGTCGTTTGATGAATCGGCTCTGATGTTAAACAGTACCGGAGCTGAATACACCAACGAATCTATTAAAGAAAGTATTGTACGAAATGGCTTAAACAACTCTATCTACAAGCGTCTTCTTCAGCTTATGAACGAGCGTAAAGCCATTTTGGTCTGTATGGATTCTATAGAATCATGTAATAGAATATCAGAGTTCATGAATGCCAGGATGGGAGCCATAACAGGTGTCGTAACATCGCTAACAACCAAAAAGAAAAGAGAGCAAATCATATCAGATTTCAAAGAAGGTAAGTTGAAGGTGGTTTTTAATTATTCAACGCTTGCTACCGGATTTGATTTTCCTGAACTTGATTGTGTGATGTTTGGTCGACCGACTTTCTCATATTCAACGTATTACCAAATATTAGGCCGCGCCGTCCGCATCCATCCTGACAAGAAAGAGGCGCTGATAGTTGATTGCTGCGACAACATGAGGCGTTTCGGTCGGATAGAAGACTTGACAATCGAACAATTCCCTTCTAAGGGCTGGTGTATGTTTGCCGGCAATCAACTTCTGTCCAATATAAGGATGGGTGATATTATTACCAAAGACGAAATTCTTCGCCGGGCAGCCTCACTTAAATCTGTGAATGGAGATGGTAGGAGAGAAGACGATCTTGACAGCATAATAATGTGGTTTGGAAAATATGAAGGAATTAGATTCAAGGACATACCGGTGTCGTATTTTAGGTTCTTGGCTGAGAATATGGCAGTAAAACCGGGAGATAGGAAAGAAAAGATTATCGAATATTATAATAGGATAAAGGCATGAACAACAAGAGAAGAAAAAAAATATCGGATGTTATCAAAAACGTAAATAAGTATAAAACAGATTTTGAATACATCAAATCAAAGTTATCGGAGTTGAAGTACAACATAAATTCAGCCAAGGATGATGTTGATATGATTTTAGATGAAGAGACTGAGGCGAGAGATAATATACCGGAATCGTTACAAGACTCAGAAAAATATTGGGAATCAGATCAAGCTGTAACTGATATGGAAGAGGTGGTTGATGACATGGAAGGCATTATAAACGATTTAGATGATGTGATTTCAACCATAGATGGGAACATCAAAACCATAAATGGTTCTATAAAAGTAAATTTAGAAGAAATAATGTGAGTCCATAAAAACACTATAAGTAAAATTTAACACTATAATCTTTTATTAATGTATCATGATGTATATATTTGCATCATGATATTTTTTTTTAGTGTTATATTTCATGAAAACAAATGTTACAATGGTATCGAAAGATCGGGAACTGTTTGGTGTTATAATTAAACAAGACACCAAAACATCATTTATGTCCTTAACAGACTTACAAGAGGCTTATACGAGAAAAAGGATAGAAATGGGATGGAATGAAAAGAGAATAGAAAACATTCTGTCCAACAAAGAAAGTGCTGAACGAATATACTATATCCTTGAAAAACAAGGATATACAATAGAAGCGGGATTTCCTGGTTTTATCCAATCTGTTGAAAAAGAATCACTTATAAAAGTGATGAAAAAGATGGGGGCTTATAAAACTATGGGAAGAGGAGAGAATAGGAGAACGATGTGCAATCCTTATATATGGGTTCTTGTAGCTATGGAGCTTAACCCTATGCTGTATGCTGAAGTAGTAACATGGTTGACGGACAAACTTATTTTAAATAGGATAGAGGCAGGAGATAAATATAATGTCCTATCAAGGGCTATATCAAGATTTCCTGATGCAGATTATACAAGAATGGCTAAAAGCCTCAATTGGATCGTTTTTAACGAACATGAGAGCATGATAAGAAACAGAGCAACTCAAGAGCAGTTAAAAGAACTTGAAATGCTTCAATCCAATCTTGCATTTTGTATAGAAATGGGAACCATATCTTCTTTTTCCGATTTAATAAACATGATGGGGACTATATATAAGAAAAAGTGGGGATCGGGAGCAGTGTCTTCTAAAAATATAAAATCTTCAAATAATGGAAACAAGTGAATTAAGGGAAATACTTAAATTGTATGGTCTTCAGCATGATGTTGTTATCAACAAAAGTTCAAAAAGGTATTCTATTGTCTTATATAATAACATAATAGGAACCAATCACGACAAAGAGAGGGCGGTTGTGTTCCGTCCTATACCGGAAGGAAAAAACACATTCTGCATGGAGCGAGATAGGTTCTACACGGAGTTTGAAGAAGCTTTTGATGACGATAAAGCCATAGAAGCTGTAAGACAATATTTTGAAAACAACAAAAATGGAAGGTTATGAACGAAAACGAAGTATTTAGATTAAAGGGCAGAATAGCCATATCCAACCTATCACGTGAGGACAAGGACATGATAAATAGCATCCTTGATGGTGTCAACAAAAAGGATGAAGATGAAAAAGGGTATGTCTATACCGTGAGAGTAAAACTAAACAACGGAAGTCTTGCACATGCTACTTTATTTTTTAAAAGCAATACAGGCCCTACATTTGAAGACTTAAAGAAGGAGCTTGATGACATGGGAATTAAAGATGATGATTATAGCGATAGCGGCATAATTATCATTAACCGCATTGTTATGAGCGGAGAAGAATTTGATCGCTTTGTAAAAAAAAGAGTGATGGACTATATTGATTAAAGCAACGATAAAACAATGAAAAAGATGGACAATATTATTATCCCGAAGGGGACAAATGTGGTTATTAACAAAGATGTTTATGCTTATAAAACGTTAGTAGCCAAAAAAGGGCTTAAGGTTGTGTGTGAAAAAGATATCAAAAAAGGAGATAAGGAGGCCACGCTGTCGTATGAAGGTCGTATGGAGATCGATATACCAGTTGATTATATACTAAAGAATGATGATGTCCTTTTCAAAGAAGGAGAATTGCTTTTTGTTAAAAAAGATTATTCTTTTAAAGATGATATTGTTCCTGGGGGAGCTATGGTCGAATTGGCAAAAGAGGTCTACAATGTAGATGTTATGGCTGTCATATACTACGAAGGGAAACAGTTTAGCATACCCTTGGATTTGTTAGAACCTGTTAGTTCAAAAAAAGACAATAATAAAAAAGAAGGGGAATCGGTGAAGAATGACATCATTGACGATAAACTACGATGGGATTTGCTTCCGATGGAAGAGATTGAAGACATTGTAAGAGTCTATCATGCCGGAGCCAAGAAATATGGGCCTAATACTTGGCAGGATCTTGACGACGGCTTTGAACGGTACCGTGCGGCGACGTTTCGACACATGATGGCGTACCTGAAAGGAGAGAGAATGGATAAAGAGACGAACGTACACCATTTAGCTGCGGTCGCATGGAATGTGATAACTATGTTGTGGTATGATAAACACGGAAAAGGATTAATACCATTAAATAAGGAGGAAAAGAAATGACAAAAGAACAAATGATTCAACTGTTAGACGACGAGTTTGATGCAATGAACAAACATAGAAGTAATATTGAAAGAATTAAAAAGGAATATTTCGATTCTGTTTATGGGTTAAAGAAGGGAGATAAAGTGAGTGTTCTTTACAAACATTCGAAAGAGCCTCTTGTTGGTTTCTTTAAGAACGTGCAAATCACGAATACTGGAACAGTTATATTTACAATCCAGAAAGCTAATAAAGAAGGAAGACCCGGAAGAGGATCTTATTTGGTGTATGAAGACGATTTGAGCGAAATCAAAAAAGTAGAATAACATGATTAGAGCAAGATTTTACATTAGAAAGGATGACTGTGACAATGATTACCGTCCAGTCAAATGGCCTATGAAATATCCATATTGGTGTAGTGCAGAATCCAGTAATTCATTTGTATTGGTGGCGTATGCTGAAGATGAAGACAGCATAAAAGAGCTGTGGCCGGAGGCGTATGATATTAATGTCTTAGAAAAAGATACCGAGATTAGATTTACATTAAGATTTCCTAAACCGGAATGGTATGAATTGTACGAAAGGGAATTAGAAGAATGTGATAGGTTTATATGGATTACAGATGCGTGCATGAGAGACGGTGTAATAAGAAAAGTAAAAGCTAAAATAGAAGAGTATGGTGGTCTTTTGTTAGCCGACATTCCTGATAGGATCACTTCTTATGAAATAGGAAGGGATGCTTTTGAGAGCAAAGAAGAAGCTTTAAAACATGCAGAGGAACGGAGAACGCACCTGATCGAGTCAATTAAGAAACAATTGAATGAACTTGAAAATCTAAAATTCGAATGTGATGATTAACTACGCAGCAAAAGCCAGGAAGGCTTATTTGATAAACAATTTCGATAAGATTCTTAACAGTCTTAACACACTTCATTCAACGGTTGAGACCATGACATTATTTGTAAACGACCAGGCTTATAATTACATTCTTAAGCTAAAGGAAGTAATTAAAACCAGTCCTATGTATAAGCACAATATCAAGCGTCTTTTAAATGACATGGACAAAGAGATAAAGAGGTACAATGCTTCTATCTACTACATAAATAAAGAGCGTAGTGGGGTTATAGCTGATATAACACAAGCGATGGAAGATTGCCTCATGCCATACATAGACGACCTGGCCGGCGCTATAAGGGCAGCCGTGTGGTCGAAGGGCGTGTCCGAGGAGCGGACGGAAGCGGCGGTACTGTCCCTAATCGTATCCTCCTTGGCTACGACATCAGGCAGACTTATCTCAGGTGGATATCAGATCATGAAAGAAATGGGTGGTGGTCAAGGTGGTAATCCATTTACGTTTATGAGCATTGATAAAATAAGGCACTTGTCTACATCATTGTCTGATGCTATTACCGGTGGAGAAATAGCTCTTGAAGAAAAAGAAGCCAATGACATAACTAAGGCAATGGATGTTTTTATTGAGAAAATGTCTGATTCGGATATTGTTGATAAGGTAATCAGCATAATCGAAGAGGCAGAACCTAAAAATAAGGAGGAACGATCATGAATTACTTAGATGGGTACGTAGAAGAGGTTCTTTCTGAGCCGTACTATGATGATTACGGCTCTGGGATTTTTAGGTGGTGGGTGAAAGTATCTTACGTTTGTGAAGGCATAGGAGCTGTCACTACCTTAATGTTTGATACAAAAGAAGAAGCGGAAGCGGTAAAACCAGGTTATAAATTTTTATGTTGAAAATAATATGAAATATTTTGTTTTATTGATGACACTTGTATTATCATCATGCAAATATGATAATCAAGTTAATGACGGATGGGTTATATACGATTTAAATCCTTTACGTGGTGGATGTGTGATATATTATGGTGAAGACGGAGGATTTTCAATATTTAACAGTAATAGATTTATAAAATTCGTTGGATACCAAGGGGAATACAATATCGGAGATTCTATTAAGATCGTGAAAGTAAAATAATATGGAAAATAATTTAAAACTCGTATGTCCAAAATGTGGCACCCCTCACCAGCCTCATTCTCCGCACACGATGGATGCAGATGGATTTGAAAGGTGTGAGATAAGAACTGTCATGGAAGACAGGGGGTGGTGCTACGAATGCTCTTTTTGGCAAAACTTGTACGACAAGCACAAAGACGATCCTGGATGGGTTAGGATAGACGGTGTAAGCTGGGTGCTTAAGCCTATGGTGGAAAACGTACCGAGCGGATGGAACACCCTTGGATGTGGTGGAAGAAAAATGTATGTCAATATCGAAGGGAAAGGCATTGTTACATCAAATAACTGCTGGTGTCAAGGTGATGTTTCGGACGCATTCAAGGATCTGATGCCTGATAATGCTACTTGGGCTACGAAGGAGGAATTTGACAAAGCTCCTGTAGTAGGACATATCATAGAAGGTATTGGTTTAGTTTTCACAGATAGGGAAGGTCATGAAGTTAATGCTTAGAAACTTATTTCATGTTCTGCTTATACAAGAAAAGATGGTAACTACAACAATCCCCAACCATACAATAGGCGTACGGTTAGGGATTGTTGTCATATCGTAAAATTAAATGTTTTTTCTAATATCAGATATTCAGTATGAACTTTACTTCCGCCATCATCTATCAAGTCCAAATTAATATAAGCTGTATATGATACATGATGATCACCAGGAGCAAGACGTTTCATTTCTGATAAGAACATAGAATTTAAACCTTGGCCAGACCATGATTCTGGATATGGCAAAGGTGTAAAGTCGGCGTCTGTACATCTTACAACCCAAGTAAGATTAGGATCTACCCTAACTATTCTATCATGAGGTCCATCAATTACAAGATCTGGCATCTCATATTGGTAACTATCATAATTAAGGACAATAGGATCACCAAAGTTTACACCGTATATAGCAGCAGGTGGAGTAAAGCTTGTTATTAAAAAGGTTCTATTAATCCTATTGGTTGTTCTTAGCGTAAACTCATCAGGTGCTATCACACTTACTCTAAATCCATAATAAGGAGAGGTTTTTAAAGCAATAGCAAGAACCACCGAATCCTGTTCAAGCAATTCCTCTGTCGTATCAACCTGACTATCGATCTCTTGCCTATCTTCCATTGGAACACCGCCTTGGACACTTATGGAATCCAGCCGTTCTTTTTTAGACAGAAAGATAAATTGCCCGCCCTGTGGAATGGTGCCTACTTTCTTTCCTTCTACGATTACCCCCCCCTATACAATCGCTAACTATCTTATACTCATATAGTTTAGCATTATTTTCAAATCTTCTTCTCATAATTTCATAAAATTAATTCGGTAAAGGGGCGGACATAACGTGGATTACTCCTTATACTTGTATCCAAATGATCTCCTTGGATGTTTATATCATAATACCACGAATAGGTAAATTGTGGAGATTGAGTGGATGTCCACATTTTATTACTCATTATCGTACCTCCTACCATTAAAAGGCATTCGTTTATTTCATTAGCATACAATGATATCAAAAAAAACTCTCCGGCGCCACCTACATATCCATTTTGACCATTTTTAAATAAATAGCTATTAGCTTTATTAAAAGCGTAATTTTCATTACTGGTATCATATTCAAGATACGCATTCTGATTTTCACGCCCCCAATAATCCTTTTTAACGGTCTCCATATAAGAACTATTTTGTGCAAATACATTGTCTACTCTTCCATCCTTACCCCAACTAAATGTGCCAATATATTCGGTGGCTATAACAAAACACACTTTATCTACAAGAGCTATTCCATTGCATAGATCATTGGAATATCCTTTATTAGACCAATTTTCTTTTGTATATAATCCTCCATCTACATGTTGGATGTATATGCCTTTATTGATTATAAGCGAGGGATTTACCCCCATCCCTATTTGAAATCTTCGTCTCATGATTTTTGTTTGCAAGATAGCAATAATTGACAACATAAAAGAAACCGGTTCTCTATCATCTCTGACTGAGAACCGGTAAGAAAACAATTTCAGAAAAAATTAAACCTACATAATCTTTCAAGTAAGAACAAAAAAACGTACAATCTACTCTTTGACGATGCTAATATAACATATTGGAATCATACAAAAACAATGCAAGTCCGATATTCTTCGTCTATTTGTAACTAACGTCATCGTCCCCTTCCGAATCAGGAGTAGCGCCGATGAAGAACATCATTGACTTGTTGTTTGTCTGCTGCCACCAATTATAGGCGCGCGCTATGTCTTCCGGCGTCTTGATATTATACCATTGTTTGATAAACGTCTGTTTGGCGAGTTGCCTAAATAACTTAGACTCTCCTTTGTATGTGCCGGATGTTACTTTATCAAGTGAGTAATTCCTAAGATCAGTAAGATCCTTCAACTTCCGCCCCATAACAAACGGATCGTTAATGATATCTACCACATTAAGCTCCATAATAAACGGCATCTGTGAAGCTATTTCGTTTATGGTTCTGAATCCGACATAGGATCCAAATTGAGTAAGCCAACTTTCTTCGTTTTCATCATCATCACGCCATCCGGCAAGAAGCATGGATACGGCTTGCATGATAAGGAACGTGCCGGCATAGACACTGAGACGTTTTATATTGGTTTTCTCTACCTCATTCATATTGTCTTTATTTTCGTTCCAGGCATCTATGATGTTTTTCATACCAGACTCGGAAGCTAAGCTAAATGTTTTGGCTATCATATTCTTTAACGTAATTGACAACCCTTCCTCTTCTTGCATTGTCTGGAAATTGAAGCCACGTCTTTTCCACAGACGTTGAGCCGCCAGCACCAACCATCCTCGGTGGGCGGTCATGAACCTGGCTATCCAGTTGCGCGATGCAGCAGTTCGGTTTTCTTCATTCAAAGATCCGTTACATATCTGCGACAAGCTACGAACTTGATTTCTGGTTATAGCCATCTGGGTTTCAACTTCCTCAACAGTAACACCCGATCTGGGCTTTACAACCACCTTCCCATCCACGACATCTACCATACTCCATAAAGTATGATCTTTTAATGCATTCCATTCTCTTTTTATGGTACTCTGTTCTTTATTGCGTTCTTTTTCCATCTTGAAATCTTGGAACGTATAGAACCGACCTTTGTAATAACGAACATTGTCCATAGTAGCAATCATAACCTGCGGATCAAGAGGGTAGTTCAGGATTTCCATAAAAGCATACATAGGTGAACGCATTAAGGTCCTGGCCACTCTATTGTATCCGGCACCATACATACGATTTCGGATATTGAATATCCCCATTCTCTCACCTATGACATATAATTTGCTTTTCCTATCTATGTCTCCGGTTTCTGCTATACAAGATGGAGCAAGGCGTGAAAATTCAGCCGATGCGTATTTAAGGGAATCTTTACTTATATACTGTCCTACGGCAGATTCCATGATGAGGTTGATATGACCTGTTAAGGCGCCGGTAGCTGCCACAAACGGGGACAGTGCCAAGTTCATGACCGACATAAATCTTTCAACAGCCATCATAATTCTTGTAAGGTCTACCGTATATCCTCCGATGTTCACCGTAAGTTTTTTGGTGTTCATCCTAATGCCATAATAATGATCGTTGAAGAAGTCCCTGAACATCTGATATGCTTGGGTTGCTTCAGCCTTTTTACCGCCTTCAAATTGTTTGTTCAGCAACATCTGCTCCAGTCCTTGAGCGAGCTCTATAGACTTCTGCTTTTCGTTGTATAACGATGACTGCATCATAAGCATAGAATAAGAGTAGCCAAAATCGTGAGATACATCATCTTGGTTCTCCAATTCATATATGTAGTATTTGGGTATAGACCTAAGTCTGTCTTCCGGATCATATACTTCCCCTTGTCTGGTTTTACCGTATAAAGAATCGTCTACTCTGTCCAGGCACAGATCTGATACAAAATTACGAACCGTATTTTTGAAGTTAATACCCAATCCTTCTATACGTTCTATATCTTGTTTTGATATCTGTGGAATAGCATACAGGTTCGGGCTCTGCTCTTTGTATAGATCAAGGGATTGTCTTTTTATTTCCTTGAGTTTTTGAATCATATTCCACTGCTCTACGTTTTTAGTAGCAACTTCATTACCGTCAGCATCATACTTGATACCAAAGTCATTGAAATACGATTCATCACGATACAGGCTTTTCTTAGGCATGCGATGACCATACCCATGATCTTTTACATAATCAGGATTACGGCCGCTATTTTCGGCTTCAGATTCAGCCACCCATGCCCTTGCAGGATCGAAAGACAGGTACGATATGTTCATGCCATAATCTTGGGTGGATGTACCGTTTTGCACGTCCTTAACCATCTGCGCCACATCTATCTCACCTCGACCGATTTTGTCGATCATGGCCGCATATCCGGTAGGCGCCATGCGTTTATAGTACGAAAAAACCTGGCTTCTGGCAAATTCATTAACAATAGCATTAGCTTCTTCTATGCCCGCTTTTATGTCAGCTTCTATACCCTCTTCTCTTGTATTATTTAAAAATAAGCTGGCCATCTTAGCATTAACAGCATTCCTGAAATCTCTACCGTCTAATTCTTTGCTTATACCAAGCTTTTCTGACAGGTAGTTGGTTTCAGATACGGTAAACAGATATCGGTTATCAGCAGCCTTAAACAGCTTATCCCTTAAAGCCTGAATCCTTTTTGCTTTCTTCGCCGTAGTATGACGTTGTACGAACTTCCATTCCACTTCCTTGGAGTCAGCAAGAGCATTTAAATAAGACTGATTTACTTCGTTTTCAGCCTTACCGCTTTTAGTAAGGTACTTATCAATATCTTCAAGACCCACCATCTTAGCATAATCTATTAAGATAGCGTAATCGGCTTCAATAGCTTCAGATGCGGCCCTAAAAGCATCTCTTTCAGATAAGGTAAATGTCGCTTCATTAATTTCTCCGATATCAGCCACATCGCGATTGTTTCCGATTATTTCCTTGATAATAGCCTTATTTTTTTCTATATCTTTCACAACAGAATCCACGTCAGTCGCATCTCTATCACTTGTCGTAGAGCTAATGATATCATGCGCCATTTTAAGATACGAAGCCTTGTTATTTGATTCGGTACGTGCCGACTGTTCCGATTCTATATCATTCCAAAACCGATCGTTGAATGACAGGTGACCTCCCAACATAAGTGTCTTCAGCGCAGCTTCTCCTCCTGACTCGCTCTGAATCGTTCTTAATTTTTGCAAAAACGATTCTGATACGGCATTAGTGACATTATTTGATTCCTTTCTCCAAACTTCATTTATGGCTTGTATTTCTTTGGCCATCTTAAGTTGGTCGCCGGTTTTTTCCACTCTCCTGGTTCCTACATATATGTATTCTGAAGCTGCTTCTTTACGTTGTTTACGAAGCAGTCCTTCTTCTTCGTAATTGCTGCTTTTAAAATAGGAGGCCTCATCAAAATTACCACCGCTATCAATAAAAGGCTGTCTCAATATCCGTTTTTGCCTGGATAGAGCATTAAGGTATTCTTTGGTTGTTTGAGAAACCGGATGCCCTAATTCTTCTTCAGCCTTTTTGTATATGGATTCCATTCTTGTGGCATAACTTTCGCTAAATTCCAGTTCCGAATTTTCAGCATCCCACTTTTCCATCTGTTCTGTATAGATCTTTTCCTGCTCGATGGTAAAAATATCGGTATTAACTCTATCAGACGATGGTTTGAATTTAGCGTTTTCAGTAACCGTATTTCCATCCTTGTCAATTACTTCTCTTTTAAATACGTAATTACGGTTATTGTCAACCACATCACCAATTTCTTCTTCTGATATCTCTATGTTCATGGCAGTCGCAAACGCTCGCATCTGCGCCAGCTTCTTATTACGATCGTATTTAGCCATATCAAGAGCACTACGAAGGTAATTAGAAGTTTTGCCGTCTACTTTCTGAAGCAGTTTTTCAAATTCAGATTTGTTAAAACCATGCTTTTTAGCATATGCCAGGAAGTCGGATATGGCGGGCTGGGCATTCACCATCGCATTGTAATTGTCTTTGGCAATCATAGCTCCAAGAGCGTTATTGAACGGGCTGGAGGAATGTTCTAATATACCAAACCACCTACTTATCCAAGAAACATCGTGTTGAACCTTGTCAAAAAATTCTTTTACTCTCTTTACCTTATCTGCCGGCACATGAAGTTCGTTCATTAACTTGTCAAGCAACGTACTTTCATCAAGATCTTGTACTGATTTAATATCAGACTGAATACCGTTGATGTCGGCAATGACGGTATTGATCCTATTTGTATAATCCTGCTTTTCACGCTCATCAAATTCGGTACTTCTGTTACGGATATATCCTCGAAGATCGTTCATGATCGGAAGAACCTGGTTGTTGATAATATCTACGTTCTTTCGATCATTGGTATTGAAATGAAGCTTACCGTCTTTGGTATCACCATGAAGGATAGTATTTACTACGTTGCTTAAGTATCTAACCTGAGCTTCGGCTGTGGAGATCATGCTGTTCATGGCGGCCGCCATCTCATTCTTGTCTATTTCGGTCTCTACCTTATTTATCTTATCTTCTATGGTCTTAAGCTGGGCAAGGGTCATAGACGTAGTTACAGCCCTATCAGAGCTTATCTGACGTAAGTCTCTTAACGTTTTTCTCAATGCCCTGATTTTAGACTCAAGAAACTTGTTCTTGTTCATAGAAGAAAGGGAGTATAATGTAAAGTCATTATCCTTCAAAAGAGAAGTATCAAATCCTTTATCTATGTCGGTAATAGCAAGATCACGAATATTTTTAATAACGTTATTCAAATCCTGTCTTTGGGTTGATAAAGCTGATTTAAGCCAGTTTACAATTCCAGAGAGAAGCTGCCGGACGCGCCCCAGGAAGGAGGTGGGCTCTACCGGCGCCTGTGCTGTGCCGGTCTGCATCTCCCTGGCAAGGATCTTTCCAAGAATTTCTCTCCTAACAGCATTATCAAGCTCGGATCCTTCATATACCTTACCGTATGTATTATAATACTGACCTGCATACTGGTTCCACTCTTCCGTACCTTCTACATCTTGCAGAACAGCCTCAACAGCATTCTGATCTCTGTATGCCTCTACAAGGAAGTGGGATGTTTCTTCTACTAAATCAGATAAAGTAGCATCTTCACCAACTGCTATTACGTTATTGGCAATATCCGCCAATGCCTTAGCAGAAGGTTCATGCCCGTATTTGGTTTGGTACTTCTCTATATAATCGGTCATACCTATGACACTAACGCCAAGCGTTTTCAGTATCTCGACAATAGAATTTCGTTGATCACGTTCCTGCCTGCTATAATCTGATACGATCTTAGCTTTAGTATCAGCATAAAGATCGTTGTCTTCTAATATGAATGAAACTACAAGCGCATCAAAATGATCGTACTTGGCGTCCAATTCATTGTATCTTCCTGACTTAAGATCGTTCTTTATCTGCTCTTTGCTAACCCTTTCCGTTCCTCCGGTGGCGAGCCTCATAGTTACCTTACTATTATCCAACGAGCTTATGGTTATCATACCTTGGTCGTTCATGGAAACATCTGAACCAAAATGATTACGGAGCTCGGTGTAGGATAAGGCTGAATTGAAAAGTCTAATTTGTCCTGTATGACCTTCTCCTGTAAGATAATAGCTTCTTGTTTCAGGATCGAATATCTTAGATCCGGACAAAAGACCTTTCTTTATAAGGTAGTTAATTATACCACCTTTTGTTGATAAAGAAGTAGAAGCAGAAGCGGTCATGACCGGTATAAAAGATTTGGGATTATTAAGAACATACTTTCCAGCCTTGTAAGTAATGTCTGCCACGCCATCCACGGTAGATTCTTGAACGGTGCCTGATAAGAATCCTATTCTAATATCATTTCCGCCAGAGCGAAGAGCTTCTCCGTAATCTTCAAATAATTGACTACGATCGTTCATGAAAAACAAACGAGGCTCTCCGGTCTGATACGTTACACCCACAGGATTAGAATCTGTTTCTGGTAGCTCTTCTGGGCTAAATATCTTAAGACCGTCTTTTATAACCATATAATTAACACCCTTATCCTGTACCATAGATACGGGAGTGAAGTCCGAAGATATAGCATCTTGTAGATACTGCCCTGCGTCTATTCCCGGTCCTTCCGGTACGGAAATACTTGACGGGACCATAGCATCTACCAACATAATATTATCACCCAGATCTTGGCTGTAAAATCCAAAGCCCGATTCTCGGATTTCATAAGGTGCATCTGATTTTGACACAAGAACAGGGTTGCTCATCTTAGAAGCCTTATCCAGCACCCTTTCTCTATAGGTCTCTGGAATAAGGCCGATGTTAGATTTTACCTTATTATAAGCCTGTTTGTTGATAGGCACTCTCTTTCTCCAGTCGCCAAAAGCCTTTAAGAACTTGTTGGAAAATACGGTTTTAAAAACAGTAGTAGCCCGTTCCCTGTTCTCCATAAGGGGAATAGATGCTATTTTATCAAACAACATAGACCTGTCCCCTGATCTGGTAGAGACAGAAACAACTTTCTTTTTATTATCTCTTTTAATAATACACGTTGATGTCATAGTAAAACATTTTTGTTATGAGACAAAGGTAGTTAAAAATCAAGCATATCATAGAAAATAAAGCTATCTAACTTCTCAGTCTGATGGCTTAAAAATGATATGAAAAAAAAAATTATAATCTGACGAAAAATCGTCAAGTTCAGCTTATATGTAATGCATGTACCCATCTCGGTGAATAAACCTTCCCGATTCAAAGCGCTCAATATCTTCAGGGCAAATAGAGCCTGAATCTTCTCTCCTGGCTTCAAACCAAAGCCCTGGCTTGCGAAGTCGGCAAGTTATGATATAATTGAAGCAATTGTGCGTAAAATGGAAAACAGATCCTACAGGGAAATACCTATCAGCTTGAAATACGATTCTTTTTCGTTTAGTATCAAACGTGATATCCCCTACTATCTTAGCCACGTAATAGCTTCTGCCATTTAACGTTTCATCTGTTTGTGGTATCCAATAATAACCTCTTGCCATGCCACAAATATATAAAAAAAGTCGGACAAGATACATGTCCGACTTTATATTACTTTGATTCGTTTTCAAACCGCTTTATAAGAGAAGCAATATCATCACCACAAACAAACATCATTCGACGTTCTTCTTTTGGTTTATGAGACACTGGGATGGTTTTGTTTATCTTAATCTGATTCGCCAGACCTCTGCCTAAACGAATATCAACTTTTTTACCTTTCATGAATTATTTGTTTAAAAAGACCAATTCCATCTATTATAATATGACCGCTTTGCATACGACCATTATTAGGATTGTGTAGAAAATTGAAACCACTTTCTTTTTCCTGTCTTTCAAAAGAACTGATATCCTTTCCTCTACGGGCTCTTTCAAAAGCTTTCTTGAACAACTTGCCTCTAAAGGTCTTGACGAGGATCTTGGTAGCGTTATTGCCGGCTTTTACCATTGCTTTCCTTGCCTGGTCCTCCGAGACAAAACTGCTTCGGAAAATATACGATGCTGCTGTTTGTATGTCCTGCTTGGTAATCATATGATAAACATTTCTTTCAGAATACTGATCTTTATTCCGTATATCAATTTCATCTCATCTCTATCATATACGTCAAAAAAGGATTCACTGGGGTCCTTTGGATTTACGTTCAATTGAATTATGCAATTACCAGTATAAACCTTAAGCCTATAATTATCGGAGTATATATCCTGCATGGTTTCAAATGTCTCAATTAAATTTTCAACAAGTGCTCTGTTAAATGAAAAAGATTCTTTACCATCACCTTTAAATGTGATATGATCTAAATCCCTGTTGTCAAATTCATACTTTAATTGATTGCCGTCCATCATATCATAAAATATTGACTTTCTGATTATAAATCCCATATTGTTTTATTTTTTAGTTAATACAAATCTTCTGAATACAATTGTTCTCTAATAGCACTCCTATCTACTACCATTTCCTGATTATTGTTTCTAACAAGTTCAGATGCTTCTTCTCTTGTTAAAAACCGATTCTTGCTCGTCAAAAATCCTTGAACACTGCGGTTTTTATGAGCAATACCATAAGCTGCAAACTGAGAAATGATAGAACAATGTCTCAATCCACAAAATACGGTTCCGGATGGTATGTTTACTGGACCGTGAGGCTTGTTCTTGTGATCTTGAACCCATATAGCTGCGCATACAACAATTTCCTTATCACACATAATTTACATATTTAAAATACCGTTTTTACCAATATGCTTCTTCTCTTCTTCAGTAGGCCATTCTTTCTTGAACTTACCATGCCACGTTCCAGGAACTACCACCACTTCGCCCCCCTTACTATATTCAATAGCGGCACATTCAGAACAAAGAGGCTTGCCTTCATATCCCTTTAGCGACTTATCGTAAATACAATTCTTACAAGGTCTTATAAGAGCCCAATAACAGGATGTGGCTGTATTATCTATACAGCCACATTTTGAACATACAAACAAACTCATCCCGCAATCTCCCAGTCATTAGACATAATATCATGTTCAGTTGGATTCCAATTTGATGCTACTTTTTGACCTGTATCTACCATCAATATATTTACGTCAAACATACAGATATACTTTTTACCCCAATCGATTCTTTTTATCTTACGACCTAATTTAAGCCGTTCTAAAGCCTGTTCGAATGTCATGCCACGACGAGGCAGTTTGAGATACTTTTTAAGTCTGTCGGCAGCTTCATTTGGTGTATGGCCATCGTATTCGAAAGCAGTTTCTCTTTCAGGAACATCAAACAAATCCCAGTATTTGCTTTCATAGTGATTAGATACCTGACCGGTAGGTAGGATCGCCATCACAATAAACCAATCATCAGAACCGAAGCATTTTTCTCCGTCGCTGTGTCTCCTTGATTTGCAAACTTCAACCTGTCCGTTTCTGGCTAATAGATTAAAGAAGGCAGCGTTATACAACATGCGATACCGATACAATTCATTGAAAGTGTGGTATCCGTCAGAGACTTCTCCCACGTCTACAGGCTTCTTGTTTTGAATACTACCCAAAATATTCTCTATATAGAGCTGTATTTTATACATACCCATTTCGGTGTGGCCGTATTTGTTCAAGATATTATTGACATCGTATTGTATATTAAAATCTTTTTCAAATTCTACTTCAGGATGATTAGGATAGTAGTAATCTACTGATGCTTCTAACACAGACTTGATATGCTCTACTATCCTCGTGGCATCATCATGTTTTAAGAAATTCTTGAATCCCTCAACGAATTTAATATCTTCTTCGATTGTTGATTCGAACTCTTCTTTTGTCATTACTCTAACCACATCTTTAAAATCTTTTAATTCCATGATTTGTTTTAAATTAATTGTTACTATACTTTCTTTATCCTACAATACAAACCCCACAAAAACTCAGCGGAGAAACTATCCCATACATTATTCTTCTGCCAAAGTTCTACTTTGTTAACAAACCAAGACCATGTGGGACCCTCATATGAAGAATCAGATGATGATCCCAATCCGATTTTCTCCATTTCATTCGCCACATCAGAATAAGGATCTAAATCGACTCCCCTAATCATGTTAATAATATCATCCTTGTCTAACGTAAATTGAAACCGCTCCTTGTTAGTAGGCGGATCTTGATTCAATTTACCAGTCGCAAGCCATTCTCCATCATGATACAATTCGGCAAGTTTCTTTACCTTATTTTTAAGAAAAGAATACTCTTGTGTGACTTCTATAAAATCAGCTTCGTTAGCTTCACCCTCTATGAAGATAACGGTTTTGCTTCCAGGTCTATGATCGTCTAAGCTTGCCGGGATTCCCAATATCGTCCATCCTTTAAACTCAGCTATCTTAAAACGCATGACATCAAACACCTTATAGAAATCATCACAATCTACAGATTCTATTACCTTAATATCCTCTTCTGTGAATTTACCTCGTATTGGAATAACGTGATGACCGGGGCAGCCATCGGTTCCGAAATATGCGATTCTAACCACGATATTTACAATATTTTAATTTATTTTGCTAAAACATTCATATAACATGGCACATCTACCACATCTCTTCTACGAAGTCCCTTCTCAAAATAAGAAACCATATAAGTGTTTTTACCTTCATGATCAGGTCTTGGATCAAAGCATTCAAAAACGAATCTTGTTCTACCTTCAAGATGACCAAACATGAAAACAAATTCGCCACCGTATCTTTTATTAGCCAATTCTTCTACGGTCATAATCTGTCCCCTCCTAATCCTGAATTGATGCTAACATACTTGACACGGACATCATTTCCACGTCCAAGCTGACCCCAGCCGGGCGATGGCGTTCCCTTAGCCGGAGCAGGGACAGCCCTAAGCCGAGACCAGTCCTGCTTTTGCCTCATGGCTTCAGCCTCTTTGTAATACCGGTTACACAGTTCTTGATCTTCGTAACCAACGTAATCTTCCTTATTTTCCATAAAAAATACTTTTTCAACAAAAGTACGACATTCACGAATTAATTAGATTTAAAATAAAACAATATGAATTAAAATAAAAACCCGATACGTTAAAATCGCATCGGGCCTGGTATTGAAAAAAATAGGTTCAGATCTTGGGTAAAGATTCGAGCCAATTTTTAACATCTTTATATTTAGGGTCTTTGTCTATTCTATCTTTCAGTTCATGCAATGCTGAGTCCATAACCGTATTCGGTACGCCAATCAACTCTCCTATTAAATACAATGGGGTTTTATTCGATTTAGATTCGTGTGCTATATTCATGTCAAAAAAAAAGTTATGTGAAACAAACCGGCCACGGGTATTCTATTGCCCGCCGACCGGTATAACATTTTTATTCTTTTTTTCCAAACGGGAAAAACGGGAATGCGGGAATCATATTTTTTACTATGGCTCCCGCACCACCGGAAGGACCTGGATCTGGATCTCAGGTCAGATCCTTCCAGTTTATTTTTTCGCCGAGGTAATCTTGCACGGCAAGCCATCTTATAAAGGCTACTCCTTCGGGAGCATCCGGATCATCCAAATACATTAACGTAGCTTTCACCAACTCGTTCTCACATTTGAAGACCTTCGGAAAACCATCCGAATAGTACATTGCAAAGACATATTGGACATCGCCCCATGTCGCTTTATCCGGCTTCTTCGCTCCGCACTTTTCAAAAATATCTTTTATTTCCGGCTGCTTCCAGATCCTCTTGGATCCATCGACGTTGACCATCTTCTTTACCGCCTCATCAGCAAGAGCATTAGAAAAATGGTAGCCGTAAGTATCTACATATTTCTGATAAGCTGGATCCTCTGCGTCTGCTCCTCAATAAGAACGACCTCTGCCACGTCCGCGACCTCTACGCATCTGAGGTCCGTCACCGTAGTATCTGTCGTCTCCATAGTAATCGGTCGGGTAGGATTCGTAACCCATCCTCCGGTATTCCCGGTCCTCCATTTCATGACGACGTTCGCGCTCTTCGAGCCTTCTTTCCCTTTCTTCCAGCTCGTTTTCGCGTTCTTCCATTTCCTTCATCTTCTCATGCATACCGTAATGATCATAAGGAGGAAGGAACCCATGTCCGTACTCCATGTACGTCCCATCAGAACGACGGCTTCTGCCTCTGCCTCCACCTCGCCTATCTTCTATCTCATCATATCCAGGATATTCTCTGTGTCCTGAATTTAAATCATATACTATCATATTATACTTATTTCAAACGTTCTACAATTAACTTCTTTAAATCTTCGAATGAATCAGTAAGGTCATTCACCTTATTTTCTATACCAGCTATTTTACGATCCTGCTCTCTCGTTTGTTTGAATGCCGGATTGATGTCTTCTAATATAGATTCACAAGCCTCTATCTTGGCACGATGGGTATCTACGCTGTCTATTATGTCTTGACTGGTGCTTTTTATAGCATTCAGTTCGTTCATAATCGGATCTATGCTGGTAGATAATGTTATACCCATAGCCTTAGCCACATTCTGGGATTCCGGGACCGTATAGGTCTTGGTTTCGCCAGTGAGCTCTACCGTCAGATCCACCACGCGGGTCTGCATCGCCTGATACTGACCCGGCTGAGGAGGAAGATACCTGGGTTCGGATACGGCTACTACCTTTCCCAATTCGTATTTAGGTACTGTATTAGTATCAAGGGTATGTACCTGAAACCCCTTCTTCAAATCTGAAAACATGATCAAAATATTATTTAGGTGAAAATAGGGTGATGATCTCCATCACCCTACTGAAATCATTTACCTGCTTTAACTTCAGACGCCTGGGCTGCCGCTACTGGAACACAGCAATCCATTAATCTTAACACGCCACGAACTTTATTGAAGTACAGAAGGCGTTCTGTGCCATTTACCATAGCAGCACCCGTTACAGCTACGTTAATAGGGTTCACGACATTCACTCCCGTAACCGAGCAACAGGTGTCGGCTCCTACTGTTGAAACTGTGCTGTTTGCCGGGACCGCAATCTGTACCGGTAGAGCACTTCCGGCTGTGGGGACTACTTGCCTTATCTTAAGAAGGATAAGACCCTCACACGGAAGGGCGATCCAAGCCCGTGGGTTAATACCGAAGATTGTATTTGTCGTACTGACAATAACATTCTTCGTAACCATCTCATACAACGATCCTATTTTAGAAACACAAGCCATATTAGCCTCCTCTCTTAATAAAATCAGACAGCAGCGTTGTTATTGCAACATCCGTTGTTACATCCACATCCGTTATTGCAGCAACCTCCTCCGAATACCTGTCCCCAAGAATAAGCCTGGTAAGGAGAACAAGAGGGGTAGGCTGGGACGGCCGTCGGGCGTAATTGACCAACGATATTCTGGGTTTGTTGCTGAGATAATGCCGAAGCTGTCAAAGCCGCTTTTTCTTCACGAAGTTGAGCAATAGTGTTCTGCATCTCCCTCATTTCCAACTGACAGAATTTATCATTGATCATTTGCGTTTGCGCGTCAATCTTTGCCGACAACACATTGAAATGACCAGTCTCCTGCTCGCGGTTGTTTGTCAAACCCTGGTTGATATTGTTTTGCAGAATGTTGGTCTGCTCCAGCGTTCTTAGCTGATTGTCGAATCCTTGCTGAGTAATCATTCCCTGAGTCTGGCAAGTGCTTTGATTGATCAACGAACTCAGATTGCAGCAGCAAGAGCTGATTTGATTTCCGATTTCACAACCTTGTTGTTGAACTGCGTTGATAACAGCCTGAGAAGTCATACCTACCTGACCAGCTACTTTATCAATAGCACCCTGTACGTTGCAGATAGCGTTCTGAAGTTGAGTAGTAGAACAGTTCAAAGCAGAAGCGATCTGATCTATAGCGCTACGATTACCTTGAATTGCCTGCATCAGAAGCTCACGACCGTAATCGTTATTCAACTGAGCGGGTAAACCATTGGCGCAACAATCACCACCATTTCCAAAACCGTTACCGAAGCCGCGTCCACCCCACAGCCAGAACAAAACAATTATCCAGAGCCACCAACCGTTAGCCCCACCGAAACCGTCCTGGTTATTACGACCGTTCATCAAAGCCGCCACCAGATTCGGATCCATTTTATTACCACCTATCAAATTAGCAAACATGCCGGGAATCATTGAAAGAAGACCGTTAGTGGCTGCACCACCACCGTTAGCCCCGGCTCCATCTAAAAGGACGATTTTATCACCACCCATAATTTTATAGTATTTAATTGTTAAACATACGTGCATGAAGCACGTAACAAAGATCATGATTGCAGGGTGGAATACAGGTATGTTTATTTCCTATAGAAGAGAAATATTTTCAGCAAAAACAGAAACAAAAAAAACAGGTAGTGCTTTTCATTCTTAAAAAAAACACTACCTGTAAATAAACTTAAACAAATTTGCCATATTTTAGAAATACATTTTTGAGTTTTCCTTTTATACCATTTAGAGTTACTTCATATCCGGCGCCAGTCATGTAGATAGTTTGTTGATTGATTCTATCACCAGAATACTTATCTATGAAATAAGATCTATACACTCCATACCCTTTAGCTACAACATTACTGTACAACTCCCATTTGCCAAGACCGTTCCTAAACATAAACTTGGCTTCTTCAAGAAACAAACGAAGATTCTTTTCGGCTATGATAACACCATTTTGCTCTAACTTCTTTGCAATATCACGAATTAGCCACATATTGTTATGGTCTACTTTCCTAAAAGACTCGGCAAATTCTACATCGGGCTTGTGTTCTTCTATTGTTTTCAAAGCCTGTTGCTTCTCTGCCTCTGCCTGAGATTTTTCAGCTATAGCTCTCTGAGCAGCTTCATACTGATCGGCCCATGCTCTTGCTGCATCTGCTGGATTAGAAAAGTCAGGAACCAAAATTCCCTTTCCACCAGAACTTGTTTTATATTCTCCTGTTTTACGAATAGAAGGAAGGACCTCAGATGTTACCCATTTCTTAAATCTTTTAGCAGACTCTAATTTTGAAGATAATATAAGAGAATATAAACCAGATTCATTAATTATTCTTATACTATCTATGTATCTGGTTTTCAATAGGGATTGATTAACGCCCCATTGATTATCAGATACTTGCAAAAGCATAGAATCATCATTATCCACATGTCTTTTTATCGCATCTTTAGCATTTACATACCCAAGAGATTTAGCTACATCTGACGCCACGAACCATACATCACCTTTTGGATCTACAATAATTCTAAGCTCTCCAAAATCCGAACTTTCAAAAACAGAAACTTTATCCATGATAAAAAAAATAGGCCCAAAAGAGAATGTCAGATCCCACTATGACAAACCCTAATGAGCCAAAAATATCTTTCAACATCAAACAACCAGAGGTGGGATCTCGTTGTTCATTGTTTCTGGAGCAAAGATAGGAACAGGATCTTAAATAGCAAATATTTTAATACTTTTTAAAACAAACCAGAGCCCGCATCACTGCGAGCCCTGATCTCTAAACTAATACCATGAAAAACTTAAATCTAAAAACTAAAGAACACACAAATGTATGAAAATGTATGGTTTTCACAAAGAATCTGTATCCTGTTCTTTTGTGTGATTCAAGACATGGGATATAGTTCTGATACTTAATCCGGTTTGATTTTGTATCAGATTATAAATATAGGATTTTGAAACTACAGTTCTTAATTGACCTAAATCATTCATAATGTTTTTATACATAAGATGAATGCTGTTGTTACGTTTGATGGTACTGATTCTCATTTCCTACTGTTATTAGTTACGTCCGGTTCTTACTTTTTCCTATTTCTATAATCCCTTCCCGAAACTAATATCGCAAATTTAACAAAAATAATCCATAAACAATGAAAATCTAACTTTTCTTGTATGTTATTGATATACGTGCATATACAAGAAAAGTGAGACTTTCACAAGCCTCACTTCCCAAATTATAACTATGAAAAAGCTATATTATATATATACAAAAATTATTTGCATTCTAATTTGTTAAGATCATCCAATTCAGACTTGCTTATGGTCATATCTTGCGTCAAGCCAGATCTGTTTTGGTATGGAGCGTAATCGGTTTCTACTGTCTTAGCCTTCTGGGTAGAATCGTATTTCACCTCCGATTCGGTCCCTGTCAGATTTTGGTAGATAGAGCCGGAACTACTTTCGCCGACTTTAGTGAACACTATGTCTCCTATTCTGATAAAATTATCATACAAACCCTCTACGATAACATTATCATCCTGCTTAGTTATGTTATGATCCCGAACCTCATTTAAGAGATTAGGATGTTTTGTAAAAAGATCGTGATAGAAATCAGAACCGGCATATAACATCTCATAATAATCCAAATAGAACAGATCTATAAAAGAAGGATCGGTACTGCTCATGCTATACTCAAATAGCCGTTCACGATCATTACCTGCCAAAGATAGTTCAATTTGTTTTAACGTATCCGGATCTGAAACGGTAAGACCCAGCAGATGATCTGGTTTAAAGTCAAGATACTTGTATGCTCCTTCGTACACTTCTGTATTATGAAGCTTATTTTCAAGATAAGATTGGTATAAATCGAATAAGAGTAAAGGATTCTCTTTGTCCTGCTTTCTGTTTATGTATCGGCTAAACTCCCGTTCTTCATTAACATACGGGCTTCCAGGAATAACAAGATGACCGAACGCCAATCTGGTAGCATTCATCTCTTCCGTATTCTGAGAATCGGTATAAGACAGGACGTGTTTTTTAATAGAATCAGCAAGGGCCCTACTATCTACGTTTTTCACGCGGAGCTTATCTAAAACACCATCTTTAAAGCAATATTCAGGATAGATACCAGGTGGGAAATAAGTTAGACTCTGTTTGGCAAGCTCGGCAGCCATATCGTACAAATCACCTAAATTATCTCTTTCTACCTTATGATATAGGTTTCCACCAAGATAAAGCAGAGAATGATTTTCAAATGCCGATACCGGATCTATGTCAGATTCCATATAAACAATATTCATATTATCCATATACTCTGGAAGAAACATAACACGGCGATCCCTGCTATCTCCAAAAACGTCATCGATAGCAGAAGCTAAGGCAGGAGCATAAGTATCATCGTTGCGCCTTGCTACATAAATATCAAGATCCAGCATCAAGCTATCAATTTTATTCAGCGATTCTTCTGTTCCGTCATATACCTTAGATACGCCTACGATATCTATACCAAGACCTACACAAGCCTCTTCTATATCCCATATCATACTTCTAAGGTCTTCTTCTGTATCAGCATTAACCCTATTTAGAAAGGCTGATATACGAGCTCGTAATGACTCAGCATTAATAGGGCTGTAATAAGCATAATCTTGCAACTTTGACAATGACCGCCTCTTCCCTTCTACGATATTATTATCTTCTAAAGTTACAACCGGAACAATGTTCATATTCGAAAATTCATTGAACAGCGACAAGGCAAAAATCTTATCCGACTGATATCTTTCAACTAACTCCGGATATGAATCAGATAAAGATCCGAAAGCAGCATCAAACTCTGAAGCAACACTAATACCTCCTACTGTATTTTTTATAGCCTCATAAACTTCAGCCGGATTATATGATGCTCTCTTTCCTAATTTATTAAAGACGCCATTTTTATACACAACAGGACCGTATGGTTTTTCTACGGTTGTGAAGTAAGACTCTTTCCCAAGGTCGTGTTCGTTATTGGAATAGTCTAATAATAGCCTCATAAAAGAGCTGACCTCATTGAGTACAGAAGGATTATCTAATATCCTACTTATTTCCGTCTCATTATACAAGCCGGATCTCCTTAGATTTTCTTCATTTAGGATAAGATTGCCATCCACATAAAAAGAGCTTCTAACTCTATTAATAAGAGATCGTATGCTATATATGGAATTGGATATCATAACATCTCTTACATCCTTAACATCCTGAGCAGTTAAAGGATCAGCAAAATAAGTCTGACGCTTCATATACGACAGCACGTCTTCTAAGAGAGGTTCGCCATTGGGATCGGTATTAAACATCTCCCCTGGAGCCGGGTTATTCCAATGACCATAATACGACAAAAAATCAGAGGTGTAAGCCTTAGCCCATACCTGAAGAGCTCGCTCGCTGTTTCCCAATAATTTTAAGGCACTTTCGTAAAGAACGGAAGGCTCACCGTTAGGAGCCTCAACCCGTTCTATTTTATTTTCCTTCTTTTCTATCTGACATTTGACACCCATAGTGATTAACTTTTTTACAAAGTTAACTATAAAACCGACTTATACAATGACGGATCCCAAATTCCTTCTATATAAATCTCTGGAAAACTTAAACCGCCATCACGAAGAGTAGTAACTTTCAAACTGGGAATATTAAAAACAGTGCAAACATCACCAAACTCACGGCTCAACTTAATAGCATTTCCGCTGTTATCAGCTTCATAATAACAATAACAATAATTTTCATTAATGTTTGGATCATATTCGTACCAATATGTTAGATCCTGTATATGATCTTCTATATTACCAATTTTATTTTCACCTAATATAAAAATACCATTATTACTATGGTGATAAACTATAGATTCATAACCACCATGATTCCAATCACTATTAAACATTATATAACTTTCTTCGGAATCATTATCTTTTAATACAGGTCCTATATGTATATGAATTTTATTAAACTGACATACATAAGATCTTTTTCCTCCAAGCCTTTTTATATCCTCATTAGATAACTTATTATAACATCCTCCCACGAAATTATCCGCAGCATTAAAAAATCTCCTTCTCATACTCAACACTCCTTGTTTAACTCATTTATCGAATCCGAATTATCAGAACCTTCTACAAGATTCTTATTCCTATCTATCTCTTCCTGGCTCATGTTGCTCATCATATTTTGTATTTTTCTACCAGATTGAGATAAAGAGCGGATGAATGCGCTGGAGCTTATCTTAACTCCAAGATCCGGTTTCGCTCTAAACGCTTCGCCGGTACTGATATTATACAAATCATAAACACCTGAGTTCATGTAGAATTTGTATATCCAGTTTCCACCAGCTTTTTTGTACCCTAATTTGGTCAGCTCGACTACGCTCATACCAAATTTAATGCCATTACGACCCATTATCTTCTCTGGTATAGGTTCTACCTTAGCCGGAACAGATGTATATGCTTCATCACCGCCGTACAGGAAATAAGGGGTTGTTACCCTTGATATGTGAGTAAGCGGCTCTTCGGATATACGAAGCTCATCTTTCTCAGCCTTAGATTCTTTCCTTGGATTGGATATTCTAATAAAAGGATCGTATGTCAAAAAGGTTAAGCCGTATTCTACTTTATAACCCGACACGCCGTTAAGATCCCTTATAGCCTTAGTCGTATGCGAGTGATTGATGGTGTCTATCCCGTACCTTGATTCCATATCGGTCATAATGCTATTAACCTCATCTCCCTCTACATAAACCTCTTCTCCTTCCGGGATAGAGGTTATGCCGGCAGCCCTTCTAAGTAACCATAAGGTAACTTCAGAAATGTCAGAAAACTTATCTCCGTTCTTCCTATAGTTATCTACTCTTCCTTCTTGAGATCCAGGTAATTCGACATTTCCTTTAACTTCGACATTTGTTCCGGATTGTCCTTCGACTTCTCCATCTCCCTTTTTATCGCCATCTTCCTCAGCGCGTACTGCACTGCCTTCTGCACTTCCTTCTTTTCCATCATTTAAAATATTATCTGATTCTGACTCTATAGACTCCACAACAGCATCATACTCTGGAATGCCACTAAGGAAATCTGCTACGTTATTCAAAAACTCTATTTTTTCCTCGTTTGTCATATCAAGGCTTTCCGTAGGCTCCCATATGGCAGGCAAGTTATTTGATTCTATTGCAGTAGAAACATCTTCTACAGTTTGATTATCTACCGTAGGCAAAACTTCAGAAACCAAACTGTTGATGTCAGATTCCATTTTTTCTACTTCCTCTTTTGTGCCATATTCTTTTAGGGTATCCATACCATTGACTCTAAGAGAATAATTCAAAGCCTTGCTTGGAACAAAATTAATATATTTCAAAAAGTTTTTCAACTCTGATATAATTTGTTCGTCAGATCTTGGCCCAACATAATCCGCTACTACCTGATCCGTTTGAGAACGAAGCCAAGAAACATATTCTTCTAAGGTCTTACCTCCCTTTTTAGAAGGAGTGGATATTTTATCACCTACTGTTCCTTTAGGTTCTAATCCCATTTCCTCCTTAAGACTTTTAGGATTACCTCTCTCACGAAGAAATCTCAAATCACCTCCTACAATCTTCCTTGCTATAAAATCAAAAATATTAGCATAAGGCGGCAACCCTTCTTTTTCTATATGAGATTCTATTTCGTTTAACATAAGAGAGAAGTTTTTTCTGGAGGTGCGCTTCTTGCCATGTAAGGACTGCGTAGCTTGTGCCGCAGGAGCCGGCTGGGCTGGTGGCGCCGGCCGAGTCCCCCGGACAGGGTCTTCCTCTGGCATTTCATCTTCGTAAATATCCACATCTTCCTTGGAAGTAACGGTCTTACCCTCATCGGAGAAAGGGAGATCATCTTCTATAAGTGATTTAGGTCTGGAAGATGATTTACCAAACTGAATCCTGATCTTAGGAGCAACAAACATCTCACCTTCGAAATCTATTCCAGATTCTACCTCAGACGTCACAATGTCTTTCACACTCCTACTTTCATCTTCTACCCACTTAACAACATCAGGAACTGTAGATAATTTTTCTATAGCCTCACGAGCTTTTCTAAGCCCTGAAATAGGATTCAAATACGATACTTGATACGAAGCTGGATCAAGACCTAACTTGGTTAGATACGCATTAAGATCTTGTATGTCATCTTGACCCATCTGTAACAATTCAGAGTCACCGGATTCAAGCAGCATATCTATAAAAGAAATCCATTTCTTTCCTTCCTCTGATTCCACAGAACGTAGACTAACCGGGAAAAGATAATTAAGACCGTTTTTGCCTTTGATGACAACTACCGGAACTCTTACATTTTTGTAATTATTCCCCTTGTCATTTAATATAGAATAAGCAAATGGGAAGCCTGTGTATTTAGAGCCGTTCTTAAGCACGACTTTGCCATTTAAGACATACCCCACATCAGATACTTTTTCAGCTCCTTTTTCGGTAATAGGGAGATTTTCTACCTGACCATATCCTTGACCGTTTACTCTCATGTTAAACACCGGTCTTCCAGGAAGGGTCTGGGCAACAACATGCGTGCCGACGTTGATGGTGGCCGACCGGCCGGCATCCTTCTTCCACTTGTTAAAAGCCGTTCTTCTTATTTTACTTATACCATCTATGCCACCCGTGTCAGCTTTAACAACAGAAACGAATCTGTTTCCACTCATGACCTTGATAACCATATTGGATACCAGCTTATTTTCAGCAGATTCTATTCTTTTTTTATCACCGGACTGAACAGCATCATTGTATTCGGCAAAAAGAGACTGATTATAGGTATCATTTACATCTATCTCAAGATTAACCTTATCTCCTTTTTTCAAAGAAGATAATGCTTCCTGATCTATTTTATCTACCTCATTCTCTCCGAATCCGACACCTGTTCTGTACGGAACCAATTCATCTGAATCAAGACGCTTATAAACCAAAGAATATGAATTACCCACGTCCTGAATAGACACATCTGTGTAACGGTTGAGAACACGAGCCGATTCTTTGTCTATAGACCATCTCGCATGATAAGGAAGTTCTATCACGGTAGCTGTTTCTCCACCTATGTTAAGGAAATACCTTTTAGTCCCATTAGCGTTCGTTTCAGAACTTATTTGAATAGGAACCAATGATTTTATAGAAGATATAAATTTATCGGCTCTAAGACCTGCAATTTCATACCTTTCATTGCCGTCATTGGAGATTCTTCTTACCATCAACGTCTCTGGATTCTGGGCACTATCTATGTTGGCTCCAAGCGTATTATCGGATTCATCTAACTCATTTACAAGAGAATCTATATTAGCATCATCTTCCCCAAAATTACTCAACGTAGATTCAGAGATACGACCTTTGTCAATAATCCTGTTTTGTTCAACATAAGGAAGGAGATCCGTGATGTTTCCAACCTGGCCAAGATCTTCTATGGTAAATACCGAATCAGCAAGCTTATCTTCGTCAACTTTCTCCCCTTTGTCCCGTCTGTTCATTATATCCACATACGAAGAAATAGCATCATCAAGTTCCTGCCTTTGATCTGGTTCCAAATTTGATTTAGCCATATCAATAATAGCTTTATTTTCCTCATATACTGATCTCGGACTTGTAAGTCTGTCAGCCTTTTCAGATAATGATTTTATGAGATTAATAGGGCTGTCACCTAAAGACGACACATAATCATCAAAATCTTGTTTGTATTTATCATACACATCTTTTTCTCTCGCAGTAAGAAGATCAGCATTCCCTGTATATAATTTATCAATTATAGACTGCCTTACTACCGGAACCATAATAGGATTATCCATAGCAGCCTCATAATCTTCATCTGATACAGACTCCGTAAGCGGTGACTCTTTTATATTATCTTCCGCTTCCTTCATCCTATCTTCTCTTACTTTATCAAGAGCATGCATAAATGCTTTGATAGTCCAAGCTTCGTCTTCCGAAATCTTACCTTCTAACACAGCTTGATCTACTACCTCATCAGTGTCATATTCACCGACTTTATTAGGCTCTGCAAAATCAGGAACCTTGTCATCCCCCTTATAAGGAGTAGACCATAGAGAAGACAGCGCTTTTGAAAATCCCCTGTTTTCCTCAGCTAAGAATCTTTTATCAAGCATCTTAGACAAGAAGTTATTCATATTCCTATAGTCCATCAAACTCCTACGGTATTCATTTACCAAGGATCTCATGGCTTTGTCTTTGGCTGTAAACTTCTTTTCCTGTCTTGATTTTACATTAAAATAATCATCAAAAGCCACAAGAGTATCATAGGCTTCTATTACATCTTGTGAACTTATGGGAGAAAGAGGAGATGATAAAACAGATTCGGTTTTACTTACCAACTCTTCTATCGAAAACTCTTTTCCTATTAACGTTGATAACTCAGACAACGAATTATTGTAATTGGTTCTAAGATCTTCCAATTCTTTGGTTTTTCGTTGTATGGACTCAGCTTGTGGGTCTTTTCCATCTACGTTACGAGGACGGGTGGCAAGATCTTCTATTTCGGATTCAAGTTCTTCTATTCTTGACCGTATGCCACGAATATCCATAGCCCGCTCCCTCGCCCTGCCCGACAGCCGGGAAAACGTACTTAGCGCATCCGCCACGCGAGGCTGCCCCGAAAGCGTTTCTATGACAGAAGCTATGTCTTTCATCCTTGATTCTGATTGAAGGCCAAGGAAGGCATTACGAGCTACGTATTTTCTAAATTCGATCTTAGAGTCATCACCTATAAGATCTTCGGCAAAACTCTGGGCAGATCTGAAATCAGAAAGACGATTGTTATAATTATCAATAATAGAATCCTTGTATTTCTTTGCCTCTTCCAAAGACATTCCGTTAGCTTCGGCTATTTCTGAAATAGGCATCATATCAATCATCTGCCGGAAATTTTCAGCCGAATCCTCTAAGGTTCCCATTTGGTTGTCAATAGACATCTTTTCAAACATAGCATCATCAAGCTCCTTGCCGGTCATAGACTGAGCATCGGAACGAACTTGAGGCCCTAAACTCATTGACTTTTTCAACGTATTCAAAGCCGCCGTATTAAGATTAGAAGATGCTTTGTTATATTCATTTACTTGCCTTTCCAGCAATATCCGACTATTACTATACTCTTTCACTCCAAAGAAGCCTTCCCTCATACCGAACAAAGAACCGATAATAGCACCGATTCCTATTTCAGTCCACCCTTCTTTAGATGTATATTGTTTTTTAAATCCTTCAGAAATAGCATCAAGAACATCGACGGCTCCGTTCATAGCCACATTGTCATATCTTGACTTAACATATTCTTCAGCCGTATTCTGTACAGCACCTTGAGACCCTTCTTCCCATAAGCCTTCGGACACAGGTCTTTTCATGATATTGAAAACATTACCAGCTATCTTCTGCCCTATATTGGGATTAGTTATTTTAATAGCCATCTCTCCCGGCTTCGCAACTTCCGTCCCTAATCCAAATAAATGCTTGTTGAGCTTCTTTTCCAACCCTGGTATAGCCTTGCCTCCTAAACCTATATACTTGCCAAAAAGAAGCCAGTTAGATAATCCTACTATACCCATATTGGCAGCAAATATTGCACTACCTACATCAGCATTAGAATTACGAAAAACAGCCATTTCCTCTGCATTAGGATCACGACCATAAATCTTACGATAATAATCCTTGAAATCAGACTCGGATTGCTTCATAAAAGAATTTGCTTCAACCGATGATTCGAATCCGGCACTGGTAGCCAACAACGTCATGGTCTTAGCCGCCTCCCCTACATTTCTTCCGGTAGCAACCCCTTTTCTTACATAGTCGTTAAACACACTTTTAAGGCTTCCTATGCCCCTATTGGCAGCTTGCCTTGCTGCTAACTTAGCTCCGATTCTTCCGCCTAATTTGGCGCCTATATTACCTAATGAACCAACTCCCAGTCCTCCGGTCATGTACGCTGATATCATGGCTCCTACAGTAAAAGACATTCCATTACCAAGGACGTCATTCCATAAGAAATTACCGGTATCCTTAAAAAGCTTCTGACCGAAATTATAATCTTCTACCTCTTTCCTGTAATAATGGGGAAGAAGCATGTCTATTTGCTGGTCAAGATCACCTACAAACTTATCCATGTTAGTGTTTAACGCAGCTTTGTAACTTCCCTCAGATGCCATATTGATAAGTTTGTCAGGCAATGACACGACTCCTTGCGCACCGTACAATGCTGACTTTAAAGCGAATTTACCTACACCATTCCAAAACTTACTCCATCCACTCTGTCTTCTGGCATAATAATCCTCATTGTTTATACCTGGGATATAATTGGGATATTTTGTACGCCATACCCCATCATTGCCCATCTGATGACTTTCACGGATACTTACCTTCGGTCCATAGGGATTAAGAGGCGGCGGGGCAGGTGTAGCCCCCCTGTAGCTGTTACGAGCCAGTGCCTCCGAATAGCTGTTGCTTATCTCCTTGGCTATATACGGTTCTTCGTATTCGGCAGCAGCTATCCTTGATGCGTAATCCGGAAATTTAGGTTGGGCATACACACCTTCACCAGGCATATAATTAGGAACCAGAGGCGTTGTCGTCTCTGGTAATGTAGCCGGAGTGTAATTCTCTTCTTCGGCTAATTTCCTTTGCCTTGCCACATCTTCGTAAGTGGTTTTAGCAGCAGGATTATATCTATCTATATTATTGTCAGCCATAAATTTTCTGCAAAAAATCGTTCAACTTACTAAACTTATCATTCATGTTGGGCGTGATATTTATTCCTCTCATATACGGATCTCTCATCTGATCAAGACGTTCTTGAACAGCCTCCTTCACGTATTTTACAAAGAAGTACTGAGGACACTTCTGGTGAATACTATTCCAGTAATCCGCATACTCATCATTACCTGGATCCAAAGGAACAAAATCCGAAAACAACAATGCAGGATTTTTAGAATTTTTAGTCCTTTTGTCATAGAAATTGACCGCTACCTCTCTCGAACCCCTATCGTCCATTCCTTCCAACTGAACTGATATGTTATCAGACATGTCAATAAAATTATCAACAAGGGTTTTAACAACATTCATTTCTTCTGGCTTAAGGTAAGAACCATGAACCTTTACTATATCATAAAGATCATTCTTAACATCAGCCTTAGAAGCCAAACGGGGAAGGCCATTACGTATAAGATACTTATCATAAGAATAACCTTCCTTCTTTCCGGTATCTACAAAATCACAGGTTCCAAAACTTGATTTGTAACCATCCACCGGATAATTACGCTCCTCGACCGAAGGATCTATACCTGCCTTAAGAAGTTCATCATTCGTAATCTCAACCCTTTCTGTAACATAAGAGTTTTTACCGGAACCTACTTGAGCAGTCAAAAATCTTCTAACAGTGCCATTATCTATCTCGGCGTCCATATTAATGGCATTAATAGCAGTAGGATCCAGATTATTTACCTTTCCTGCCATGTAACCAGACAATCTTCTAAACTGAGCCTTCTGCAAAGACTTTTCCGGCGAATCGGCATTCCAATTGTATCTTTTATAAGAATCAAGGTAATGATACTGAGATAACTTATCAGAAATCTGATCGGGAGATACAGACATTTTTATCTCATCCTGCATCTGACCTGCTATCATATCAGACACCCTACTGTTTTTCTCAGCATATCTTAGCTGGGTAATAGTCAATGGTTCACCTTCCTGATAATCTTTTAAATCTATATCACCATCCTTATCTATGGTCATATAATCAGATATATTAAAATCAGGATCGCCATTGAGTTTCTTCATTCCATTAATAAGAGCCAATGTACCGGTAGAAGAACCATTATTCTCGCTTGTAATAGCATCAGATATGTTTTTCCCCAACTTACCAGCACTCACCTTAGCTCCTAATGACGGAGATATAGCACTAAGAATATCTATTCCTCTTGAAGGGTCCATCATGTATTCTCTGAACCCTACGGCATCAGATACACCAGTTGTTATGGCTGTGGCGAGTAGGAAGGCTCCAGCCTTGTCATCTGTATCGGTAAGATTTATAAAAGAATTTCCTTTCATAAGCTTAGCATTACGAACTTTCCTGATAATATCCTTATTTTTTTCAGTAACTATATTATCTATTTGATAATCAGTTATGTCATTTATAGCTTTTGTGGCTCCATTTGCCTTAGAATCAGAAAGAAGTAAAGCATCATAAGCTTCAGATAATCTGTTATTGCCTTGTCCGAAATATCCGTTTTTCTGACCTCCATTATTTTTTAAATAAAAATATATCCGTTCTTCAGGAGTCATATTAGCATACAAACCAGGATCAGACTTTTCTTCTTCGTATGATGCTGCAATGATATTGCTTCTATCTGTAGGAGATAATGAATTATATAATTTCAATAAATTTGCTCTACGCTCCGTGGAAGAGGATGTGAGTTGTTCATAAGGGATATTAGCCAAATTAATAGACCCAATCTTACCCGTTCCGGAATTGATAGCCGTAGGCCCGTCCATAGGAGCCATCGGCACTCCTACACCGCCTGTTCCTCTTGTGCCTGCGGATGAGCTTTCAGTTCCCATCTTGGCACCGTAAGTACGCATGTATTCGGTTTCAATCTTGGCCTGAGCGAGTTGCTCTTTTGCCAACGATATTTCAACCATAGACTTAGCATTATCAGTCAAAAACTTTTGCTGAGCCCTATCCTCTGCTAACCTTGCAAAATAAAGATCATCTTTCTTCCTTTCAAAACTTGTATTGTCGTATCTCCATGCATCAACCATCTTATCGAAAAGATTATTGGTGACAACAAAATTAGCAGCAGCTACCGGATCTGACGAAGCTATTATCATATCTGCCTCCCTCTTGGCTTCGGCTTTCTGATTTTTAGCTTCCTGTATCTGACTGTCAATACGATCAATAATATCCTTATTATCCCCTACTGATTTCTTTTTTGCTTCCAATGCTCCTATGTGCTTATCGTATCTTTCGACATAAGACCCAATGTATTGACTAACCAAATCCGGATTACTGAACACCGGATTGGTAGCTGCCATGTATGATGCTTCTATTCTCATCTGATTCCTCATGTTTTCAGATAAGTTAGCAGACACAAAATTCCTTATCTGGGAATCAGTAAGCTCATCTACGTTGACTTCTATGATTCCACCAGTAGGATTACCTTTAACATCATATTCTGTTGTCTGAATCTTCTTGCCTTCGTTGTTTTTCCTAAAGTCACTGACCAGCTTATTTATCTCCTTAGTATAATCAACATAAGGAGAATAATGAAGACCTCCTAACCTTGATCCTGCTTTACCATCTGACCTCCATTTGTAATAAGGGTCCAAAGCATGCCATTCATTAATAGGAGAATAAAGTTCAGGATGATTCTGTTTTATAGATTCTATTTCCTTCATAACCCTCTTGCCTTCTTTTGTGCCAGCAATCGCGTTAATGACCGTATCATCTAACACCGAACTTATCTCTCCTTGTATGGCTCTCGTAACACCATCAGAAGAAAGATCCACGCCTTTGAATTTTTGATTGATGTTAGCAATCACACCTGACATCTTATCTTCCATATAAGCGCGGGCTTCAGGCTTATCTATCTCTTGACCCATAAGATAATCTACCTGGGTATAGATCTTTTCACGAGCAGCATCAACCTTCTGCTGTTTGTACATCATGACGTCCTTAACAAGATCTATGTTGTAAGGACTAACATACGGGGCATATTGCCTTAAAATACTATACTGTGAAGCCACTATTTGGTCCTCCTTCTTCTTTTAGTTTCATCATCTTCTTCATTTAAACTTCTCAAGTAAGGTGTAGAATAATCACCCATATTCATCACATCCTGATTACCTTGAACGTAAATAATTTGGCCACTTGGAAGCATTCTCATATTCGGAGCTATGGAAGCTATGGTATTCAACGATGTACGAACATTGAACTTATTCTGTATTTCGCTGTTTATGCTATCATAATAACGAGCAAGATTTTCATCCCTTATAGCCATAGCCTTCAATAACCCGGATTCATAACGTTGCCTTTCCGCTATGTTCTTATCGTCTGTCTGAACATAAGCCATTTCATTGAATCTATCAGCTTCGTTTATTTGCCTTGCGTTATTGAAATTTACTTCGTTAATGTACTTGGCTATATTGCTTCCGGCTATGGCGTTCATATTAGCCAGAATAGCGGAGCGCTGGGAGTCGGGCACGTCACCTACTGCGTCCAACTGAGCCGATGTCGCGCGGTTGAGCTCGTTGATATACTGATCAGCAGATTGAAGAACTGGGTCTATTCTCGGAGCCTGATGTCTTTCCAGACCTTCTATCTCCAAGCCTGTATCGAGCGTTCTCAGCATCTCCGGGAAGATAGGACCGAACGCCGCCGGTCTGCCCTGCCCTTTAGGTCCGTTGTCTTCAACCACCTCCTCTGTATCGGTGTCGGTTGCAGTCGTAGGCGTACTTGCTTTCGGTTTTACCTCTACCCTTCCAGGAGATCCAATCTTAGGCGGTGTAAGGCCTGGTGCTATGGGACCGGCCTCAATAGGCTTCATTTCTGGTTTAACAGACTCAAGAACGAAGTCTATTTCCGGCATTAACCCACTATCTCTTAAAGCAACAAACTTATTATAATCGGAGCCCAGAATCTTCTTAGCGGCATCAGATTTATCACCAAATAAGTCAACATAATTCTTTATCCCTTTTTCGTTTAACAATCTTTTTTGCTCTGCCGAAACAACGTCCAACCCATAATAAGAACGAGTAGCTGTTGTCTGACCAAACTTATCATCTACGGCAAATGAATTATAAGCCTGATTCCCTCCGTAGCTTCCGGCGTCCTGGCCCCAGAATCCGTATTCATCTCTGAATTTCTTGGCTGCATCAGCATTCGTAATAGCGCCTACATCAGCTAACGCCCACAATGCATTTAATTGCCTGTTGTATCCTTTCTGGAAACCTTCTGTATCAAAATCACCATCCGTATTGTACTTGTTAGCCCATCGGTTTACGTCGAGCAAATTAGATACCGCCTTATCATTTACCCTGCCGTATCCTAAATTGCTTCTATGTTGGAGATTCTGATTGGCATTGACACTGGAATCAGGATTAAGAATCTGCTCACGACCACTAACATCAGATACAGTCATATTAAGAGTTCGTCCAAATAACTGATTGATAAGCTTATTGTAGCCGATAGCATTCTTTCTAAGTTCCTCCAGCTCCTTCTGAGTAGGTCCACCTTCAGCCATTTTTCTGGTTTGCTTAACATACTCGTCATATATCCAGTTCTTAGCATCTGATTCTGCAATATTAAAAGCCTTAGCTTGTTTCTTTACCTGATTCAGATCAACAACCCCGCCATCCCTGAAAAAAGCATCCATCTTCTCGTTACGCTTAGATTCTTCCTGTTTGCCATAAACGATTTCAGCGAAAGAACGAAATTGTGCTTCAAGCTCGTCTATCTCTTTCTGGTTTTCATTGACGTACTTGGAAAGAATAGAAGCATTAAGATTAGATGTGTTTTTGTCTTTTACATCTTCATTTTTCTCTAATCTCTTATATACACGCTCCTGATCTTCGTACTTATCAGACAAACCAATCTTCTTCTTATATCGATCAAGGAGTGTAGCATACGTATCTTTTGACGTTGCCTTAATACCATAATTTTCTCTAACGTAAGAGGCAAACTCATCATCTATCTTACGATAATCGGAAACAATATAAGCCTCTGGCAAATCAACCGGAGTGCCACCATTTTCATGTCTGTTTCCTTTGGCTTCCATAGGCCCTACGGAGTCAGGAGTCAGCACGTACTCGCCTTTCTCTATCTCTACATTCGCAGCATCTTCCATAGACTTGGGAAGAGGATAAATATATTCGCCGGTCATATCAGACGTATCCATCTTCTGACCGTTACCTAAATTCACACCACCACCTTCACGTTCCCACTTGATGAATTGCTGACGACGCTCCTTGGCAAGTTTTTCCCTCGCTGCCTGCTCGTCTCTGCTGGCTGCATACGCAGCAGATGAAGCTCCCATGATATTACGGGTAAGACCTAATCCTAAACTAACACCAGACAAGGCAGCTTGAGCCACATTAGCACCGACCTTATTACCGGCTCTTATCCGACCAAGACTTGCACCGAACATTTGAGCTCTGCCGGTTAGATCGGGTGAATAATATGGGGTAGTCATAGGATCAAGAGGATTACCATCTTGGGAACGTTTTTCTTTAGAGGAATCAGAATCAACACCACCTACATTCATTGCATTATCAACGACTGATTTCTCTACGTTTTTAACCATGCCCCTATTATCAGCGAGATATCCTGCATACACTGCATCATTGTTTTCAAAAAACGGATCGGATGTAGGCATACTACTAAATGGATTTATCTCCCCCTCCTCTGTTTCTAAAGTCACATCAGAAGGCATATATATATTCTGAATATCAGATTCACCCCATTTATTAACAGGCGTTCCATAATCAAGAATAGGCTGAGTAGAGGATACATTAATATCCTGTTTCTTATCCTGAACACTACCGCCAGGAGCGAATATCGGACGATTTTTTATGATTCGTAATTTCATACTATCTTTTTTCACAAAGATAAGAGAAACGAACGAGAAAATCCAACGTTATGGGATACGTTTAAAAATCAATCATGTACGGCAGACAAACCACCCGAATCAGGGTCGTACTTAAGACCGCATGCCCAGCGATAGTCCTTAAGCGCTCTCTTGTACAAAAACAGCACTGTCTTGGAAACTATTTTCTTCATAGATTTGGTTAAAACCTCTTCTGTTGAAACAGACATCAGACAGCTATTCAAGAACGACCTGACATTGGAACCGAACAAGGTCTTCACCATTTTTCTAAACGTTCTAAAAAGATATGATGACGAAAGAGCCTTTAATCCATTGCGAGCCAGTCTCTTATTCAAATACGAAACAGCCTTATCAGATAGACATATCCTATTCTTTCCTTCGCTATCTACCTCTGATGAAAACCACGAATATAAAGTGGTAGGATGTTTCTTAAGGTGATTGATGAAGGAAGTCATTATCCCTTCTTTTAAAGCCCTTTTGTGAGCTACGCATGCAGCAATCTTCTCTTCTCTTTTTAAAGAGCTATCAAGACACCTAAACACCGTCCTATCGTCTCCGATGAAATACTGAGGACGTTCTTCCTTGAACTTAGCCCGATAAGCGGCATATCCTTCCTTACGGAGCATATCTATCTGAGACCGGATATAGAACCTTACACACTTTTCTTCAGCCTCTTGCACGCTTTTAAGATAAGGAACTGACTTTCTCCCATATCGAAGATAGTCATAAACCATAGCTTCAATAAAGTCATTATATGGAAAGAATCTCCCAAATCCAAAGTTCCAAACTATGAAACATCGCACTCTATCTTTCCAGTAATCAGATATGAGAAAGTTGCTACAATATCTCAACCTCCTGTCTTTCTGATAGAAATGATGAGTATGTTTGTCATAAAATAGATTAAAATATCTCAAATTGCCTAAACACTGACCGGCTGGACGGCGTACTACATTGTACCCTAAGTTGCTGAAGCTATTGTATATAACTTCTATCGGAGAGACCTGCTCTTTCTTGAAGAGCTTGTCGTGTAACTTGTGAGGATTCATTATTTCAGTTATTTTTGTCTCCATATTGTTTTTGTTGTTTAGTGCAAATATATGATTTTACATAAAAAGAAGAAAATGCACTTCCTTGTATCCGGTTTGAGAGAAATAGGATACAAGGTTTTTTATTTTATGACGGTTTGGATAAGAGACGGGAAAATGACCCTGAACGTAACCGTCTGACCGTCAGGAGTGGGACAACAAATCTTGAATTAAAACTACGCCTATAAATAGTCTCCGTTTTCCTTAATATTAAGACCATTTTCAATGATCTTACTCATTATATTATTTGTATTATTTTATATATTTTACCATTTATTCATATAATTGTTTACAGTGAATGAACTTAACGACCGAAGGGAGTTAAGTGAGTGAACGGATTGACAAATTACTTTTTTCGTCTATTGTATTGTTTGCCTAATTGTGTTAAAAGATTGAGTATCGTGACCGAAGGGAACGATGCGAAAGAACTTATAATATTTAAAAACGACTGAACCTATCGACTGAAGGGAGATAGGTGATGGAGTGACGTTAATAGTTATATTAGGTAGCCAGTGAAGAATTAGGCAGGCTGGTAGGCGAGACGAGCGTCCATGCCCGTCAGGATAGTAGAAGTACGTAGGTCTGTTCTGTCAAACCAAGGCGATGATAGTTCCATCCTTCACGAAATCGCACAAAAAATCCGGATTATATTGATATCGTTCTTCAACCTTCGGCATCCGCATAACGAGTCTCAAATCCGGATTCGCTTTATTAATATGAGAAATAAAATAATTGTTCTAATTATCAGTGACGCCTTTAATGCGAAGTTGTATATTGGGAAGCACGGCATTAATCAAAGCCATTTTCTTATCCTCTTCGCTTTCTTTTTCATGCTGTTTATACATCATGCTGTAATCACTGTCATCACCATCCTTTTTCCCGTCTAACGTCAGTAAATGATTTACGATGTCCTTACCATACGTTTCAGTCCATGTACGGAATCTATCTTCCTCGGACTGTCCCTCCTGGGACGGGGCTTCCGGGTTAGGAAGGGCGGCTGCCACTTCTACCTCTGGAAGTGTTACCGATGCTGCTATTTCAGCATCATCTCCGAATCCCATTTGACCATACGAAGATACGGAATTTTCTTCAATTTCCAAACCAAGATTTTTAGCAACCTCCATAGCATAATTATAACGGTCATCGTTTCTTATAACACTCTTATGAGGACGTCCTGCTCCTTGGTTCCAAGCTACTACAGCATCTTTCAGGTTTTCGGCGTTCATAAAGTCCTGCCGGCTGTAGTTGTAATACCCTGGTCCTTCTTTTCCTTTTCTTGTGTATAAGAAATTAGAATATCCGGTCTTTCCTTCGTATTCGTCAGCTAAGAACTCAAGTTGATCTTTGAATGTGGGTGTAGAATGACCTTTATTTTTAGCGTGCTTGAATAGCTTATCCATGCGTTCATTATGCCATTGCTGTATTCCGTATGATGTTTTGTTGTCTCCGTATATGTCATCTTTAAGGCCGGATTCAGCCATGAGATTACCTATGATGGCAAGCGCTTGTATCTTAGACATGCCTCTCTTATTAGTAAAGTATTCGTATGCTTCACGTTGTTTATTTACAACACCACCTTCTTCGTATTTCCTTACAAACCTTTTAGGTAAAGCCTTGTCATTATTTCGAAGAACACTACCTTTCTTAGGATCGTATTTGATACGTTCCCTTATTCTAAGAGGAACATCCCTTTCCGGTATGATGTCTTCCGCTATCTTTTTTCGGCTAAAATCATAATCATCCTTCACATCCAACATACCAGCATCCGGATCCCATCTTACACTGAAATTCTTCAACGCACCTAATCCGGAAGCTTCTTTTACTTTTTCAAAATTGTCACCATATACCTCTTCTCTAAATGGACTTACACCTTCATTTACTAAAATCCATTTTCCTGGATTTTCAAATATATTTTTATTTAGTTTATCAAGGACCTTCTTATAATCTCTTATTTTTAGTTTACTTTTTTCATCAGCGTCCTTATATGCCTCATCAAGCATGTTGTTCATATACTCTTTATCTAATAAAGATTGTATCAAAATAGCTTGTTCTTGAGGCAATCCTACATACTGAGCATCATCATCATCGTCATCAAAACGATACTTGCTTGCCGGCAATCTACTTATATCTCCATCCGTGTAAGCTTTCCACATTTTTTCTTCAAAATCCGTAGCTGTATCTTCCCCCGATCGCTCCCTATTAGGATCCAACATTCGTTTCATAGTAGGAATAAAATCGGCTATTAAACTAATAGGATCAGTGTCTAATATCGGATTAACGGATTCATACCACTTATCAGGATCAGCGTTATTGGATATACCAACTGATTTCATATTCGAATCAGATACCCTGACCTTATCTCCGTCATATCCTCTACCTATATAACCTGTATAACCATATTTAGCTTCCACATGGCGAGCGTCTTCATACTTTGAATCATTAGTATCTTTTTCTATAGATTCGTTCTCTACAGGCTTGTCTTCAATCAGGACATAGTTACTGTCATCATCCACCGTCCAGGGCCGGTCTGTCGGAGTAGAGAACACCCGGCGCTCGAAGGCACGGCGCTTCTTCTGGCCGCCCATACCTTTCTCGTTTTCATTGTGATTTATTTCTTTCACTGCCTTATCATAATCACCTTCTTTAAGGTATTTGAAAAGCATTGGGCTTTTAGAATACTCTGGTCCTCCTGTATTGTAAAACAAACTAAACAAAGCATCTCGCTGATTATTGTTTAGATTCTTGAAATTAGGAGTTCTTCGTATAAATTCCGGAACAAACGTATTAACTACACCTTCAAATTCCTTATCGGCCTCTTCTACTGTTATACCATTCTTGTATTTTTTAAGAAGATGAGGAAGATGAAATCCGTACCCGATTGTTATATTTCCCTTCTTATCGTCATATAATTCAGGCTCAAACTTTTCCCACGATTTCAAATATTTTAGGATATTTTCTGAGGGCTTCCAATCTGATTTATTCTTCTTTGCCATCTTTTTCTTCCTCTAAGAATCCAAACATTTCACCTGCGCAGTTACCAACAAATCCAGCTATGTAAGCTGCGTGTTCATCTTCTCCCACCTTAAAACCAAGAGACATATTACAATGTTGGCATACCGACATAGCTGCATGAAATGATTCATGACATATGTTTTGTATAGTCATATCATTCTCACTTTGAAAATTCCATAATAACTTAAAAGCTCTATCATCTCCCTTATCACGAACAAGATTCATAAAAGAGACTTCTGAATCTAAATCGCCTTCATCTCCCCATTCTCCTTCATGATCCAATTCTGCATTCTCAAAACGATCACACAATGTTTTGTAATCTAACCCTATGGTGATAATCAACTTTAGTGGATATATCACAAAATCAAATTCTTTTTCTTTCATTTTTCTTCCTCCTTCTTAAATTTGTGGTAAGCATCACAAACCTTGTCAACCAACCATCCCATTAGATAGGCAGCGTGCTCATCTTCTCCGGCGTCAAAACTGTAGTTAATATTAAGATACTTACAGTAAAGGGAAAGACCGTGCAGACATTCGTGTCCTATGGTTCTAACATCCATATTAGACAGTGAATGAAACAAGAAACATATTTCTTTCCTGTGATTGGTTCGGTTTCCTACGAAAATAGTTCTGCCACCATAATCATCAGTCCACCCCTCCCAGCTCTGATCTTCTACTTCCAGGTTGGCGAACGTCTTAACTATATACTCTTCATCTGCCCCAAGCAATACCCTTACATTATAGGGGTATATGTCATTTTTATATAATACTTGTTTCATAACAAACTGTTTTTAAACAAAGATAAACAAAAAAGCCGAAGATATACTCACGTACTTCTTCGGCTATACCTTTAAAGCTAAAACTTGTTTACTATTGAAGCAAAATCAATGATTATATTTTTATTTTCTTAATTTCTTCAATCATATTCTTATATCCACAGAACTTGCTGTTAATAACATCGAAGATAGATTCTGACCAGCCAGCTATGTTCAAGATATTAGATCCTCTGTAAAACATCTCACTTCCATATCCTTGAATAGAAATAGAAACGATTTTGCAATTTGGATTCACTTTTTTAAACCCTTTCAAAAGTTCGGCGAATTTACCATATCCATAATTGGAACTTTTCTCCCATACAACAGATTCACCGTCTCCTATCTGCATATCTGAAATAACGTACAAGTTATCTACTTTGATCTTATCTTTAATGCATTTATCCAAGAATGCAAAAAGACCGTTTTCAGTGGCACCACCGCATTCTCCTCCGGCAGTAAAAGATTTTTTGTTATTCCATAAAACACCTTTACTTCTATCATATTCGTAATTGATAAGTTTGTCACCAAACATACCAATAAATACGTCAGGAAGCACAGAAGCAATCATACAGCCAAATAAGTTACCAATGACAGCCGTACTTGTTTTGCTAAAGGCGGACACCTTAGAAGATCCTCCCATATCTCCACGTACAGAGCCAGAGTGGTCAATCAGGATAGCTGACCGCCCCTCCAATACCGGCAGGTTCTTGCAGGAGATGGTTATGGCTTTCTCCAACGCATCTAAAATCTTATCTTTGTTACGCGCTGTTAATTTAGCACGTTTTTTATCCGACTCAAATACAATATCATTTTCGGAATCATCAGTGCCTATATTTTCAACCTCTTTGAAAGCTGAAGCAAAACGGAAAGGAAGCATCTTAGAATTAAGCACCTTCTCTTCTATTGTAAGCTGCCTACAAACTTCATCTATTTGATCAGGTGCGTATTTGATTATGTTTACAAGGTTACGAACCATATTAAAAATAGGCATACCTTTTACATTAGAAACCACGTCCCGAATAGCGTCACCTAAAGCTTCTTTCTTTTCCTTATTGTCTTTCTTATCCTGACCGGCCTTAGACATCTCTTTTTCAAGAATCTTGCTTTCGTATAACCCGGACAAAGACCTACCTTCTATAAGGTATTGGAAAGCCGTTTTATTAGCCTGATTGCCTTTGGGGTGAAATAAGTTTACGAGGTCAACCATAGTAATAACCCTACTGTCCATCTTATACTTATCAATCCGATACGGATCAAGACCTTCCAAAGCCGTTTTAAATCCTTTCTTAATAGCGCTGGATATACCTCTTAACTTCTTTGGATTTTTGTCGTTAAGAGCCGCATAGCAGCCAAGGATTTCGCTCATATCATCAGGACGCATAACGATCTTATTATAGAACCTTGAAGCCCATTCCTTACCCGATGCTTTGCTGGCAAGGACAGAAGCCATAAGATGCGTAACAGACCGCAGCTTCCCTTCCTTCCGGACATACAATGCCGTCTGTGCTGCAAAATACGGATCCACTTGGTCCATAAGATTCTTAATTCTTTCTACTTTATCTTTTTCTTTCTCATAATAAGAATCAGATAACATGGTAGTCATTACCGTAGATACCAACTCTTCTTCTGCGTTAGGCTTATACGCCTTCTCTCCCATGTGATTCACGATCGTAGGTTTAACACCTTCATCCTTTTTGTTAAACTTTCCCATTTGTTGTTGTTTTCTTTAAAGTGTTATACAAAAAAGCAGTGATATTACTACCACTGCTTGAAAAAATATATCAATATGAATACTCAATGAGGGAAAAGCTGAAGTTAGTGTAAACAATGAAATAATGGATTTGAACCATCGACCTATACTTTAAAAGAGTATCGCTCTATCCATCTGAGCTAAATTCGAAGTAACTAACCCCATCACCACTCATTAGTTTTTATATATTTCAAACAGAGGAAAAGCGGAGCCGGATCTAAAATGAAAATATTGGATTCGAACCAATGAAAAACTTTTTTACCTAAAGCCGTGTTATCCACTACACTAATTTTCGAAGTAACCGAACTCCTCACCATCTGTATATGTTGTTAAAACAGGGATAATTTGGAAGGTGTTTGAAAGGAGGTTTTAATCTACCAACTGATCTAATCTTTCTTGCATGAAAAATACAGGACTCGAACCTGTGACACAAACCGAAGTATCACCTTCCATCACCACTGTCTTGCATTATAATCTCTCTTGATTACGATGCAAATATAGACACTAAAATATGATTTACAAATTAAAATGATTTAAAATAGATTAATTTGAATAAATTACCCGATGGCGTTATTCTTAATAAGCTATCGGGTAATGAGTTATTATCTGTTTTTAATCTTATCTTCAGAAATCAACCACTGGAATATAATCTTTCGGTTGCTAATTACTTTCTTTATCCTCATCAGCATCCAACTTCCTCTTAACCTATCCAGCCATGACCGTCTGAAATTAAGGGCATCAGGATTAACTGACTTATTTATATCGTTATTGTCCTTGATCCAAATAGGGGTCTCCGATCGGTCATCGTCAACCCTGTTGAAGAAGTCATTTAACTTATGTCTTCTATATACCTCAGTATCCAGGACCTCAGTATGGTCACCTACGATCTTCGGATATGATATACGTTGTGCTAAATTATTCTTTTCTTCTGGAACAAGATGAATTTCGCCTGAGTTGTTTGTGTCGTTGTAGATAGTTATCGTATCTAAACCTACTTTCCTGTCAAGAGTGTAATTCACATCATCTACGTATTTCCTTGCATCAAGCTCGTATTCTACAGAAGCCAGCGTAGAGCCATTATATTTCTCTTTTATCGGCACTTCTAATATAAATGGATATGTTGCTCCGTAGAATGTCTGAAAGCTCTTATTCGTCAGCAAATGACTCCATAAACCACCTTCTTTGTCTGATGCCGGGAAGTTTATTCCTGTCTGGAAATATTGTTGCTGTTCTATATAATAGTCAGGACAGAACGAATAATAAGAAATCCATTCTTGTTTCAGACACGAATATCCGATAGTGAACGACACGTCCTTGAAATATTGTTCGTCCTTTAAAGATATTTCCTTATCGTTTGACAGCACCTCTGTTTCATTGTATAAGAACCTTCCACCATCATATTTATAATATGCCGGGTTCTTAACAGGTATATAATCTTTTTTCGTGATAAGTACTCTCTTATACCTGTTATCCCATCCAAGAGACAGACCAAGACCGATAAATTTATTGTCTGTATCTTCTTCTGTCATCTCTGTGCCGGTTAAGATATTAGTTATTCCGTATCTAAGAATCTTAAACGGAAGATGACGCTTAAGCCAATGTCTGACACCCACACTAAGTTCCTTGAGATTACGTCCGTTCGGATCGGTCATAAACACCTGTGCTCTTTTAGTATCTACCCAGAAGTGACCAAATTCTGAACTAATTATTTCAGTGCTCTGGGTTCCAGAATAACCGAGGTCGGTCGTGTTGTACTCCAGAGGCCGGGACGCAAACAGACCGCCGGTGCCCATCTCGGCCTGCCCTGGGGAGGTGCGCTCCTTGATTACGTCTATGGCGTTATGGAGTGAAACCTGATCCTCGAACCTAACAAGAATCTGATCGGATTCGATACGCTTCATGTGAATAAGCTTCCCGTTGCTGGTTGGGAACTCATGATAGTCCATAGGCTTGTACGTTAGCCACGGATCTGTTTGACTGTTTTCAGATACGTCAGCCCTACTCCATATAACACCATTAGGTCGCTGGTAAGCACAATCATAAAAACGACGTTCGTATGTTGCCGGCAATACATTAGGTGTTAATGTCATTCTTGATGAATAGATAGGACTTATCTTGTAATCATTGTCCCTATGGATAGATACGTTCTTTTCTTGTGTCCACCAAGCAAAATCACCATGAGCCGGATAAAACCATTCATGGGGCTCTACTCCTTCTAATCGGAAATTGCAATTTATTTCCGATTCTACAAGGAATTGAGGGATACCATAAGACCACAAATAGAATCTACCATCCACGTATTTCTTAGCCTCGTTCTCACCATTTAAATTATACAAACTTTTTCTATTTGGATAAAAAGAATACGTTCCTTTGCTTGATGATGTCCAGCTATTAAAACGTTCGTTGTCGGTATGCTCAAGCATATCTTCTCCAGTATCGTAATTAACGAAATACTTGGGAAATCCGACATTTCGGTAATCATTGTAAGCAAATGGTATCATATCCCCTATACCAAAAGCAGTATTATAAAAAAATGGGAATTTCCGCTTCATGGAAAACCTCGATATGTAGGTGTCACCTCCAAACAGCGGTTGTTTACCTCCTTGGAAGAATCCACATCCTCCGACTGATATCCATTTGATGTCTTCTATAGCTCCATACTGATCGGGCCTGTACCGCATAAGCTTCATATACGGAGAACAGATATAAGACAACATCTTCGTCCTTTCAAAAGATTCTTTAGACCCGGCATCAGAAGCCATGATAACAGGGTCATGGATACGACTTGTATCATATACCTGGGCTTGCATAGGATACGATACAAGATACTTTGAATTTAAGATGCTTGTATCAGGATCCTTTTCTCCCGGATCTCCAAAAGATAAGAACATGGAAGATTCTCTGTCTATGTTATTTATAAATAAGAAATCTTTTGAAGCGTTTTGGTTATCATCATCCACATCTTCTCCAGTAACCCAAGATGATGTTGTAGACGGGTCGGATATGGGGTACATACCTGATTTAAGACTCTTGGTGTTAGCCAATCCCCTTAATCTGTTTTGTTCGTATGGAGCCGTATCATCGAAGCCCATCATGCTATTGTAGTAACCTACAGACGTGTAATAAAAAGCATGGTTTCTTCTTGGGCCATTGTTTATGAATGTCGTGAGCCAATCATATCTATACTTACCATACAATACCGGTCTTTTAGCAAGCGTATCAGATATGGTGGCAATCATTGAAGCAAATATCATCGCCATGTTGATATTGCCTATAACACCTATATACGCAGACGTAGAACGGTTCATAAGCTCTTCTGCTATCTGAGAAGCTATGGTGGCAGTAGATTCGATGTTAGCCAACGTAGCCGCCATCTTATATGATTGTTTCCCTAATATCGTCCATTTGGGATGATCTTCAACCTCATCAAAGTTTCCTACAGACATTCCCCTTATAAAACCTTCTATAGCCACCTCCGTAGGGGTTTCAGGCTTATTGAAATAAATATCAGGAGAACTAAATGCATACCACACGTTTCCTTTTCTGAAAAATGGGTGGGTTATAAACGATACCCTTTTTTCAGTTGCGTAATTAAAAGAGTCATCCGATAAATCATTATACGGATAATTAGGATACAGATTAAGATTCGAGTTTTGACCTGAATACCTATACATGTCGTAAGCTATTCCGGTAGCTATAACAGAACGATTAAGACGTCTGTCACCTCTATATATCTCATAGCCTGTAACCATATCTCGCTGCTCTTTGGTTATCAATCCGGAATCTACAGCAAAATCAAGGAAGACGTTAATCATATCCTCGTCTACTAATATTCCTATAGGATAAATATCAGAAGGAACATCATAAGACCTAACATCCCGATTCATGAAAAGCATATGATCGTTGTCCGGGAACTTATAATGCCGGATAGGTTGTTGACAAAAGACGGTACTGGTATCTACCGTACCATATTTATGACCTTTAAAAGACATCATTCCCTTATCATCCGTAGAAGGGGAACCGTAGTATTCAGTAAGCTTGGATACGATATTGTCGTAAGCTTTCTTGGAATTGCCTTCATAACCATGATCACTTATCTTAACCTTGCTGCTGTCATACAGTTCAAAATTAGCAGGATACTTCTCAGACGATTCCCAGTAAGCGAAATCACCGTACTTGTATTTCCTTGGAGCGCAGTTTATGGGGCGATCCCCGCATATCGTACACTGGCTGGAGTATTCTACTGTGGCCCTTAACGATATTTCTTTTGCCCGTACATTTATCCTGTCTATTTCCTTTTCTCTGATACCAAAAATATAGGGGTATATAGTTTTACCAAGGACGTAAGATGTGCCTACCAAACCTCTTGACGGTTTCTTACTGTTCTCCTCTTCTCCATCGTCTTTAACCTTACAGAAATCAATCTGTCGGACGGTAAAAATCCAAGGGCACGATACTATAGGACAGTCTATGGCTACATACAATCCATCAGGGTACTTATCGAAGAAAGATTCGCCTATGTGCCCAAAGTAAGGACGGGATGCTCCAACAATAACATAATTATCACCTTCATCCATGACCTTCTCCCAATCAAAGTTGAGATCATCCTTATCTATCTTCCTATTGCTTCCTTTGTATCTTGGATCTAATGATTTCCAGAAAGAAATACGGACATATTGTGTGGACACAGCATCCATAAGACCATCTATTTTACCCAAAGATTCCAGATAAAGAACTTTGTCCTTGGCCGGGAAATCAGGATCATCCCATTCTTTAGGTCTTGTAATATGAAGGAAACGGGCGTTACGAAGCACGCATTTCGTAAACCTCCATACCAACAACTCTGATGTAAACATCGTAGAACCTTTAATATCTTCAGGAATAAGAGCACCTACGTTATTGTCAGCTAAATTAGCATAAGAATCCCAGGTCCATCCATCTCCGTAATCTCCTTCTGGAACGTAACCGGTATCAAGGAAATTATATGAATAATCATCTATCTTCTTCTCTATCTCAGGCCAGGTGTCCCTTATCAGGGCTCCAGGCGCTATCCTCGACCTGTAGGCGTCGTTGTGTATAGTGCTCGAAGAACGTCCGGCACGCCAATCTGGAAGACATCTTCCATTAAAACAAACCTTCCCCTCTTCATCTTCTTTATCGTTATTCCACACATCATTCATAAGAAGGTATGCTCCAAGAAGTGTAGAAGATGACTGGAATGAGTTATAATCGCTTCTGGCAACAGTAGGATTAAGACAAGGCTCTTCTATAAAACATCCGCAAGTACACGGCATAGAATCCAGAACATAAATAGCTTCGGCTATAGACTGTAATATAACAGACGGTTGTAACAGAGAATCATATACAGCACACGCCTTAGTCCCATCATCTCCCGACCAGAATCCAGCCCAATGACCGCCATCTTCGTCATCGGCAAAGAAATACTTGTCCATGAACTCTATCATTTGTTCCTGTAGTTCCCAGTTAAATAACACAGAATATTTATCCTGCTTTTCACCGCCGGTAGTATATAGGTAGTCGGTGGATACGTGCTCCATATCCTCAAGCTCCTTATACGTATATTCTTCACGGAAACCCACAATACGATCTACCGGAGCCGTAATAAGCGAATACTGGCGATGCGCATCAGTACACTCGGCTCCAAACTCAGGAGCCTCGATACCATCTATAGCTTCTTTTTGTTCCTCCGTATTATGATCGTCAGGTTCTCCGTAGCTGTTGAATATATCGCATATTTCGTTGGCAGCAGCATTATTAGGTTCTTCTGTAGCGGTATTACATGCGATGTCTTTTATATTAGATGAAAAATAATTAATCACCTCATCTATTATAATCTGACTTCTGAATGTAAAACTAACGTTCGTATAAGTTTTAAAATCATTTTGCAATGTTATAGTTTGACCGATAGTAGCCGGATTCTTACATTCTTCTTGTCCGGTTTCTTCATCATCAAAATCCTTCGGATCTCCTGCCGTATTATAATACTGCCACTTGAATTTACGCTCTTGCCCTGAACAAGGTGGAGCATATTGGTTTATGGACTTATATACCCTATCGGTATCCTTATTTTCTATTTCTGCCGCAGCATCTTTATAAGGGGGAGGTATTAACACAAATGCCGGAGTTTTATAACCGTTGGAGCACTTAAAAGAAATAGCAAACGGATACACTTCATTTCTCATATACCCCACATACAATGAACAGGCATTACCATCCTTATACAGATCTTCGTGGGCTACCGATGCCTGCCATTGAAGGAAGTGTCCCATGAGGGAAACTACAGGCTGTAAATTCCATTCTTTTTCCGCCGTAAGACCATATTGAAGAAGACGATTCCCGACAGCCACAATCCCCCTTGATGTGTTATACACAGGTTTTTTCAAGGATATGTGTTCGAATGTAGTACGTTTGTTATTAAGATCCGAATAATACAATATAGTCTTTTCTGATACAGGATGAATACCTTCTACAAAGTAATCAACAACCGGTTGAGTTTCTCCGTTGTATCCTACTGTATTTTGAATGATAACAACCTTAAAATATTCAACTTGACGATCTATGTTAGATACGACGAATCTAATACCTAAATTAGTACGTTCTCCCCATTTGCCATCTTTTTGAGTAATATACTGTTCATCGAATATAGGTACAGGATTAGTAGGATTAGAATAACTTCCAAGCTCGTTTCCAAACTCGTCACAAGGAGCCACAGTAGCCTGATAGACGCCTGAGCGCAGGCTGCCCCCGTACTCTATCTGAGCCGGCTCTATGCACATGGGTTTGAGTAGCGGAAACACCCTAAGTTTCTCACATGCCAGAAAACAACCATTCTCCTGCATGAACTTTTTCCTATCGTATTCTTTATCGCATATCTTATACCCATGATAATGATACCATATATCACCTTCATCATCAGGAGTCAGAGCCTTGTCTACAATAACATACCTGGGAGGATTATAATCGTCAGTCCAGTAAATACATTTCCCACATTTCTCTGTCTTTATTTCTATGGTTTTTATAGGATGATAGATAGAGAACTTAAGGCACGAATCTTGCTCGTTGTCTTCAAGCAAAGTTTTCATGCCAGAACACAACGACTCCGATCCTTCTACCATAGATTCTATATCAGAATCGGATAAGATACTTGTATCGGATTCAGGCTTGAAATAAGTTATTTTAGATACGCCTGTTTCAGGATTTGTTATAAAAAAATAGATATTGCCTGAAGTAAGATCATTCTTGTAACCAATAACTTTAAACCCATCGAAATCAATGCATTTAAGATTACTGTGCTCGTTAGATCTCATTCCAACATTACCATCCTCGGATTCGATGTTGGCATTCAAGGCAAACGTATAATGCTGATCCGTAAGACTCGACGGATGCAGATCGCGGTTCATGCCTGTTTGAGGAACCGCTATGTTTCTGTTATCTTCTGATGCCATTTTATAACTGTTTGTCACAAAGATAACAAAAGAGATTTAATCATGGGCTTTCAAAGTGAGCGTAAAATGGCAGATAATCACCCTGTCTTATATCTTTTACCCCTAATCAACACAGTGCCATCACCGCCGGCTCCGGCATAAACCATAGAGTATCTGACGCCGCCTCCTCCGCCGCCATAACCTCCGCCTCCTTTACCAGATCCGTTTGTTGATCCCCCTGTGCCAGATCCTTCACTGTAATCAGATATTCCTCCTTGGAATACTACTCCAGTGTTAGTTTCTCCACTTCCACCACCGGCATTTCTTTTACCGCCGGATTCTCCAAAATCTCTGGTAGTATGACCTTGACCTTTGATTATTCCATACTCTTCTCCATTAGTGTCTCCACCATCCGAAGCACCATCTTGCGTATATGACGAACTGCCGGCACTACCACCATCTCCTCCCCTCCACTTATTAGCTCCCTTTCCTCCATTTGCTCTATAAGACGAGCTCATGAATTGAGAATAACCACCATCTTTACCAGGAGAATTTTGTTCGGCTTGATAAACTTTTGCTCCTCCTTTTCCTACTGTTATAGAAATAGATTGACCAGGTTTTACAGCAATAGCTTCTCCGTCTTTCCAGCCTTTGTTATCAGATTTGAAGGTCTTGGTATAACCACCTCCACCGCCGGCAGAGCTACCGCCGCCTCCTCCTCCAACTAAAAAAACGTCTACGAGAAAACAGCCTTCAGGAACTATCCATGTGTAATTCCCGGCTGGATAAAACCTTATAAGAAAGTCTTCAAGCTCCCTGTCTTTATATTCGAATCTCCTCCTCATAATTTACACAAATATATAAAAAGAATCATTGTGATATATACTACTCTCTGTTGCAGAAGTAACACAATCAACATCTTCATCTGCATTATTAATAAGATCTCTCATTCCATCGTATCTATTAGAAAACATAAAAACGTACCTCTGATCATTTATCTGAAACTTGTATATAATACCCTGTTGTTCACTTGGAGCAGGATAAGGGTCAAATCTAATCCATATTGCCATTGGTTCGTAACCGGTAGAGGTGCTTGAAAACGAAAAAGAAACTGGACTCTGAGTATGAATATTAAAGGCTGTTCCTTCTCTAAGCTGATTCAGTACACTATTTATCTTATCCTGGCTAATTGTATCGGATTTGATTTTATTCATTAAATTAAATAATCTGATTCTATCTCCAGGCTCGATTTCTGTTTCCACACAATGATAAATAGCTCCATTACCAGATCTCTGTTCCTCAAAATATCTTCTCCTACTCATAATGATACTCCTTCCTATAATAACCGAGGAAACTAAACCCTTCCGACTCCTTCCTCAAAACATCATGCTTATTCCAATACTTTTCTAAGTCGAAAGCCTCTCTTTCGAATACGATATTATGATATGCCTTATCATGATCGCGATATATGCACAACCTAATCAGGTACTCAATTAAATACCATGTATAGTATAAAAATATTGGAATAAGGGACAGCCATAACATCCACCATCCTGCATTACCGAATAAGAGACACAATCCTATTGTAAGCAACGATATAAACATACCAAAACAAAACATTGTATGATACTGATTGCAATGTGCCTCCTCATGATATTCGGCTCTCAATGATATACTATCACGTTCGGTAAATACGGCTCCAAATAACATAATTGTTTTGTAGCCGTCAATGAACGTAAATAACTTAGCTATTTTTGATTTATAATATATTTTCATTGTCAAAAAATATTTTATACCAATTATATAAAGTTAAAAACTCTATAGGAGAATTAACTCCATCCCATTCCCATTCCTTAAGGTATGACTCTAAGCTACTTCCATCAACGTCTTCACCTCCATGAAGAAAAACCAGATGAGGCATAAATAGCTCTCCCCCTTCCAAAGACTTGTTAAACTTATTAACAAGCCTCTTTATGAACTTAGGACCGTACCATGATTTTTCATTTGTGGATCCAAGGCAATAGTAAGAATTGTTCTTAACCTTAATACCGAACCATTTACATACATATGGATGATATACCCTATCTGCTAAAAATATAAATGGCTTATACCATAGGCAATGCCAGAATGTACTACACTTGCCTCCAAACTTCTTAAATGCCCATCTGAACCCTCCAGAGAAGTACCAATTGTTAGCCCCTCTCTTAACCTTAACTTTGTATTTAAGATTCTTATTCCGGTTACTAACCCTATCCCACGGCTTAACCTTATCGGTATCCATATCAGGAAGGAATGTCCAATGATGAAGCAAGGCGCTATAATAAGGATTGTATATCTTGTGTCTGTTTCTAATAACGTACTCAAAAATATCGTATCCTACTTGCCCGGCTTCTTCAAATCCTTTTTCTGACAAGAAAGCTAATATAGGAGCCAGATTCCAGATCTGATCTTGTGAAGTGAATGGGGAGAAGCAAGGGTCTTCATCTTTTAACTCTATACCATTAGTATATCCGGAGCTTATCTTGGTAAGACCGAATTTGCTTGCGTCTTCGCTATGGATATCGTCTCTTAAGAAAAATCCTTTTTCGAATTTGAAATAAATACCTTTGTTGTTATTAAAAAATAGATCATAAGTAGTATCGGCAAGACGGGTAAGTACCAATATGGAATTACGCACATCATCTTCTGTCTTGCTGCCAAGAATCATTTCCGTATATACAAGCTGAAGATACTGGGCCAGGTTAATGGTTCCGTCGCCGACCCAGCCTACCCCCGTTCTTCACCGACGACAGTGGGATGCACGAGGCCTGCTCTGTGTAGCTGGAATCATAAACGAAATCCCGGTAAAACACCTCCTTAATCCTATTGTATTTATCCCAAAGACTTTCCATCACCTTAACCTATAACAATAACACAATCACGCTTTTCCTTATTATAAACCATCGTACCCATCTTAGTGTACAAACCTTTTATATTTTGGTAATTGGTTTCACCATGAGCCGAAACGTTGGTAGTGATGCTGTCGGAGTAAACCTCCTCGCCACCTTCGTTAATGAAGTTAAATCCTTGTTTAACCATCTCTCCTCCAAGGTAGGCTGTAAAAGACACAACGACATTTCCTCGCCCTCTATTCCCATACCAATTACCATAGATATCGGCATTGATATTAGGCTCAGACTCGTCCATGCCCGGCGCTGATAGCAAGGTCTTCATCTTAATAAGCGCCCCTTCAAGGCCAGACTGCATGTTATCACCACCATAAATAAGGTAATCACCTACCTGTTGTTGGGTAGTAGCCCACTGCTTACTCCATCCAACGTATTTATTATCTACATCCGAGATGCCTGTATTGGTGAACCCGGTTGCAGTATCAAAATCAGAACCGTCTTCTGATTCCCATCCGTACCTAAGAACAAGATAATCGAACTCAGGAATTACAACGACCTGCTCGCCGGCAGCTTGTGTGATTGTAACGTTCTTACTCTCTCCACCAGCCGTTACCTTGGCTACACCTCTACGATCTTCAGCTACCGGATTAGGTCCGGCTGTGAAAATGATGTTTGCCGATCCCACGCCTCTCATTTTGTCGGCGGTTACTATTTCGCTTGCACTAACTTCTAACATCTTATTTATTTTTTAATATTTCGAATACGTATATCCAACTCGACAAAAATACTATCGGGCAATACATTGTCTCTACCAAACTTGCATCTCCTTTAAATTGCCTGATTGACCAAACAATCATAGATACAATAACACCAAGCAAGTATATAAATAGAACTACTTCCGTCATACCAATTTAAGTATATTGTCAATTACAGGATACGCCTTAGTATATATCTCAAACTCAGCACGGCGCCGCCTAAGAGGTTCGTACATGCCTTTTAATGTCATACCCATCATCTTAAGTTCGGTCTTAGCATTTTTCAGCTTAACCAAATCTTGCTGTGCATACAACTTGAACAAATCGGCTGCTCCTTGTGCTTCTCCATTATACATCAGTTCCTCAAAGAATCTCATCTTTACAAAATTATCTACATAATCCAATACCAGACCTTGAGGCGTGTCTGGTATAATTATATTAGATTCTCCGTCGAAAGGAAGAGACCGGTACTGCATGTAAATAGGACCATCGAAATTAGCATACAGGAATCCGTTTACGATATTTATCTCATACGGACTATCCTTTATTACCTTATTCCGGCATTTACTTAAACAAGAATCACGAAGCATAGGCTTAGCAAGACCTAACATTACCGGCCGGTCATAATAGCAACGAACTTCATGATCGCGATCATGAACATTGATATAAAATTTTTCAACTATCACTTTCTCGCATTCGTCTTTACAACATTCATCGCAAGAACACCACCTATAACTTCTTTCGGTACGTTCTTTCCAAGCTATTGTATTTTGAAGTTCTGATATCACCTTGTCACCTTCCGGCACCTCATATCCTTTAAAATCGCATTTAAAAGCCAGAATAAGATCAAAGTAATCACCGGGCATACGGGCCTGCCCTCGCTTGACATCCACTACCGCTTCTTTGCGCATAGTAATATCGCCTCCAAACTTCTTCAGGGCAATTTCTACCCATTTGTAGATGGATACCTCATCTATCAGATCACGCTTGTCAAATGATCTTAAAGACGATTTTAACTCTATGATATAATTTTCGACTGTCATAACAAAAAATATGGAGGACAGGAAATGAACCTGACCTCCACAAAGATATGAATAATATGTATAACGCCATATTTTGTGTTTTCAAAAGTTAGGATCTTCAAACTTGCCGTACTTCAAGAAAAGGCTCCTACACTTTTCCTTTATCCCCTTAAGTGTGACTTCATATCCGGCACCAGTCATGTAGATGGTTTGCTGATTAACTCTTTCCCCAGAATATTTGTCAACAAAATATGATCTGTAAACACCAAACTTATTTTTGACAATATCACTGTATAGCTCCCATCTACCCTGCCCATTTCTGAACATAAACTTGACTTCCTCAAGAAACAAACGAAGATTCTTTTCTGCGATGATGATTCCATTCTGCTCAAGCTTCTTCGCCACATCTCTGATTAGCCACATGTTTTCATGATCCACCTTCTTAAATGACTCAGAAAACTCTATATCCCCCTTCTTTTCTTCTAACGTATTTACAGCTATTTCTTTTTCCATTCTTTCTTGCTCCGCCCTTTTATGTTCAGCCAAAGCAATAGCTTCCGCTTGCTGAGCTCTACGATACTGCTTAGCCCATTCTTCGGCTGCTTCTGCCGGATCAGTAAAATTTGGAATAGAAACCAAGTTTGATGTTAAAAATTCTTTTATCTTCGAGTTACACCATAATCTAAAATCAGTATCCAACCATCTCGCAAAATCTATGGCGAGATCTTCAAACATCCATGTACCTCCTCCATTTTCAGGACTTCCAAGCATAGTTGTAACTATCTGATTCTCAGAAAGGTGGGAAAATCCCACCATTGACTTAATTAATTGATTTACAGACGGCAACCTTAGATATTCGGCAGGTTTCTTATTGAATGCTTTTGCCATCTGTGTGGCATTTAATAATATACCATAAGAAGTTTTTATAAAAGAAACATTATGGCCATTATAGCTAAAAATTTTAGATAATTTTACAGATAAATCCATTTCGTTGGATTCTGACGTCAAAATAATGTTACTACCCTTCGCATTGTTTTGAAAATTGTTTACCTTTGCCTCCATAGAGCTTTATTTGTATAAAGATATTTTGTTAGCATTATATCCGTCCGCTTGAGAAAGTAGACGGATATGCAAAAGTAGCGATTATCCTGTATCTACAAAGGGTGATCGCTACTTTTTTTCTACGACTTTCTGTGTCCTAATTCTTTATCTTCGAAAACTCTCTTAATCTGGAAATCTTTAAACACTCTTCTTTTAGCAAGTATTTCATTGTACATAAATCGATATCTTCGTCCTTTATTCATTTTAACCCTTAACTTCTTTTTCAAGCTATCTTGTATTACAAAATGGTAATATCTTTTAGAGTCTGCGAAATCCATAACCAGGTGGTTGTAGAGGTAGCCGTTGGTGCCGAGCCTGCTCACGATGTCCAGGTCCCGCCTGACGGTAAAGCGCTGGCCCGGTATAAGTACATGGCATAAGTAGCCCACGTTATCTACGTAAACACCAGCATCAGCTTCCACATAATGCTCTGATACGGTTTTCCATATAATAGACAACAGCCTTAAAACCTCTCCTCTATCTCTTATCATGCCTTTCTTAAAACCATTCTTTCTCTTCATAAGACGATGGTAGTAGGCTGCAAAATACGGTGATTGTATTGATGTTCTTTTCATGTTACTAAGTTATATAAAAATGGGTCTTGGTTTCACAACTAAGACCCAAATAAAGATAAATAATATTTTATTATTGAACAATTTGACTTTTCTGATTGGAGTCAAGATTCGGATTTTCATCAATAGGAATCTGTAGCCTGAATGCTACTTCCTTTATCGTCTCTGCCACTACATACTCAATCAGCTTAATAGGGCAAATAAATTCGTATTCCCATTCAGATTCGCACCCTTTAGGTGTAGGATCGCAAGCCATTAACTCCAGCGCCTTCTTTCTTCTTGTTGTAAAGAACTCTACGTTAATAAGCTCTATATGGAAATCCGGTATATAAATATAGTCGTTTTCTACATAATAAAAAGGACGACGTTCTTTAACGTATTTAGCATACGGTCTTTTTTGTTCATTGCGATACGACTTTATTTCAGCGAACTTAAAAAATATAGTGTTATCTACGTTAGTCACCTTAGTAATAGCCGGTCTAAGGGCAGAATAAAGAAGTCCTGGAAGCTTATGCTTTGAACGCATAAGTGTATTACATAACGCAAATTCGGCATCGCAGCAAACTATTTTATCAACTTCAATCATCTCCAGGCAAGTAACGTAAGTTAGGAGCCGGTGGTCGCCAAGTAACGTCCCATCATCCCACCTCTGGGCCGTATAAGATTCGGCTTTAGTTCTACCGATATTCAATATCCATCTCCGACTAACATGCGAATCTTTGTCAAGGGCATGAATACCGTTTACAACTCTTGATACAAATTCACCATTGGTAATCATGCTCCCCTCCTTTCTTTTGCTCTTGATTCTCTTGATTTAGCATTCAAGATCCTCATATAAATCTCTCTTTCACTCATGCTGGATATGGTTTTTATGGCCTCATCCAACATAACTTTCGTATATAAAGGTTTAGGGAATCCCTTTATCTTAACCGGATCAGGAACCAACTTAGCCTTACGATATTCATAAAATCTTTTAGAAGTTACATTAAGATAAGAAACAGCCTCTTCTCCGGTATAGTACTTAGCCGGATTAGCAAGCTGCATCCATGTCTCAAGATCGTTGGCTGTAAGATGATCGCATTCCCCGCTTAAAAACATCTCCTTTATCTTATCGCATACCGCCGCACCGCTTTTACGCAGCGTCTCTGTCAGAATTTCTTTCATTTTCAAAACATCCTGTTTTAAACCTTAAAACAATAGAGGCAATGATTATCAAAAGAGTAACAGCCATAACAGACCACACTACGATATTGTGTTCAATAGGCATCTCAATATTAACCGTAACCCATTCTACACAGATATTAAAAATCATACTATAGATCAATAACCTATGCCATATACAAAACCTGAACATTCTTGAAAAAGCCAAGAGAAATAGGTCCCATGATAGAGAATGACCTAATATCGGATACAGCCAATTAGTGATACTAAAAGGATAAAACTCATCAAAAATGCTGGCTAACATAATAACCTGCATCAACACAGGATAATACTTCACAAACGTCACACAGACATTCCTCTGTCCTTTGCTCATAATATGTTGTTGTTATGTTATTAAAATGGGGAAGGCGATCAGCACCTTCCCCTGGTTTTCAATCACTTTTTAGTGCTCGTCTTCTTTCTTTTCATCTTACCGCCAACACTACCGCCTTGACGCATTTTGGGTTTGTCCTTTTTATCAACTTCCCCACCCTGACGAGCTTTCTTTTTACAAGCCATGATACTAAAAATTTAAAATTGAATGATGTGCAATATTAATCATTTTTATTCTAATAGACAATACTTAAAACACAATATTATAATCTAAAATATTCAAGGGGAGAGAACTAAATTCCCTCCCCTTGCTAATTATGCTGGATTAAGATCCATTTGAGAATAAGCGTATTTCAAAGTACCATTTTCATCACCACACTCAGCTCCATCTACGATAAAGTTGTAAGAAGCAGGAGATTCATTATATACATTGAAAACACCACCTTTCTTGGAGATATTTTGTTTTTCATACTGCCTAACAGTAGCGGTCTTATACACTTTGCCTTCGTAAGACACGTTTATAGTTCGTATATACCATGTAGTATATCCATTCTCATCTCCAGAATGAACATATCCGGCTAATATTCCTCCATTAACGGCCCCGAAATACGAACAAGAGCTTCCGGATTGTCTTCTCTGGGTTGTTGTTCCGATGCTTATAGTAGCTCCAGATATCTCACGATAATTAGCATCCACCACCTTAATATCACAGGTGTAGATTCGGATATTTCCATTTTCATCACCAGTCCATTCGAATCCGGCAATACACTTACCGGCGCCAGGGTTATAAGAAACATTATCCCTCCTATATGTAGCCCAAGAGCCGTTTTTCAATGTAATATGCGCCGGAACAGGTTTAGCCACTGCCTTTCCTTCTTGGTTGACTGTTATGTTAACAGTCTTCCCAGACTCATTTTGCTTCAATGTCACAGTTCCACTTCTGGAAGATGAAGAGCTGTTTGCGGATGAGATTATTACAAATGAATAATCATAGCCTGACAAAACAGGACAATTTACTCCTGACGGTTTTTCTGTAACTTCTGTAACCCAACTTGGCTTAGATGATACAGTGTATCCTATCTTACTTCCATTCTTTTTACTTTTTAATTGAATACATAAATATGAGTTATTTGCACCTCCATTTGCATCGGCATTCCAAGTGCTTTGGTTGGTACTAAATTCGTAAGTAACTGCAACATCTTGTGTGATGCTAAGAGTAACAGTCTTTCCAGATTCATTTTGAACAAAAACAATGTCACCAGATCTGGAAGAAGATGTTGTATTGGCAGATAATGTCACCACAGCCTTCATGCTTTCAGATGTCTGGTCTCTGTAATCAACAGAACACCAAGAAGGTTTCGATTTAACAGAATATCCTATATATGAATCATTCTTAGTACTTATGATAACTTCTTCAATGTTCTGAGATTCTCCAGTTACAGACCTTGACTTGCTCGTTCTTCCATCATGGAACTGAAATTCGTATGGAGCATATCCGCATTTTCCAACTTCAAGCTCGTATTTTACATCTTGATTTCCACAATCATCGTAACGAACGTATTTTACTTTATTGCTATTGCTTCCAGTTCCACATCCACTTTCGCTCCAAGATCCGTAAGATCCGCAATTACAGCAATTTCTACAATTTACCGAATATTGACGATCTATGCTACCAGAGCAGCTATCACGATAAGCATTGTACTGAGTATGACCTACGCAGTCTCCTGTTCCGTAGTAAGTCCAGTCGGTACAAGACTCTCCACCTCCATTAACCCATCTTGTGTCGTTGTAAGAAGAAGAACATGGATTGGTGTCACGTTGCTGCTTCTGAGACGTACACCCGTCACAACGGGTGCTTCCGGTATCCGACCAAGAAGGTGTTGTGCTATCAGGCAAGCAATCAGCATTCTTATTGGCTACTGCCTGACCTTGAGCATTTACAGCATCTTGAGCCTTCTTATTAGCATCAGCTTGACTGATATTGGACGTAAATGGACCACCCACTTCATCTTGGGTTACGGTAACAGAAGAACCATGCTGGCAGCTTCCACAATTGTTTCTGGTGAAAACCTTACTTGCCTTACCGGTCCAAGTACAAGTGCCCTGCGCGTCAGCAAGAGCCTGTCCCTGCTGTTCGACGGCAGCCTGAGCCTTGCTATTTGCGTCTTCCTGACTTACGGTAGACGTAAAAGGACCGCCGGTTACATCATCCTGATCTATGGTAACCTTAGATCCGACACCGCCGTCAGCACACTGTTTTGTAAATTCCTTGCTATATGTTCCTGTCCAGGTACATACCTTATCTCCACCTTCTACCCAGCGTTCATTTTCTCCACCATAGCATTCGTTGGTATTAACCTGTTTTTTATAAGATTTACCACCTTCGCATTTGGTTTCAAGTGGTTCCGAATCTTCCCATACAGGATCGGTGTTGTCCATTTCGCATGTCCCGTTCTTGTTAGCGTAAGCCTGACCTTGGGCTTCTACGGCTTCCTGAGCTAATCTATTTGCCTCTTCCTGGCTTTCATTAGAATAGAACGGTCCACCTACCATGTCTTGTGTTACGCTCATCGGAACACCATGCTGACATGATCCGCAATTGTCTTTCGTAAATTCCTTGCTATATACGCCTACGAACCTACATTTGCCTTTTTGGTTGGCAATATTCTGTCCTTGAGCCTTAACAGCTTCCTTGGCCTTATTATCAGCATCTTCTTGACTTACGAAAGAAGTAAAAGGATTGCCTTCAACATCAGCTTCACTTACCTCTACTTCCGTTCCTGAATCCGGTATCTCACAGTCGTTTTTCTGGAACGTTTCTGTGTAATGACCGGTCCAGCTACAGACCTTATTTCCGCCATCTACCCAACGTTCTTGATTGTGGGTTTCAGAACATTCGTTGGTATCATGTTGCTTTTTCTGGGACTTACCTCCATTACATCTAAGTTCTTCCGGAACAACGTCCTCCCATACAGGATCGGTGCTAAGTGGCGTACAGTTACCGTTTTTATTAGCATAAGCCTGACCGCCTTCTTCTACGATCCTACGAGCTTCTGCGTCTGCTGCATTCTGGCTTTCTGTAGACGTAGCAGGACTACCATTAACCATTTCGGCCGTAACCTCCATTTCTACACCCTTATGGCAAGCTTCACATTCAGGAACGAATCTCTTGCTGTAATGACCGGTATAGACCGTCATATTCTCACAATTACCCTTACTGTTAGCAATAGCCTGTCCTTGTTCTTTGACAGCAGTCTTAGCCTTATTATTGGCATCATCTTGACTCACGGTAGATGTGAAAGGAGCACCAACAACATCTTGTTCGGTTACGGTAATCTTAGACCCTACCTGACCTTCATTACAATCGTTTTTGGTAAATTCTTCACTGTATTTACCAGTCCACGTGCAATGTCCGTCCCGGTTGGCTATGGCCTGGCCCTGCTGCTCGACGGCAGCCTGAGCGAGCGCGTTAGCCGCCTCCTGGCTTTCGTATGAAGTAAAAGGACCACCGGTTACATCATCTTGGTCTACTGTTACCTGCGAACCTACGCCTTCTCCGTCGCAATTGTCTTTTGTGAATACCTTGCTATATACACCAACAAATTGGTTTTTATCTATGCAAGTGCCTTTCTTATTTGCAAGATCCTGTTTCTGTTCTTCCATAGCAGCCTGAGCGAGCGCGTTAGCCGCCTCCTGGCTTTCCCTTGATACAAAAGCATCCGGGTATCCAGCAAGATCCTTTTCAGTTAAATCGACAAAGCTTCCGGTCTGAGATTCAGCATCGCAATCATTTTTCTGAACACGAGCCGAAGCCTTTCCAACGAAATAATTTGGATCAGTAACGCATTCTCCATTCAGGTTTGCCTGATCCTGACCATTTTTCTCTATATCATCAAGAGCTTTCTGATCAGCATCTTCTTGACTTACGTCTGATGTGTATTTACCGGCTTCTACCGTGTAAGTGTAAGGTGCTCCGATAAACCCATCTTCGCAGTCATTCTTATAAAATACTTTCGACTTCTCTACGTTATACCATAAATTGGTTTCACAGGTGCCATGCTCATTAGCATACCCTGGACCTTCAGCTTCCAAGGCTTCCAAAGCCTTCTGATTAGCATCTTCCTTAGAAACAGAAGAAGAGAAACGGCCGGCTTCTACAACGTACTCTACCATAGATCCAACTTCAGTTACCTCACAATCTGTCTTTTGGAACATTTTGGATTTCCTGTCGTTGTACCATTTTATGGTATTGCAAGTGCCATGAGAATTAGCATAGTCTTGACCTTTGGCATTCAACTCGGCTTCAGCCTTACGGTCAGCATCCTCTTGGCTTATGGAAGAAGAGAACTGCCCGGCTTCGATCGTCATCGTAACCAAACTTCCTTCTTCGGTATCAGGATCGCAGTCGTTCTTTCTAAACGACTTTGATTTCTTGACATTGTACCATAATATGGTTATACAACGACCATGCTCATTAACCCAGTTCTGACCATTTTGCTCAATGTCTCTCATAGCCTTGTCATCAGCATCAGACTGAGATATGATAGACGTGTATTTTCCGGCCTCAACAACGTACTCAAGCTCTTCCCCTTTCTCTGTCTCAGGATTACATCCTTCTTTTGTGAAAAGAGCCGACTGCCTTTTATTTCTATAAACTACCTGTTCTTTTTTTTTATGAACTACCGTACATTCTTCAGATACGCTACCATCCCTGGAAGACACCCTTATCTTGACACTTCTGTTGGCACCAGTATCATTTTCATCAAAGTAAATATTAACCTTACTGTTAAGACTGCCTTCTTTCTTATCTATGTTCGCCCAACAATTACCTACTTTCATTCGCTAATCCTCCATCTTAAATTTTCGGGAGTTGTACTTACGTTGATTACCTCCGGTGATCCATCTGAATCAAGATCAACAACATCCTTGTCCAGGTAGATTTCCTCCTTATCCACAGACTCGCATTCAACTATTTCAATAACATAATCTTTTATATTACTTTCTATACTTAACTGCGTGCTTGTTTCATCACCCTCAATTTGTTCAAATTCCTTATCCAATTTAATGTAAGGAACGACCTTTCCAGGCTGATAAATAGGAATCAGTACACCATTTATAGTTATGTTATCATTAACTTCATTCCCATCCTCATTGCCAGGCATGGAAACAATCATCGAAACCTGGAACGTGTCTTCAAGACCCGGATCACCAGGGAAACCATAATCAAGCCTAATATCATTGACATCAATATTTAGACCAGAAGCGGTGGTAAATGCCTTTATAACACCCTTTATACCACTATCTCCTGTAATAAGGGCATTGATAGAAGCGGCGTTGGTAGTAATAAGGATCTGCTTATCTCCACCAGATATAGGGAACTCCAGCCTACTAACCGACACTTCTGTGATCTTAATACCTTTTTGCTTGAAAGTAATGGCTTTCAAGCTTTCGGTATCGGACTTCTTCACAATTCGGATAGTGATCCTATCTTCCCTTCCTTTCCAAGATGGAGCATCGAAATTCATTTTATCACGACCGACACCTTCCTTCTTATCTGAGGTAAGCCAAGAACCATCATCCATCTTATATATTCTTTCTTTGCTCATAATAACCCTCCTTCATTAAAGTGTCAGTTCCCATTCAACGCCATCATCTACCACAACCTGTACCGTAGCCGTACCGCCTGTGGCTTCAAATGTTATGTCAGTAGGAATAACATCAAATATCTCTTGTACGCCAACACATCCTAAGCCGCAGATAATATCCTTAAACCATTCCTCTTTAGCGTATTTTTTAAGAACTTCTTTAAAGAACTCACGAAGCCAATCTGAATCAATAGATTCCTTAAGTATGGTTTCTATTATTTCCTTAAGCCAAGATTCATGCATTTCCTCTTTCAGAATCTCTTTAATAAGCTCGACAATGGTTTCTTTATCTAACTTATCAGAAGGCACAGAGCCATCAACGAGATTACCCCCACATATAAATCCTTTGCATTTTTCTGCCATTTCTCATCCTCCTAAATTAACAATGGAACCCATAAGAACTATTTGCCTCTTCTCGGTACACGACCCTCACTTCAGCAAATTCATCTTGTTGACACATATCCCGGCAGAACCTAACAGTACGGCCCTGGACTTTATACATATCAGAAGGCACGACACCTCCGCAATAAGACACAAGCAAAATCTCTGCCGGATCTTTCTTTAGAACCACATGAGAAGTACCGTCAAACACTTCTGTATTGACAGATCCACTTACGTTAATAGCCCTTGAAACGTATTTGGCTAAATTAGCCAAAGCCATGTCTAAAGGCATACCATGATACAAACCAGCTTCTTCTATAGTTTCTCCATCATAGAATATGTTAGAAGAAGGAATATTGCAATGATGCGGGCGTTCGCACCCACCATGACTGCCAAAACAACCGTTACCTGTTATTGCCATTGTTACTCAAAATATTTATTTTTTGTTTTAAAAATTCTATTTCCCTATCCTGATATTCCATACGGCATATCATTGCGTTGATTAAAGCCGTAAGATCAGATTTCTGAGCCAGACTAAAGTAGCCAGCGTTGATGCCGTCAGCGCAGTACACGCAGTTCGTGCATGTATATCCGTCCGGGCATGGCACCGGCGTCTCGTCCACATGTGGAACATATACGTGTTTACCACTTAAGTCCTTACCAATTTGTGCACTCTTTTCCATTTTGAAGTTGTTTTTCAAGTTTTTCAACTCTTTGTTTTAAAAGCGTATTTTCTTCAACCATCCTATCCAAAAACTTATCTATGTTTTCAAAAACCAGCTCTATATTATGCATAACCTCATTATAAGGCATGCCTGGAGTTAATTTGGATATGAATGTCTTGCATCCTGTATAATGAATGCAATGATCGCTTAAATGACCATACGGGCAATCGCATTCTTTTGGAAGAATTTCGCAATTGTCCGTACAGTCATTACACGGATCAGACCCGATACAGATATTAGATCTCAGAATATCAGGTCTGTCATCTTTACAAGTGTTACAATTCATGACTTTCTTTTTTTTGGTGCAAGATAATAATTTTCATTCACACCATCACAATAAGAAGTCAATCAATGTATTCCAAGCGGTTAGTGCTGCCTTTAAAAACGTATCCGCATCTGTTTTCTATCTCTACATCGGTAATAGGAAGAATAGCATCTTTGCCATAAGTAAGTTCACATTTTGAAATAAAATTTACTATACCTTGATAATTACCATGAAATTCCCTTGCGAGTTTCCTGCCAGTAGGAATCCCTTCTTTATTGGTTTCAGGAATACCTATCAAGCACTTTATCCAGTTTGGTTCATTCTTGTTATTGCTTCGTATTTCGTAGTTCACGATATCAAATACAATACCTTCAAGGTTCTTTACGTCGATGTTGTCCGCATCCATTTTCTTATCAATACGAATCGTGCTTGTTAAATCTCGTAATCTCATGATATTTTCTATTTTTGACATTAATGAATAACTGTCACAGTGTTTTAAAAGACCGAAGTAAGAAGACCAGCTTTCATTTGTAATACACTTCTTCGCGTCTCTGGCTACCCTCTTCCTTATTGTCACATAACCTTTATTATGCTCAGATACGCCTTTGTTGTTACGATGGAAAACATACCCGCAAAAATCAAGAGGTCTATCCATGTCTGTTATAATACAAGTATGCCTTTTATATCTTATCTTAAGCTCATACCACCAATAATTCTTAATCCTCCATTTGGCAGTATTAGCATCCTCCTTAGTATAGAAAGCAAGGAAATTATCGTCGGCATATCTCAATGAAAAAGGAGCTATTCTCTTTGCAAGATCATCAAAATCTTTCATAAGGAGATGATGAATGAAAGGACTTGTAGGAGTCCCTATAGGCAGCTCTCCAGATACGAAACTTACGTCTATTACAAAATCTATAAACTTTTTGTTTGAAATAAAGTTCTTAAGCACTTTTCTAAACACTTTGTCTTTTACATGGTTATAACATTTACGTTGATCTATAACCAAACAATACTTCAAATCAAGTCTATCATAATAAACATGCTTCATCTTTTTAATAAGAGACCTTGATTTAGACGATGCTGTTATGCCAAATCCCGGCTTACAATTAAGACCATTCATATTATCCTTCTCATAATACAAAGGACCTAACTTTACTAAAACAAGATGCTGATAAATTCTGGTGGTAAGATCCGGGCTGTTTATTTCACGAACCTTACCATTCTTGTTTTCTTTTACAAGTTTGCGATATTTGATTTTGCTAACATAAGTACCATCTAAATACCATTCATACAATTTTAACGAATTACCATCAAAATCAGAATTGAAATTAACAACATCATTCTTTTTAGAATGGTTTTTAAATGCTGCTTCGCATGCTTCTCTAATATCATCCAAACTTATATCTATATAGTTTGAAACTGATTTCAGTTGTGGGCTAATGACGGGCTTACGACCGTCGCGCATCTCTATCATATTTTTATCATATAACCTCATACGCTTGTCTTTTATTGATTCTCCACTCCTGGGAAAGATTAAAAAGAATATACCCAATTTTTTAGCCCACACAGGGCAAGGCCGCAATTGTTGCGATTCGTATTAGAAGCGGCGTTATTCGCATTCAGATTACGAGGCGAACAATTGCCATTGTTCGCATTACCGCCGAAACGAGCAGCCAATTCTTTTTAACCTTTTTCTCAACCGTTATTTGCTATTTCAGAGGTCAGATCCCAATGTAAAACTTGTTAGCAGACTAACGGATTTCATTGAATAGATTTTTATTGTTTATAATGTTAACTATCTCTGTTGTCTAATGACATTGCAAATGTATGTATAATATTTTATAGCTACAAAACAATTTGTATTAAATATTTTAAATTTTTGTTTTGTGGCTATAAAATATTATATTAACAAGATACGGCTGCGCCGTGATATAGTATATAAGGCTGCGCCTTAGCGCTGCGCTTATGATGGCTGCGCCATCAATGGGTTGCACCCATCAAACCTGCGGTTGACTGACGTCTAATAACAACTGGGCAAGGCCGCAATCGTGGCGATTCGGATAAGAAGCGGCGTAAATCGCATGCAGAGTACGAGGCGAACAATAGCCAATGTGCGCAATACCGCCGAAACGAGCAGCCACTCTGGACTTTATACCAACAGATGAAGCCCAGTAGCAGTTGTCCCATGTATAAAAACATTCTCCTGAATTATAATTTCCTCCCTTTTTACCCTTCCATCCGGTATAAGGGATACGATGTAAAACATGACCATCTCCTAAATTTTGGGTAGTTGCTATCTTCTTATATTTGGATTCAAAATCAAAAACCTCACCATTATTTATAGTAGACCTTTTCTCATATGTCCATTTCTTTTGATCTGGCTCTATATAAATATCAATAGTATTACCTATTCGAGTGACATTAGGATCATTTAAACAAGTCCCTACCTGTTCGTATCCTCCTCCACAATACCTAAAGACATCTCCAGACAAATTCATGCCATCGTACAAAGACATCCTTAAGATAACTTCCAAATCAAATTCTGCCGGTTCGTCATTTTCGTTTAAGGCCGATATAGTGCCGGTCATTTCCTTAAACACAATAACATTCATATGACCTTCAACCATACTCTTGGCTCCCTGGACGTTCTTATACCAATATTTTCCTCCATAAAAATCGAACTCCAATCCTTCCTCTATTCCTGCCTCAAATGCAAAAGAAGCCGCCATCTGGCTTTCCATGCACTGTTCTTTAGGATATTCTGAATTTATGAGGTAAGAAAAATGAGTTTTTTTAGTAGGTTCATAATGTATAATAGAAGAATTTGTAGCCCATGATCCATACAACCATGTCTCTTCTCCTTTTTTACGATACTTTACACCTCCGTATTTGCGATAATTAACATCATTACCTACTCCGGAGTTACTTGATATCCCTGATCCAAAAGTATCTGGATTAGCTAAGTGTTTAGTACCGTACAGCATTTCAAGGTATATGATATAAGCATTCAAGGTCAAAAAACCACCTTCAGAAAAAGGATAAGAAGATTCAGGATCTACGTTATTAACCCTCGAATACTTAGCTATATTGATTTGATTTACATCATTGCTTCTCGGATAAGTTCTTCCATTTAAAAACATCGTGCAGGCGTTACCAACTCCGGCTCCGGATTTACAATTTGTTTCTCCTTCATACAAGAAAAAGAAAGATCTTGCCTTGGAGTCTACTGTACATACAGGTCCAGGAGATAAGGCTGTGGGAGGTAGCACAGGGCACGTCTGGCGCAGGTCAAGTCCGTCCAACATAGGAACCGTGTCTGCGTCGTACACACCAGACCATATTTTCCCACTTTTACCAACTACCTTATCAACTACATACAGACTCTTGCTACATCCTAAGAATATGCTATAATTCTTTGAAGTAGTCTCCCAAGGTCTTAAAATCCTTACCTCTGATCCTGATACATTATAAAGTTTTTGACCAATACCATACTCTTCGTAAAAAGCCTTAGCGTCAAATGCTCCGGCATCACAATACTTATTTTTATGACCGTTATCCAAATACAGTTCCACATCGCATTCGGCTCTCATTTCCTCGGTTATACCTACCGTAGGAGCAAAATCTCCGTTTTCAAATCTAAGGAGATTATTCTTACGAAGCTTTCCTACCGGACGCACTTTATCTCCGGTATTTTGAGTCATGTCTATAAGGTAAAAATCCCAAGAAGGGAGAAGGCTTTTGTCGCCAACTGATTCCGTGGCTTCTGGAGGAAGCTGGTCATCAGCCCAAGCGGATGCCGATCCCGAAGCACCTTCTTTAAGAACGTTGAAAGTATTACCATCAGACAAAACAAAAGGCTCAGATTCCTCCCCTTTCTTCGATAAAAACTTTTCCCTTTTACCAACTTGATTAACGACTATGTTCTTCTTAGCCTTATTCCCTTCATCGGAAATAGTGTAATTCAAAGTCGTATCAAGACCTTCATTTATTTCAGAAAACACCGACACCAGTTTATCATTCTCACCTTCTGTCGGATTAAATTTTACGTTGCTCATTTTCAAAAATCAAATTTGCATTCATCAACAACAGGCTCGCATTTGGTATTTTCATTAACCCATTTCATGCCCTCTTCTTCCAGTATCTTCTTAGCCTTTTCATTGGCATCATCAACGCTAATGAAAGACGTTACGGTACCGGCGTATATCCTCCTGTATTTCTCAGGAGCCTTCCATCCTTCCTTACAACGCTTACTAAACCAACCATGTTGATCTTCGTTGTAATAAACGGTTTTACATACTCCAGATTCGTTAGCGGCAGCCTGCCCCTCTTGCTCAAGGATCCTCGCAGCCTCGTAGTTAGCTATTTCGGTACTGAACTTAGACCATACACGACCGGCCTCTACCACGTAATGTATAGGCTGTTCTTGCTTTTGACCATCAGGACAATCATTTTTAAAGAAATCTCCTTCCTGTCTTGTGTTATAATATACCTCGCAACAACCACCTACTTTATTAGCATACAACGGACCCTCTTTATCTGCAAACTCTGCCGCTTTCCTATCTGCATCATCCTGGCTTATATCCGAACAAAATTCAGCCTCATGAACGATAAACGTTTCTTCAGAACCAAGATCTTCCGGACAGTCCGATTTCTTGAAAGCTTTTCTGTATTCTTTGTTGTAATACATCTTTTTCATGACAAGATCTTATTAAGTTCTTCTTTGAATTTCTGAATCTCGTCCGGGCACAATCCGCATTCCCCTTCACATACGATTCTTCTCATACGATCTATTTTAAGAACCATATCCATATCAGGCTTGATACCTACCTTATACTTATGATATTGTAGATACTGATCAGCCTTACATGCTATAAAACGATCAGCACACTCACATAAGTAAGATGAAGGGAAAAGAATTTGCTGTGTACTTCCGGTAGCTGCCATATCACCTTGACGTAAAATACCTGGCGTATTCTTTATTTATGTATTCAGAATAAGTAGCAAAATCATCCGGATCCGGGCACTCGTTCTTCAAATTAACGATCCAGCCTCTTACCAGTTTTTGAATATCAGCATACCTTTTACTTACACCTCCTACAAACCTGAACTTGCGATGAAGGTCTATGATTTTCTTGTCCAATACAGCAAGTTCATCATATTTCTGAATACAAGCCGCATTAGAATCAGCTTTAGGTGTCGTATTCGACTGAGGCTTTATAGCCCTATTTCTATTAACAGAAGTAATATTACTTCTTCCGCATCCACATCCCATAACTTATTTATATTTAATTTATTATATTTTGCAACCACAATTCTCACAATTATTGAGAACGTAAATCAATTTAGATGCCTTTTCGTATAATTGTTTTACGTTTTCAAAATTCCCTAATCTCATATTGGCTTCAGCCGCAGCCAGCAGAAACTCTATTTCTTTTATTTTGTTAATAACGTCATCATCCTCATGATCACATAACACAGTTGACCTGGCCCATATCTTATCTATATTAAGACGGATCAGATCTGTTTTTAAATACTTTCTGTTAAATGAATAAGAGGAAGGACTGCCTTTTATGGTAATATCGTATATACCATCTTTCAGGTTTTCAAAATCATTTCCGCGACCCGGATTTATGCCAAGAGTCTTACTGTTGAATACATTCAACTGATTCTTACCAAGATAATAAACATACTTATTCTCGTCTTCAGGTGGCACGATCTCTATAATAGCCGGTCTGTCTGCCAGTATTCCCCATTCCGACTGATCGGCTATGCGAAGCGTTTTAGGGTTGTTGGTGCTTATAACCTCAAAATCAAGATGGATGTTGTTCATACTCTCCTCCCATCCCATTCTGGTAAGGGAATCATCGTATCTGGCTGTTATATCAGCCCCCTCTACTTCAGTGCTATTAACACGTACCTCGGTACCATTTATCTTGACTCCTACTATTTGGGCCACCAACGACTTAGCCATACCAAACATAGGAACAATGATTTCCCCGTTGTAGTCAGTTCCTTCATTTGGATACTGTACTACCTCCGTCTTGTACAGACCGTCATTTCTTCTGGCTACTATTCTAATAACCATCTGATTTTCTACATCATAATCGGTCATTACTATCCTGATATAGAAAATGTTATTTCTTATCTGTGGTAAAATATCGATATAGTTCATACCTTATCTTTTTCTACAAAGATAAGTAAATGAGGTGATAAAAGTTTAAACTATTGGACATTAAATAAAAGGTGAGGTGATTATCACCATATCCGATAATAGACCACAGCGCCTAAGTAGGGGGAGAAGCCCTCGCGCCCAACCCCATACCCCGCCGCCAGTCCTATGCCCCAGCGCCGGCTCTTTTCGTATATTATTTCTTTTTTGTGGTAGATGATCATCGTATCCAAATTAGGTCTGTATCCGCTTATAACAGCCCGATAATCATCTGTGCTGTATGTTTTTCTTTGAATTGGGATATTGATATAAACAGTGTCTTTTATCGTGTCTTTTTTAACTATAGCATCCATAGGGAAAGGTATTTCTACCTCCCCTACGTCAACTATATACTGAGGAACAGGAATAGGTTGGATAATGGTATCTATTACAGTATCTATTTCTATATCGTGTATTATTTCTTGTTTCTTGCATGTTTTACCAAACAAGAAAGATATAAAACACAGTAGAAGAACTCCTAACACATGCCCTACCCTCATTTTTTGCAAACACATTTCTTACCCTCCTTATCTTCGTCTAAGAGTTCTTGTATATCACCGTTGTTAATACCTTCTTTAAGCTCTTCTCCGAATGGAACTTTTTGCCACCAACTTACTTTACTAAAGAAGTACTTAACGCCTTTTACTATCATCAAATCAGGTGCAAGGTCGCCGAGGCGCTTGAATGCCATTCCACCGTATAATATTAAGGCAAATATTGTAATCCACTGAAGAAGCATGTCTATAAACTCTGGGGATTTATGCCCTCCCATAGACATAATAAGGTCCATTCCGGATATGGTAAACAACCCGAAAGAACAGGCCGCGAACTCAAGAAGAATTTTCAAAACTCCCATTTCGCTTATGCATGTCAATATCTTAAAAGGCCTCTTTCTCTTTCTTCGGATATAGCAATGTTTGATACTTTTTATAGTAGCTAACAAAAGATTTATAGCTAATATAAACAATATAGAATATATAAGGTGGTGAATCTCCTGGAAATTCATCCACAATGCTGATAATCCGGAAATGAGAAAAGCCCAGAAACTTTCTAAATTCATCCTTCCTACAAATCTGTAAGCCATATTAGAACATAGTTACTTTCTTGCTACTTCCAAGAGAGTCATATACGTCAATATGGACCCAATTGGTACCTGATTCTAATCTAATAGGACAAGGAAGTAAATCCTGCGACTGAATTATTTTATTCCTTGCCTCCTCCGCCGTCATACCTTTAGCATCGAAATCGATGGCTGCCCCAAGCATATGAGGACTGATATACAAAGACCCTGATACGGTCTTGGATTTTACTATATCCGAAATATTGTTCCTAAACCCACGCTCATCAAACCTTCCACCCGACTTCCAGGTATTAACCGTCATCGGCGTTTTCAAAATGTCTTTCCTTAAAACCAGTATCGTGTGAAGCAACTCAGTTCTTAAATACCTCCAGCAAAGATCTTTGTCTCTACCGTATTCTTTAGGACCAACTAATTCAACAATACTAAAATACTGACTCAATTCTTTTATAATATCACTTCTTTCCATAACTTAACCTTTTTCACAAAGATAATCAGAACCTTACCGATATGAAAAATAAGTAGAGTCTGGATTAAAGAAAAACCCCTGTATAAATAAATATACAGGGGTTATCCATAACATTAACAACAAATCACGACCTAAACAACCCTTACATATCCTGCTGATACAAGATCAGAAAGATTCTCGTAAGCCAAAGGGATGCCTGAATTTCTTATGCAAAGATACTTAATTTCTTTGTCAATGTAATACTTTCCATTCTCTAAAATAGAATTATATACCCAAGGAATAGGATCGTCTATCGTACCCGAATGCTTTTCCTGAACAACCATATACAGGCTTTCAGCTCCACCTCCCTGACCAGGAACCCAGTCGGCTTGTAGATTGTGATTTTGCCTTACTTCAAACAGAGTCCAATCCAAATCCGAAGGTTTGTTTTTGCTACGGAAACGCTGCCCTTTTACAACAGCCGTACCCATAGGAAGACCTTTGTCTCCGTAAACTCCATCCTTGTCCCAGATAGGGTACAACCCCTTTATCTTAAGAGCAAGACTCTGGTCGATGTTTTCCAACATAGCCGGCGTGTTGATCATCGCCCTCATGTACATGGCTGTAGCCTTCTCCGGATCATTGGCTTCAAGGATCTTATTTTTTTCTATGATCTGATCCTTTGTCCTTACCAACTTTTCAGGATAGCCTTCATCCACTTTCATAGACTCAACTTCACTCCTGTTGGTTTTAGAAGCTATTTCCTTTTCTATAGCAGCAGTACGATCATCGCACTCAGATTCATATACATGCATTTCATTCATTGCCGTATTAGCAATATCAAGCTCGTATTCTGAATCTGCTACGGATACGGTGTATATCCCGCTTCCTTTTGCTACGTCAATATCGTTTTTAACCTTCTGCCTCATGCTGCTGTTATACCATATCTGTTTACCATCCAAACTATAAGAACGGACAGCATCAGAATAAGCATATTCCCTGGCCTCAGAAACTTTCTTGTCCTTAGCCTTGGCAAGCAACTCCTCTTCAGTTGGTCCAGGAGGCTCCGGGTCAAGCTGCATGGCAATAACTTCTTTCACACTCGCATCCGGATTGTCTTGATGGAATCTTTCTTGATCGGAGTCAAGTTGAACCCATTTACCATCTAAGAAATCTTGGTAAGAATACCCTACTTCGTAAGAAGAGGAATCCAACTCGTATCCTTCCCAGTAAAAACCTTTTACGTTTTTATTTACATAAACCATACTCTATCCTTTCTGTTAAGCTTGTTCACCTACTCTGATAACTAACTTATCATTGATATACCAGATACTTAATTCTATAAAACTGTTTTTAGGTACTATTACGCTATCGCCTGACATGCTCTGGAACAGGCCAGAGGTAGGAAGCGGCTGCGTGATGTCTGTGCCGGTGGTGTTGTTGACCCGCACCTGCCACTCCCTCCCAACATACTCAGAAGATACGGTCATAGACAGGCTCGTAGCAGAAGCTACGTTAGCTATGATATTATGAGCATATTTAGGAAGATTAGCCAATGTTGTAACAACCTTAGGGGGCATAGCCATAAAATTCAAATAAGACAATATCGTATTAGACAACGTAACCATATTGTTCATAGCCTCATATGTCTTATCTTGAATAACAACAAAAGTCCCCACCTGAATTTCTATATCATATTCAGATGCGCCTACCGCTGAGTCGGTATTAGCAAATGAGGCAAATACTATTTTTAATTTAAAATTATTTTCAAAATCATTACCTTCTAAAAAATAATTCAAATAATAATAATCACCATCTAACTTACCTAATGTGATATTATTATTGTATGCATCCAAAACTTTTGCAAACGAACCTTCATCAAGAGATCCGGAATTACCAGAAAATATGGATAAATCAAGATAGCCAGAATCTACTCCGGTACTTACCATACCAAGTGATTCAAGCACCTTAGTTCCACCTTCTTCAGTAACCAAAATATATTCGTTATACACGTTTTTGGTTTCTGTAGATGCCACATTATCTTTTACAAGATACATGACATTGTCCTTAGCCTCTTCAATAGTAGGAAGTTTGCTAACAATCTGTTTCTTCCACCCTGCTGCCGAAACAGCATCATCTATGTACTGTTTTGTTACATGATCTCCCCATGTCATATTACTAAGGAGAGTCTTGCTACCGTCTTGACTTCCGGCAGGGGGAGCCGGGATAAGGCCTCCCTTGCCCGACTCCGAGCCTGTTCCAGGAGCGGCCTGCACCACATTCTCAAGTCTGGAATCAACCTCCAAACCTTCGAATTTACTATTATAACCTACTTCTGCCATTTTTTATTTCTTGTTAATTTTGTCCAACAACTTCTTGATCTGGTCTACGATGTCCATCACCGCGCCAACCTTGTTTTTTACGTCCTCAACCTTTTGATCAATCTTAGAATCCAAAGCCTTTAAACGATCTTCGTTTTTACGATACGCTAAATACAGGGATAAACCGATGATTGCTATCGTAAGGATATTAGCCAAAACGCATCCTATTATTATCTGAAACATGATGATTATATGGTAGATAACGCTACCACACGCTTTAATTATTCAACTTTTTACAAATATAGTAATTGCCCCAACCATAACAAGATCAAAGACGCTCGTCATTAACATCAGACACCCATTCTTTAGATGAAAGAACAGATTCAAACTCAGAAGAAGAGCTGTCATATACCGGATACGGATATTGAGGTTCGTCATCAGCCTGCATGTCTAAAGACTTAAATAGACGATCATAGTGCTCTACGTGTAGAATAACCTTAGAATCGTCTACGCTCGCTCTTGGGCTACCTATTCCTAATTCACGTCTCTTTTCTTCAGATACGGAATCATATACTTCTTTTGGTATGATAATGAATTTCATATTACTTTGCTTTTAGGGTTTGTAAATAGTTGTATGCTTTGATACAGTCGTCTTTGGAAAGGATTCTTGGATAAATTGCAAGATTCTTAAAAGCTATTAGGTCAAACCTACCACCACTACTCGATACCTCCAACATACTACCAGAACCAACTACATTGCCTGTATTTGCCAGTATTTCATTCCAATTACGATCATAGGCCCTACCATCTGAACATGCAGCATTAATACTTTTAATTCCGTCAAGACTATTTTTTACTGATCCTGAATTAATATAAAGATCAAGTCCAATCATTGTGTTGTAGATATAAAAACTAGACCCTTTTACTAAACCAGTACCACTCTTTTTATTATCAATAAACTTCCAATCCCCAACAATCGCAAAATCCTTACCCATTTCAAAAACTGACGAAACTATCTTATCATCCACCCCATCAGTAACCAGGTATCCTTCGTATTCGGGGATAATATCCAAATAAAATTCTGAAATATTTGAAGGAGTGTTTCCATTATACAATATAATCCGGGCAGGTTTATTTGGATCATTATAAACAAACTCATGTATGCCATTTTCCGTGTACGTATATGTCTTAAGAACTGTATTTAAATCATTCATATCGAACACTCGTATTAAAAAAGACCCACCTTCTGGCAATCCTCTTAATCTGAATTTTATTCTAAAATTGGTCGCATTGTTTTTTACAGTTGTTGCATAACTCTTCGAATCATTTGGATAATGTACTGTACCATATGGTTGATCTGCAATATAATCTGGATTCCATACATTCATACCGAACGGATAACTTCCATACCCACTATTCTCACTAAATGCAACGTTCGACAGTACAAGATCATTACCATTGCCTGTAATGTTGGCAATAGTAGCACGATCTTCGTCCTCGTTGGTTTTGCCGGTGACAGTCCATGCTTGATCAAAGAATAACCAAGGATAGGTTTTGACGAAGTAGTCTTTGATCTTGGTCAGTTCTTCTTCGGTGGCATCGTGGTCGAGAAATACAAGTTCCCAGATAGCAAAATTAGCAAATTCATTTCTTTGAGGATATGACCTGCCTAAAACAAGTGAATTTGTCGCATCTTTGTTTCCATTGGCAATATTAACTCCATTATACTTAGATGTTGTTTGCCAAGAAAAAGGAGATTTTGAATATTGTAATGTTATTTGAGTAGCTCCATACGAAATAGTTTGCTCTGCTCCTTTATTGTAATTTTCAAAAGTGAACGCACCATTAAAAGATTGATCGGATGCGTTTGTCGCTATAGCAGATATTGCATTTGGATTATATGTAATCCACTGTCTCAACACCACAACCGTATATCCCTTTTCCTTAGTCAGAATAGGGAAGTTATCACAGACACCATAATCGTCTACTCCATCAAAGACAAGTGCGCCGGGGTAGAGGGGAAGTTGTTCGATGGTGATATTGCAAGATTCCTGTAATTTTAAGAACTTGAATCCGTAATAAGCATTTTTAGCTCCAAAATCAAAACTTGGTAGATGATATATACCATCATTTTCAATTCTCATTATAACAAATTGTTGTGTTCCATTAGAAACATATTCAATTCCTTGTCCGTCTGTTAAACCAGAAACTTTGATAGTACATGATAAAACCCTAAATCCAGTATCACTTAGTGATGATTGATAAAATAATTGAGCTGATCTATTATCCTTTATTGATCTTGCATTAAAAGACTTATAAGTCCAAGTGGCATCAATTCTTAATTCTACCTTATACCATTTATTACTATTATAGTTCTCTGTATATCCACCTACCCCACTCATTCCACCCCAAGCGAAATTCTTCATTTGCAAGTCATGGTCATTACCAGTCTTATCTGCCCATACAGGATTGGCAGCCATCTGCTCATTAGTAAGACCTAATGCTGAATAACGAGCTACAATGCCTTCTATATCAGGAAAAGAGTCCACTCTACATGGTAAGTCTGATATCATTTTAGCATACTCTTTAAAAGGTATGGAAGTAGGTACATCATACCCTTTGGATATAAGGGCTTGCCTTATATCCTCTTTGGTATTTATGATCCTCATTAACTTATCTGATATGGTTCCCATTACACTTCCTCCCCATTTATATAATCTAATACCGAACCTATGTCTCCGATGTCTGATTTTATTGACTCTCCTTGAGAATGTATTTCAATAAGTTTCTGATATAAGGCATTATCCCCTATACGATTCTTATCTGTAGCTTGTTCTTCGATCTTAGTTATCGTATCAGGATCTTCGTACTTAACGCCATCAGGACCATACCATTCGTCTGTTAAATTCGTGTATTTATGACGAACTGGAGTCGATTTAGACTCCAGTGTTACTAAAAAATATTCGTTACAGCTCATGACAATAAGATTTAGTGGTTGCAACAATTACATCTACAAACTGTCTTTACATAGCCAGCAGGAATAGCAGCCAGCGTCGTCCCTACGGCTATCGCCGGGTCAGTGCTTTCCATGACCGTCAGCGCCATCTTGTCCACGTCAAGGTCATTGTCGTAAACAATTTCTCCCTCAACGTAAATGCTCCCTGCATCAGAAACGTAGCAGTTTTTCACCTGTCTTATATGGCGCTGTGTAGCAGACGCAAAATCACACTCGATACTTAACCACCCTACCGGTATCTGATCAATATTGGATCCAATATTGTAATCAGGATCGGTTGTTTTAAGGACCATATGTCTCAATTCCCTTGTATTTCCATATCCGTCCATTGTTATATACGTCCGGATCTGAACCTTGCCCTTTTCCGTCTTATAACAGTTTTCTACTATTTCTGTGTCGGATGTAGTAGCATCAGGGAAATCACAAACAACACGCTGCCATCCTTCTTGTATTTTGTTGAATGTGGCACCTCTTTGTATATCAGGATCGGTCGTTTCTAAGACAATAAGATACTCGTCCCGGACTCCTATTATGCTATCTACCGACCTATATCCTCCAAGATGTATTTTACCACCAGGAGTTGTATAGCATTCATCTACAGACATAATATGTCTTTCCGTAAGATCAGGAAAATCGCATTCGGTTTTCGTCCATTCGTTAGGTATCTTATCTATTCTCGTCCACTGAGGATAGGCGGCGTCAGTTGTCTTAACAATATAATAATACTGTTCCCTTACACCAAGAACAGCATCAATAGACTGATAACCTTTTATATTAACCTTACCGCCATCCGTCTTATAACATTCATCCACTTCAACAATTTCCCGGTCCGTCATGTCAGGAAAATCACATACCATCCTCACCCAATCTTCGGGAATGGAATCCAGCACGGTCCCCACCTTAATATCAGGATCGGTTGACTGAAGAACGGTGTAAACCTCTTCCCTGGCTCCAAGGATGTTGTCTATGGCTACCAAACCTTCTACTTGCACTTTTCCTTTTTTAGTAGTGTAACATTCAAGAACGTAAGTTACGTCTCGTTCTGTCATGTCAGGAAAGTCACAAACCATTCGAACCCAATTCTCTGGAATTAGCTTAAAAACATGCCCGGCAGGGAAATTATCGTCAGTTGACTGAATAACGGTATAAATAGATCCCCTGATGTTTATCTTGTCATCTATGGCTTCTAATCCTTCTATTTCAACCTTACCATCAGGAGTTTTATAACATCTGTTGACGAACGTAATGTCTCGTTCTGTCATATCAGGAAGATCGCAGTCGATCATAACCCATTCGTCCGGTATTTTAGTAAGAACCTTACCTACCGGATTATCCATGTCGGTACTGTCGGTAATTCTATGGGTTTCTTTAAGAACATCCATCTGATCATTAAGAAGATACCAACTCCATACTTCAACCTTTCCACCAGGTGTACGGTAACAGGTTTTGAAATCTTTGATAACTTTCTCAGCTATGTTAATCCACTCCCATTCGGTTGTAGCCGGAATACCAGAAACAGGATGCTTCTTACCTTCTTCGTCAAGATACCAATAACAGCCATTTAAGGACACAACCACTTGGTAGATTTTGTCCCCTATTTTTATACCGGATTTGCTGTCATCTACCGGTTGGGAGGAACCCCATTTTCCAACTATGTTGGTTATTTTATCAATGCCCCTACCAAAGGCACCGGATAAAAAATCCACGCCATTCATATGAAACTAACTTATTTCAAATTGTTTTATTACAAAAAAGGGGGTGGAGGACCAGCCTCCTCCCCCTTGGGATATATAGAAAAAAGGAAAATCAAATCTTGCAGGGCTTGATATTTGCCGAAGCAGCTAACAAGTCCATAAGGTCTTGAATACCTTCGTGAGCGCCATACGGTACATGGAAGTGTACTGTAATGTGATCATCAATTACCCTACCGAAGCCGTTAGAATAACGTGCCGGCTTCAGCGTTACTGAATAATCAGCATACGGAGCCAACAGGTCTAAGCGGGTTTCTTCGTTGGTAAACATCCGTTCCATAAGTTCTTGGTGAGTCTTACGGAAGTCGAAGAACATACGTTGTTCGCGTTCTTTATCCAGCAATTCAGCGCCAAGGTGAGTACGCGGAGCCCAGTGCTGTTTGTATTCGGTATGGATCGGGTTGAAGTACGTGCTGATAGCCTCGCGCTGTTCATCCGGATAACCACCATTTACAGCAATACGAACAGATCCTTCTTGGAATGTCAGACGGTCAATCAAACAGTCAGACGGAGAAATCATGTAGTCAATACCACGGAACAAAATACCGCATTTGCAGTTCTTAGGAAGCGGGTCTGCGATAATAGACTGATCTCCTGCTACAGCACCCAAACGTTTCCAATTACGTCCACGATAAGATTCGGGCGCTTTCGATACAAAGAAGTCTTTGAAAATTTTATCGCATTCGTCGCAAACCATGTTAGTAACTACAACTGTTTTAAACTTGTGCTGACATCCACCGGGTGTACCATAATCTTCGATTGTCAGATACGGGAATGCCGCCTGTAATTCTGCTTTTGCACTACCACCACATTCATCATCCGGCAACGTGATTTCATAAGCTTCTTTCGAAATCTTACAAGAACCACATGCTTCCCAGCTAACAGTAGTAACAGTAGGATTGCTACACATATCTGCTGTTTTAGCAACGAACGTTACTGTGGCTGTCGGATTAGTTTCTACAAATGCATCGATATCAGCCTTCGTCAGTTTCTTGCTTACGGCCACAGTGTACATACCTACTCCGCCATCTTGGGCTGCTGTTTTCTCGGCAGTGCTACTAACGGCATTCTTAATGCTTTCTACTACAGTAGACTGATCAACGCCATCATCCTCTAACGTTACGGCATAAATCAAACCGCCGTCTACCTTAGTATATCCTTCAGGACACTCTTCGCAGCCTTTCATTATAGAAGACAGCTTTTGAGTATAATCAGCAGGCTTACCACCTTCTTTCATCACCTGATATTTGGAAGTAGAAAGATGACGTCCAACTCTCTTGATATCCAAACCAGGATAAGCAGCCTTAAGCTGAGCCAGGGCATAAGCATCACCGGTATCACACATTTCCATACAATAGAAATTCATGTCGGTTTCCACCGGAGTTTTTTCCAACTCGTCACAAGAATGGATAGGATGGATTTCTACAAAATCACCTACCTTTCCACCACCTGCAATCGGCTGATTCTTGATACGTTCGATTGTTTTCAAGATAGCAGCCAAAATATCAACATCTTCGCAAGGATCACATTCTGAACACATATCCTCACGACCAGGACAGTTTTCGAAAATGATGTAATCATCGATATTCACCTCACCCATCGGATAACCACGAAGCTCGAACAAACGTCCTGTCAGCTTAATATGAATAGGGATACGATCGCCTTTTCTTGCTGTAATAGCAGTATTATCGTCAATTCCGTTATAACCGAAAATAACTTCATCTACTTTAATTTCTTTGCTCTTCGGAGCAGAAGCATACACTTCTATAATTTCATCAATAGCAAACGTAGGTGTAGAGAATGATTTATCATCAGATACACGGTCGTTCACCATCTCATTACGTCCAATTCTGATCTGGAAACGTTGTTCGTCCTTACGATATCCTTTCAAGTCTTTCAACGCTTTCAAACCATCTTTAGTCTGCTCACCATCCAAATCATAGATAGCGATCTGACCTTCTTGAAGCAACAAAGAATCTACGTCCGCCAACTTAGCGTGCGGAGGACAGATAATGTGTCTGTCATACGGTTTATGGATAGCCATAGCCTTATAATATTTTAAAAATTAATATTCTGTTATCTGTCTCAAAAATAGTGATAGTCATATAAGCAACAAAAAGCATTAGGAATTAATTAATTCTTAATGCTTTTTGATAGTCTTTAATTTAGGACACGCCTTTATTCTGCTATAAAGGAGATTGGACGTTGTTTGAATCTATTTGATAACGTCCATATTCGCTTTCATTCAAAGCAAATTGCTTTTCAATCATGTTAAGGATAATACCAATTAATTTATCATCTAATTCAGGATCTATATCAGTTGAATTAGAACCATCGGATTTAATATATCCTTCGATATCAACTTCCTTCGGATAGCGGTAATATGTAAGGTAAACGGTGTCTACATCAAAACCATACTTATACACCCTTACCGAATCTTCGCCTATAGTGTAGAACGTTTCCCTAAAATCAAAATCAGGTTTGTTAAAAAAGTCGGCAAGAAGCTCATGCGGGTTTTCGTTCTTAGCCTCCCACATGGTAAAATCAGTGACCGTGCATTCACCTTTGGTAAATACGCCTGATATATTTGAAAAAGAAAAGAAATCAGAAGGCAATGAAAACAAAGTGCTTTCCGGATTATCTTTATCTCCTTTCTCGTCAAGTTCTTTTGAATACACAACTAACTTTTGGATATAACGTATATCCTCTTCGTTTTTCTTATCAAGGATATAACGAACAAGGCGGTTTTGTTCGTCATTAAAAAGCTGAACAAAACGTGCCTTGTCAAGTTTTATACCACCGTTGGTCATGTTTTCTTCAGCCTTCTGTAATGCCCGGAGATAACAATCAACGATCTTCATAAATTATTATTTTTTGTCAGCGTATTGATCAACATCGAAATCTTTCTCATCTTCCTTTTTCTTCTTGTCAGACTTAGCTCCTTCTATTTTTTTATGCTTGTTCTTTAAAGCATTATACGCTTCAAGAACACGTGACTTGGTTTCTAACATCGACTTATTGGAAGCAAGAGCCATAGACGCAGAGATAGCGTCGGCGCCCAGGAGCTCGCCATTCAGATACAGTCCGTCGGTGTTGACGGTGACAGCCAGTCCCTCAACCATTTCCCTAATCATACGATGGAATTTGATCACCTGCATTCCCTCAGAAGATTCATCATCAGACAAGAACCTTGAGCTTGCTTCTTTATACATGTCAACATTAGTATTCTTAGCATCAATCCAATTAGTGAATATGTATTGAACCATGCTCTGATCAAGCTCTACGCTATATATGATGTCAAGATACAAAAGCAGATCGTAGATGCTTTTCCTTTCAGCCTCGGAGCCTTTCAGCTTGTTCATGAACTCATATAAAATATCAGCCTTGTCAATCTGACGTTGTTTCCTTATATCTACGGCCGTAGTCTTGTCTTCTACACAATAATAAGATTCGACATACATCGGATTACCGTCTTCCTCTTTAGGAGTAAGAGACTTGGATAAAATAGCTATATACAGCTCAAATAAATCACGAACGTCATTAGTGTAGAACAAACGACCATCATACAAGTCAATTCTGTAAGAATCCCAGAAATCGAAGTTCTTTTGGTCCAGGTCCTCATTGACAGTTTCTTCAAACGGATACCGAATATTCTTAATACGCATATCCATTTCAACTTTCTTGTCTTCAAGTGAGTAACCTTTATAACATGCTGAATTGATGAAGAAACCGGTATCATACACCCTAAGATCCTTATCCCATCCACAACAAGATACTGTCTTGTTCCCAGGGAAAGGAGTCTTGGAAATGCCTCTTTCCTGATATCCGGAAGGAGCTTCTTCATCCATCTTACCTGTTATAACATAAATAGAGTCGGAATATATTTTCATTCCTCCTACGGTAGCCAGCAGCTTCTTAGACTCATGGCTTTCTTCAAAAATCTTTTTTCCCATCTTTTTATATACCCTACGTCTTTTCATATATGAAAAGACTATGTTAGAAACAAAATTTGCGGCCGGTTTTAAAGCCGACCGCAAGTTAATACTAAAAGTTATGATCACAAAGAGCTTGGTAACAATTCAATTGTTACGAACCGGCTGGTATCTTTTACCCAACAAGCCGATACAGAGTGGCACCAGAATTGTTCTGACATACGAGGATGGCTGGATACAATTTCTTGAGCCGATACTCTGGATGACCATCTACCTTGTTCGTAACCCCACCACATAGAACCGATATCAGGCTTAACGTAGAATACGTTGCTGTTGATATTACCAATACGAGCTTCGGATGAAGCAGGGATGCCGGCGAATGCGTTAGAGTATTCAGGAGCGGTCAAGTCTTCCATAATACAAGAATATGATGTGATAGGAGTCATGCCGTCTACCAACTGGCTTCTATCTACCATATCAACGTAATCCAAAGAAGGTTCGTGTTCTACAATGACCTTACCAATACCCGGAATAGTAACACCCTTGATCTTTACAGGTCCTAATTCAAGAGCATCGTTTGATCCTGTTACCGGGTTATTGATGATACGTTCTGTACCCATAAGAGGAGCCAAAGCACCTAATTGAGCGAAGAACTCATCACGGAAGATTTCAACGATGTTCTTGTAAGCCATAGCACCTACCTTGAATTTCATTACACGATTTTCAATCGGCATATCGCTACGACCACGGAAAATATAGTCAGCAGCAGCCAGGAAGTGTTCGCGCTTGATACCGCCCGGACGTGCATATGAGATAACGAAACCACGGCGAAGTTGATGGTACAAACCTTCGTTTTTCATCAAAACACCATTATGACCCTTGACTCTACCTCCACGCATGAACATAAGTTCGTATGCTTCCATCTTAGCCAATTCAGCCAAGCAGAACAAAGACACCGTATTAGCTACACGTGCTGTACGCATATCAATGCTTCCGTCACCAAGACGAGAACCGATGATAGCATAACTTGCATCACCTCCTCTGATTTCAGAAAGCTGACGAACTTTCTGGTAAGCTTTGTCGATGAAATTCTGTGTACGTTCGTCTGCATAAGCCAAAGACTTAATACCAGCGTACATAGTCGTTTCACCTTCAACACCACGGTGTCCACCAAGCGTAAATTCACAAGTCATAGAACCGGCCTTAGAAGCACCTCCTACACCAGAGAACTGAGTAGAGAACTCACCAAGAACATTTGTCACCTTCCAGTATTTAATACCGGCGCGAAGCATGTCTTTCGGGAAGTATTTAGCACGAGAACGACCCCACAGCTTACACCAGTATCTCCAGTTTTCACCTTCTTGTTTCGGAGGACGTTCTGTAGAGATAAGAGCCTGGCAACCGTTAATCACATCGTAAGTAATAACATCTCCTTGTTTAAATTGTGCATTCAACACAATTTCGAAGAAGCTTTCATCAATACCGGGTTTTGCATATTTCAAAGACGTATCTTCTACTGTAACCACCTCATACGTCTCTGATACCGGAAGATCATAACGGAATGAACCATTGATACCATTTACGGTAATAGTAGCATCCTGTTTAATCATACCCATATACATAGGCAGAGGATAGTTTGTAATGTTAGAAAACAACTCAAGCATACCCAGATGGTTCTTATCCGGATCTTCGTAGTACCAATCTTCTAAAGAGCTAAGATCGTGCTCTACGATACTTTGCTTAACGACTTTAGCGTCGGTATATCCAATAACCGTGTCACCATTCATGGTGGCCGGGAAATTTTTTGTTAAAAGTACATTAGCCATGAACGAAAAAATGTTTTAATTTTTAATCTATACTGATTTCATCGAACTTCACACCTTGAACTTGATCACCTTTATCATCTACCGGAGCCACCCTCTTGTCTTTATTTGTATGGCTGATGAGCTTATAAATTTTCTTTTTCTCATCAACTACAGCTTGATTCGACTTCTGTTTTATGAACTCTCCTGGGTTCATAAGAAACATAATCAAATCTGGCGCTTCTTCCGGATTCATCATCATCTCCCTTACCCTATTAAATGCTTTGGTAATTCCGGGATTCGATTCAGAAGGTTTTAGGGCAAAATCAAGAGCTTTAGATACCATAGTGTCATTTAGCTGATACTTTGCCTGGATAGAAGACTTAAGGTCTTTCTTATACCTTCTAAAATCTTCTGCATCCTTCGCCTTCTTTTCGGCAGCCTCTTTAGTACGTTGCTGGATAATATCATCCATTCTCTTATCAAGCTCAGCCTTATACTTTATAGCCTTTGCTTCAACATACTCTTCACCTTTATTGATAATGCCTTTGAAAAACTCATCAGCTTCATCTTTAGGCAACCCAAGAAGATCAACATAATGGCGAACGATCTTTATCTGATCTGCTTTGTTTTCAATGTCAAGCTTTTCTATCGGAGCGACATTCGTATCATATTGCTTAAGAATATCAACGATATTAGCGCCAGCCTTATCAGCCTGGATAAGCTTCTTAGTAATATCAGAAACAGAGGTAACATCTATCTTATCCTTAACAATGTCCTCTTTCTGGCTTTCAAGGACTGTGGATAATATGTCACACAACGAATCTTCTTTACTAAAATCAAGATCATTGATAGTAATCTCTTCGCCGTTTTCACCGCTAAATACCACATCTTTCAAATCGGGAATGATTCCCCTTGAAGAAAGGGCATCCAATACTTTTCTGTAATTGATAACCGGGGTCTCTACCTGATCCTGATTAACATCAACTACATTCTCTTCTCCTTTTTTATCCTCTTTAGGATCAGGAGTAGGATCAACAACCAGCTCTTCTTTAATTTGAGAACCTTCTTCTACAGGCTTCTCATCTTTTTTAGCCGGTTCATTACCATTAATAGGCAGAATATCTTCTTCCCTATTATAAACATCATCAACCGGACCGATACTAAAAATATCGTCCAATTCTACTATTCCATTTTTTTCTAATTTTCCCATACTGCAAAAATATTTAAATACCTATATTTCAGACAAAAAACTTATAAGTGTTTAATCTTCACTAAAAATTAAATATCCCCAAATTTTATTAGAGATTTTCTAATGAAATTTGGGGATATTTAATCCTTAATTCTTATTGATTCCGGCTACATACCTTTTGGTGGCATCTTCCCTCGCTCGTTGAGCAAGCTCTTTGGATTTTAATTTTAACTCTTCCATTTTCATTCTCATTTCATCATCATGAAGTTTGGAATCGTTTTCAATTTTCTTATCCTCTATCCTTTCCTTGCTTTCTATATCAGCTTGCCTTACGGTCTGATCTGAAACAGAAGCCAGGAAGTTGAGGGAGGTGGCGTCGCTCTTGGCGTCTGCCGCCCTGCCTGCCGCCTGAATCTTCTCTTGAAGTATCCTGTATTGACCTTTCTTGTCTTCCAAAGCAAGTTCATGCTGACGTTGCTTATCCTTCTCAGCAGCTTCAGCTTGTATCTGTTGCTGGTTAAGCTGCATCTGATTCTGTTGTTGCTGCTGCATCTGACGCTCGTTGTATGCGCGAGTATTCCTTGCATTCTGTATAAGTTCCACCATAGAATCTGATGTGAAGATAGATGCAAGATCGTAAATATCGCCTCCGGCTGTATTTAGCTGCAACATGAAAGTTTTAAATTTCTCAAGCTCATCCCTTTTCTTGGAATTAGATAATGCCTGAACACCAAGATGCCTTAGACTAAGACCGTCGGTTCCTATAGATAAAAACGCTCTGGTAAGATCACTTTTTGTGTACATTACAGAAATATCCTTTCCTTCTTCCTGACATTGTTGAGCAACAGCCAGATGAAGATCCAAAGCGCGTTTCTTGAAGTAACCGAAGTTATCAAAGTATATCTGTGTTTGTAACATAGATGCTGTAACGCCCTGCTGGACCCCGGTGGCGGTCTCATACCTGTTGGGGCCGTTAATTACTTGAGGCGTGATACCAACCATTTCAAAACATTTCATCCTCGACCATTCAGCAAGTTCCATTCTTGTTTTAAGTTGCTCTGTCTGGGACAAATCATAGACAGCAAACTGGTTGAAAGGGACACCACCTTTCGTGTTTTGAGATGAGGTATCTAATGTAAGAGCACCTACAGACTTAGCTACATCAAGAAGGTTTGCCCATATATCAGCCACATCTTCACCCAAATCCTTGTATTCACTCGGAACCAGATTTATATCTCCTAAGAAGAATTTACCGATCTCCTTTTCAAGAATATTGTTTATCTGGTTTATGGAGAAATTATAGAATATTTGATATGGCTGAATCCTGTTAGCCATAGAAGTACCGATATATCCGGCAACAGGTAAAACAAAGTCATAGATGTTGCTATCCCCTTTTATCTGGTGATCGATAGGTTCTCCATCCAGATACAGGTTGTCCTGAGCGAGGGCACCTCCACTTATTTTAACCCCGTACCTTACCTGTGGAACGTAATCTACGAAATAGGTATTAATCTCCGGGTTCTCCATTCCCTTACTCATGGTTCTGGTAATTTTCTTAATACCATTTTCCTGTAAAAAGTCCTGAAGAAGCTCGTCGGTTACCATTTCGGTAGTTACTAATCCGGTTTCAGTTTGGTAGGTAATTACATACACCTGAGCCGGGGATACCCAATATGATTCAGTTACCTGATACAAATCACTACGAACATGCTCGTCGCTTAAACTCTGGGCACGGTTATAATAATTACCATGCTCTAAATTTGGCATGAATCTGGTTCTGTGATATTCGTTGCCATTACTATCGTATCCGGTATATGTGCCGGCTGGAATACCGTAATAATCCTCATAAGCTTTTATAGAAGCATAATCATTATATCCTTTCCAAGGTATTACCTTATTCTGATATAACATCCCTACACTCGCCGATTTGGATAAACTTACATAGCTTCCATTATCACCATTGTTATAAGTACCATTGAAATTATCAGCACCTCCTATAAGCTTTTGCTTGTCTTTTGCCGTAAGAAGATGCCCCCACCTTACTATAATATCATTGGCAGTATAATAATGAACACGACCAATATAATCACCGTACTGCGGATACTTGCTATCTAATGTCTTAGAATAAAACGTATTCAACGGAGACCATCTCTCCGGCTTATAATAGTCGTACCCTACATGATAGTTTCTAAAACAACGACCGGTAAGAAGATAGTCGATGAAATTCTCGGTGTCTATCTCATCCATGTAAAAACGCCCCCTGTCTGCTTCAAGCGTATGAGAACCCCATATAACCTCGGCAGTCTTCCATTTTGTATTCATGAAATTCTCTATCTCAGGAGGGGTCATAGATGCTTTCACCTCTTGTATCTGTTGAGCATAAGCCTGCTTTTCTTCTTCGCTTGCAAAATTATTATAATCCGGATCCAATCCTCTATTTAATAACTCTTGCCTAACCCTTCTGTCTAATTCCTCTCTAATGTAATTATAAAGAAGATTTTCCTTCGTGGCAGAATACTGATTCACTTCAGATTCGTCCAATCCAACTACATTATACTTGTCAGAAAGGTTACCCAACCATCCTACAAAAGCGTTTACGATCGTACCTATTATATCATAATGACGTAAGAATGATGGAATATTTACGTTGTCCCTTATAGACTGAACATCCTTAAGATAAGGAATTACGTCTTTCAGTTCCATAAATGACAGCTTTCCTTCCATCATCCTATAAAAATCCTTGAACTTTTGGTTCTCATCAAGCTGCTTCAAACCAATCAATTCAAGAGAATCCATAGTGGCTTTAAACCACTCCTTGGTTTTTCTCTTGGTAGGTATCGCCTGCACCGGCAAACCTGAAAATACTCCTCTGGCCGGAAAAGCCTGATCTCTATTGAAATATTCCATCCTATTATCCTATTTTTCACAAAGATAAGGAATTTGTTCTCGTCACCTCATTTTGTAAGGGTTATGTCTTCTTACCGTAAATCCTTTGACCTGTTCTATCTTCTTGCGCTCTCTCTTCTTTTGATTCTCCTTCTGAGTCGTACTTTCAGGCATATAACCCATATCATCATAATACTTAGCCAGAAGAAGAGCGTGGCCGAAGGCTATGATACGGTCGGTGTTGGTCCCAGGACCGAAGGCTATGATCTCATCAAGAAGCTCTATGTCAGGAATACGGTAAATACCCTTCTGTGTTATTTCATTACCATCATCATCATACCCAACAACAACATCCTCCCAACAATATTGAATAACGGTATTGAAAAGCATGCGCTGATTGGGAACCGTAGGGGCCAAACCGAGCTTATTGTTCTGACGGGCGCCAGCACGGATAATCTTACCGGCAAGACGTTCGCCATCTTCCAGCAACATAAGCTGCTTATTTCGTCTCGTAAGATAAAATTCATACATTCGGTCGGCATTCTCCATAAGACACTTGGCCCCATACGCTTCTTGAAGTATTTCACAATTCCTACAAAAATCATCGGAAGATGGAGGACGTGATGCGTATGATGCTACTATACAATAAGCAAATGGATCGTTGATTTTTACATATCTTTTAAGTACATAAAACGAACCAACAGAATCAGTATCAGCCTTGTCAGATTTATAGGGGTCGAGCGATGAGACATAAGTGTAATCAAAAACACCTCCTTCTTCTGGTGGATCCTCATATATAACAACAGGAGAATCTATGTTACCACCTTGAAACGGATAATCAGCAAGCTGCTTATCACTAAAATTATACCCCATTTTCATGCCGTCTATCTGATAAATATCCACTGTTTTACCAGGCCTACCTTCTTCAAGAAGACGGCTTTTGTGCTTCAACGCATCTTCTACAGGAAACCTATTTACGTTCGTATTAAGGAAACAATCATCTATAGACAAAGGGAATGCCATTCGTTCCTGGACGTATAAAGCTCTATCCTTTTTGACAAGTTCGTCAAGACGTGATTTTATTATTCCAGTATTTTTATCAAAGTCTGAAACTTTTATTTTTATCTTCTTAAGACCGGGAGCATTCTCTACTCCAAGATACTTATCAAGAGTCGTTTCTTTCTTTTCATACGCATGAGACATCTGGGCCGGAACAAAGCATCCGGATTTACATATACGCCATGTTGGTTTAATAACTCTCTTATTTAGAATATCATAATTCATTATAATGAATCCATATTCGTCCGGAGAGTTCATGATTTTCTGGGCATCTTGAGACTTTTCTACATTACCTCCAGTATTATGAGTTATAATACCATTTGCTATATAAGTGTGAGTATCTGATGCAGTGAGATTGTAAACAGGCTTAATTCCTATATACTCTATCTTATCTATCCTTTCTATTATCACTCCATCTAAATATTTTGACCTAAAAGAACCAAATGTGCTAAAATTAGAACTAAATTCCCTTATAGAATCAAGTTTTTCTCTTCTATATCCTATATCTGTTCCAATTATATCACAATATTTAAACATGGATAATTTATCCAATATATTACATACATATGAATCAAGAATAATAGATCTATCTGCTGGATTCTTAGATGGGCTATAAGAAATAGTACTATGTATTCCAAATTTAAAAAGAACATCCTTTATTTCTTCAAGAAGATGTTTATTACAAGATCCTACACTTATACGATGATGTCTTTTATCATTATTAGAACAAAAAGTAGTATCAGCATCAAAATACCCCCTAATCATCATAATAACATCCTCCCTTCTATATAAATGTATATTTAAAGGAAGTGTTTTGTTTTTTTTAGTCTGACCATATATACCAAGTTCCCTTAACTCATGGCATATACCTTTTATTCTTATTTCCCTATAGTCTTTTCCGTTCTTAGTCTTATACTGTTTCTCTATACAACACTCATATTTAGATCGTATATAATCATACACCTCATTATCACTGGTAGACACGACAGGAGTCTTATCAAAACCATAGCTCCCACCCCCTATTAGAATACCAACAAGGTATGGATCAAACATTTTTTTATCTCCCCATATATCCACACCATCCGATACACATATTTTACGACCAACTCTAAGAGAGTCAGCTCTTCTGAAGTCAGCCCCAAAATACCTAAATTCACCACTTCTTTTACTTATAACAGTCAAAATAGGGTGATCACCGCTACATTCCAATACCCTGCCTCTTTTGGTCGTTATTCTATAACACTCTTTCTCGGCAGGAGGTTTCATCCATGTTATGTCTTGACTTACAGCTTTTGATGATACATTATCGAATCCTACTATTCCATCCTCTTGCTTCAAATCCTCTATTCGGCATGGTTCACCATTTGATTTATATACTATGGTTCCAGCACAACAACATCCAGCCATCAAACAAACGCCCCTCATTCTACCATGCATCATATGAGCCGGCCTACCGGCAAGCCATGCCCCAAGCACCGGAAATTTACCTACCTCATCATATATAGACGTATATGGAGTTCCGCCTGCGGTCTTCAATGAGCCTCGCGTCTTTCCATCATCAACGTTAGTGATTCTTATTCTGGCATGAACATCACGTTGATTATTGATGTTTCTTGTACCTAAAACAACTTCTTTAGTCCAGTCGTTACCGGTCCTGTTTATAGTAAGATAAGGAGGAAGATTATCAAGTCCAAACTCAAGATACTCTCCCATATTGGCAAGGTCTTCTTTACTTGCTCCAATAACATTATGCGTCAAATTGTACGTCATTGTAGCATTACGAGCCAGAAGAGAACTCATTATGGCCGTATTATGAGTAACGATGTAATTGGTGGTCAAAAATAAATGAGAGTCATTATCAACGGTTATACAAGTGGCATGCTCCTTTCCGTATATCGATATGGATCTTATTTTTAATTCCTTACGATTCCTTGATAGTATAAGTTTGTTCCCCTCCAATTTAGCATACCAACCTGAAGCCCAAAACATACGTTGTACAAAATTTATGACATCCATGTCAATATGAGACAACGTAAGCTCTTCTTCTCCGGTTACTACATTTCTGAAAGAACGAATGAAGTTTTCTATAAAATCTTTCTTTTGATCTATGGACGATCTTAGAAATTTCTTACAAATGTATTTATCAAAAAACATATCCCCACCATAGCCACCGAGATAAGCCGCCAGCATCGAGGCGTAGGCCGACGGCGGAACCGGCAGCTTTGCCGTAGGGTAGTTCAGGGCCTCACCTACTGGAATAGACATACTCTTATAATCTAATCCAGCTATGGATCTAAGACTCCTAACATGCCATTTTCCGCCATGATTGACACGCCATTGGTGATTTCCGCAACAAATAACGTTACGACCGTCTTCGAATACGACTCTGTAGGTGGTTACTTTTCCTTGAGGATAGACACCTACGACTTCTACTAAATTCCCTTTATCGTCATATATCTTATCCCCTACAACGATATTTCCTATCATCTTTTCCCGGTCCTCAAGATAAAGTATCTCAGAGTCAAGAAGGGCTTTTCCAAAACGACGGCACCCGAACATGAATATTCCTTTATTCTCTTCTTCCGCCTGCTTTAGAAATTCGGCAAACATCCATTCATTATCACGAAGCTGAGAATTTCCAGGAATACGATCATCTCCTACGTCAATCATCATCTTCCAGAAATTGATATGCCAATATAGCCAAGGATGGATAAATACACCATTTATGGTAACACCGTTAAGGAGTTTCATAGCCTCATTCTCCCAGAATTGCTTGACATCATCGTCTTGCTCTTCATAAGAATAAAGGTCATTCCATAACGGAATATCGTTACCCATATTTATATAAAGTTCTTTACTATCAAAATTCATAACAAAACTACTTATCAAACTTGTTCTTAGCTTCATTCTTAACAAAAGACTGAATACCTGATACTGTTTGTCCTCCTTTTAGGCTTTTCTTGTTTTTGGCAGCCTCAAGCTGATTATAGACATCCATTATCCCACACATCTTAATATAAGATTCAGTCCATTGCATTAAGCTATCAGACAAGCTTTTTTGAAACCTAAATTCTTTCTCCCTCTTATCGGAATCTTCTATTTTATCCCAAGGGTTTTCAGATAGATAACGTTCTGCCTTATCTATCTGATCCCTTAGCACAAGAAGTTTCCGATCTACGTAAGAGACATCATCATTAGTCGGCTTTCTTACCTTCATTATTCACTATTTTTAAAAAATACTCATACTGAGACTTAAGCATATTAAACCTGTCTTCAAGAGAAGATGGATCAACACGATACTTGCACATGTTTTTTATTCCTTCCTCAACAGATTCTTCCTTGAACATAACAGAATCAGTATTATTGTCAACGTACATAATAAAATCTGATTCTCCGTCGTTTACTATCCTGTCAAGAACCTTCTTGCTGTCATCATCTATGTTAAGATTATGACCGGCGTTAATAGATAACCTGTAAACTGCCTTTATAGAAGAAGATACTTTCAGCATCTCTTGTTGATACAAGTTGGTCATAAACGACTTTTCCTCCAAATCAATAAAGTCTTCTAACTCTATGTTGTTTTCCTCATCCTTCTTCCTAATAATATCCTTAGTTATCTCTTCCATCTCCTCTCCCACCTTATCTTGCGCAGACAGTAGATGGTTGTAATAAGAAATAAGATGTTTTATATCTGAATCAAAATCAATCTTCTTCATTGTCAAGAACCTTTTTATCATGAATAATAACGTCCATCAACTCCATTGATAAATTATAATCAGCCACTTCAAAAAGCTCGCTGTCTGTCAGCGTCCTTAAAAAAGAAACAGACAATCCTCTTTTCTTTGCAAAAGATCTAAGTACGGCATAGAGAATGTCCCCGGCAGAATAATCGGGGAGATCGTCACAAGATGCCTGCAACATAGAAAATAAGGACTTCCTTTTATCCTCGCATTGTAAATGCCTTGCTTTACCACATCCACCCATAACTTAACTTTTTTGAATTATAGTACCTTCAAAATTAAACGGAATTTTTTCCTCTTTTTGAGACCCATCTTTTTGATAGTGAACAGTCATGTGCTTTACGAATCTTCCTATTCCAAATCCTGCTGTATGTATCTCTATATTGAACTTAAAGTGACGGGAGTCTATAATATTCAAATTAGATGACGTACAATCACAAGATGTCTCTGATGCTGTTATCTTCATATCATGCTTCGACTCAAGAACAAATGAAAACCTTATACTGTTCCCTTTTTCTACCGGTTCAAAAATGATTTCAAATGATTTACCGTCTTTAGAGAGGTCAATATTGTATTGCTTGTCATCTGTAGAAATAACATTAAATTCATCAGAATCCATTGTAATAAGTTCTAACCTGTTCCATCTTGATTTCTCATCATAAAAATCAATAGAATACTGACGGTCCATCCACGAAGGACGGGGAAGCCCCTCCCCAAGCGCACACTCCTCTGTCTTGCTCCAGGCCTTCTGCTTGATGAAGCACGTACATACCGAACAACGATTTTTACCTATTTTCTTGCTTACGTATAAAGAAAGAGGAAGCATAGAGTTAGGGACGTTCTTAGTATTGAATTTACATCCCTCACACTTTTCAAGACGTTCCTTGTACCAATCAGGATAATCTTCTTTTTTTCTTGGAAGTTTTTTTAATATCGTATCCATAAAAGCATCGTATATAACTTCCGCTTGCAAAATCTTTTTCATGACTTATCTGTTAAATTCCTGTTCTTGAATATTTTGTATTTCACTAAAACTATGACCCTTACGAGATTTAAAGATAGATAATTTGTTGTGTTTTATCAACATATCCCCACCTTTTATCTCACCTGAGTCATAAGCATCCTTTATCATCCTTATCTTAATATCAAGGCACTGAAGTTCTTTTTCCTGATACTTAGATAATTTTTCTACCTTGGATTTAAGACGCTCAAGATTGTGTTTGCGCCTCTCCATCTCATGAAGGTTACAAACCATATCACCCACATACGGGAACGATACAGACACGTTATCTGTGTACGTACATAAGTTATTGGCATAAGAAATACTGGCTCTGAAAACGTCACGTATTTGGTTTCGGTCGTAAACGCCCCCGGTCTTATCCATCACATCATCTATAATATGTGACTCAAATGATATAGGGAAATCATTCTTCGGCATCGGCTTCAAAAGTTTTCTTTCTGTAAAACAAAGAAACCAACGCACATTGATCTCTTGAACCTTCCAATACAAAAAGACGGCGCATGTTCTCTATATCCGGGCACAAACACCTTGTCCTGTAATTCCCTTCACGGTCAATCAAAATACCACGCTTCTTCATCTCCGTATCCAAAACCGATACATATTGAAGATCGGTACTGAAACAATGAGAAAACTTCTTCTTCGTCTCATACGAATATCCAAACACAAAATAATAGGCAAGAAGATTTAAGTGCCTCGCATCTATGACATTCTTCTCATTGCCGGAAGCCATTAAGTATCCGTTATAAAACAGAAGTATCTTCTTCGCCATATCTACCGTATTGGAATAAGGTACTAAAAGCCTATAAGCTCTATTACTAACATCTTTATTATCACTTTCTTTCATGAGATTATCGTTTTGATACAAAGATAAGGATTAAGGATTTATAAATTTAAAATTAACGTATTTTATGACAATGGATTCGGGATTTGTCCCGATATTTGTACTGCTATATTTTGAAAATAAGGTCTTATTGTTTGATTCTTGAATTTTATTTATATATTTGTAGCACGTTACAGATATAAATATGAGTTCAAATCAAAAATAAGAATATAAAATATTAATTGTCTTATTGTTGATTTGAGACTCTTCTTTATCTGTAACGGGATTTTGGAGATTATCTGCAAAAAGACACAAATCGGATGGATATCCCCAAAAATCCATCCGATTTTTTTTTGTTACAGATTATGAAGCTACAATTAGGTAGAAATATTAACATAAGTCTTAGACTTTTGGAACAGTGGTCAGATGATTCGCTGTTCATGGAATTGTATGCTTTATACTGTATGATAAAAATCTCCCGCCGGGATTCGAGAATAAGATTCAAAAACCAGAAAGATCTTCTTCATAAACTTGGAATCGGGTATTCGAAATTCAAGAACATGACAGGACATCCGATGTTTGACGAACTGTTCCGTATGACGGATAGTACGTTCGTAGCAAGAAGATATCGTGTTAATGGCGTACAACTTACTCTTGGGTGCGGGAAAGTAAATATTCCAAAGAATAGGATTTTAATTAAGATAAAGAAAAATGAAATAACAAACCATGAAAAAGTCCTTGACAGGATAAGAGAGGCGATGTTTGTTAATTTAGTCAGAAACAATGAATCTGTACTGAACAGTGGAGAGACAAACTCTCAGGCTGAGGTCGTAGACGGAAGCCACTCGTATTATGGATTAATTGATTCGACGATAAGTAATAAAACAATTGCCTTGTACTTGAATGTAGGACTAACAAAAGCGAAAGAGATTGTCAGTATGGCGATACAAGACAAGCTCGTAAAAAGGTTCGAAAACATACAATTTATAACATACGTAGATAATCCTCGTGCTTACATTGAAGCAAACGAACATAACTACCCAATAGGTAAGCTGATTCCGGTATATAGGCACGGAGCAGTTTTCTGGCAAATAGCAAATACCTGGACCTTGTATAAAAAAGGAGCAACAAACAGATGGTATTTTGGAGAGAAGGATATAGAGAAAGGAGAAAAAGAAAAAGTGAGTAAGAAAGACGATTTCAATTTCTTCTTAAAAGACAATACTCATATCCTACGTTTCCTAAGCGCAGAAGAAGTTGTTTCCGAAGATGGCGAAATCCTTGGCATAGATCGTAAAAAGACAAAAGAAGAAGAAGCAAGGTCATTGGCTTCTTCTATGGCTAAAGAAGCGCACAAAGACTTCTGGGACGGATATGAGCGAAGTACACAAAACCAGATTATAAGAAAGTACTATCGCGCTATCATAGCAGAAGATAAGAAGCGAAGAATGGACATGTTCTTAAACCGTCTTAAACAATCATACGACAAGGTTAGTGGATGGAGTAAGGAGAAGGTAGCCACGGTAAAGGCAGGCATGGCTGATGCGGAAGCCTGCTGTGCTGAGGTGGGGACGTCCGTTGCCGGGGTCTGCGGTAGGGTAAGTAGGAGAATGAAATCCTATAACAATACCGCTCCTGACAAAAAGGCAGGTTTTAATGAGGTACGGGATATGTATGCCGAGTTCGCCGGCGAGATGGCTAAAGCGGTGGGATCGGTAAGTGAAGACATCTATACGTATGTTAAGGCAGAACAGTTTAAGGAAAAGATAGAGAATATGGATATATCTATCCAATCATTACCTAATATTAATACAACAGTAGATAATGATAAAGAATTAGATGGTGAATCTGTATTCAAGGATATACCATTAGAAGAACTATCATTCTATAATGATACCTATCTTTATCCTTCATCTCAGTATTCATCATTGTAATGTTTGGTACTTGAGAGAGGGTCTGTTCTTAGTGGTCTCCGACAGAGCCGAAAAACGATAATCTCGTAGAACATCGACGGAAACACCCGTTAGCCACCACTATGCCATAACTGTATCAATACGAAACTACATTACTGTCTGTCACAAAGCCACTTATCCAACTTATTATTTCTTTTTAATTCTAATTAATTCATTTTATATTTTATGTTTTATCTTGTTTTCGTACTTTTGTTTTGTAGAACAAAATCAGAAAAAAGATGGCTATAAGTTACGACAAAAAAATCATGGAGTGCGTTCTTCGTTCAGTTATGTCCGAAGGTAATGTCGCACAAGGAAAGGCTATTAAGTCTATTTGTAAGTCACCAAAACCGCTGTTTATAACCGGTAAAGGAGGAAGTGGAAAAACAACGTTCCTTAAGCGTATTATACCGGCATTAAAAAATGCGGTTGTTGTAGCTCCTACAGGTGTTGCTGCTGTTAATGCAGGTGGTCAAACCATTCATTCATTTTTTAGAATAGGAATGCAGCCGTATATACCTGAAATACGAAAAGGTGCGTTTATGGATAACTGCGAATATAAATTCAACGGAGGTTCGGAAAAGATTTTACAGAATATAAAGTATCTTATCATAGACGAGATTTCTATGGTTCGCCCTGATCTTCTTGACAACGTGGCTGATATACTTCGTCATGCAAGAGGAGACAAGGATCCGTTTGGCGGCGTGAAACTTATTATGGTAGGCGACCTGTTTCAGCTTCCTCCTGTGATTAAAGAGGATTTTTTTAGAGAAATATACGATACATCTTATTTCTTTAGCTCCAAGTCTCTAATGGCTTCTGGTATGGAAATGGTGTCTTTTGAAAAAATATATCGTCAGAAAGATGAGAAGTTTATTAGTGTCCTTAATAAGGTGCGTGAAGGGCAGATGGATGATGATGTATTTGATACAATAAACAGCAGATGTATTCAGTCTGATAATAATCAAGGATATGTTGAGATTGTAACTACCAACTCAAAAGCTACGGCTATTAACGAAATGAGAATATCATCGTTACCAGGCTCTTTAAGAAAATTAGAAGCTGTTATAAACGGCGATTATCCTAAAGATGCTCCGGTTGAAAAAACTCTTTTCTTGAAAGAAGGATCAAGAGTTATGATAACAAGAAACGGAGGAGAGTACTTCAATGGCTCTCTTGGTACTGTATTATCTATAAAAAAGGGGGAGATTGAAGTAGTCCTTGATAAACCAAAAGATGATGAGCATACTAAGGTTGTTATAACACCATGTTCGTTTGAGAAAGTAAAATATGTAAGAAACGGATATAAGATAGAATCTGAAGTAGTAGGAGCTATTATTCAGTATCCTATAAAAATAGGTTATTCTATCACGATCCATAAAGCCCAAGGCCTGACATTGGATGCGGCTATGATGGATGTATCTAATTCTTTTGAAACAGGACAGCTATATACGGCTCTTTCAAGAGTAAAGTCTCTTGATGGATTATATCTTCGTCAACCTATTCCTAAGACGGTAAAAACCAGCGATCAGGTGGTGATAAACTTCTATAAAAGGACTCTTGGTAATGGAGGTATTGTGAAACCGGTTCCAATGGAAGATCTTGAAAAGTCAATGATTAATTTGTCAACCGGATCTGAAATAGATTTTGCAGAGTTTAATTTATAAAAAATATAGTTATGAAATTTGGAGAAGCTTTAGAAGAAGTAAAAAAAGGTGCGTTGATTGCACGTGCCGGATGGAATGGTAAAGGTATGTTCGTATTCCAGCGCCAGGAAGATTGGTTGTCTACTGATATGATAGTTAATAAAGTAAAGTCATTGCCGGATTCGTTTAAAAAATACGTAAACGATTATTATGACGTAACTGAAACCAACATGATTAAATTTTGCGCTTATCTGTGCATGAAAGATGCTAACAATAATATCGTAAACGGATGGTTGGCTTCGCAATCAGATATGTTGGCTGATGACTGGATGGTGGTTGGTTAAGATAACTTAGTTTATCACCGCTTTATTTTTTATAAATCAATAAATTATTCACTTTTAAAAATTACAGTTATGAAAACAAAAGAAAAAAAACAAAAGAAGTTTGTGACAGAATTTGATATAAATGGAGAAAAGTATGGTGGATATATTTATGCTACAACTTTTTCCGAAGCTGAAGATTTTGTTAGACAAAGAAAAGCAACAGAGAAAGTTGTAGGTGGTCCGTGTTTAGAACAAGAAGAAATTAATCGTCTTTATAACCATTCCTCTTAGAATTTTTAATGATTCTTGTTTGTTGGCATAACCTTGAGATGGTGATACTATAGTATATAAGTACCTAATAAGAATATGGCAAGAGTAGATAAAATATTTCAAGACAATTTGGCTCTTATAATGAGCCAGCCGTGGGAAGAGGTAAAGCGTCCGGTCTACGGTGACGGTACAGGCGTCAAGGTGAAGCGTATCCTACAAGTATGTAACCAGTACGATCTTCGTCGGGAATTTCCTCTTGGTTCACTTAGACCTACTAATCTTAAAAATTCCATAAAAGAAATATTGTGGATTTGGCAAAAAAGATCGGTAGACGTCAAAGATCTTGGTCTTCATATCTGGGATCAGTGGGCTGATGATAATGGAAAGATCGAAGGATGTTATGGAGATATGGTGAACAGACATGTTTATATGGGAACCGGAAAATCTCCAGATGGTATGACAGATATCCATGATGGTCTTTATGGTTTTCTTAACCAAACAGACTTCATTCTTTGGTCACTCAAGAATGATCGTTCGTCAAGAAGAATAGTAGCATCCATGTTCGATCCTGAAACCAATGGACTAAAACCTCTTCAAGAATGTGCGTTTCAGATCAATTTATCTGTTAAAGGAGATGAGTTGTATATGACGCTTTATCAGCGCAGCCAGGATATGATTACAGCTTCTTACTGGAATGTAGCTCAATATGCGGCGTTGATGATGATGTTCGCTCACGATGCTGGGTTAAGGCCCGCAGTTTTCACTCATTTTATACAAGATATGCATGTGTATGACCGTCACGAAGAACAGGCAAATGAGCTCCTTCGTCGATCTCTATTCGGCCCGGTTCCACAGGTTACTATCTCGTCTCGTATGGAAGGGAAAGGGTTTTATGATTTTGTAGCTGATGATTTTGAGGTATGGAATTATGAACCGAAGGAGCAAATCAAATTCGAAGTAGCAAAATGAAAATAAGCATAGATAGAAGGGTCAAGATGGTTCCTATCATGGAAATCAATGCCGGAGATGAAGTTAATATCGGAGGCTTTGATTATGTTGTTGAAAACATAATTCCATGTAGGAAAGGCTCTTATTCTGATACGTATGGAATTAGGTTGGTCATGTCTTCTTACAAACATGGCCAACTTGTAAGGAAAGTAGATAGTGTTTTTTCTATCGATTCTATTTTAGTATTTCTCCCTAAAGGAGATTCTGTTGTAGTAGAGTGCTCTTATAGAGAGCTGGAAGAATGTTTCCCTAAAATATGATGTAATGACAGGAGAAGACAAATGTAACCGATGCGAGCAGTTTGGACCGAACGGTCTCACTGATTACCCATGTAAAAGGATTCCATCAAGGAACTGTCCTTGGTTTATTAAAATATCGGATAAGAAATATAAGAAGATTCTTGCCGATAGGGTGAAAAGAATTAAGGAGAATGAGAAACTTAAGCAAGAGATGATGAAAGATCAGGATCTTGTTGAAGAAGTAAAACAAAATACAAAAAGGTTAATGCAATGAAAAAGAAAAATATAAAACCAGAAGAAGTGGAAGTCGTTATTCCTAAAGAAGTAGAAGCTATTAACATATGTGGGGATATCAATAGTTTTATAAAACATATTATATATGTTAGCTTGGATAAGGTAAGTAGTGATAGGGCGTTTGTTAATAATGATGTTCTGTATATGGTTACATACGCATCTATAAAAGGTGAAAATATTCCTGTTGGGGTATTAGCAAAACAAAAAGAAGCTGAAACAGAAGATATTGCTATGCCGTTTGAGGATATTGGAAGGGACGTAAATGTCGTGTATCCTATTGAGATAGGAAAGATGTTTAAAGGATTTTACATTCTTAGTAATGGTGCTGTGGCTATTGATTACGAACTTACAGACAATGGAGGCTTTGAAAATGACGATAGCATTGGTAAAATCGACATGAATCTAAATTAGTGTATTATGGTACTATATATAGCCGCAGATCCAGGAAAAGATGGAGCCATAGCCTGCATCGATCAAGACAGCAAACTAATATCAAGAATCTCCACTCCAAGAATATCAGCTTCAGGGCCGGTAGACTTGACTAAAGAATATGTTTTTTGCCGGGATACGATCGTAGAAAACAATCCTGATAGGGTAGTATTTGTCATAGAGGACGTCCACGCACTGTACGGGGTCAGCACGTCCTCTACAGCCTCCCTCATGGAGAACAAAGGCCAACTGCATGGGCTGTTCCTCTCCCTCTGTATGGCATTTACGGACATAAGTTGCTCCGTTAATTTCATAGCCCCTAAAACATGGCAGAAATTGGTTTGGACGCATTCTGATAAGGTCATGGAGGCCAGTAAGGTAAATACTAAGAAAACGTCATTGGCTTGCGCTAAAAGGCTGTGGCCAAACGATGCGTTCGTTAAAAACGAAAGATGTAAGACAGCCCATGACGGTATAGTTGATGCGATGCTTATAGCAGAAGCCGCAAGAAGAACCATTTAATCTATTTTAAATCATTTTAAATCCAATTAATTCGTAATTAGATTTTAAAATAATACATTTGCAGTGTTAGATAATCATAATCGTAGGTTTTAAAAAATGAAAGTAAGAGTTCCTGGCATACTAATGAATGAGAAACTTTCAAATATTTCAAAGATGTTTGATAAGGTTCTAAAGGATTGTGTCACATCGAATATAAAAATTACTTTATATTTTGATCATATCCGGATACAAGCCATGAACGAACGTATAACATATACGGATGATATTTTCGATGTGAATACTGATATTTCTTGTGACCAGAAGTTTTCTCTTTTAGTAGATGCCGGGACTCTTATTTCATTTTTTAAAAATCATAACCAGGATATAGAGATAGAGATTAAAAATGATTACAGTATCGTTTTTAAATACGATAGAGGATCTTTTTCTTCTACTTGGATTGAGGATAAGGCTTTCCCTGATTTCTTTTATCCTGTAGGTGACGGTATTCGTGTTATGAGTTCGTCTTTCATTCAGTCTATGAAAAGATCTTTTGCGTTTGTTGGATCGGATGAATTTAGACCAGCTATATGCTCGATTCTTCTTAATGTGAAGAAGGACTATATTGACATTGTTTCTACTGATATGTTCCGTCTGTTTATAAACAGGAAAGAGTATGCTAATGCAGTAGAAGAAAGGTCGATTATGCTAAGCGAGGTCGCGGCTTCTATCTTGTACCGCTTTCTATCTGATAAAGATACGGAGATCAGTATTTCTACAGATGGAGTTAGGACGTTCTTATGCTTTGATAATGTAATTATATCGGATATGAACGTAGAACAACAGTATCCTAACTACGAATACGTATGTAGCAAATTCGAAAAATCGTCGAGAGTTAAGTTTGACCGGGATTTACTTATATCGGTTCTTAATTCCATGACTTTGGTGGATAATGTTGTTAATGTCAAGGTAGATGAAGAAAACGGCATAACGGTAATGTCTGAGGATTTTGGAAATAGAAAAAAGATAATGGAATCAATGCCTTTGAATGCGCTCGAAGGTCCGTGTTTTAATTTTTCTATCGGTAAGGAAAATATACTGTCTTCCGTAAAATCACTTATAAAAGGAGATACTGTCATGGATTGGTCTGATCAGTATAAGATGATAAAGATGTTCAATCCTAAATACGAATCAACATACGTCTTAAATCAAACATTGTATAATCTATAAAAAAATAATAATATGGCTTTTAGAGAAAACAGAAGTTTTGGTACAACTTATTATCTGTATATTAATTCAGATGGTAACTTGTATGAAAAAAGTAACGAACCAAAAGAAGGTTTTGTTCAGCACATAAATCCTAATAGCGGTCAGCCGGCAGGATATTGGAAAGAGTATTATAATGGAGTAGTTGGGTACATCAACTACATCGGGTTAAAGACAAGTACTTTCTCTAATGGAAATACTGCTACTAATTTCCTTATCGTATTAAAAGATTACGAGCTTAATGAAAACTATTGTATTTCCATACCTCTCGTCAATCAAAAAGGAAATATCAAGGGCTTTGTTAAGAGCTTCGTAAAATACTACGAAAATATCGATTTCAGTCGTGAAATTTATTTCAATGTCTTTAAGAAGAAGAAAGATGACGAGTTTGGATCTTCAGAACTTATTATTGCATATGCCGAAGTAGACGGAGAAAAAGATCAGCTTGTTGAACGTTTTTATAAAAAAGGCGTAAATGGTTGGCCTGACCCTGTTGAAGTTACAGGATTTGATGGCAAGAAAAGCCTCGATTATTCAGCTCAAAACAACTTTACTTATCAGAAGATTACTGAATATTCAAACAGGTTCAATGCTTCTATTAAAGACATCAGAGCCGGTATAATGGCTAAATTAGGTTTAGGAGGAAATACTCAGCAAGAGCCTACAGCTCCTCAGACTTATACCCAGCAGACGGCTGCTCCTCAACAGGTTCAACAACCTCAGTCTGTTCCGAGTGCTATTCCGTATCAGAATTACCAACAACCTGCTCAACAGCCAGCACAGTATCAGGCACCGGCTTATACGCCACAGCCGACTGCTCAGCCTGCTGCACCTGCCCCGGCACCTACTACAAGGAGCACCAAGCCGCAGCATCAGACGCAGCCGCAAGCACAGATGCCGAACTTCCCTCCTATGGAAGAAGATGACCTTCCATTTTAATATAAACATCAGCCCAGGAGAATAATATCTCTTGGGCTTTTAAAGATTGTGTAGAATGACAGTAGAAATAGTTACAAGATTTCCCCTTATTAAGCTTCGTAGGAAAGTGACAGAAGAAAGGATTATGGCGAAGCATGGGGATAAATTATGTATGATCTACTCAGAAACCAGAGAAAAATATAAGCAAGGAGATGAGTGGGTCGATGATCCTAATGATGCAGACATAAGTACTTTTCGTGAGTGCTATGAATCAACGAAGGACATAAAAAAAGAAGGTATTGTTTATTGTACTATAAAAATATGATTATGGACAAGTTAGAAGATATTGAAAGACTTCTTTCTGAAAAAGAAGATAATAAGAAGGATACTGTTTCTGAAAAGAACAACAAACATAAAAAAGAGGATAAGGTCGTTAATAAAATACCTGAATCGTATTTGACTCCAGGGTATCAGAAGACTGTTCAGGTAGGTATTAAGAAGCTGTATCCTGATGTCGTGGCACCTGAATACAAACATGATGGTGATGCCTGTTGTGATATTCGTGCATATAGAGTAGTGAAGATGATGAATGACATGGGAGTAGAAATAGATGTTCCTTCCGATTTTGAATCAATTACCTTATATCAAGGTTATTCTGTTAGAATCGGAACAGGATTCAAGTTGAATATACCAGAAGGTTGGTGTGTGAATGTGGAAGGAAGATCTGGATTCTCTTTTGACGAGGGAGTGGTAGTTACTAACGCTCCTGGCAAATGCGAATTTATCTACAAAGGAGAGTATATGGTTAATCTTACTAAAATCAATAAAAAACCGACCGTAATCCGCAAAAACGATCGAATAGCTCAGATGGAAATCGTTCCACAATACAAAATGGTATTGGAAGAAGTAACAGATATTCAGGTAGAAGACGGGAATGAACGTGGAGAAAAAGGTCTTGGTAGTTCTGGAGTTAAGTAATGTTTAAATATTTTTAAAATGAGCATGTTAGGTTTTACATTCATCACAGACAGCAAGCTGTCAATGTACAGGGAGAAAGCTATTAAATCCGAAAATCTTGCAAAAGAAATTGAGGAAATGCAGGATAAGGCCGCTTCTTACAAGGAAAGGCTTTCCGAACTTAAGTCAGATATCGCTTCAAAGGATAAAGAGATTTTATCTGTTGGCAAAGATCTTTCTGAGTCTAAGGAAAAGATTGACGCCTTGAAGGAAAATCAGAAAAAGTTGATAAAAAGCGTCAAGAAGAAAACGGAAGAACTTGATGCTGTCAATGTCGATCTTGACAAAGCCAGGTCTGATCTTGATGAGGCTAATTACAAAATCAGAAACTTGGAAGAAAAGAAAAACAGTATCTCATCTGAATTAAAAAAGAAATCAAATGCATTGATTGAAGCCAGGATCAGAATAGGAGATTTGGAAAACGAGGTTTCGGTTGGGTCCAAAACAATACAAGAGTTAGAATCGAAGCTGAAATTAATGCAAGTAGAATTAAGAGGCTACCAAATAGGTATAATCGGGAAAGATAAAAACGATGCCGCTGAGCCGGAATTGGATAAAGATGAGGAGTCAGATAAGGATGTGGCAGAATCGGAGAAATTTGATGAAAATAAGGAAGTTAAATACAATACGCTTCTTGATACAGATGTGATTCAGGAAGAAGCAGGTGACATTGTGGAGCCCGAAAACGAAGCTGAACGAGTAAAAGACACTAAAAAGAAGAAGAAAAAAAAGAAGTAGGTATTTTAATCCTTTTTATATTTTAATGTTTGCCATATTATGGGTTAGTACTTAACTTTGCGTTGAGAGAGTTTTTAGGATAATTATTGGTTAAAAATTTAGCTGTTATATGCAGGCGTCTGTGAAGGCTCCTGCATATTTTTAAGGTCCTGTAGCTTAGTGGTGAAAGCAGGCGGCTCATAACCGCAAGATCGTGGGTTCAAATCCCTCTGGGACCACTGTCCAATGGTGTAGTGGTAGCACAACAGATTTTGGTTCTGTTAGCGGAGGTTCGAATCCTCCTTGGATAACGGTACATATTTTGTGTAAAGTGTTAATTATCTAAGTGTTTGTGGTGTGTGAACATAGCAAACATTAAATGGCCCATTAGTTTAACGGATAAAACCCTTGAGTCCTAATCAAAAGTTGCCTGTTCGATTCAGGCATGGGCTACATGGCTTGTTGGATGAGTGGTTTAGTCAGGGATCTGCAAAATCTCGTAGGGCGGTTCGATTCCGCCACAAGCCTCTAAAAAAAGTAAGACAATGAACTACCCAGAGCAACAAATGCTTAAGATCCTTAATAGGGATCTGTTAAGTAATCCGATGTATGTTATTAACAATCTTCATATATATGATTGGGAATCTGACTTCCTGGCCATAACAAGATCATTGTACGCTTATGAAGTAGAGGTCAAGATGTCTAAACAAGATTTCTTTAACGACTTCAAAAAAGATAAAAAACATAAGGTTCTTAAGGACGGCATTATTAAGGTAGGTGGTGTCATAAGTTATCCTCCAAACTATTTCTACTACGCCTGTCCGCCTAACATGATTGACGTAAGTGAAGTTCCGTCTTATGCTGGACTGATTTATGTCGATGTTAGTAAAAATAGGAAGAACATCGTTAAGGCCGCACCTTTAATTCATAGACAGAAGTTTGATGTAGTGGGTAGGAAACTGGTGGATAAGTTTTACTACAATATGCTTACTTGGAAGAAAAGAGCTATTTCAAACGTGTATGCGGACCCGGCCAAGGAAAGAGAGAAGGGCGTGCGTGCCGGAGCTGAGGCTGTAAGGAAGTCGGCCTGGGATGCGTTCAGGGCACAGTGCCCGCACATCGTTTTCCCTTATGGAAAAGAATTTCCGATGTGTGACGATCACGAACAAGATCATCCCATGAGAGACTGCATACTTCAGTGTGAAAAAGGTAGAATATTCAAAAACGTATTAAAATGAGCACCCCACGTGAATTAAGTAGGATAGCTAATAGGATAGCCGGTAAGATGACTGATGATGGATGGGTCAGCCCCGGTAGGAAGAATCTTGTCTCTGATAAGAAGGTTATGGAATTAATAGATTTGATCTTTAATGAAATATGGAGGGAATTAGATGACGGGAAAAGAGTCCATATCATAAAACAGATGATTTTTAAAAAGATTTTTGTCAGTAGGCAAAAAGATAAATACTACATACAATGCATAGAAAAAAGGGACGCCAAATAGACGTCCCTTTTCTTTTTCTGTAAGTAATTGTTATTTCATTACTTTCCTTACCAACTTAGAAACAGCTTGAGTGATAGTCCACCTGATGTTTGCATTAACGTTGATAGTCTGAGGAGTACCGTTTGCATCCAAGTTAATTACCTCCTTGTCTATTTCCAAGAACGGATCACCTGCTGTCTGGGTAATAACCGTATTAGCCGTCTGACCTCCGGCGGCCGTCACCTTAAGAGTATTTACCAGATCGTTTACATCAGTGTTCGCAGCAATATCGGAGAATACGATACTGAAAGCAAAGGCTCCTGTTGCACCAGGGTCGTCGGCGATAACAGCGCCGTTGTTGGTAGCCTTACCTGCCGCCTGATAGGAGGTAGGTATTTCCAACGTCAGAGGATGAGTTTCGTCCGGAGTTAAGGAGAACGTTAATTTAGTTGAGTTACTTGTACCGTTGATTGTTACAGTACCACCTCCTTTCCCTACAGATGCAGTAGGATCTATTTTTACGAACTCAGCTACCGGAGATTGGTTGATGGTAGCACTTTTCTTAACACCCCCAGATTCGGCACCAAATTCTACTTGTTGCGTGCGTTGTACACGACCTTCGTATTTTTCACCTGATACGGTAACCGCCTGATCACCATCACCTGATCCCGGATTGAAGGTTACAAAACCTATTTTTGTTTCTGCCATGACATTTATTTTTTAATTGATTAAGATACCGACAAATATATGATTATTTTTATTCTCTTGTGTCATTGGTTTATTTTTATTAAATACGTAGCGCTATGGTTTTTTTATCATATTTTAATCCTATTTATTTCTTTGCTGATTATTTATTATGTATGTTTGCAACATCAATATAAAATATTATAACCATGAAAGTAGATTTTTTTAACAGTAAGGATTTTTTAGGATCTAAAACTAAAGAGAGTAAGATCCGGAAGTTATCAATCAGCAAAAGTAAGATAATGACTATCTCTGTCGATAATTTGAATTGGATGGGGGTAACGGATGCGGTTGTTATCGGCTTAGAAGAGGGGAAGATATTTGAAGGAGTTGAAAATACGGTTTTTTATCTGGCTGCTTCTGATGTTGAAGACGAGAGATCGTTTAAGGTAAATAACCTTGGTGTAAAATACAAGAGAATTTACTTAAAAGACCTGCTCGATTATCTTGGATGGGATATAGGAGAAAATTCTTATGCTGTGTATGATATTATAAAAGAAGACAGTAATCTATTCCGTCTTCAGCTTAGGGTAATAAAAAAGAGTAGGAGTGAAAAATGATGAACGATATAGATATTAAAAACAAAAGAATACTGCTATTTGATTTTGACGGGACGCTTATAGAAACCGCTTCTGGGAATACGTTCGCTACAGACTTGACAGATATGAGGATTAAGATGGATGTGGTGAATAAGGCTCTTGACCTCATGCAGGAGAACGGTGTTAAGGTATTTGCTATCGTAAGCAATCAAGGAGGAGTAGAAGCTGGGTTTGTTTCTGGAGCTGATATTGAAGCTAAGATAGAATACGTACTGAGGTCCGTACATGATCTGGCGGTAAAGAGAGGCATAAGAGGCGTCCTATATGAAAAAAGGTTGTGTTATTCAAATGACGAACAAGATCCGATGAGGAAGCCTAACACTGGCATGATTGATGATATTCTTATGAAGTGTAAAGACACGGTAATGCGTGGTATGAACTTTAGTCAACTTAAGGGATGTTCGTTGATGGTCGGGGACGCCAGTGGTCTTCCAGGGCAGTTCTCTGATTCGGATAAGGTATGCGCTGAGAAGGCCGGCGTTGACTATATGGACGTTATTCAGTTTCTTGGTAAAGATCTTGATTTAGAGTATGTATTGTCCAAAGAACATACAAGTGAAGGAATAGTTATTCTCAACAACGATCATATATATATCCTTGAAAATCCATATGGTGTTGGTCTTAATATAAAAATCACTTTAAAAGATTTTTATAAGATTGAAACCGATGATGGAAAAACTGCAACCGTAGATGATGTGCTGAATATAAGGATTGATAAAGATCAGAATTTTAATTCATATAGTGATGTTATAAAAATAGAAACATTAAAAGACGGTAGTATCAAATATACAAGTTTATATCATGAAAGTAAAGAAAACGGCGATAGTTTATCATAAATCGGATTTAGATGGCGTTGTATCGGCAGCCATCGCAACCATGTACGAAAACAGTAAAGACAGGGATGTTGTTTATATCCCGTATTCGTATGAAGATGATGTTAAGAAAGTTACCAGCAAAGTGCGTGATTTAGATGCTGTTTACGTTCTTGACGTGTCTTTCGGAGCCGATTCTAAAACGGTTTTCAAGAAATGGCTTGATGAAGGAAAGAGCCTGATGTGGATAGATCACCATAAGGGAATTATCGAAGATAGTAAGACATGGGGGTTCGTAGTTCCAGGGTTGAGGAGAGTCGGCGTCGGTGCGTGCGCACTGGCCTCGGACCTGCTGATGGGGAAGGTGCCGGCGATAGTCAGGTGCTTATCAGACTACGATGTGTGGAATAAAGAATCCGGTTTAGGCTGGGATACGGTAGTAGCCGTCCAGTATGCCTTGAGATCAAAAATAAGACTCAATGTGTTAATAGCATTGTCGTATTTGTATGACCATTTTAAAGAAAATATGAAGGACAATGAGGTGGATTTAATTTTCTATGATCTCGCTAAAGAAGGACGTGCTATAATTAACTACATGGCCGGCAAAAACGAACAAGAGGTAAGTGCGTGCTCGTTCGAAGCTTACGTAGACGAGGTTAAGGTCGTGGCGATGAATACCACGGAATTTAGTTCTAAAGTATTTGATTCTCTTACACCGGACTGGTTAGATGGTAGAAAAATTAAGGCCCTGATGCCATTTTGTATCATGCCAGGCGGTAAAGTCCGGTTCTCTCTTTATGAATGCGTGGAAGACAGCGCGGATTGCTGTGAGGTAAGTAAAAGATTCGGTGGTGGAGGACATGCTGGTGCTGCTGGGTTTGTGCTTGATGTCACGGATATCAGATTCAGGGAATTTATAGAAAAACATAAACTTATATCACAATGAAGTGCGAACTGTATCAATTTTCCCCACAAGTCTATCCCTTTAATCTGTGGATATATGTAGGTAAAGATGTTTCTGGTATAGTAGAGTGTTTCAATAACGATTTTAGTTACATAGATAATAGTATGGGCGCAACCATAACCGTACCGTATGGAGGATGCAAATTAGATCCTTGCACAGGATTCTTGATATGGTTTATTAATAAGAACGTTATTGATTTTAACACAGTCTCACACGAAGCAGCCCATGTGTCTCTCAATGCATTTGATTTCTTAGGAGAAAAAGTAATGAAATCAGAACCTTTCTGCTACCTCGTTGGATGGGTGGCAGGAAAGTGTGAAGAAGTAAAGAAAGGAAAAGTACGAGATAAATTAATATGGGAAAGTAAGTGAGGTAATTTTAAAATATTGTTGGTTGTAGTAAGCAGGGAGGTCCTAAATAGGCTTCCCTGCTTTTTTTTATGTGATGAGAAAGAAAGGTGAAAATGTTTATGTTACGGTAGAGAGATTAAAAATGTTTATGTGATAGGAGAGAAGCTAAAAAAGGTTTATGTGATGAGGGATATGAAAAAATGTTTATGTGATGGGAGAGAGGGGGTACCTATCACGAACCTCCCGCCACCGAAACGCGTTTTCTCCCCCACACCCCCTTCGCTGGAAAACCGGAAACGCGTTTTTACCTCAAACCTAAAAACTCGCTGATTATCAATCACTTATTTAAATTATTGATAATCAATGTATTATTATAACATATTGATTATAAGCCACTTAAATAAGCATATATCCTACATATTAATGTACGCGTATAATACCGCTCTTGTATGTTTTGTAAATTGCTGATAATCAGATGATAGAATCTAAATTAATACAAGTTAACAAAAAAAAGATAGCATATATATTTGTAGTAATGGTAAATGTAGTATATTTGCAATGTGATTAAGAGAGATCACGAGTTAACACAGTGAACCTATATAGTGTACCCGTTGGGCTAACTATATCTGTATCTGTAATTGCCAGCGTTGTTGGCTATTAAATTGAATATCATTTGTTTAACAATTAAAATATATTGGGATATGATTACGAAAAAAAATGTAAACAAACTACAGAATGCCGTTATCAAAGAAAATGCTGCAAATTTGGTAGGTGCTGTTAAACTGTACAACGCTCTATTTGCTAATGGAGCTGATCTAAAGGCTATTTGCAAGGCTTTGGAAATACCAGCAGAATACGCTGTAAAGGTAGCAGCCCTCGCCAAGGATAAAAAACGCCTGGTAGCTGTGTGTAGCCAAATGTTACCGAAAGTTGACGATACATTTGTTAAATTTGCTTTATACTCTAAAGTGTATAAGGATACCAATGCAGACAAAGAGAAAGGCGTTGAGGCTAAAACGGCTGATTGGTGCGCTGATAATGTGGTTTACGGTAGCGAATATAAATCATTTGGTTTTACTACTGCCGAATCATTGGAGACCAAAAAAAGCACTAAATGGTTGATAAAAGAAAACGACGAGTATAAAGCTACTTATGTGGCTGTTAAGATCAAATCTTATTCTATTCGCACTGTGGCAAAGTGTGTAAGTGAATACCTCGCACATGAAAGCAACCAGCAGTAACAAGGCACGGAGAGCGCCGTTAAGCTCTCCAAAGGTTTGACGCGTACCGTTAAACGCGCTTGTACGCCGTTGTCAGTGGGTGCACGTCCCGCGTATGCTTTAGACTGAAGCTGACAAGAATAGAGTTATTTTACATATTGGAGATAGACATACCGTCGCCCTTGCCGTTGGCAATTAAAGGGCTGGTATTACTGCATGGACTATCCGAATAGGTATGGTTTATGTTAGGTATGTGATTACAGTTTGGAAAACATGCCGTTGTACGAGGTTTATCTCCAGATCGAAACGTGTCTTACTTGCTTACACGAAAAAATAGAACAAGGCTGTAGATTAAATTACAGGGTACAAGCATGTAGCCTACCATGTAGGGACGTGTCGTATCAAAACGCAAGGACACTATGCTGTTATGTGTGGCGAAATAGTGTAGCAGACGGAAAATATAATAACAACATAGTACGGGCCTGTACGCAAGAACTACGTACTAATTACGGGCTGTTGGTTGTAGCATAAAATCTCTATAGGATAGGAATGCGCGTCCGGTTCGATTCCGGAGCAACCTCTAAATAATATAATAGCATGGAAAAGAAAGCAATGATCAACGCTTTAATTGAAGCGTTCAATAAATCTAAAAACAGTTGCGTAAAAATAACATTGCGTAACTATATCGAGACGGTTGAAGCACTAAGCGAAAGTGAGTACAAAGAGGCGGAAGGTTTCTATATTGAAGCACTTAACCGCTGGGGTTAATCATAATTAAAGCATAAAGAAAATGGAAAGGAAATTTAAATCTCACATGGTAGACGTTCGCGGTCTGTCCAGGAAAGAAGCTAAAGAAAAGCGGAAAAGAGCGTATCGTGAATTTATGTTGTATCGTGATCTCAAAGAAGCGTATCATGCCGATACGGGAAAGGACAAATGCAAACGTAAAGTTCATACATCACGAACATACGTCAAGGAAAATATAAACAGTATTTAAATAGGAGTAGGGTTTTTTCGAATATCGGAGCAGCCCTATTTTTGTATCCTACTCTTTCTATTTACGGGTATGATATTCTGAGAGTGAACGGCGAATGTGGACAATATTGGTCTAAAACGAAACAAAAATAGGAGCGTTCGGATATAATGCCGGTATTTTGTCTATATCATGTCGTTAAAATTGGTCTAAAACGAAACTTGAGGCGGTTTTCTGACCCAAAATAGGGTGTCGGATGCCGCCTTTTTCGTCTCTATGGATTGAAAATTAGGCTTATTGTATTTTTCTTAAAAATGAGGTATGCTTGATTATCAATTAGTTAGGTTTTATAATCCCCGTATTTTTGGACATACTTATTGTATTTTTTTTTATTCTATGTGGTGGTTTTTATTAGTAGCTGATCTTTATTTTCTGTCGGTTGGTATTCGCTCTATGTTGGAGTACGGACCGGATCAGTATAATATTGTAATGGTCTTTTGCTTTTCTTTGTTGGCTTTGATTATAGGTTTAAATATCTATCTTGATAGGAGGAGCAGGCGGTAGGGCGTGGGCTGAAGGCTCTCTATTCTCTCTATGGAATGATATTATCTCCAAATCCCCCATACTCCATGCCAGAGTATAAGCTTGTAGCGCTCTCCGTATGCCTGTGGCGAGGCTGATAGCGCAGGTTCTATGCGGAAAGCCGGGGGATTAGCGGGAGTTGGAGAGGGGGAGAGGGAGGGCACTCTCTTCCAACAAAATTCAATAGATCAGAGCTTTAAAACAGCATTTTGTAGTCTCTTCCAACAAAATTAAGGATTGCAGTGCTTTAAAACAGCACAATGTAGGATTTTCCAACAAAATTAAGACTTACAGCGTTTTTAAAACAGTATTCTGTAGGTAAGAGTTAAGGACTGCATTATGTGAGTATTTTTTTTTCAATCGGAATGTTTAACAATTAAAACATAAACAACATGAACGTATATGACTTTGCGCCTGACTTAGATTTGAGTAAGGAGGTAGAAGGTTCTATTTTCGGGGTAAAAGGAATAGAAGGCAGTGATGGTATAGTATATGCTAAGGTAGTTAGCTGTGTAGACGTTAAGGATTACAGTTGTGATAGGTGTATTTTTTATGATTGTTATAAGGATAAATGTTTATTATCGCGTAGTGATAGTTGTATAGATGGAGATTGGATTTGTAGGTACGAACAGGCTGCCATAGAGGGGGAGTAGGCGGCGCCTTGGGCTAAGGCCTGCGGTTGTAGGTGGAACGTAGGTCGGAGCAGAGCCGGAACAGTTTATTGTGGAACTAAAAAAAAATAAAAAGGAGGAGATAGCGATATGAAAAAGGCATTTAAGATATTTTCTATTATGTTTGTCATAGAAATAGTGCTGATAGCTATTTTAGATGCTATGGCGTAAGTGAGAAAAATTTCTTCATTAATTTTCTTATGCTTTAGACAGAATGCTCCCATCTGCGAAGATCGGAGCATTTGCTTTATGGGATTCATGGTGCGGTAGGCTGGTTCGATTCCGGCGATCTCACACAACATTAAAAACAAAGGAGGAAAGAAAATGAAAGATGGTATTACATTACATCCAGAACACGGATTGAATCCGTCTATAGAAGTCTGCATGATATGTGGCGAAGAGATGGGGATTGCTTTATTAGGGAATAACATCAAAGGGCAGGCGCCGCATCATATATGCACGGGCGGAGTATGTGACAATTGCAAAAAGATAATAGATGACGGAGGTTGTTTTATTATCGAAGTCGAGGATGGATCAGATCAAAAGAATCCGTATCGTACAGGGAGATATTGTGCGATAAAGAAAGAAGCAGCAAAGAAAATACTTGGACAGGAACATAGTGTTGTGTACATGGAAAAGTCTGCGTACAGTCAAATAATACCACAAAAATAAAGAAAGATATGTTTACAAAAGAAGAGCGATTATTCATTTGGAAAAAGGTATATGAGATGATTGATTGGCAAGAGGATGGGGAATACATATGTGTTGCGTTAAGAAATGTAGTGTTTATGTATTTCAAAAAACATAAAAATATTTATGAGTTTCGTTCAGACGAAATGGTGAGAATATATTTCCCGGAATTGGAGGAAAAGAAAAGTATGGCTACAGAACCAGAAGAAGAATGGAGGATATATGGATGGTTTGGCAGTATTAGTCCAGAAACGAAGGAGGTGAGGCTAAATATCGTAAAAGACATTATAAAAGAATTAGAATAGTATTTTTGTTAATCTATTTTATTCATCAAATTAAGTTTTGGGTTTTGGCATGTCGGTTCGTGAGAATAGGCATGCCTATTTCTGTATCATAGAGGGATGGCGCGGCGTGCCGGTATGTATGTGTCGGTTCTGGTTCGATTCCAGGAATCTCACAAACAATAAATCATAATTATATGGAAGTAATAACATTCAGTCCAGACATGGATTTATCTTCTAAAGAAGCAGGAGATGTATTTAGATTAAAATTGTATGGCATAGAGTATGATGTCAAAGTAGTTGGTGACGACGAAGATCCTCTTATGTTCTGCAAAGATTGTATATTTTTTAACAACTCCGAACGGTGTTCACTCTCAGAATCGCAAGACTGGTGCTTAAAAAAGCAAGTTGTTTACTGTAAAATAAGACATGATGGGGGAATTTAATGCGAAAGACGCCAATTTCTTATGGCGTCAAATTGGTAGGATTGATGGGGTGATAGAAACTCTGAACCGTACCGAAGGAGAGATGCCGGAAATTATAGCCGGAGTACTAAAAAGAATAAGAGACGATATAGATAAGTTTGTAGATAATAAAACGAAAGATTATGAGAATATATAAAAATGATATTATAAAGGCGTCAGCGATAAGCACCGGCGCAGACAGAGGTGTGTTACTGTGTTCAATAACAGATTCGGGATTCACGTCTATAGCGGGCGTAATATCGGCTGTTAAGGATAAGTTACCAGGCAAAGATCATAAGAAGATGATTTTTGAAATACGGAATGATGGAAGAAACGAATATGGCAGATATAATAATTGTGGAGGAAAAATATGAAATACAGAGGTCTGTTGCTCCCTATGATATTAGCTGCAATGTGCGGAGATGATGCCTTTGTGCTAAATACTAAAAGGGGAAAAGGAATGCAATCTACATATAGAAGAGAAAAGATTGTCAGAACAGAAAAAGAATTTGATATTAATGGCACTAAAGTAATGGCATACTCAAGAAAGGATGCCATTAAAAGATTAAAACATAAGAAGTAGAAAACGGATTTTTATGTTAATGTTAGTTTTTTCATTTTTATTGAAAGGAGCGCCGGCCTGTGAAGGTATGCGCTCTTTGTATTTATATAATGCTTGACATACTCCCATCGCTAAAGCAAACGGGATTCTTGGATACAAACGTACGGAACCCCCGGTTTTACAATCGTTGGAATCACCCGCACTTTCCAACTCGGAAATGCCCTTCCGAGGTCGCAAGACAGGGCAAATATAATGTTTAATTATCATCTGACACATAAATGGGATCAGTATTACCATTAAATAACATAAAACAATAATAATATGACAGATAATAACATAGACGTGAATATCGCACCTGTAAAGAATGGCGCGAAACGTGTTGTGGTATCATATTACCATTATTCACGCAAGGACAAAAATCACATGAGTTCCCAAACGGATTACGTGTGGGAAACAAAGAATGAAGAAATGTTTAAATACTTTGAGGCCAGGAGGACAAAAGTATTTTATAGTCAGATTCGTGCCATGTGTAGATTCTATGGCAAGAAAAATGTACGTAAATACAAAAAGCTATGATATTAAAAACAACAACCAACGAATTTTGTTTCATTAACGTAAGTTTTTATGAAACAATAGCAGACCCGCGTCATTTCTTTTCACAGGAATATGATGAGATGCCGGAATATGAAGAAGAATCGGATTTTGATTTTGATTCTTATTGCAATAAGTTTGTTCCTTTTGTACAGGAATGGGCGAATGAGGTGGGTGAACGCCTTTATGAATATGGCGTGAATAACATAAAGGTAATATCGGTAGGACATCCAAAAGAGTACAATTATGATACTGATTGGATGGATGTAAGGATAGAGTTTTGTGATGAATGGAGGCAAAAGATGTTATCTAACATTGGTAAGATTGTTAATGATGATAAATGCAAGAAGTATGCGGAGGCTAATTATCGGTCGGTACCAGGATACATCTTTTTAAGGCCTGAAGATTTAAAGGAATTTGAAAAGAAAATAATAGAAAGAAAGTCGGATTCTGGATATGATGTAACAATATTATTAAACATGTATCTAACTTTGGCTTTTGTAAAAGAATTTGGATTTAAAGCCGGAGAAGCATGGAGTGAAATAACAGAATATGCTTACGGATGTTTGTCGTATTCTGATTTTGCAACAACAGAGATGCTTATACCAGAAGGTTCGGAGCATTTATTCAAAGACATTTACACGGCAAAGGCCGACGAATTATATCATCATGTCCTGGATAAATTCGGATGGGCGTGGCGTGATCCGAAATATAAGTCAGAAACAGAATTATGAGCAATGTTAAAATGGGCAAAAGAAAAAGGCTTGACCATTGAAGAGTTAAGTATTTAATTGTTAAACATAAGGCAGTAGTGGTGCGTGAGTATAGGTGCTGCCGTTAAAATATTTTATAAGATGAAAAAAGAAGAGATTCAAACTATTTTATACACAATCAAAGAAGGAGACAGTATTAAGATCAAAGTACAAGACAAAAGTGAAGAGATAAGACTGCGGGATCATGTAAGAAGAGTACAGAAATACGGATACAGGTTTTGTTTGTCTCATTTACATGATGGAATTTTCTATCTGGAGAAGTTGAAAGAAGGGGATAAGGATAAATACTATAGAGTAATAAACAGAGGAAATGGAAAGACCGGAGTATAATAAGCTACGCAAAATGGCTAAGACTACTCCAGGTCTGATAGTGGACGAGGTGCAAAACATGATGCGTGTATCGCTATACGATAATGGGGAACTTAAGAAGGTGGTAGTAGTAATGAAATGCGATTCTTTTTTACAGTCAAAAAGTAACATAGAAAAGATAATGTTATTATCATCTTCTATAGAAGATAGAAAAAACAAAGAAAAAAATAAAACAAAATCAGAAAATGAACAGAATAACAAAAATAAGAGAAGAAATAGGAGGAAAACAGGTTGATTTGACCTTTTACGGGCACTTTTGCAGCCTTATCGAAGGTGATAGGAAGATAATACTAAGGGCAATAAAAAACGGTCGTAAAAAAGGCGTAATCGGGGCCATTCAGCCTGGGAGACATGACAGAATTTGGACCACATGGTCTATTGCTTTTGATGATCTGAGGGTAGGGGATACGGTAGAGTTCAGTACATCTGGAAAATACAATCCCGGATTTCATGCTACGGAAAAGTATGTAGGGTGTGTAGAATGGATAAAAGGGTCGGAATGTGCGATAAAAACCGGTAAGGGAATAGCAGTAGTATTAATTAAACACATAGAAAGGGTGGTAAAATGATGGGGTTGAGAGAATTTGTAGAACTTTTTGACAAGAATGAAGTAAAGAATTTGTTTAATGCATTGTCTTCATGTATAGAATACGTAAGGATAGATTTGCATGTATTTAATATAGGTGCCTATGTTACGTGCCTGTACAGTAATGATCTTGAATCGCTTTCACAGACAGAAGGTTGTAATGTGAATATGATAATAGAGGTACCACACTTATTCGAAGCATTCATGGAATACGCTTCACCGGAAATGAAGTTGTATTACGAAAAACTAACAGAGACAGTATAATATGAAAGAGGAAGTAGAACGGATAAAGAAGTTGGTTGGCATAGATCATAATAGATGGGAGCAGCCTTGTACATGTGATAAATGCAAGAACATGTGTGAGGTTCCTTGTATTGGTACGCCAAAAGACATAGAAGCTATCATAGATGCCGGATACGCTGACAGGCTAAAAGAAACAATGTGGATGGTAGGGTATCTTGCAGTGAAAGAAAAACCAATAGCGATGATCCAGCCAACAGTGAAAGACGGGTGGTGCACATTCCGCCAGCCGGACGGTCTCTGCGAGCTGCATGACCGAGGACTAAAGCCGACCGAAGGAGTTCTGGCTTCCTGTAAGGTGGTTGAAGAAGATAATATTCCAACATACGAAACATCCGTATTTAGAGCAGTAGCTCATGAGTGGGTTAAGGTGGAGAACTTTGGAGATATAATGAGGGTCGTTTTTAAATTTTTGCATGAAAATGAACGTAGAAAATAAATTGGATAAAGTGGTTAAGATCCTAAAAGAAAAAGGATTTGTAGTATATAGAAAGGGAGGAAAGGAGCCGGGTGTATTTTACGCCAAAGAAGGTGACAGCCGAATAGGATTCGTTTATCCCAACAACGGATATATATACGACAGGATAAAAATGTGGTCTTTTTCAAGGGTGTATAAACCGCATAAGAAAACCGGGTCTTCGTGCTTAATGTGTGTCAGCGACGAATTTACTATAGAGAATGCGATTAAGAGCATAGAGGATAGACTGTGGGTAAATTATATAAAAGACGGTAACAGAAAACGACCAGAAGAATATAAAAACATAAGAGAATTTGTTGGTAGCTTCACTAAATTCTACAACTCTGTAGAATTAGTTGAGGTTAAGTAGTTTTCCATGTAAGTTAGTTGCCGGCACTGGTCTGTGAAGATAGGTGTCGTTTTTTTAAGAAAGGAGGATAAAGATGGAGAAAAGAGACAAGGAAATGCCTTACGAGGTAATCATACAGGAGAGAAACAAAGTGGATTTATACGGTAACGTAGTATATTATATCTATTGGTTTGATAAATATGGGAACGATATTACAAACGAATGGAAATTCTGGAGCAAGGGTCCGAAAAAGGAATACGATAGAGTTAATCGTTATCTAACGGATAGTTGGTTGAAGGAATACTGTGGGAATAACGATTTAAAGATAAGGAGAATAAAGGAATGAAAAAGATAAAAGTAGACAAAGTGATATTATATTACATGGATCGGGTAGACCCTGACGGGAACCTATACCGGTTCTATGTATATAAAGACATGGCATCTGAAATAGAATACTTTTGCACGGAAGAGACAGGTAATATGACTATACCAATCGGAGAAGGAGAGTATGTCAAGATCGTACCAAAAAAAATAGAGAAAATACCGGTAAGGGGATATAGGAAGCTTACTGGAATATGGAATCGTGAAACATGTAACGGGAAGGGATGGTATAGGCTTTTTAATTATTTCAAATACAAGCCGACCCTATGTTATTTTAAAAAAGCGGGACATGATGAAAATGGGAACACAAGATACGAAATATCATTATTTAATAACATTATAAATGTGACAAGGTATTTCAATCTGTGGAGAATGAAGCCAGGAAAGTATGTTATGGTAACAAACGAGTGTGGTGCCTTGGATGTTATAAAAGAAAAATTCGATAACATAAATATAGTGGAATATGGATCTGAATGAATTGTACAAAGAAATAGAAAAAGCGGAGGTTGATCTGAATGCAAAAAGATTAAAGTACATCAAAGAGGCATTAGTGGAGAACGGTGGAAGTATAAAGCTAAAATTCAAAGAATTTAAAGAGTTTAAAGAAACTAATGATGCGTTTGACTTCGATGATCAGTTTCCGGTGATAATAGAAATTGCTGGGATTCCTATGTATTTAACGGAAGTGTATGTCAAAAAAAACGATTTTAGTATAGTTCTGCTGGATTATGATGATATGACTTTAGGTGATTATGATAATACAGGGGAAAATGAACAGGTTGCTTATTTTATTAACTATTGTTTAAATCAAGACAAAGATGGGAAAGAGTAGAAAAGATTATGAGAAGTTTCTTAACTCAATATCTCCAGATAGAGACGATGAGGCATGGATCATTGGAGGAAAGAACAGGTATTGCGGTAGAGAGAATTATGGCACTATGATCAAAAGGTATGATCCTATTGGTTTTAATGTAGGGTACAGAGAGTGGGCAGAACAGCCAGGGTAAGGTGGCGCCTGCCCTGCCATGAGGTCGGCCTGGCCGTCTGTGGCCAGGGTCGTATATTAGTCAGATAGTGAACAATGAAAACGATACAAATATTATGAATTTATTATACTTAGTAAAGTCGGGAGAATCGAAGTACCTTGTCTTCGACGAAATGCCTGATAAAATTAGCACAAAGTACGGAGATGATACCATTATTGGAAGGATAGGAGGTGTATTCTATGATTTCCTTGCAAAGAGAAATGAGAGAAGAGAAGCTTTCGGAGGTAGAAAGTTCGATATCGTACTTGACAACGGAGAGATAGAGAAGTGTGAAGGGCAATGGTGGGATGCGGTGACAGACAGAGCAAGAGAAGAATTGGGAAAAGAGGGAAATCCACTTTCCGAAATGATGCTGATCGGCGTCTCTTCAGTAGATAGATTATTGGATTGCTATGTGTATTATGGGCTATGGGCATCCAAAAGCAAGATTGAAGAAATGATAGCTGATTACAAAGGTCGTATATATGAGTATTACGAATTTAAGGAAGAGGTCATTAATAAGATAAGACAATCATATACCTAAAATAATAGTTTATGACATTCAAAGAATTTATGGAAGAAATAGGCTATGATTCGGTGACTACCTTTTGGGATGATTTCAGCATAGCCGACAAGTATGGTATAGCAGGTGTCAAAGATACATACAAACGTGCATTCAGTGAATGGAAAGGTAATTATAAGTTTTTCACGGAATTAACGCTCGTATTGAATCATAAAATCTGGCAGCATTATGAAGGTGATCGAGCACTGGCTGCATTGTATGACCGGTTGTGGCGGGAGGCTGACGAGTATGCCATGAACAACTTTAAGGGAGAAGAGCTTGATTATTATTACAGAGTAACAGATTAGAAAGTGATTATGAAAAATACGATAGTAACAGATAGCCTAATTGTATTCAGTGACGGATTTGTTTGGAAAAGATTGTCCAACGAAAAAGCCTACAAGATATGGGTGTCGGCAGAAAATGAAGATTTTGAGTTATACAAGGTGAGGGTAGATGATGAGTCCGAGTCATTGATAGAAAGTTTGGAAGATTTACAGGATGCCTTTAAACAGGGTCATTATGTATGTATAGAAGTAGGTAAGCTGCCATATAGCATAGATTTGAATTATTTACGAAATCTGCAAGAGCTATCGGCGGAAGCCGTGGAGTATCTACCAGGACTAAAAGAATGTAGCAGGGAAGAGGCATTTAACATCATTCGAGAGTGGGCTAAAGAGTTTACAGAGAAATATGGGAATTGTGATTTTGATGGATCATACTATGATGAAATAGATGAATTTATTGATAAAAAGTTAAGAACTATTTAAAATATAAAGACATGGAAGACAACCTTATTACAACAAAAGAAGTAGGCGATTATCGCATTAAAGTGTATTATTGCCGTGATTCAGAATGCCCTATAACTAATTGGGGTTTGTTTGGGTCATTCTTCTTTGAATACTCTGATACGCATCGATTGCATGATGAATGCAATTGGAAAATTTTCTTCTACGATAACAAGCATAATCTTAGAGATGTTATTGATGCTATTGTAATGAAGCATATAGAACAGAAAGACATTGTAAAATATTTAAAGAAAGGGGAAGCGAATAGGATCTCATTCACATACAACAGAGGTGGCAATGTATGGGAGTTGAAGCATAAGACAAGTCCATATATAGGTCAAGAGTTTTTTCCAAGTGATTTGAAGGACTTTGATTACAGAGGAGAATTAATAGAGGATCTGGATGACGAAGATTTGTTAGATATCATATCCAAATACGGAAAAGATGTGGTGGCCATAGAGTGGTCAACAAGGGGTTATAGCCAAGGTGATTATATAAAAGGGATAGCATACGCTACAAAAGAAAAATATGATAATGAAGTCTGCGACAAAGAAGGAGATTGGAAAGAAGATTGTGCCAAGATTATAGATGATGAAGTAAAGTCCATAGGTATGTGGATGTGGGGAGATGTAAAAGGGTACGTTCTTGAAAAGAAGGTAGCATTTACCAAGAAATACAAAGACGAATCAAGGGAGGATGAAGATTGTGAAGAATGGGAAGAGGTTGATTCTTGCTGGGGATGTTACGAGGAGACAGATGAATTGATAAAGGAAGCCATGATAGAGAATGGCTTAGAAGAATAGGTTATAATGGCTGATAGTGACGGACGCCACAGGAGACAGGTGGGTAAAGTGCGAAGAGCTCCGGTTTAGGGGAGACGCGGGCTGTATCACATGGCGTAAGGCTACGGTAGATGAAATTATTGAACATTTTAAAAACAGATAATTATGGGATATATATGTACAAGATGTGGTGGAACAAATGTTTCCTGTGAAGCCATAGTAAATCCGAATACCGGAAAAATAATAGATTATTTTGATGGATCTTTCATGCATGCTATTTGCGCGGATTGTGAAAACGAGGTGATAATATCCAACATTGAAGAAGTCAAACATGAAATTGATTTAAGGTTTCATGAATTTGTAGAAAGAACAAGGAAGGAGCCTGAATACGTAGAATGTCAGATTGTATGGAAAGAGACAGGAGATGATGAAAGAGTGACAATAAAACTATCATTGAGTATCAACGATGATGACAATGATAATGTTTTTTATTATTGCAATGGGATAGAATCGTTTAAGCAACTTGCTGAATACGGGATGGGAGAATTTATCGTAACAGGTTGTTGGAATTTCTTTTAAGAAACATATGTAGTTATCATTTTTAATAACATATCTTATGAAAACACAAGAAGAATATGCCCATGAAATTGACGAAATCGTTCGCCGGGATGTGGAGAGTTGCCAGAGTGACTGGTTTAAAATCGACAAGGAAATATTTATGCAACCGAAAAACAAGAATAAGATGTTTATTCTTGGAACCCGAAAGACCGGATGTGATTTAATAATACTGGGTGGCACTAATTGTGATGAAGGTAGTATGGATTGGCTTTTTGGGAGTCTTGGCAATGAAAATTTCTATGTATGTCAGCCGTTATCTTTCTATAAATCACAACGAGAAATCCAGAAAGTAAATCCGCTTTATGCTTTCAAGGTGGCCACTGCTTATTTTAGAGAACAAGGGAAGGTTCCGGTATTTGAAGATAGTAACTGTAGATTAATAAAACTATGAGCATAAAAGTAATAAGATACAGGTTGCCATCTTATTGGGCTTGTCCGTTAATCAATGATGATTACACTGGATTAACGGATGAAGAATGTGAGGAAATCCATAAAATACAAGATATGGAAAGATTGAATTTTGAAACATTGTTTCGTATCGTAAGATGGGATTACAACCGTTGCTTTAAGGATGAATCACCGGACAAGGATTTGTTCGTAGAAAAATACGGACGGGTAATGGGTGAACATTATTATAACAAGTTTGTCCATGAATTTGACGGAAATATCCTGAAGATGGTTGGTTACTTCAGAGGTTCCGAAAAAGAGGGGCAAGTCTTCTGCGATATGATAACCGAACGCATTGAAAAATATGAACAAAGAGAATCATATAATAGAAGCAAGTTAAACAATTAAAAACATACTTATATGAACAATTCAATGGTCGCTCACTTATGGGCAAACGAAAAGCAAGAATCAGCGCATGGTAGTAACTTCTATTTTGAAGGTGAAAGTATTTATTCCTATGGAAGACATTTTGAGGTCGGAAGAATCGTGCGAAACAAGCGTGGAGAAAAGGCGTATTTGATTAATGATACATACTATTCTTCTACTACAAGCAAGCATCAATATTATGTTCGTGAAGCAATACCAACTGGTTCAAAGGTGTTCTATGTTGGATATAATATGTCAAATACCGGTAACATGGCCTTTGTTACCGGTAGGTTGGAATCCATTAAAGATGCTATTGAAAAATACAAATTTGCCAGAACTGAATTGCCTTATCAGAATGTTTGGGGAGCGTTTAAAAATCTGATGGGTTATATTGAGTTCTTCGATATGGGAACTCCCCAGCGTCTTCTTAAAAAGAGCGCAAACGAATGGCTTGGAACTAACCATGAATTATCATGGAAATCAGATAAGATTAAACGTGAACATGTCCGTGAATTGAAACGTATTTTCCAGATATTGTTGAATCATCAAGCACTGGAAGTCCTTGGAACCGTTAATGTGGTTGTGGATGAAGTTTGTGGTGAAGGAACATGGGCTAAATATACGATCAGATGCCAAAGATGGACAGAAGGTTGTGAAAAGAGAGAGGCGATAGTCCTTGAAAAGGCAAGGAAAGAGGAAGAGGCCCGTAACAAAGCATTGGAAGAACGGATACAAATGTGGAAGTCTGGCGAGATTTCCCAATTGAGTTATTATTATTGGTCTGGGAATGATCAGCCGAACGTATGGTTGCGTATTAAGAATGGAAAAATCGAAACCAGTAAGGGCATCAAAGTAGAACTAACTGAAGCTGAAAGACTTTGGAGATTGATTAAGGTCTTCCATAATGGCGGTCAGTTCCAGCACGATTTGGCATTGGATGTAACTGGTCACAGATGGGCGTTCAATCGTTATGAAAACGATATGCTGACTGCCGGATGTCATCGTATTGCGTATAGTGAGATGGAAAGTATTGCAAAACAACTGGGATGGGTTTAAGTAACCCATCTTATTTTATAACAATTAAAAACGAAAAGATATGGAAAATCCAATTATTGTTCCGTTTGATTTAAATACGGCGAGAAAAATCAAAAGCGGAGAAATAGAAGGTTCGGTATTAATTAATGATATTGAAATAGAATTTGTATATGAGTCGAAAAACTGTGCAAGTCCTTATAATTTGCTTTTTGTAAAAAAAGATGGATATGGGATAAGCGCTATATATGCTAACACAGAAGGTTGTACTTTTGCTGACGCCACTCTGGAATTGAGGGTAGAGGCTGGAGCGTATTTTAAGAAAGGAGATGTATTAACAAGCACTAAAGGACGTCAATTTATATATAATGGAATTATTACCAAAGGGGTAATGGGAAGTATATGTGGAATGGTAACATCTGGAGATATTGAGTTTGATCATAGCGGATTATGGACTGATGTGTATGACGAAGATAAAAAACGGCATGTAAGAAAGGCTATAGAAGAAGAGAAGAAATTTTTAGCAGAAAAGATTATAAAAGCCGAAGACAGTAGAAAAATAGATATAATAAAACGATATTTAAGTGAATATGAGTATCTATTAGATGAGATGCCGAAACACGACCTCAAACCATTTGAACGAGTGCTGGTGAGAAGAACTAACCAAGAGAGGTGGAAATTGCATTTATTTTCCAGAGAATCAGTAGGAGATAATAAATACGAATGCTTAGGAGGGGTAGGATTTAGTCAATGTATCCCATACGAAGGCAACGAACATCTTTTAGGAACTAATAAAAACAAATAAGATTATGGAATATAAAATGGTAACAATCCCGTTTGATTTAGAAACGGCGAAAAAAATAAACATAGGGGAAATAGCAGGTCGTATTGTGACAGAGAAAGGACAAAATAGAGCAGAAATCGTATATGAAGACAATTCGTCAAATTGTCCGTTATTGGTTGTAATTCATTCGATTTCTGTATCGGCAGACTGGTTTTCTGCTACAGGAAAAGGACTTAGCAGCGCAAATCGACTCCTTCTTGAAGTTCCAGAATATACTACGTTTAAAGATGGAGAGGTGTTAAGTAATAAAGATGGTAGCTATATCTTTATTTTAAATACACATGGGAAATATTTAACGTCTTTTTATGCCTCTTTAAATCAAAAAGGTATTCTTAAGATAGAAGATGGTTTATCTGCTTGGGAAAATCAGATAGAAAAATACAGATTTGCCACTGAATCCGAAAGACAAAAGTTGGTTGACGCATTAAAGGCAAGCAAAGAACCTGAAGCTAAAGAGTATCTGAAACGCTTCTTCGGGATTGAGGAAAAGTCGAAATATGATTTTAAGCCGTTTGACAAAGTGCTGGTAAGAAAAGAAGGAAATAAAAAATGGAATATCAGTTTGTTTGCAAGGGAAATTGTGGACGATTATAATGGATTGCCTTATAAGTACGAATGTTCCAATGGAACATTATGGGATTATTGTATTCATTTTGAGGGTAATGAATGTCTTTTAGGAACTACTGAAAATCCAGAAAAATGAAAATGGTAAAATTATCTGATTTTTATCCTTATGACAGAAACAAAGGAGGAATACAGGAATTGCATCATAAAATTGAGTCCAAAACACTTCAGTATTGGGGTGAAGATAGTGGTATTCTGATCGGCATCACTCCGATATATAAGAGACGTTTGTGGAGCGAAGAAGTGAAAGTTGTAAATGATAAAATGACAAATATGAAAACAAGAACATACGAAGGGGTGCAGCACGGAGACTGGGTAAGATGTGTCTTATGTGGGGCGCAAATGCTTCTTCCGTGTGGGGCAGATAAATGCCCGGAATGTGGAGAAAATGGCACTTTAAGGTGGGTCGACGAAGAGAGGCAGGAAATAGATGCTAAGGGTCTGGATTGCTTAGATTATGTAAGAGAGTTGAGGGTAGATGATTATTTATCTCCGACAACATTAGAAGAGATCGCGGAAGAAATAAAGAAAAAAGTAAATAGAGGATAACTCTAATGAGAAAATTATTAAAAGTAAAATTTATTCGAAAATGCGCATACGAGGCGATCACTATCAGATCTGATAATGACCGCTGAATTAAGTAACATAGCTAAGAATTGTAAAATATAGAAAATATGTATGAGAATATTTTAAGCAACATGTTAGGATGTCAGACATATTGTATATCAGACAGCCCTTCGAATAGATACTGTCTTATTGGACCTATTGAGTGCAATGAGAAGTTAATAGAAGTGTTTAAGAAAGGAATAACAGTAAAACTCAAATACGTGGGAAAACGGGTCCTGGATACATTTACGGACAACGGAATCGACCTGAGCAATTACACTCACTGTATTATTGTGAAGCGGATTTTTTATCTCGCTTGGTAACAGCAAAATACAAACGATATGAACAATTTTGTAATAGATACTCCAGATGATTTCTGGCAAATAAGATGGCTTGACAAGTATATGGAAGGCCATAAAGGGTTCATAGCTGGTGGATGTTTTAAGAATATTCTTTCCGGAGAAAAAGTAAAAGACATTGATATTTTCTTTGAAAGCGAAAGCGATTTTCAGGAAGCTATTGATTTGTTCAATGATGAAAAACATCAGAAAGAAGGATGGAAATTTAAGTACAGAAATGAGAAGGTATGTGCGTTCCAGAAAGAGGGAGAAAAGGTATGGATAGAGTTCATAGAGTCAGAGTTTGGAAAGCCAGAAGAGATTCTTAGGAGCTTCGATTTTACTGTGACAAAAATGGCTTACTATAAGGAGCCCAAATACGAAGAAAAAGAAGATGATTATTTTCCATTCTCATCTGCAAGTATAGTAGCATACGAGTACAAACTACTCTATCATGAGAAATTCTTCGAACATCTTCATATGAAGAGGCTGGTCATTGACGAAAATATCCCTTTTCCGGTAAGTACATGGGAGAGGTCATATAAGTATAAGGGATATGGTTACAATATGTGTAGGGAGACAAAGAAAAAACTTCTACAGGCTCTTAAAGGTGTAAATGTAGAGGAGGAAGATGTATCTTTGTACACTACTGGAGGATGGGATTAACTTATAAAACATAGATATATGAATACATCATTTGAGAAATCTAAAAACAGTACAGATGAATGGTACACACCTAAAGAAATTATAGACGCTTTAGGGGAATTTGATTTAGATCCATGTGCGCCTATGCGTCCGTTATGGAGGACAGGCAGGGTTATGTATAACAAAGAGCAAGATGGATTAAAACAAAAATGGGAAGGAAGGGTATGGTTAAACCCACCTTATTCAAGACCGACTATAGAGCATTTTATTACTCGTATGGTAGAGCACAATAATGGAATAGCTCTTCTTTTTAATCGTCTTGACAATAAGATGTTTCAGGATGTTGTATTCCCGAAAGCAAAAGGTATATTGTTCATGAAAGGAAGGATAAAATTCCACAGAGAAGATGGAACAATAGGTGAAAGTCCAGGATGTGGGTCTATTCTGGTTGCATTCGGCGAAGAGAATGCGGAAACATTAAGATCTTCTAATATTGAAGGAAGATATATACAGGTCAATCAAGAACCGTGTAACACCCATGTAGATTGGGAACAACGTAGATACGAGATAGCAAAAACCATACTTCCGATCACATCCGTATCAGGACGTGGACCTCACGGTGAATTAATATTGGAGACGTGTGATAAGGCGGCTGAATTAGCTGTGGTATATGCGGATGATTTAATCAAAAAACTGAAATGAAATCGACAGTACATGCTCATCTTGAGAATGATTATAGATTTTATGGACTTCCTCTATTTAAAGCTACGGCTGTAAAATACGGATGGAATAATCCTATAGGGGAAGATAGTGGGAGAGAGAAAAAAATATAATTCACAGTATTAAGTAGATATATTATGAGCGCAAGTAAAGAATACAAGGCGGTAAGGAACTGTATATTAAATGAACTTCACCTTACCAAAGAAGATATAATCAAAAACATAGAGCCATTATTGGAAAAACTCGTAAAACAGTGTATGCTTAATACATACGGAGGAAACAATCAGATAGAAAACTGGATCAGATGCATGGTGAATGATGAACTCAAACAAAGAGATTATGATTTTGTAAGAAGAGCGTGCGAGAATGTCATCAGGAATCATGTATTAAATGAATTGAATATAATCGTAAGATCCAAAAGTGAGAAATGTACATGTGAAAACAGAGTACCATCCGAAGAGGATAAGAAAGAGTCAACTGACGGACTGTATATAATCTACGAAGACGGACATGCAGAGCCGTTTACCGGCGATAACTCCAAAGATTGTGTACGATACATTGGGTTGAAGCACAGATACATGTCATTTGCAATCTCACTGACGGAGCATGATATCATACAATTGCTTGACGATGATAGCCGTGAAGAATCCGGAAGTGGGACATATTACGAACGTGAATGTGATGCGCTGTTTGACATTGACGGACGCGGCAATACGGAACGCCTTGTAACCAGAAATCCAAAATTGAGAAATCTGCTGGAAGATGGCGAGTATATACCATCTCTTGGTCAGTTGAATTTAATGGCCCACTATATGGAAGAACTAAACAAAGCATTCACTTATGTTTCGGCCTCTCCCCTTTCCTCGGCGTGGTATTGGTCCAGTACCGAGTACAGCCAGATCAACGCATGGACCGTGTACTTCTCCAATGGCAGCTCGAACTACTACAACAAGTACATTAGTATCAGGGTTCGGGCGGTGGCAGCATTCACTTTTAAACTTTAATCTTTTGGTGCGCTCCTTTTGGAGCGTGCCTTTAAAAATCAACATTACACAGAGAAGGCAACAAAAAAAAGAAATCAAGATGGGACAAGTTAAAGGTTTTAATGACATAATTGCTGATTATTTGAAACAACGAGCAGAAGAAGATACCCTGTTTGCTCCAAAGTTTGCCAATCCCAATAAGAGTATTGATGAATGCTGCCGTTACATTTTAGGAGAGGCTCGTAAACGAGGAACTGCTGTTGCAATGAGTGACTCGGAAGTCTTTGGACTGGCCGTGCACTACTATGATGAAAAGGATATCAAGATAGAAAAAGTTTCTGCCGGTTGTTCTGTTTCTTCTTCTCAGAAAGTAAAACTAACAGAAGAAGAGAAGAAAATAGCCCGTGAAGTGGCTATCAAACGGTTAGCCGAAGAGCAATACCAATTGCTTAAAAAGAAGTCGGCGAAAAAGAAAGCAGATACAAATGTCCAACAAATGAGCCTGTTTTGATATGAAGCCGAGAACGAAATTGGAAAAGCTGGTGACGGAGTTAAGCGGAAAACTGCCTGCCATCACGAAGGAACAGGAAGACTGGGCCAAAAAGCATCTGTTTGATCATTTTGCCTACAAATGTAAGGATGAGCTATGGTGTTCCGAATGTGGTAAGATGTGGGTCAATACGAGTAAAGATAAATTGGGTGACAAAATCGAATGCCCTTATTGCCATCATCAATTGGACGTAAAGGTCAGCCGGAAGCAGAAGATCCATGAAGAGGCGTATATGTCCATCCTGCAAGTGAAAGGCGGGTTCCAGGTGATCCGGCATATACTATGTTGGAAAAATATTCGGAAGGAAACTTCTCCGGTGTGTTATGATTTTACAGAAGTGGTTCAAGAGTGGATTCGTGAAGACGGAAAACGTACGATCATAGCCCGACCGATTAATATGGGCAGTAACGGATTTGTATATAGTTCACCTCTCAGTATCAAAGGAGAATATGGAAGTACCCCCTATAACTATTACGGTGATTTATATGCGATACATGGAGAGCTTTATCCAAGGAAAGAATTACTGCCGGAATTAAAAAAACGGGGACTGAATCGACGGTTCCCAGATGTAACCCCGTCGAAATTGATACGTGACTTATTGAAAGGTGGTAACGATTCGGAATTGTGTCTGAAGACCGGGCAAATCCCCATGCTGAAGCATATGTATAGAAACGGCTTCTCCCTACTTCGCTATAAACCGTCGTTCAACATCTGCAACCGCAACCATTACATCATTAAGGACGCTTCTATGTGGGAAGATTATATGTCTTTGCTGTCTTACTTTGGTAAAGATATGCGTAACGCCCACTATGTCTGCCCTAAGAACCTGAAAACTGCACATGATAAACTACTAAAGATAAAACAGGTACGTGAAGCCAGGTTGAGACAGGAAAGGGATCGAGCACAATCTATCAGTAAGCGTGAAAAGTTAATGAAGGATATAGCCGGCTTCTACGAGCGGATGGAAAAGTTCTTCGGATTGAGAATCGAAGAAGAGGATATAATCATCCGCCCTTTGGAAAGTGTCACCCAGTTTTATCAGGAAGGTAAGGCCATGCACCATTGTGTGTATCAGAACGGATACTACAGACGGCCGGAATGCCTGATATTGTCGGCAAAGGACACGGCTGGAAAACGATTGGAGACGATAGAGGTAAACTTGAATACACTGGATATCGTCCAGTCCCGATCCTTCTGTAACGGCGTAAGCGAGTATCACGATCAGATAGTAAAACTGGTGAAAAAGAATATAAATCTGATTCGTCGTAAAATGATTGCATAAATAAAGTAAACAATGAGGTACGCATTAAGAAAGCAGGATAAGATTGCGGCTGCAATAGGTGATGATTATTTGAAAAATCATATCCTCAAAAGCCTTGATAGTTTCTTCCGAAAGAGCAATGATGAATGTATAATCAGTTCTGTTGAATTGGACACCTATCAAACCGAATCAGGAGAAAGTTATGCCGTGTTAAGAGTTAATGACCTTGCAGATGATAACGCAATGTTGGAATTTGCCGTAGTGGGTCAGCAATTCGATGTATTAAAACTGGCCTTTTTGGGCAGAATGAAAGGATAGAACAATGAAACTAAAAATCAAACAAATACAGGAGGTAAAGAAATGACAAAAATAAAATTGAAAACAAATAAAACAAAAAAAGCAGGCTGTATAGCCTGCTGAAATATGTGAAGTTAAGAATAAGCAAGGGTGGATTCGAACCACCGACCTTCGTTTGAAACGATGCTCTAACCCCTGAGCTACAAGGAAAACATCCAAATGTTAATTTGGACGAATCAAAGCTATCTAGAATTACTTTGATGTTGCTACAGAGATTTTGATAATCCCCTTTCATGTAACAAGTGGTACAAAGGTATGAAAAAGATTTAAATCATAAAAATAAAAAGAATGAAAATAAGACAAACTAAAAAATTATGAGTGATTTATACTTCAACGATAAACGCTTTGTTGGCCACAGTAAAATTAGTGATATAATTTTTTTACTTCCGGCGATAATGTGGTACATGGAGCACGAAAGGATTAAAGATGCAGACGCGTTCGTGATATGTGCGCATTGGCTTTGTTTTCAGTGCGGGTTATTTATCCGGTGTAAAAGAAAAATTAAAAAGAACTGAACCTTGGGCGGCTTTGTAAAACCCATATTCATATGAGCGATTTTAAATCAAGATTGGAAACAGAACGTGATGAACTCAAAAAGAAGCTAACGAAGCTAAATGTGTTCAATGAAAGTGAGAAGGTCAATGATATTGATCCAGTTCAAAAATCTTTGCTCATTATTCAGGCTGGCGCGATGTATACCTACCTCGAATGCCTGAATGAGAGATTAGCACGATTGTAAAACAACCTACAAATTAAAAGAATAGAATTGTAATATTGAACTTAAGAGATAACTTTTTCTTTAAGTCTAAGGGGGGGGGATATAGGTTTTATGTACAACTTTAATTACTTTTGTATTTCTTAAGACACAAGAATATTATGGAAAATGAAATAAATGGTGCAATTCTACAAATCGTAAAGCGTGCAGATAAATGTGATAAAAATACACTTGTTGAAACATTTGTTAATTTGGGTTCATTACTTCCTCTTTTAAAAGGATGTGACAATCATATCTTGTATGGAAGACGTGGTACTGGTAAAACTCATATATTATCCTATTTATGTACTTTATTAGAGAAACAATATGATTGTCCAATTTATATTGATCTGAGAATATTAGGTTCAACTAATAGTATTTACACTAATAATCAATTACCTATTGAACAACGAGTCACAAGATTAGTTATTGATATATTTTCGGAAATTCATGACCAAATAAATTCTTTCATCACTCAAAATGATACAGCGAAAGAACAATATATAGTAGAAGCAGTTCCTATTTTGTCAAAAATATCCGAGGAGCTTAGTCAAATAAGTATTATTGGTGATACAACTGTGGAAAATAGGATAGAAATGGCTAAATCTAACGAACTTGAATTACAAGCAACAATAGGCACCTCAAGTGGATTAGAATTTGGAACATCTAAAAGAAATGAAGATAAAAAAGTTGAACAGATTACACAACATGGAACAACTGTTCGTTATTTGCATTTCCCTTCAATCATGAATCTATTTAAGGATTTATTATCCATTTTTTCTCCCCATAGAATATGGATTATTTTAGATGAATTTTCAGAAATACCATATGATTTACAGCCTTATTTATCAGACATGCTAAGGAGAACTTTAGCACCATTAAATAATATTGTTATAAAAATAGGAGCAATCGAACATCGTACCAATTTAAAAATCCAGATTGACAATAAACAATATATGGGTTTAGAGATTGGCGCGGATATTTACAGTTGCAATCTTGATGACTATATGGTATTTAACAATAATGATGTTCAAACTTTATTCTTTTTTAGAGAATTGCTTTATAGACACATTAATAGTTTATTACCTGATGGAGTAAAATATAATGATTCTACTAAGTTAATATCTGATTTATTTACACAAGAAGCAGCTTTTGAAGAATTAGCTCGTGCTGCAGAAGGTGTTCCTAGAGATGCCTTTAATATATTATCTGTTGCCGTAACAAATGACTTTTATAATAAAGTTTCTGTGCCAAATATTAGACAGGCTGCAAAAAAATGGTACAATCAAGATAAAGAAGCATCGGTAAAATCATACAAGGAAGCACGAAATCTTTTAAATTGGATTATTGATACTGTTATAGGCGAACGTCATGCTAGAGCATTTCTTTTACAAAGTGATGAAAATCATGAATTAATAGATTTTTTATATGATGCTCGTGTTTTGCATATTATCAAACAAAGTGTTTCTAGTAGAGATACGCCTGGGATAAGATATAACTGCCCGTATTGCAACCTTTGATGCAGTCAGCGGATTATCTCCAGATATAACTTTAATTGCGACTCCCTGCTTTTTAAAATATTCAAATGTTTCTTTTGCCGTTTCTCTTATCTCATTCTCAAGTATTATAAAACCCATAGGAGTTATCGCCTTTGTGACAGCCTCTCCTGTTATCTGCTCATTTGCCAGCCCAAACACGACAATTCTCTCTCCATTGCATGAATACTTATCAATAATATTCCTATAATCAGGATATGAATCAAGAAGCAGATATTCAGGTGCTCCTAACAGATATACATCTTTTCCATATCTTGCACCACTGTATTTATTCTGAGAAGAAAATGGAAATACCTGGTCACATTCACATTCTTCTTCAATTCCATAATACGAATGTATTGCTTCCATTGTTGCATTGTCAGAGCTGATTGCCGCCACTACATTTTTTATAATTCTCTCTGTTTCATGGTAATCAGTATGCTTTCCGTAACCATCTGTGTAATCCAATATTTCAACATGGGTAACTGACATATCTGGTCTGGTTATTGTTCCGGTTTTATCAACACACAATACATTAACTCTCGCCAGTGTTTCTACACAGTTCATCTCATGTACAATAACATTCTTCTTTCCAAGTCTCATAACGCTGACAACCAGTGCAACACTTGCAAGCAGATACAGCCCTTCTGGAATCATTCCGACAAGTGAGGCTACCATTGAATCTATACTGCTCTTTATTGAGCCCCCGACTGCGAATCTGCTCTGTAAAAACAGTCCTGCTCCTATAGGTATTATAAGGACACCGATTGTCTTAACAAGCTTATCAAGAGATTGCATCATATCTGTTTTGTGCTTCTTTCGTCCTGCCTTTGCTTCTATTGCAAGCTTTGCTGCATATGCGTCAAGACCAACATTTGTAAGCACAGCCTTACATTCTCCTGACACAATAAAACTGCCGGAGAGTAATATATCCCCGGCATTCTTGACAACCTCGTCAGACTCCCCAGTAACTAATGATTCATTGACACGAACAAACCCATCAACAAGAATTGCATCTGCACTCAGCTGGTTTCCAGCTGAAAATACGCACAAATCTCCCTTAACCAGAGTCTCCGAAGCTACAGTATGTAATTGTCCATCTCTTATAACCGATGTCTTAGGTGCATTAACCACCGTAAGTTTATCAAGAACCTTCTTAGCTCTTATCTCCTGAATTATTCCAATAAACATATTAGAAATAATTACTGGAAGAAATGTCATATTATTATATGACCTCACAAAAGCCAGAAGAACAGCAAATACAGCAAATATCAGGTTGAAATATGTAAATACATTGCCCGCAACAATCTGGCCAATGGTCTTGGATTGTTTTCCAACTGACACATTGACCATGCCATCATTTGTTAACTGCTCTACTTCATCTGCTGTTAGTCCTTTTTTCACATCAGTCATTTGAGTATTTTATCTCCTTCATAATGAATTGCTTGATAAATAAAGCTATTCCTCCCACAATCACAAGCTTAACAATAAACAAAACAATAATATTAGTAAGTGAAAATGCATTATATAACTGGAACATTATATTAGAAACAAACTGTGCAATTATCGCATAATATGCATACATATAATTAACCTGTTTCTTTACTACGCCATATACAACCATAAACAGCATTATATTAAGTGCAATATCAAGAACCGCAGATACAGCCATTAAAAACCACAAAATCGCAGGCGAATCAATCAGCTGTGATACATTTGAAGTATATAATGTAATTACATCACTCTCAGCCATTCCGCTGTTAAACATATCCGAGATGAATTTTTCTAATCCATTAGCTGATATTGCCTGTGCATATACAAAAAATGTAAACATTGACAATGCATAAGTAATAACGGTATCTCCAATTGCAAGACCCGTTCCTGCCATAAGCACGTCCCCTGTTCTGTTATATCTGTCAGTCATCATCTTTGCCGTAAACCATCTTGCAATACCAAACCCTGCTGCAAGCAGAATATTATATATAACCACATATGCATTGGTATTATACGTAAATGACTGATCAACATTAGGTATAAGCGAAAGAACACTCATCAAAAGCTGTGAAAACATAAACCCAAATACAACATACGAAAGAACACCTAATGCCAAAGGTATAAATCTTCCCTTCCATCTCTTAATTACCAACACAAGAAGAACTATCAGAACAGATATAACAAGTATTGCGCCTGCTGATATCATACTGACAGTTGCATTACTCACTGTCTTGTCATAATTAATATTTAAATTCTCCATAAAACCTCCAGATTATATTATCAAAAAAAGGCGGTCCAATATTAATTGTGACCGCCCCCATAATCCTATTGTGTTACAATATATCTTTCTATATATAATATAAAAAAGGCACACTGAAAAACAACCGATTATAATTTTGTTACGTTAGTAGCCTGAGGACCCTTTGCGCCATCTGTTACATCAAACTCAACCTGAGCGCCTTCCTCTAAAGACTTGAAGCCTTCCATGTTAAGTCCAGAGTAATGTACAAATACATCCTTTCCTGACTCATCACTGATAAAGCCGTAACCCTTCTGGTTGTTGAACCATTTAACTGTACCCTTCATTTCAAGTACCTCCAAAAAAAATCTTGATGTTTGAAACACCTTACTAATATTACCATTTCAGGTACCCGCTGTCAATTAAAGATAGCACATTTACTGTTGTTGTGCGTTTTTCTTACTCTGTTGCTTTACTGTAAAAGTTGTACGGCTGAGTTCAACTTTATCATCGCCCTTCTGTGCAACAACAACTACATCGTCCTTCTTTACATTAATACCATTAACTCTTAAAAGACGGTCACTCACCTTTTCCGTGGTATATTCTTTCCCGTTAATCAGAACACAACTGTAATCGTTAAAACTGCTGCCCTCAATAAACACCGTATCATTATAATTATAGACATCTGTTATCTCAATATCATCAATACCCATCTTAAGATTTGTAGCCTCATATGGTGTTTCTCCACCATAAATTTCCTTTTTACCATACAGAATGTCATATTCCAGAATTTTGAGATTCTTCAAATACTCATCTTCTGGAAGTTTCTGCTTTGACTGATGATATTTCATGATATATCCCTCAGATATACCAAGTCTTTGCATTACATACGCAGACAACTGATATGCCTGAATATTCTTTTCCTGTCTGTCCATATCAAAGTTACTCCAGAGTACATACTGTGTCTGGAATTTATCTCCGTTAGTAAGCATTTCATCTGTAAAATCAAATGTAGGTAAATGATCTCCATAAAGCACAAGTACAGTTTCTTCATCTCTCTCTGATAAAGACTGTATAAGCTCACCTATGAAATTATCCATCTCATGAATCTGGTTTACATAATATTCAAATGATGCCTGCTGTTCTGCAACTGGAAAGTTAGTAACTTTAATCTCTGGTGTGTATCCCTCCATTGGTGTAGACGGATAATCGCCATGTCCCTGTACAGATATTGTAAACACATAATCAGTCCCAGTTGTTGAATCAAGTGCCTTAGTAATCTCTCCTGTAAGAATATTATCCTTAGCCCATCCCATAGGAGTTTCTTCAAACCCATCCATATATTCAATTGATGTAAATGTTTCATATCCCAGATGAGAAAACACTAGGTTTCTGTCATAAAATGTTCCATCATTATTGTGTATTGCATGAGTAGAATAACCAAGCTTCTTAAGGTCATAGGCCATAGACTCACATACCTTGGATTTCATAATTGTTCTATATGGGTATTCACCTGGTCCAAAATCATCAATATTAATTCCTGTCTGTACTTCAAACTCTGTATTACATGTTCCTGCTCCAAAGCATGGAACTGAAAGATATCCTGAAGAACATTGAGATATAAGTTTTTGATAATTAGGCAGCGGATTCTCTGATAAAGTTATTCCTTTTACATGTGTAGGATCAAAAAAAGACTCCAGTTGGACAAATATAATATTAGGAGTCTTTTCGCTCGCTTCGACATCAACATTATCAAGATCTTTCTTAAGTGAATCCATATATTCTTCAGAATAATCTCCTGATTTTTTAATTCCCCGGTCAAGCACACTGCTGACAAAGCAGTGACTGAATCCATATTTCTTATATGCCTGGGCGAGATTACCAAAGTGACCTTCAACAGCTCCTGTAAACAGAAGAGTAATTCCCATTCCGTATGCTGCAAGAAATACAAGTATCATCTGTACTGCTGCATATGCAACAAACTTTGTCTTCTTAATTGTCACTTCAAGCTTTGGAGCTTTCCGCCACAGAAAAACAAGTCCTGCAATAACCGCTATAACCAGCAGTGCAATAAGAATAATCTGTATAACACTCACATATAATCCCGCAACCTTTATAGCATCTTTTATAAGGTAAAAATCCATCGCCGTAAATGGCGTTTTTCTTGAAGAAAGTATTATAAAATTAGTAAGTGCCAATCCAATCCAAAAAGCAGAAACCACACTATATACAAACATTCTTCTCTTAAAGAATAATGCAAGTGTCATGCTTGTCATTATTATAAGTGTATTGTATATAAAAATAATTGGATGCATAAATGGAAATGCAAGTCCCATTATCCCTCTTCTGTTTAAACATTCAACTATTAGTTCAAGAACAATAGAATAAACTGCTGTGTGAACCAGATCATAGGTCCATATCTTCTGTACAAAAGCTTTAACCCTGTTCATAATGATTATACGCCCCTTTAGTGCTAATTCTTTTTAATAGTCTCCAATACATCTCTTGTTTTATTTTTTAATTTCATGCTGGCTGTTCTGGATATAAGCAAAGCAGAACCATATCTTCTGGCCTCATCTATCTTTCCACAATGGATTCCAATGCTTGTGAGCAGATATGTTATCGTATTCTCGTCCATTCCCGCTATTGGAGGATATTCAGTCTCTCTTGCCTGTTTAAAACCTCTGTATGCATCTTCCAGATACTCTTTTTCATATTTCTCATACATACTTATACGTTCTTGTGCTGCTCCATTAGCCTTTGCCTCTTGTATCTCCCCACGATATATCCACGCCAGCTTTAAGCAAAGATATGCACTCTCACTTATCTTGCCACCTGTCACCATCTCTGTAAGCATCGCCATCTTGCATCGTTTCACAGCTCTCTCATAGCTGTAAGTTTCTGTTTCCGGCTCCTTTGCAGTAAATCTTGAAGACACATTGTCCCTTACAGCCTGCCTCTGTTTTTCAGTATGATGTCCAAACAAACGTAAACTGGCTGCATAGCCACAATGTGGGCACATTATTATATCATATTTACATGTATCAATCCCTTCATATAGAGGCTTTAATATATCATCTGTCCCAATAAATCTTGCTTTTCCGGTTCTTACCTGCTTTGTTTTAAATTCCTTCCCACATACATCACATTTGATTGTCTTATCAAAAATATAATCTGTTTCCTTCTTTTGTCCAATACCTTCCATAAGGATAACCTCACTATTTCTGTAATTTGAATGAACTCTTAAGTGAAACTATCCTGTTAAATATAGGCTTACCCTGTTCTGAATCTTTATTATCAACGCAGAAATAGCCATTTCTTACAAACTGGAACTTATCTTCACTTACAGCTTTCATAAGCTCTGGTTCAAGATAACACTCTGTAAGAACAATCTTAGAGTTCGGATTGATATTCATAGAACCATCTTCTTCGTTATAAACGCCCTTTTCTTCATCTACGATATTCTCGTATAATCTGACTTCAGCTTTACAGCCTTCTGTAGCAGAAACCCAGTGTATTGTTCCCTTAACCTTACGGCCTGTGAAATTTCCACCCCTAGTCTCAGGATCATAAGTACAATGTACTTCTATAACCTTTCCATTCTCATCCTTGACATAGTCAGTACATGTAACAAAATATGCATTCATAAGACGCACTTCATTACCAGGGAAAAGTCTGAAATATTTCTTAGGAGGCTCTTCCATGAAATCCTCTCTCTCAATATAAAGTTCCTTTGTAAATGGAACTTTTCTTGTTCCCATCTCTGGATTTTCCTGATTATTAGCCACTTCCATATATTCAACCTGGCCTTCAGGATAATTATCAATGACAAGCTTAACAGGATCAAGAACAGCCATCATTCTCTTAACCTTAAGCTTTAAATCTTCTCTTATACAATATTCAAGCATTGGATATTCAACTGAACCCTGTGCCTTAGTAACACCAACAAGCTCAACGAACATCTTAATAGCTTCAGGAGTAAATCCTCTTCTTCTTAAAGCTGCAATAGATACAAGTCTTGGATCATCCCATCCGTCAACAATTCCATCTTCTACAAGCTTCTTAATATATCTCTTACCTGTCACAACATTAGTAAGATATAACTTTGCAAATTCAATCTGCTTAGGATTCTCCTCTGGAGATGTCTTATAACCGGTCTCAATTACAACCCAGTCATAAAGAGGTCTGTGATCCTCAAATTCAAGTGTACATATAGAATGTGTAATTCCCTCTACTGCATCCTCAATAGGATGTGCAAAATCATACATAGGATATATGCACCACTGGTCTCCTGTTCTGTGGTGTGTCATATGTGCAACTCTGTAAATAACAGGATCTCTCATATTAATATTAGGAGATGCCATATCAATCTTAGCTCTTAAAACCTTCGTTCCGTCTGCATATTTTCCTTCCTTCATCTCCTCAAAAAGCTGAAGATTCTCTTCTACAGAACGGTTTCTGTAAGGACTTTCCTTACCCGGTTCAGTAAGAGTTCCTCTGTACTGTCTAATCTCCTCAGCAGATAAATCATCTACATAAGCTTTTCCCTTCTTGATAAGCTTTACAGCTGCTTCATACATCTGTGGAAAATAATCTGATGCAAACAGAACATCTCCGTTCCACTCTGCTCCAAGCCATTCAACATCTGCCTTAATAGAGTCTACGAATTCAACCTTTTCCTTAGTAGGATTAGTATCATCAAATCTCATATTAAACTGTCCGCCATATTCCTTTGCAAGTCCATAATTTAATAATATAGACTTGGCATGTCCAATATGAAGATATCCATTAGGTTCTGGCGGAAATCTTGTAATGACCTTCTTGCAATGGCCACTCTCAATATCCTTATCTATAATCTGCTCAATAAAGTTCTTAGAAAGAGCTTCGTTTTCCATGGTATTCCTCCTTGTTTTCGTATTTAAAAGGTAAAGATTATTGTACCCTAAATTCTTACATAGTTCAACCAGTTGTTTAATTATACTGGTCTTTATTCATTATAATATCATACAGCATCTCCACAGTTTCTCTTATCTGCTTTCCCTGCTCATTAAGCGTAATGTCTGCATATTTCTTATAAAGTGCGGCCCTGTCAGCATATATCTCTTCCACAGTTGTCTTTCCATTAGACACAACCCCACGTTCTTTAAGACTTCCAAGTCTCTCCTCAAGTGATTCTGGTGGAAGTTCAAGATAAACCACAGTACCAATATCCTTAAAATGTTCCATTGCCTCTTTTCCATATACAGCACTCCCACCTGTTGCAATAACCGTGTGGTGTGGACTGATGGAACAATTCACTGCATTTTCAATCTGTATGAATCCTGCATCTCCGTGCTTTTCAATTATCCTTTCAAGAGTCATTCCCTCTCTTTGCTGAATAACAAGATCTGAATCAATGAATCCAAATCCTATCTTCTTGGCAAGCACTACTCCAAGTGAACTTTTTCCGCTTCCCGGCATGCCTATAAGTATAATATTATTCATGTGTACCTCCATACGCCTGAGATTTATCTTGTACAGCAGTCATACATTTCCTTAAGCTCATCAACTGTAAATGTATAATGTGAATTACAGAAGTGACAGTTAACCTCAATTGGCTCACCATCATCAATCATCTTCTGTATTTCTTCTTTTCCTACACTGATAACAGCTTTGCTCACTCTGTCCTTAGAACAGTTACAGTAAAACTTTGTTGGAATAGTGTCAAGAATCTCAAGCTCCATATCCCCAAGAATATGTTCCAGAATCTGTTCAGGAGTCATTCCTTCCTCCAGCATGGCTGTAACAGACTTAATCTCCTTAATTCTAGCCTCAAGCTTATCTATAAATTCATCCGTTGCTCCCGGCATAAGCTGGATAATAAATCCGCCAGCCTGCTCAACAGTATTATCCTTATTCATAAGAACGCCAAGTCCTACAGAAGATGGAACCTGCTCACTGTTAGCAAAATAATAAGTAAGGTCATCTGCAATCTCACTTGTGATAAGAATAGTATCACCAACATATGGCTCTTTAAGTCCAATATCCTTAATTACACTTAATACACCAATTCCTACCGCATCTGCAATATCAAGCTTTCCTTCCTTAAGCGGAAGCATAACCTGTGGATTGCCAACAAATCCCTTAACCTCCCCCTTAGGATTAGCTGTAACAGTCATACTCCCGATTGGACCATTGCCCTTAATCTGTACAGTAAGAATATCCGCATCATTCTTCATCATTGTGCCCATCATCGCACCACCTGTAAGAAGTCTTCCAAGTGCAACAGTTGCGATAGGACTCATGTTATGTCTTTCTTTTGCTTCTTCAACAAGCCCTTTCGTTGTAGCAGCAAATGCTCTTACCTGTCCACCTGCTGCTGTGGCTCTAACAATATAATCACCCATAATTATCTCCTTATTATTTCTCAATCACAAAATATAATCTTTCCGACTTATCGTCAGGCATATCCTTAGTAAATGCATTATACACATTTTTCACGGTAAGTCCAGCCTTATTAACTGCACCTGTAACCTCATCTATAGTAAAGCCATGCTGATAGTGCTGTTCTTCAAATCTGTCAAATGTACCATCCTCATTCTTAACAAACACAGCAAGCTCATATTCATTATTGCGTTCTTTCTCATCATAATAGTTGTCCCATATAAATGCGGAATCTTCCCTGTTCTCAGCATATGTATTCTCAGCAAGTATATCCCTGAAGAAATGTATTGTCTTTAAATCAAATATAAATACACCGCCTTTTTTAAGGTTCTCACTAACACATGCAAATACACTTTCAAGGTCAGGAACAGATGTAATATAATTCATGGAATCCCCTATACTTATCATACCGTCTACTTCATAAGGCACTTCAAAATCCCTCATATCCTGACATGTATATATAACCTGCGAACCCTCTTCAAATGTTTTCTCAGAAGCTATAGACAGCATATCCTCAGACATATCAAGTCCAACACAGTCATAGCCTTCCTTAGCAAGCATTCTTGTAACAGTTCCTGTTCCACAGCCCAATTCAAGCACTGATGAATCACCTGACACACCATTTTCCTTAAGGAGAGCAATCATGTACTGCCCCCATTCCTCATATGGAATATTATCCATATACTCATCATAAACATATGCAAAGCCTGTATATGCATCCATTATAATTACCTCTTATCATTCCTGTACTTAACATTAAAATGACCTGCCATTATCTGGCAGGTCTTAGTGTTTAAAAGCTATGCATTCTTTCCACAGCACTGCTTATATTTCTTTCCGCTTCCGCATGGGCACGGATCGTTTGGATAAATCTTCTGCTCCGCCCGCTTCTTCGGCGCGCTGGCAAGGGAGGTATCCTTGTTGGTACCTGTTACCTTGGCAGCCGGCTCACGC
>ERZ772880.4-NODE-4-length-193511-cov-13.466809_pt1 | contig 193511 bp, 184 predicted proteins | sample MGYA00580577_ERZ772880 | MGnify/ENA primary metagenome ERZ772880 (study PRJEB29015, sample SAMEA2737705) | human gut metagenome | biome: human gut; feature: human-associated habitat; material: faeces | place: China | collected 2012 ... | reverse complement strand
GCCACTTCGATTCCGTGCTTCGCACTTCATCTCAGTGCGCTTACGCGCAACATATCAAAAAGTCTAAAACGAAAATCTTATGCAAGCATGGATTTGTTTATTTTTTATAACCCTTTAATAAACAACGCCACTTCGATTCCGTGCTTCGCACTTCATCTCAGTGCGCTTACGCGCAACATATCAAAAAGTCTAAAACGAAAATCTTATGCAAGCATGGATTTGTTTATTTTTTATAACCCTTTAATAAACAACGCCACTTCGATTCCGTGCTTCGCACTTCATCTCAGTGCGCTTACGCGCAACATATGTGAAAAGTTAAATCGAAAATCTCATGCAAGCATGGATTTTCGATTTATCTTTTCACATGCGTTGTTTATTTATCACGCCAGATGATTCTTCCTTTTGAAAGATCATATGGTGACATTTCAATTGTTACTTTGTCACCAGGAAGAATCTTAATATAGTTCATTCTTAACTTTCCGCTAATGTGAGCAAGTACTATGTGTCCGTTTTCTAATTCTACACGGAACATAGCGTTAGGAAGTTTTTCTACAACTGTTCCTTCTATTTCAATTACATCTGCTTTTGACATTTTTTATCCTCCATTTTTTAATCAGTTTTTTATAATGATAAAATTTCAGGTTCACCCTTTGTAATAAGGATTGTATTTTCATAATGTGCCGAAAGTGAACCATCATCTGTAACTACAGTCCAGTCATCATCTGTCCACGCAACATCAGGTCTTCCAATATTAATCATTGGTTCTATTGCCAATGTCATTCCGGCTTGAAGCTTCATACCTTTTCTCTTTTGTCTAAAGTTAGGTATCTGTGGATCTTCATGCATTTCTGTTCCTATACCGTGTCCAACTAAATCTCTTACAACACCATATCCAAACTTTTCGGCATAGTCGCCAATTGCTGCTGAAATGTCATATAAATGATTTCCTTCTTTTGCAAATTTGATTCCTTCAAAAAAGCTCTGTTTTGTAACATCTATAAGTTGCTGTGCTTCTTTACTTATTTCTCCAATAGCAATTGTTCTTGCTGCATCAGACTGATATCCTTTATAAATAACACCTGTATCCAAGCTTACTATATCACCATCTCTAATGATTTTGTCTTTGCTTGGTAATCCATGAACTACTTCATCGTTAATTGATATACAAACTGATCCGGGATATCCTTCATATCCTAAAAATGAAGGGATACATCCATATCCTCTGATTATCTCTTCGCAAATCTTATCTATCTGATAAGATGTCATTCCGGCTTTTACTTCCTGTGCAAGTTCTTCGTGAACTTTCGCAAGAATTTTTCCGGCTTCTCTCATTAATTGAATTTCTCTTTCTGACTTAATTGTAACTGCCATAGCTTTATGCTCCTAAAATTTCAACTATTGCTTTAAAAACATCTTTCATATCAACTGTTCCATCAACACTCTTTAAGATGCCCTGTCCCTTATAATAATCTATTAATGGCTGTGTCTGATTGTGATATACTTCAAGACGGCTTAAAACTGTTTCAGGCTTATCATCATCTCTTACGATAAGTTCTCCGCCACATGTATCACATGTTCCTTCTTCTTTTGTTGGATTATATACTACATGATATGTAGCTCCACATCCAACACAGGCTCTACGGCCACCCATTCTTCTAACAATGTTTTCATCAGGCACTTCAACATCAATTGCAAAATCAACTTTATCACCAATTGCCTTAAGTGCATTGTCTAATGCTTCTGCCTGTGGAATTGTTCTTGGGAAGCCGTCTAAAACATAACCATTCTTGCAATCGTCTTCTTTAAATCTATCAATAACTAAATCTACTACCAATTCATCAGGAACTAACTGTCCTGCATCAATATAAGTTTTAGCTTTTTTTCCTAATTCTGTTCCATTTTTAATATTTGCTCTAAAAATATCTCCTGTCGAGATATGTGGTATGCTGTACTTTTCAGCAATCATCTTTGCCTGTGTGCCTTTTCCTGCACCAGGTGCTCCTAACATTATAATTTTCATATTCTTATTTCCTCTCACCAAAACAAATTCAACTACTTTTTTCTAGCAATCAAGGGGATAGCCTAAAAGAAGGCTGTCCCCTTAAAAAATCTACTAGAAAATACCTTTTACAGTACTGTAACTACGTTCTGTTATCATCGACTTAATTGTCTGAAGTGTTTCTAAAATAACACCTACGATAATGATAATTGATGTACCACCAAATCCAACGTTAGCTCCTGTAAGACCTGACGCAAGAATTGGAATAACAGCTACTATAATAAGTCCAACTGCACCAATAAATATAATGTAGTTTAAGATTTTTGTTAAGTATTCAACTGTTGGTTTACCACTTCTGATACCAGGGATAAATCCACCTCTATCGTTAAGGTTTTTAGCAACCTCTCGTGGGTTGAATGTTATTGATGTATAGAAATAAGCAAAGAATAATACAAGTAATAAATATACAACAAAACCAATTGAATATTTTAACTGTGATGGTTTGCACCAGTGTGACTGTGTTAAATAGTTAGCCCACTCTGGCTGCTTGCCGAAAAATGATGCAATTACTACTGGGAACTGTAATAATGACGAAGCAAAGATAATTGGAATAACACCAGCTGTATTAACCTTTAAAGGAATATTTGACTGCTGTCCTCCTACCTGCCTTCTTCCCTGTACTTTCTGTGACATCTGAACGGCAATATTTCTAGTTGCTGCCTGTAATATAACTACTAATACTACAATACCAACTATAACACCGATAATAATCAATGCTGATAATATTCTCATACCGATAGATTTTCCCTCACCTGTTACAAATGTTGTAAACAAGTTAGAAATATCTGAAGGCATTCCTGAGATGATATTAATTGTAAGTACGATAGAAATACCATTACCTACACCCTTTTCAGTAATCTGTTCACCAATCCACATAAGAACTGCTGAACCGGCTGTCATGGCAATGATACCAGTTAGGACAACGCCCCATTTTCTAAGAGAGCTCATTGATCCATAACTAATTGAATCTGTGTTGAAAATACCCTGATTAGCGAATCCGATAATCATTGCTGTTGATTCAATAAGAGCTAAAGCAACTGTTAAATAACGAGTAATTTCAGCTATTTTCTTTCTACCTTCTTCTCCATCTTTCTGAAGTTCATCCAACTTTGGAATAGCAATTGTTAACAACTGCATAATGATGGATGCTGTGATGTATGGAGTAATGTTCAATGCAAAGATTGACATATTCTCCAAAGATCCACCTGTAATAGCTGATAAGAAGCTGAAGCCACCCTCCTTAAAAGGAGAAGTAACTTCTGCTACCATGTCTGCATTAACAAAAGGTATCGCTATCTGACAACCTAATCTTACTACAATCAGCATTACAAATGTATATAATAATCTTTTTCTGATTTCTTTTACTTTTAATGCTTTCTTCAAGGTTTCTAACATATTAGATCACCTCGCAAGTTCCACCTGCAGCTTCTATTTTAGCTTTAGCGCCTTCACTAAAAGCGTTTACCTTTACAGTAAGCTTCTTTGTTAATTCGCCATTGCCAAGAATTTTAACGCCATCGCGTGGATTCTTAATTACACCAGCTTCAAGTAAAGCTTCAACTGTAACAACTGCATCATTGTCAAATCTTTCTAATGCTGTTACGTTAATACCAACGATGTGCTTTGTATTAATGTTTGTAAAGCCTCTCTTTGGAATTCTTCTGTATAATGGCATCTGACCACCTTCAAAACCTGGTCTAGGACTTCCTGAACGAGCTTTCTGTCCTTTATGACCTTTACCAGCAGTTTTGCCGTTTCCAGATCCGTGTCCACGTCCTCTTCTGAAATTATCACTATGTTTTGAGCCTTCTGCAGGCTTTAAATTTGATAAATCCATTGTCGCACCTCCTTGTCTAATTTAGATTAAATCTCTTCAACTTTTACTAAATGTCTAACTCTCTGAATCATTCCTCTGACTGCAGCGTTGTCAGGCATTTCTACTGTCTTGTTAAGCTTTGTAAGACCTAAAGCTTCACAAGTCTTTTTATTCTTTGGAACTGCTCCAATTGTTGATTTTACTAAAGTAATTTTTAATTTATCTGCCATCTCTAATTACCTCCCTATTAGCCTAAAATCTCTTCAACAGATTTACCGCGAAGTGTAGCTACTTCTTCCGGAGTCTTTAATGCAGCTAATCCTTCAATTGTAGCAAGAACTACGTTCTGCTTGTTGTTTGTTCCTAATGATTTTGTTCTGATGTTGTTAATACCGGCAAGTTCTACTACACTACGTGCAGGACCACCAGCGATAACACCAGTACCTTCTGGAGCTCTCTTAAGTAATACTTCAGCGCTTCCAAATTTTCCAATAATGTCATATGGAATACTATCGTTCTGATCGATAGGAACACTAATCAGGCTCTTCATTGCATCTTCTTTACCCTTACGGATTGCTTCAGGAATTTCAGCTGCTTTTCCTAAACCTGCACCAACGTGTCCGTTTTTGTCACCAACAACTACTAAAGCTGCGAAACGCATATTACGTCCACCTTTAACTACCTTAGTAACACGTTTGATTGACACTACTGTTTCTTCTAATTCTAACTGACTTGCATCAATTATCTCACGTTTCATGTGTGTTACCTCCTCAACTAAAATTCCAGACCAGCTTCTCTAGCTGCATCTGCTAATGCCTGTACTTTACCCTGGTAAATGAAGCCGCCTCTATCGTAAACAACTTCCTTAATACCTTTTTCAATTGCTCTTTCAGCAATTACTTTACCTACATATGCTGCGGCTTCAACGTTATTAGTCTTTTCAAGAGCTTTCTTAGCTTCAGGTTCATTTGTTGAAGCTGAAACAAGTGTCTTGCCGACTGTATCGTCAATAATCTGAGCATACATATGATTATTACTTCTGAATACTGCTAAACGTGGACATTCAGTTGTTCCACTTAAATGATTACGCAGTCTGTTATGTTTCTTAACACGAACTTCACTTCTAGATTTCTTACTAACCATTTTTTACACTCCTTTAATTATTTCTTACCAGTCTTACCAACTTTACGTCTGATAACTTCAGTATCGTATTTGATACCCTTACCCTTATAAGGTTCAGGAGCTCTCTTACTTCTGATTTCTGCAGCGTACTGGCCAACTTTTTCTTTATCAATTCCCTTAACAATAATCTTATTCTGACCATCAAGTACTGTTTCGATTCCTTCTGGATCTTCCATTTCTACTGGATGTGAATAACCTAATGAAAGGACTAATTTCTTACCCTGTTTCTGTGCTCTGTAACCAACACCGTTAACTTCAAGCACCTTTTCGTAACCTTCTGTAACACCTATAACCATATTGTAAATAAGTGTTCTTGTAAGACCATGTAATGCTTTATTTTTCTTTAAATCATTAGGTCTTGTAACGACGATTTCTTCGCCGTCTTTTTTAATGTCCATAGCCTCTGGTAAAACTCTTGTAAGTTCACCCTTTGGGCCTTTGACAGTCACCTTGTTATTTTCTGCAATATCAACAGTTACACCTGCTGGTACAGCGATAGGCATTCTTCCTATACGTGACATTTCGCCTTACCTCCTAATTTTTATTTACCAAACGAATGCGAGAACTTCTCCACCAACGTTTGCCTTTCTAGCTTCTTTATCTGTAATCACACCTTTGTTTGTTGAGATGATAGCTACACCAAGTCCTCCAAGAACTCTTGGTAATTCATCTTTTCCGGCATAAACACGAAGACCTGGCTTAGAAATTTTCTTAATTCCTGTAATAACCTTTTCGTTCTTATCTTTACCATACTTTAATGTGATTCTGATATTCTTAAAGTTTTCTTCATCTAAAACTTCATACTTTTTGATATATCCTTCATTTAAAAGAATTTCAGCAATAGCTATTTTCATCTTTGATGCAGGAACATCTACAGTATCATGTTTTGCAGTATTAGCATTACGGATTCTTGTAAGCATATCTGCGATTGGATCACTCATAGTCATAGTTAAATTTCCTCCTTCAAATTTCTCTTACCAGCTTGCCTTTTTAACGCCTGGTATCTGTCCCTTGTATGCTAATTCACGGAAGCAAATTCTGCAGATTCCGTATTTTTTTAAATAAGCATGTGGACGACCACAGATTCTACAACGGTTGTAAGCCTGTGTTGAGAATTTAGCTTTTCTTTGCTGTTTTGCTTTCATAGCAGTTCTAGCCATGGATCTACCTCCTAATTACTTTGCAAATGGCATATTAAATAATGTCAATAATTCACGAGCTTCTTCATCTGTGTTAGCTGTAGTAACAAAAATAATGTCCATACCTCTAACCTTATCAACCTTATCGTATTCGATTTCAGGGAAAATAATCTGTTCTTTGATACCAAGAGCATAATTTCCTCTTCCATCAAATGCATTAGGATTAACACCTCTAAAGTCTCTTACACGAGGTAAAGCAAGATTTACTAATCTGTCTAAAAATTCGTACATCTTTTCTCCTCTAAGAGTTACTTTACATCCGATTGGCTGTCCTTCTCTTAACTTGAAGTTAGCTACTGAATTTTTAGCTCTTGTAACAACTGCTTTCTGTCCTGTAATTGTTTCAAGATCCTTTACAGCTGTATCTAAAACCTTACGGTTTTCCTTAGCTTCACCAACACCCATATTTATAACAATCTTATCAAGTTTAGGGATCTGCATTTCGTTCTTGTATTCGAATTTCTTCTGCATTGCATCCTTAATCTCATTTAAATAAGTCTCTTTAAGTCTACTCACGTCTTGGACCTCCTCTCTTTAATTAATCAATAACTTCGCCAGTTTTCTTGGCAATACGAACTTTCTTTCCGTCTTCTACTTTAAATCCTACTCTAGTTGTCTGTCCTTTAACAACGAGCATTACGTTAGAAGCATTGATAGGTCCTTCCTGAGTAACGATGCCACCATTCTGGTTCTGTGCACTTGGTTTTGTGTGCTTTGTATGCATGTTGACACCTTCGACTGTTACAGTATTCTTCTTAAGATCTACTGAAGAAACCTTACCTTCTTTTCCTTTGTCCTTACCAGCGATAACTCTTACTGTATCACCTTTTTTAATTTTCATAGCTGACATTTATGCATACCTCCTATAAAACTTCAGGTGCTAAAGATACAATTCTCATAAACTGTTTGTCTCTTAATTCTCTAGCAACTGGCCCAAAAATACGAGTTCCTCTTGGGGTCTTATCATCTTTTATAATTACAGCAGCATTTTCGTCAAATCTGATGTATGAACCATCTTTACGACGAGCGCCCTTAACAGTACGTACTACTACAGCTTTTACTACGTCACCTTTTTTAACAACTCCACCTGGTGTTGCATCTTTAACAGTAGCAACGATAACATCACCGATGTTCGCATATCTTCTAGTAGATCCGCCCATTACTCTGATGCAAAGTAATTCTTTAGCGCCTGTATTATCAGCAACTTTAAGTCTACTTTCCTGTTGAATCATGCTGTATTCCTCCTTTTTCCTATAAAGACCTTATCTAGCCTTTTCAATAATTTCAACAAGTCTCCATCTTTTATCCTTTGAAAGTGGTCTTGTTTCCATAACTTTTACTGTATCACCGATACCGCACTGGTTTTCTTCGTCATGAGCTTTTAATTTGTAAGTTCTCTTAACGATTTTGTTGTATAAAGGATGCTTTACATGATCCTCTACAGCTACAACGATTGTCTTATCCATCTTGTCGCTAACAACCTTACCTGTACGTGTTTTTCTTAAATTTCTTTCCACAACAATTTCTCCTTTCATAACCTTTCCACCGGCCTGTGCCGGCTGGGGGACTAACCTCTAACTATTCAGCAGCATTTGCCTTTTCAACTATAACAGTCTGGATTCTGGCAATGTTCTTTCTTACTTCTTTAATTCTGCTTGTGTTATCTAACTGGTTTGTTGCGTTCTGGAATCTTAAATTGAAAAGTTCCTTTTTAGCAGCTACTAATTCATCGTTTAATTCTGCAGCTGATTTTGTTCTTAAATCTTCTACATATGTCTTAATTTTCACTGTTATCACCGCCTTCTAAATCTGCACGTGAAACAACCTTACACTTAATTGGAAGTTTGTGGGTTGCAAGTCTCAAAGCTTCTTTAGCTGTTTCTTCAGGTACGCCTGCGATTTCAAACATAACTCTACCTGGCTTAACTACAGCTACCCAGTATTCAAGAGCACCCTTACCTTTACCCATTCGAGTTTCAGCAGGTGTAGCTGTTACTGGTTTATCAGGGAAAATCTTAATCCAAACCTTACCACCACGCTTTACATAACGTGTCATTGCGATTCTGGCAGCTTCAATCTGATTTGATTTAATCCATCCCGGTTCCATTGCTACGATACCGTATTCACCATAAGAAATCTTATTTCCTCTTGTAGCTTTACCTCTCATAGAACCACGGAACTGTTTTCTACGTTTAACTCTTTTTGGCATTAACATTATTTATCGCTCCCTTCTCTAGTTGGAAGTATTTCGCCATTGTAAATCCAAACCTTTACACCTACTTTTCCGTAAGTTGTATCAGCTTCAGCGAAACCATAGTCGATATCAGCACGTAATGTCTGAAGTGGAATAGTTCCTTCACTATAGAACTCTGTACGAGCCATATCAGCTCCACCAAGACGTCCTGAAACAGATGTTTTAATTCCTAAAGCGCCTGTCTTCATTGTTCTTGACATGCATGACTTCATAGCTCTTCTAAATGATACACGGTTTTCTAACTGTGCAGCAATGTTTTCTGCTACTAACTGTGCATCTTTATCAGGTCTCTTAACATCCTTAACATCCATAAATAACTTCTTATCAGTCATTTTCTGAACTTCTGCTTTAACCTTTTCTATTTCAGCGCCACCTTTTCCGATTACAAGACCAGGCTTAGCTGTATAAACATTAACTCTTACTCTGTCAGATGATCTTTCGATTTCAATCTTAGAAACACCTGTGCTGTATAACTTTTTCTTAAGGTATGTTCTGATTTCATAATCTTCAATAAGGTTATCAGCGAAATCAGCTTCAGCATACCACTTTGAGTCCCAGTCCTTAATAACTCCGACTCTTAATCCATGAGGATTAACTTTCTGTCCCATACTTTGCCTCCTATCTTATCTTTCATCGAGCACTAATGTAATGTGGCTGTTTCTCTTTAAGATTCTATAAGCTCTACCCTGTGCTCTAGGTTTAATTCTTTTCATTGTAGGAGCTGCATTAGCATAGCACTCTGCAATGTAAAGTTTACTAACATCCATATTGTTGTTGTTTTCAGCGTTAGCAACTGCTGAATTTAATAATTTCAAAATTACGCTTGATGCATATCTTGGGTTGTATGTGAGAATACCGATAGCACTCTGAACATCTTTACCTCTGATGGCATCTAATACGAAACATGCTTTCTGTACTGACACTCTAGCATATGATAACTTAGCTGATGGTCTAGTATCTTTATTAGCATTTCTTTCTCTCTTTATCTGGGATCTATGTCCTCTTGCCATAGATGAGACCTCCTTTCAAAATCTACAGGATATTATCTACCCTTCTTTTCGTCTTTTCCGTGTCCTTTATAAGTTCTAGTAGAAACAAATTCTCCAAGTTTATGTCCAACCATATCTTCTGTAACATATACTGGAACGTGCTTTCTACCATCATGGACAGCGATTGTGTGTCCAACCATCTGTGGGAAAATTGTAGAACGTCTTGACCAAGTCTTTACTACTGACTTATCGCCTGATTCGTTCATAGCGTCAATTTTCTTTAATAAGCTCTCATCCGCAAATGGGCCTTTTTTTAATGATCTAGCCATTAGTTTCTACCTCCTTATTTCATGTTCTTTCCGTCACGTCTTCTAATGATCATCTTGTTAGACTTCTTATTCTTCTTACGAGTCTTCAAACCAAGTGCCGGTTTACCCCAAGGTGTGCATGGTCCTGAACGTCCTACTGGTGCACGTCCTTCACCACCACCGTGTGGATGGTCATTAGGGTTCATAACAGAACCACGAACTGTAGGTCTGATACCCATATTACGCTTACGTCCTGCTTTACCAATGTTTACAAGACCGTGTTCTACGTTTCCAACTGTACCGATTGTTGCACGACATACGATTGGAACTAATCTCATTTCTCCTGAAGGAAGTCTTAATGTTGCATACTTACCTTCTTTAGCCATTAACTGAGCTGTATTTCCGGCAGCACGAACTAACTGTCCACCCTTACCTGGATATAACTCAATGTTGTGGATTTCTGTACCAACTGGGATAGCTGAAAGTGGTAAACAGTTACCTACTTTTACTTCAGCGTTTTCGCCATTCATAAGTACATCTCCTACCTTTAATCCGTTAGGAGCGATGATGTATGATTTTTCACCGTCAGCGTAGCAAATTAATGCGATGTTTGCTGTTCTGTTTGGATCATATTCGATACTCTTAACTGTTGCAGGTACATCAACTTTGTTTCTCTTAAAGTCGATAATTCTATATTTTCTTCTAGAACCACCACCATGGTGTCTAACTGTTATTTTACCCTGATTGTTACGACCAGCTGTTTTGTTGAGAGATACTGTTAAAGACTTCTCTGGTGTAGACTTTGTAATCTCTGCATTATCAAGCTGAGTCATAGCTCTTCTTGAAGGTGTATATGGGTTAAATGTCTTAATTCCCATTTTCTTTCTCCTTTCAAATATCTTCTTGCGTAAACATTTAAAGCGGAGCGCTTAATGCTTACATACTAAAATTCTATATTTTATAAACCAGCGAAGATTTCGATATCTGCACTGTCTGCTGTTAACTGAACGATAGCTTTCTTTCTCTTAGCTGTCTTTCCTGTAACATATCCTCTTCTACGTGTCTTGCCGTCTAAGTTCATTGTGTTAACCTTAGCAACCTTTGTTCCTTCAAACATTCTTTCAACTGCTTCTTTAACCTGAGTCTTAGTAGCATCTGTGTGTACGTAGAATGTGTATTTCTTATCTGCCATAGCGTTCATGCTCTTTTCAGTAATTACTGGAGCAAGAATAACGTCATAATATTTAAGGTCTGCCATTATGCATACACCTCCTCAATTGTTGCTACAGCTGCCTTTTCAACTACTACTGTATCATATTTAAGAATATCATATACGTTGATAGTATTTGTTAAAGCAGTCTTTACTGTAGGAATATTCTTTGCTGACTTAACTGTGTTAGCATCGTTTTCGTTTAATACTACTAATGCTTTCTTTGTATTTAAGTTTGCCATAACCTTAGCAAATTCCTTTGTCTTAGGAGCTTCAAACTTAAGTTCGTCAACTACGATTAATTTTCCTTCGTTAACTCTTGATGTCAAAGCTGACTTAAGAGCGATTCTCTTTTCTTTCTTATTCATCTTAAATGAATAATCTCTTGGTGTTGGAGCAAATACAACTCCGCCGCCTGTCCACTGTGGAGATCTTGTTGAACCCTGTCTTGCATGACCTGTTCCTTTCTGTCTCCATGGCTTTCTACCGCCACCGCTAACTTCTGAACGAGTTTTAGCTTTCTGTGTTCCCTGACGGTTATTTGCAAGCTGGCTTAAAACTGCCTGATGTACTAAGTGTTCATTAACTTCTACACCAAATACAGCATCGCTAAGTTCGATTGTACCAACTTCGCTTCCTTCCATATTTAAAACAGATACTTTTGCCATCTGTGTGTTCCTCCTTTCAAATACTACTTACCGGCTTTAACTGATTCTTTAATTGTTACTAAAGATTTCTTAGGTCCCGGTACAGCACCTTTAACTAAGAGTAAGTTCTTTTCAGCATCAACTCTAACCACTTCAAGATTCTGAGTTGTAACTTTCTTACCACCCATGTGTCCAGGCATCTTCTTGCCCTTGAATACTCTACTAGGAGTTGAGCAAGAACCGTTTGAACCTGCATGTCTATGGTATTTAGAACCATGAGCCATAGGTCCTCTTGACTGTCCATGTCTCTTAATTGCGCCCTGGAATCCTTTTCCCTTTGCAATTGCAGTAGCATCAATCTTGTCTCCTGCTTCAAAGACATCAACCTTGATTTCGTCTTTTACTGAATATTCGCCTTCGAGTTTAAATTCTCTTACATATCTCTTGTAAGAAACTCCAGCCTTGTCAAACATACCTTTAACTGGCTTGTTGACCAATTTTTCTCTGATATCTTCGAAACCAACCTGTACTGCTTCATAACCATCGTTTTCAGTTGTTTTTACCTGAGTAACAACACATGGTCCTGCCTGAAGAACAGTAACTGGAACTAATTCGCCAGCTTCGTTGAATATCTGAGTCATACCAACTTTTTTAGCTAATATAGCTTTCTTCATTTTAATTACCTCCTGTTAATCTACAGCGGATCGCATTCCGCGATCATCCTAGAACAGTTTTCGTAACCCGACCAGTTATCTGGCCCTTACTTATATAAAACCTTCAAGGATAATTCACTTAATTGTTTTAGATGAATTATTTGTTTTTCATCTTGATATCGATGTAAACACCTGCTGGCATTTCTAATCTTGATAATGCATCTACAGCCTTCTGTGTAGGTGTTACAATATCGATAAGTCTCTTATGAGTTCTCTGTTCAAACTGTTCTCTTGAGTCTTTGTACTTGTGTACAGCTCTAAGAATTGTTACAACTTCCTTCTTTGTTGGAAGAGGTACAGGACCGCTAACTTCTGATCCTGAGTTCTTTGCAGTTTCAACAATTTTCTTAGCTGACTGATCTACTAATTTGTGATCGTAAGCTTTAAGTGTAATTCTCATTACTTGTGCCATAAAAAAAGCCGCCTCCTTTTCGTACTATTTAGCACGACAAGCGGTGACCGTACAACCTATCCGGGCGTGTCGCAATCTCTTGCAACCTTAACTCGGTGTTTCCACTCCTATGGTGGACTTATGTTTTGTACAGTGACTTGTCGCCAGTTTCCTAACTTGACATTCGCTCCACGGAAAACCTGCAATATTCTGCAGCAACCTCACGTTTCAACGCTATCAATGTCACAGCAAGAGTTAGTATACACCATCATTTCATAAAAAGCAAGTACTTTTTTGAAATTTATTTATACAATTTATTTGACTTTTTTTTGTACACCTTGTATCATTTTTGAAGAAGGTATACAAAAGTGTATTCAATATTGATATATACTTTTTCTCCTCTGATAATATACAGCTTAAATTTTAATTTATCAAGCTTTAATAAAAAATTTGTTTTGAACATTATATATAGGAAGGAACTAAATTATGTGGATAGCAGATAATTGGAAAGATTATGAAGTACTTGATACTTCTTCCGGGGAAAAACTTGAACGTTGGGGTGATTATTTTCTTGTAAGACCAGACCCACAGGTTATTTGGAATACTCCAAAGCATGACAAGAAATGGTTCAAACCTAATGGCCATTATCATAGAAGTAACAAGGGTGGGGGACAGTGGCAGTTTTTTAATTTGCCTGAACAGTGGACCATTAATTACAAGGATTTAACATTTAATCTTAAGCCTTTTAGCTTTAAACACACAGGACTTTTTCCTGAACAGGCTACTAATTGGGACTGGTTTTCTGAAAAAATCAGAAATGCCGGACGTCCTGTTAAAGTTTTAAATCTTTTTGCTTACACAGGCGGTGCTACTCTTGCTGCGTTAAACGCAGGTGCCCACGTTACTCATGTTGACGCTTCAAAGGGTGTTGTTGCCTGGGCAAAAGAAAACGCCACTTCATCAGGTCTTATTGACAAACCTGTAAGATGGCTTGTTGATGATTGTGTAAAATTCGTTGAGCGTGAAATAAGACGCGGCAATAAATACGATGGCATTATTATGGACCCTCCTTCATATGGAAGAGGACCAAAAGGAGAAATTTGGAAGATTGAAGAAAGTGTATTTCCTTTCATTGAACTTTGTTCAAAGATTTTAAGTGATGATCCTTTATTCTTCCTTATTAACTCATACACCACAGGACTTCAGCCTGCAGTATTAAACTATATGATTAACACTGCTATTGTAAGCAAGTTCGGCGGACATGTTGAAGCTGATGAAATAGGAGTTAATGTTTCATCAAACGGACTGGTGCTTCCTTGCGGTGCGTCAGGACGTTGGAGCAAGTAATAGAGTTTGTAATATAGTAAAAATAGGTTGCCCGCTAACATTTTTGTTAGTAAGCAACCTATTTTTTTATTGTTTTGGGCGTGATTACGTGTCAGATAACGTAAATGTTGTATGACACGTAATTTATTAAAAAATTCTCTATCTTCCCTATTCACTATCTTAAACTACCAGTACTTCTTCCACATCAAATATTTCATCACTTTGGTCTGCACATACTGTAACGATGTATTTTTCATCGAACTTAAGTTGCACGAACTTGTACTCTTTCTTTCCAACTATCTGAGGTGCGTCCTCGCTAAAATCTATTTCGAAAGAGTTAAGAGGTTTTCTAAGTCCTATGCCTATGTTCTTTAAGTATGCTTCCTTTATTGTCCAAATCTCGCAAAATCTCTGCTGATTGATTTTTTCGTCTTCAATTTCGTTTATGTAAGCGCATTCGCTTGGCAAAAAGTTCTTTTCAGCAATTCTATGCTTGTCGCTTTTTATCTTTTGAATATCTATTCCTATATCTTCATCAGAAACTGCTGCAATTACATAGCAACCTGAATGAGAGATGTTAAAATGAATATCCGTATCTTCAAAGTAAGGCTTTCCAAACTTGTCTACCTTAACATCTCCGGCAATATTGTACTTTTCTTTTATGAAATTAATCAAAATTCCTGCGCCGGCACTTCTAAGCTTATCTGCCGTAACCCTTAACCTGCTAATTTTTTCTGCGCGTGCATCATCTAAAGTTTTTACAACTTCTCCAAAAACATTTCTGTTTCTTAAAACAGTAATATTAAAATAGTAAATATTCATTATCGTCCTCTTCGGTTAATTACTTTCTATTCAAAATTCTTCTTTTTCTTTGCCAGTCGTCTCTTTGGAACCGTCCATAATCCCGGTGCAAACAAAATAAGCAATGGGAATATTTCAAGTCGTCCAACCAGCATGTCAAACATTAGTACTATCTTAGAGAATACACTATAATCTCCAAAATTGCTAGTAGGTCCTACCAAATTAAGACCTGGACCTATATTATTAAATGTTGCCATAACCGCTGTAAGGTTAGTTGTCATATCTTTTCCGTCCAGACTTATTAATAATATAGAAGCAAGTACTATTATAACATAAGCACCTAAATAACATAAGACTCTTCTTACTGCATCATTCGATAACGGTCTACCGTCAGCCTGAACCTTCTGTACACTTCTTGGGTGAGTAATTGACATAACCTCACTTTTTATAGCTTTTAGAAATACAACTAATCTTGAAACTTTAATACCACCACCTGTACTTCCGGCGCATGCACCTACAAACATAAGAAGTACTAATATGGTCTTGGAAAATTCAGGCCACAGGTTAAAGTCTGTTGTTGCATAACCTGTCGTACTTGAAACAGACGCCACCTGGAACAACGCTGTGTGAAATGCCATAAAGAAATTATCAAAACTTCCTTTAATGTTAATGGCTATAAGAAGTGCTGAACCAAATACGATTCCAAGATAATATCTTAATTCCTGATTCATGAAAGCTTCTTTAGTCTTTCTTATTAATAATAAGTAATAAACGTTAAAATTGATTGAACATATTATCATAAAAGTGGTAATTACAATCTGAGATGCAAGACTATAGGAAGCAATGCTGTCATTCAAAACGCCAAAACCACCCGTACCTACTGTACCAAAAGTTAATGTCATTGCCTCAAACGGAGACATACCTGTTATTAACAAAGCTATTATCTCAACAAGTGTAAACACAATGTATATTCCATATAAAATCATTGCTGTATGTCTTACTTTCGGAACAAGTTTTCCTACTGCCGGGCCCGGACTTTCCGCTCTCATAAGATGCATTATTGAGCCACCTGATAATGGAAGAACTGCCATAATAAATACCAAAACTCCCATACCACCAATCCAATGTGTAAATGAACGCCAGAACAATGAACAATGTGTTAAAGCTTCCACATTAGACAAAATACTTGAACCTGTTGTTGTAAAACCTGATATTGTTTCAAAAAGTGCATCTTCGTATGCAGGAATCTCTCCTGTAATAAAGAATGGCAATGCACCTACCAAACTCATAATAATCCAGCTTAAAGAAACTGCCGCAAAACCTTCTTTTGAATAAAATACCTTACTTTTAATCTTTCTGATTCTGCTTAAAGTCCCCACAAGAAGGCATCCTGCTGCAATAGCCAGATAAACAAGTCCCTGCTTTTCACCATATATTCCACCTACAATTGCAGGAAGCATAAGAAATATTCCCTCAAAAGTAAACACCCATGCAAGAATGTATCGTATCATTGAATAATTCATATTTCCTCCTACATTAGCGCATCTTCCAACTGGTGGAAGCCTGTAGTTGTTGTAATAAGAATAATAGTATCTCCAACGTGTATAACACTTTGACCGTTAGGAATAGTAACCTGACCTCTTCTTGTTATACAACCGATTAATACATTAGGTTTCAATCTTAACTCACTTAATGGCTTACCAACCATAGGTGAATCTTCTTTTATTAATAATTCCAAAGCCTCAACTCTGTTGTCATTAAGTCTATATAAAGTTTCTATGTTACTTCCAATAGAATTCTTCATAGCTCTTACATACTTAATAATTGATTCAGCCGTAATATATTTAGGATAAATAATACTTCCCACATCAAGGCTGTCAATAATCTCATCATAAGAAATTCTATGGACCTTTGTGATAAGTTTTGCATTAGTAAGGCTCTTAGCATAAAGGGCAAGCATAATATTTTCTTCATCAAAATCCGTTGATGCAATAAATGCTTCCGTCTCCATTAATCCTTCTTCCATAAGTAGTTCCTTATCAGTTGCGTCACCACATATAATCATTGCCTTAGGCAACATTTCTGTAAGGACCTCACATTTTTCAGGATTTTTTTCTATAATCTTAACCTTTATTCCCATCTCAATTAATTGCTTTGCAAGATAAATAGAAGTTCTTCCACCACCTACAATTAAAACCTTCCTGGCTGCTGATGTTGGAACCTTCATCTTCTTAAACAAATCAAGAGTTCTCGGCTGAGGACCTACAATGGATATAATGTCCTTAGCCTTAAGTTCAAACTCACCATCAGGAATAATAACCTGGTCGCCTCGTTCAACAATAGGAATAAGTACGTCAACTTTTAACTTACTACTTAAATCCTTTAATTTAATGTTACAAAGAATATTTCCTTCTTCAATTCTGTAATTAATTAATTCCACTCGGCTTTTTGCAAAAGAATCAACTTTCAAAGCTGATGGGAATTTTAAAAGACGGCTCATCTCTCTTGCAGCCGCCAACTGTGGATTAATAATCATAGATAATCCCAGTTCTTCTTTAATAAATGATATCTCCCTGTTGTATATTGGATTACTTACTCTGGCAATTGTATGACAGCCACCGGCTTTCTTGGCAATCAGGCAACATAACAAATTAAGTTCATCTGACCCCGTTACCGCAACTAGCAAATCTGCGTCTTCAACTCCTGCCTCCATCTGAATATTAAAACTTGTGCCATTTCCAACAACACCTAAAATGTCATAACTGTTATATACACTCTCAACAATCTGTTCCCTTGTATCAATAACCGTAATGTTATGTCCTTCTGTGCTAAGCTGTTCTGCAAGAGTAATTCCTACATTTCCACAGCCCACTATAATAATCTTCATTTTCTCTCCAGTCTATACACTTATTGTATATAAAATATTTCATTGTAATCTAATCATCTGACAGTATTTTATTATAATAGAAATTATAGCAAATAATCTATTTCTTTAAAACATACTTTTCATATTTTTGTGTATTTATCCCACTAAAAATTAAGTTGCATAACAAACAATACTCTTACAGCCACAGTCTGTCAACAGTAAAAATATTTCTTTAACAGATTATTTATTCGAAACCCTTTTTCTTATAATTAAATAAGCTCCCATAACAAGTGTTCCTGTTATAACCCATGTTGCCGGGTACACATTCATAAGCATTGAAAAAGTAGGACAAATCTTAAATACTGTATAAAGCCATGCCACTCTAAATCCACAACAACCAACTACAGTAAGCAACGCCGGAACTAATGAGTATCCCATACCTCTCATTGCTCCACCTGAAATCTCGTAAGTTCCTGTTAAAAATTCAAGCAACAATACGTGAACCATTCTGATAACAGCATAATCAACCGCCTGTGAATCTGCCGTGTAAACTCCTGCGAAAAATTCCTTAAACAATACGAAAATAACACTCATTATTCCCGTAATTGCCATTCCCCACACAAGACATAGTCTAAATGCCTTCTTGCATCGCTCAAGCTTTTTTGCCCCATAATTCTGGCTTGTAAAAGTAACTGTTGTCTGGTTAAAGGCATTAATAACATAGTATGTAAAATATTCATAATTTAATGCTGCTGAAGAACCTGCAATTGCTTTTGTACCAAAGCCGTTAATGGCTGACTGAATGCACACATTTGATACCGAGAAAACTACTCCCTGTAAACCTGCAGGTGCACCTATTTTTATAATTTTTATAACCTGTTCCTTCTTTAATGACATTTTCTTAGGATTAAATCTTACCATTTCATCCCCTGTCATAAGAAAATAAGTCACAAGACTTGCACTGACACAATCTGCAATTACAGTTGCAATAGCAACACCTGCCACATCTAATTTAAAAACAATTACAAGAACTAAATTAAGGCATATATTTATAATGCCGGACACAATCAGGGCATAAAGCGGTCTTTTGGTATCGCCTATACTTCTAAGCACTGCTGCACCAAAGTTGTATACCATTACAAAAGGCATGCCTACAAAATATATTCTAAGATAAAGCATAGCCAATGGTAAAACTTCATCCGGTGTATTAATTGCCATAAGAATTGGTCTTGCAAGAACTGTTCCTATAATTAAAAGAAATACACCACAAATAACAGCCATTGCCATAACCGTGTGTACTGCTTCTTTAACTTTTTCTTTTTTGCCCTGTCCGATATAGTTTCCAATAACTACGTTGGCACCAACTGACAAACCTACAAACAGGTTTATTAACAAACTAATTACCGGAGTGTTGCCACCAACTGCCGCCAAAGACTTGCTGCCTGCAAAACGTCCAACAACGGCAACATCTGCTGAGTTGAATAACTGCTGCAGAATGCTGCTGGCTGCAAGGGGAAGGGCGAAAATTAGTATTTTTTTGAGAAGTGGACCATTAAGCATATCCATTTGTTTGTTTTTTTGTGCAGACATATTTTTCTCCTTTATATTCACTTCAATCCGAGAGAAAAATTGGCAACGCAAACACGTTGATTTTTTTATTTTGCTCCGCCGTTTATTGTAAGTCCCAAAATCAAAACTCGCCTACGGCTCAGACAGTTGATTTTTGGCTTACACTATGCTCGCAAAATTTCAAAAATCTGCCTATTGTTTTCAGTCCCACTATTTCCTAGTATACAATATAAAAAAGAAAGCACATCAGATGATGCGCTTCCTTCTTCATTATTGGCTTTTGTAAAAAAGCCTCTGAATCCAATTGTTTAAGTTTTTATTATTTATATAAATTCTCTATTGAATAACTGTCCTTTTGTAATACAGGTTGAACCTATAGGCTCTTTAGCAAGTGTAGTCGCTAAGAGCTGCAGCGATTGCATCGCCCTGGTACTGTGAATGAATGTTAAGCTGTAAAGGCTTAGAAAGGTCAAGTGCAAAAATACCCATTATTGATTTTGCATCAATAGCGAAACGGCCTGAAACTAAGTCAAAATCATTCTCAAACTTGTTTAAATCCTTTACGAAGGACTTTACTTTTTCAATTGAATTCAAGTTAACTGTTACTGTTTTCATAATAAATACCTCCTAAAACAGAAATGTGATTACTTGAATGGGATTTGTTTAATCCTTCATTCGGCTTACATATTATATCCTGTTTGGAAATTAGTCAAGAGAAAAATGCGTTAAATATTTAACAAAGTTTAAGAGGCTTTTTTACAAAAAACTAGTTAATTATATGAGAATAATAGACGAAAAAGTTAAAATGTATGAATAATAACGTTACAAATAGCTGATAAAAAATATCAAAACTGTAAATATTTCATATAAAAATGACTAAAAGTAATAGGACAAAATAATAAAGAATAATATATAAAAATAATAAATAAGAGTAGAAAAATGTTAAATTATATATGGTTTTTTATGATTGTCATAGGTGTAATTTATGGTTTTATAACTGGAAATATAGAAAAAGTAGGAAGCGGGGCAATTGAATCTGCAACGGAAGCTGTAAAATTATGTATTACTATGGTGGGTATAATGAGTATGTGGATGGGCTTTATGGAAGTTGCAAGAACATCCGGCTTAATTAGAAAAGCGGAAAAGGGATTAGATCCGGTTGTAAGTTGGCTTTTTCCCAATATTCCAAAGAATCATCCCGCACTGGCAAGTATAACAACAAATATTATTGCAAATATATTAGGCCTGGGCTGGGCAGCAACTCCGGCAGGTTTGAAAGCAATGGAAGAATTGTCAGCAAAGCCTGTGGAACAAAAGGGTGGTAATTTGCCGGCCTATGTGGCAACAGATGAAATGTGTACTTTTTTGGTTGTAAATATTTCGTCTCTACAGTTAATTCCGGTTAATATTATTGCGTATCGAAGCCAGTATGGAAGTGCCAATCCTGCAGCAATTGTTGGACCGGCAATTATTGCCACAACAATAAGTACATTGGTGGGTGTAATATGGTGCAAGATTAAGTGCAAAGGAAGAATAAGGAATAATTAATATAATATTTGAAATTATCATATGTAAAGGGTATACTAAAAATCAAGTTGAATAAATTTTGATAGAACATATGGAGAAATTAATGGACGGAAGAAGTAATGTAGGAATTAAAAAGGCAGAAAAAGTACTTTGTATGGTTTTGGCAATGTTAATGGCAATGGTAATAACCATAAATGTTTCAGCAGGAGAAAGCATAAGCAAAGCTAAGATAGATGAATATCTGTATACAATTGCGTACAGTCAGCAGGAACAGGTTAAGGAGCCGATATATGGCTCAATAGATGGAGAGTGGAATATTATAGGTCTTGCCAGATATGGAGCAGTTACAAAAGATTATATTTCTAAATACAAAGAAAATCTTTTAAAAGAAGTAAAGGCAAAAGATGGTGTTTTGTCCACAAGAAAATATACAGAATATTCAAGAGTTGTTATAGCGTTGACTTCAATAGACGAAAATCCAACAAATTTTGGTGGGTATAATTTGTTAAAGCCATTGGCTGAGTTTGACAATGTAAACAAGCAGGGAATTAACGGCACAATATATGCTTTAATTGCCATCCACAGCAGTAATTACAAAATTCCAAAGCCTGACAAAAATTATACAGGGGAAGTTACTACAGTAAAGAAATTAATAGAGTATATCATTAAAAATCAAAACAGTGACGGCGGTTGGAGCATGGCGGACAAGTCTGAGTGCGACATTACAGCCATGGCAGTGCAGGCGTTGTCTTTTTATTATACAGGCAGTGATAAAAGTGTAAAAAAATCAGTTGATAAGGCATTAAAGTTTTTAAGCAGGCAACAAAACAATGATGGAGGATATTCAGCAGAAGGCATTAGCAACTGCGAAAGCACAGCCCAGGTTTTGATGGCAATATCAGCTCTTAACATTAATATAGAAGATTCGCGTTTTGTAAAGAATGGAAATACAGTACTTAACGGGCTTTTAGATTATTATAGTAATGGAAAGTTTTCACATACTAAAAACGGTGGTTACAATCATATGGCAACTGAGCAGGGTTTTTGTGCTTTGACAGCATATTATAGAAGTTTGACTATAATGAATGGATTTTATGATATGGCAGACGGAATTTCATATCAAAAAGTATCCAAAAAAGTTCTTGAAAAAAAGAAGACTGCCGCTTCCAAAACTAAAACAACTAAAACCGTAAAGAAAACAACAAAAAAGAGTACCAAAAAAAATACCTCAAAAAGCACTGTAAGCGATAAGGATAAAGAAGAAACTACTTCAGTAAAAAATAATAAAAAAAGCAGCAGTTCAAATAAAGAGTCTAACAAGAACACAAAAACTAAATCAACAAAAAACAGTAAATCAAAAACAAACAAAAAAGTAAAAAAATCAAATAAAAAAGTAAAAAAATCAAATAAAAAAGAAGAATCAGAAACAACAGTTAAAAATTCAAAAAATAATACAAGTGATGATGCAAAAGTCGGAGAAAAAGAAGCTAAGATTAATGATGTAAATGGAAAGAAGAATCAATCTAACAGAACCGAGATAGTAATAGGCGTTATTGCAGCAGTTGTTATGGTTATTGCAATTATTGTTTATATAATAGGAAAAAGGAAAGCAGAAAATGAAAAATAAAATTATCGGAAAATTATTAGTTTTAATTATAAGCATATGTATTTTGCTATGTGGTTGTGGAAACAGTAAGGATGATACAACAGGCAAAAAAGGTGCGGGAAAGTGTACTATATCTGTAGATTGTTCGACTATATGGGACAATGAGGATATGCTTGATAAGTCCATAAAGGATTATGTGCCAAAGGATGGTGTAATTTTAAAAGAGAGAACTGTGTCCTATTATGACGGAGAAACAGTTTATGATGTTTTGAAGAGAGAATTAAAAAAAGACAATATTTTAATGGAGGCATCATTTACGGGCGATAGCGTGTATGTAGAAGGCATAAATAATATTTATGAATTTTCATGTGGTGAGCAGTCAGGATGGATGTATGAGGTAAACGGAGTTTATCCGGGAAAAAGCTGTAGCAAGTATGATGTTGAAGATGGCGACATAATTAAGTGGAATTATACATGCAAATTAGGAAAGGATTTGGAAGGTGAATGATGAATTTTCAAGATTTCATCCTTTAGTCAATATAGTATTTTATATTTGTGTACTGGGTATAACAATGTTTCAAATGCAGATTGGATTAATAATTATTTCCTTTATTGTAGCGTTGATATACTACATTTTTTTAAAAAAAGAATGGAATCTAAAATTTTTTTGTGGGGTAATAGTGGTATTTTTGACTTCTGCAGTTATAAACCCTCTATTTTCTCATAGAGGAAGCACTCTTTTGTTCTATTTATTTACGGGAAATCCGGTTACATTAGAGTCAATAGTATATGGGTTTGCAACAGCAGGAATAATATGTGCAATGATTATGTGGTTTGGGAGCTTTAACATAATCATAACAACAGATAAAATATTGGCAGTTCTTGGGAAGACAATGCCTGTAATAGCAACTTTGTTGACTATGATTTTAAGGTTTATTCCTAAGATGACAGAGCATGGAAAAGATACTTTGGAAGCCAATCAGGCATTAAATGGAGTTAAAAGGCAGGATGAAGGCAAAACAATAAAAGCAAAAATAAAAAATCTTAAAGACAAGTTTAAGGAAGAAGCAAAGATTTTTTCAATTATAACAACATGGTCTTTGGAAAACTCAGTGGATACGGCAGATTCAATGAGGGCAAGAGGATACGGAACAGGAAAAAGGACAAGCTACAACAATTATAGGTTTACGGTAAGAGATGGAATTATTTTATTGTGGAGCATAGTGCTGACGATAGCAACAATTGTGGCATTGCATAATGAAATAATAATAACTTATTATTATCCGACAATAAGGATTAAGAATGATGTAATGGCATATGTAATTTTTGGACTATTATGTTTAACACCTGTTTTGATAAATATTTGGGAGACATTAAGATGGAACAGATTAAAATCAAAGATTTAACTTTTTTTTATAATAAGCAGGAAAAACCGGCAATAGAAAATCTCTCTTTTAATATAGAAAAGGGAGATTTTGTTGTGCTGTGCGGAAAATCAGGCTGCGGAAAAAGTACTCTTTTAAGATGTTTAAAACCTATAATTAAGCCTTATGGGAAAACTTTAGGTGACATTATTTTTGAAAATGAGAAATTGGAAAAATTAAGTGAAAGACAACAGGCTGAGAAAATAGGCTTCGTTATGCAAAATCCCGAACATCAGATAGTAACGGACAAAGTTTGGCACGAATTGGCTTTTGGTTTGGAGAGCCTTGGGTATTCCACAGACGAAATACAGTTAAGAGTAACGGAAATGGCTGAATATTTTGGAATAACGGATTTGTATTATAATTCGGTAAATCAGCTTTCAGGAGGTCAGAAACAGTTACTTAATCTGGCAGCAACTATGGTAATGGGACCGGAAATATTGATTTTGGACGAACCTACGGCACAGCTTGATCCTATTGCAGCAGAGAACTTTTTAGGAACATTAAAAAAGATAAATGATGAACTTGGAATAACTGTAATTTTGTCAGAACACAGGCTTGACAATGTTTTGGCTTACGGAAATAAAGTTATTGTAATGGATAGTGGAAAGATACAATATTGCGGAGAGCCATATAAAATATTGGAACATAATATAGATGAAGATGTGCTAAAGCTTATGCCTATGGCAACAAGGATTTATTATGAGTCAGGAATGGAAGGAGCAGATGAAAAGACTCCAATATCCATTTCAGACGGAAGAAGATGGCTTGAAAGATTGGTTAAAAACGGAAGCAAAAATGTTGAAGATATAGAAAAAGGTTTAGATAAAGAAATAAATGAAAATACCAAAAGAAATATAAGTGAAGATGTAAATAAGAAAGTAATAGTTAAAAATGATTATGCAATTAAGTGCAAAAATGTTTGGTTCAGATATGAAAAAGCCAGTCCTGATATTATAAAGGGATTAAATTTTGAAATAAAAAAAGGTGAAATTTTTGCTATTCTTGGCGGAAATGGAACAGGAAAAACTACAACTATGGGCATAATAAGCGGAATTAGAAAAGCCTATAGAGGAAAGATTAAAATTAACGGAACAGTGTCAGCTTTGCCACAGAATGTGCAGACTTTGTTTAAAGAAGAAACTGTGGAAGATGAACTAATTGGGGTTAGCAGCAATTTAATCGAAAAAATGGAATTAATCAATGTGCTTAAACAGCATCCATACGATATAAGTGGAGGGCAACAGCAAAAAGTTGCTTTGGCAAAGGTTTTGGCAAAAAATCCTGATATTCTGTTACTGGATGAGCCTACAAAGGCAATTGACGGAATATATAAGGAAAGCCTTGGCAGGTTAATGATGGATTTGAAAAATCGGGGCAAGACAATTGTTATGGTAAGTCATGATTTGGATTTTTGTGGACAATATGCTGACAGATGTGGATTGTTTGCCCAGGGAAACCTTATTGGTGTTAATAACGTTAGAAAATTTTTTACAAAAAACAAATTTTATACCACATCTGTTAACAAAATGGCAGGAAGAAGTATAGAAAATGCAGTCAATAAGGAGGATGTAGTATGCTTTTTAAAGGCAGAGAATATTATTTAGCGGCAATTCTTATTATTGTAATTTCCATATTTCTTTTTATGTGGTCTTTTGAGAAAAGAAAACCTAAAACAAGGGAAGTTGTTGTGTTGGCGGTAATGACTGGTATTGCAACATTGGGCAGAGTAATGTTTTTTATGTTGCCTCAGTTTAAACCATGCGTGGCAATAATAATTATTACGGGAATTATGTTGGGAAAACAATCAGGTTTTTTATGTGGTGCTTTAACGGCTTTTGTGTCAGATTTTTTCTTCGGTCAGGGACCATGGACGCCATGGCAAATGTTCGCCTTCGGAATTATCGGATTCATTTCTGCAATAGTTTTTCAAAAAAGAAAGTACTTAGCCTACAACAAAGTAGTACTTTGCGTATATGGATTTATAATGACTTTTGTTGTGTATGGGCTAATACTTGATACGGCAACAGTTTTTATGTACACGGATAGGCCTAAAATTAGCAGTTTTATGTCAACCTATGCCATGGGAATACCTTTTAATATAGTACATGGAATTGCAACAGTTGTTTTTCTTCTACTTCTTGCAAAACCGCTCTTTAATAAGCTTAGCAGAATGAAAGAGAAATATGGTATGTATAATAAAAAAGACAACTTAAATTAGTAAAGTTAAATAGGTGTTAAAAAATAAAAAAATAAGTTGAATTTGGTCGGGTATGGTGCTATTATGAATCAGGTTTGAAAAAATATTTTTATAATAAAAGAAAGAGTCTGACAGTTAAAAGTCAGACTGTCGGTGTGTGTTGTACCGACATAGTTTAAGGAGGAAAAAACAATGGAAGAGTACGGATATTTGTGGCAATTAGCACTTATTCTAATGAGTACTAAATTTCTAGGTTTACTTACTAAAAGATACAAAATGCCACAGGTAGTAGGTGCCTTACTTGCAGGACTTTTACTTGGACCTGCAGTATTAGGAAATTTGTTATCAGGTGTAGTTATTGGAGGACATCATTTAGAAAATTTGGCTTTACACCAGACAGATTTTATAGAACATTTGTCTGAAATTGGTGTTATCGTTCTTATGTTTTGTGCCGGTCTTGAAACAGACATTAACGAACTTAAAAAATGTGGAAAAGCATCATTTATTATTGCAGTGTTAGGTGTTATTGTACCACTTATAGGTGGTGGAGCATTTACATATTGTTTCTTAGAAGAAGGTTGGATTGAGGCAAGCCCTGATAGTTCATTATTTATTCAGGCAGTGTTTGTAGGTGTAGTTTTAACTGCAACATCAGTTAGTATCACAGTTGAGACATTGCAGGAAATGGGAAAACTGAAAACAGCATCAGGAAATGCCATTCTTGGAGCAGCCATTATTGATGATATTTTAGGTATTATCGTTCTTACAATTGTAACAAGTCTTGGTGGTGGAAAGGCTACAGCAGGTGATTCAGCACCATTATGGTTAGTATTATTAAAGATAGCATTGTTCTTTGTATTTGTTGTTATTTTTGGATATATTGTTTATAAGTTCTTCAAATGGTGGAGACAGAGAGACGGAAAAGGAATGCACAGACACGCAATTATGGCATTTGTTATTTGTTTATTAATGTCATTTGCAGCAGAGTATTTCTTTGGTGTAGCAGATATTACAGGTGCATTCTTCGCAGGTGTAATTATTTCAATGACACAGGAAGACCAGTTTATTGCATCTAAGTTTGATGTAATTGGTTATATGTTCTTAAGCCCTATTTTCTTTGCAAGCATTGGTCTTAAGGTAGACGGTGATGCAGTTATGTCTATGGGATGGACAGTTGCAATATTTGCAGTATTGTTGACAGTTATTGCTGTTGTAACAAAGATTATCGGTTGTGGACTTGGTGCAAAGGTTTGTGGTTATAAGAATTATCAATGTATAAGAATTGGTGTGGGTATGATTTCAAGAGGTGAAGTTGCCTTAATCGTTGCAAACAAGGGTATTGAAGCCGGACTTATGAGTTCAGCAGTTGTTGCACCGGTTATTATTGTTGTTATTGTTACAACAATTGTAACACCTATCGTATTGAAACCTGTATTTATGAGTGGAAATAAGACAGTATCTGATGTTCCTACAACAAGTAAGTTAGTAGAAAATTACGAGCAGAGAGAAGAAATCGGAAAAACAAATAGATAATTAATATGAGATAATAGGAATCTCCATGTCGAAATGATGTGGGGATTCTTTTTGATTTAGGATAAGTAATAGGTATCTTTTTTATATCATAAAATAGAGTAATAAATATTAAAGAGGTTGCTATGTCGATAATAGTAACAGTATCTTCAATGATTATTCCTGCAATAATGCTGTTTATTGTGGGTTATGGCATGATAAAAAAGAAAAATGTTTATGATGATTTCGTAAATGGTGCAAAGGACGGTTTTACAACGGTAATAAAAGTTATGCCAACGCTAATAGGACTTATGGTGGCAGTGGGAGTTTTGAGAGAATCAGGTTTTATGACGGATTTAGGCAATGCGCTTGGAAAGTTTACTGATCCCATAGGCTTTCCAGGGCAGTTAATGCCGGTAACCATAGTAAAAATATTCTCATCCTCAGCGGCAACCGGAATGGTTCTTGATATATTTAAGGAGTATGGACCTGATTCGTACATAGGAAACGTAGTATCTTTAATGATGAGTAGTACTGAAACTGTATTTTATACTATGTCAGTATATTTTATGGCGGCAAAAGTGACGAAAACAAGATGGACTTTATCAGGAGCATTAATTTCAACGTTAACAGGTACAGTTGCAAGTGTAATATTAGCAGGATTGTTGTAGTAAAAGAAAACCCCGAAATCAGACATAACGTTGATTTCGGGATTTTTGTAAAATAAAAAATTTATTAAACATTATAAAAAAATGGATTACGCGGATTGTGAACTGTTTCCAACTCTTACAATGTTATCCTTATCAGTAAAAGGTGTATATCCATTTTTCAACGGTTTTAAAGTCTGCAGGTCCGATTGTTAGAAAGCTTTTATGAAAATCTTTTAAATTAAAGTCAGTTCCAAGTTGTTTTTGAACTTTTTCTTTTAACGCTGTTATTTCAAGGTAGCCTACGTAATATTGCAAATAGTTTGCAGGTTCATTGATTACAGTCTGATAAATATTTTTGCAAATATCATCTCCGGTAATATTATAATTTTTCAAAAAATCTTTTGTTTCCTTAAAAGACCAGCCTTCATAATTAATGCCAATATCGCAAAGAGAGTAAAGTGCCAGGGAATAGGAGGCACTACAACTTAGGGCTTTGGCCAGTCTTTGGTCGGAATATTCGTAGGAATAGGACAGAAATTCAACATACGTAGCCCAACCTTCCGTATAACCACCATAGCTTAAAATGTGTCTGACGGGAAGGGGATTGGTTTGGATAAAAAAAGCCGATTGGTACATATGTCCCGGAATCCCCTCATGGGCAAGGGTGGTGTAAATATCCTGTTTGCTGAAAGCATCACTTTTATTAATATAAATAACATTATTGTTTGTATCATCAATTGCAGGAGTCAGAAAAAAAGCAGGGCTTAAATAATCCTGAAGATTTTCGTCTACGTATTTAACAGTGTAATTAATGTTTCCAATATTAGGAAAATCATCAGTGTATTTGGAATTAAGTTCTTTTAAAATAACTTGGGGACTTTTGGAATTATGTTCTTCGCTGTAAAACATATTTTCAAGTTCAGGATTAACGGTAAGTATGGAATACATAGTTCGCATATCCTTCATTAACCGTGATTGAATATTTGATTTTAATTCAAGAACAGATTTGCTACTTCCGGTATAATTTTTTACAAGAAATTCATAATAGCTTTTGCCGTTTTTTAAATGGCAGATGCCCTTGTTATTTTTGCAATAACCACTTTTCTGCAAGTCTTTAAGAGAGGATATAATTTTGTTATATCCCGGAAAAACACTTGAATTAATCAGGTCTAAATTTTTATTTATATAATTATTTTTTTCACTGTCGGAAAGAAATTTACAGTTTGAAATTTTGCTCACAAATGAAGTATGGAAAAGATTGTCCTTAGGTTTGTTTCCTGCCAGAAATGAAATACATTGTTTAATAACAAGATTACAGGTTTCAGAACCTAAAAAGCTGTTGTTCTTTGCTTTTAATATTTGAAATTCACATATTTGGTTAAAAAAATCATTTATTTGTGAGACAAGAGTAAGATAATTATCAATATCTTTTTTGTCAGCAAAGGTGTACTCGGCAAAGAGAATTGGAAGCTGTGCCTGAATGCCTGTGGTGGGACTTAGAACCGGATTGCAAAGGCAAAGATCTCCGTAATCAAGTTGATTCCTAAAATAATCCAATAAAACATCATAGGTAAGCTGTTCTTTTTGGGACAGTTTTTTATAGTTAAAATCCTTTAAGAGGTTAATTTGATTAATGTAGTATTGCTGGCTTTTTACCATGGAATCATAAGAAAAGTCCCCTAAGGTAACAGGAGAATTTCGAATGTTTTTATCCGGTGTTTTTATATAAAAATGCATACTTAACGAATCAGAAAGAAGTTGTTCATCAAAAAGATTTTGGGCATAGGTTTGAAAATCATTGTTAGCGTTGCCAGAGTGTTTTTGATCTAAATTAGAATAATTATTATTTTTTAAATAATAGGAAAATAAAAGAATACAGGTAAGTGTTAAAAGAGCAACTATGTATCTTAAATATTTTTTCTTTAAGAAAAAAGAAGTGTTTGACTGATTTTTTAAGTTCATAAGCTGTAATCCGGAAAATATTACTTTATACTAGAATATTATTTTTGATGTGAATGTATGATATTTAAAAAAAATATGGTACAATTAAAAAGAATGTACGAAAAAATAAGTACAGTAGAATAATAACAAATTAAAAATACAAAAGAAAAAAAGACTGAAAGGGTAAGGTATTGAAATGGATGTATTAATGTTAAAACCGGTATTTAAAGATGCTATTTGGGGCGGAAAATTACTTTCTAACTTTGGATACAAAGAAGCAGGCGACAGCGCAGGCGAATGCTGGGGAATTAGTGCTCACAAAAATGGTGATTGTACAGTAATGAATGGGGAGTTTGCAGGAAAGACTCTTTCATGGTGCTGGGAAAATCATAGAGAATTATTTGGAAATATGGAAGGGGATGTTTTCCCTTTATTAATAAAGATTTTAGGAGCTGAGGATGATCTTAGCATACAGGTTCATCCAAACAATGAATATGCAGCAGAACATGAAAACGGTGCTCTTGGAAAGACAGAGTGCTGGTACATTCTTGACTGTAAAGAGAATGCTACTATTGTTATTGGTCATAATGCTAAGGATAAAGAAGAATTGGCAGATATGATTCATAATGCAAGATGGAATGAATTAATCAGAGAAGTTCCAATTAAGAAAGGTGACTTTTTCCAGATTAATCCGGGATGTCTTCACGCAATTAAAGGTGGAACACTTTTAATTGAAACACAGCAGAGTAGTGATGTAACATACAGAGTTTACGATTATGACAGACTTCAGAATGGCAAGCCAAGAGAGCTTCATGTTCAGCAGAGTATTGATTGTATAGTAGCTCCTCATGAAGATTTTAAACAGGAAAGAGTAGTTAAAAACTTTGACGGAATGACAAGTACACGTTTAGTTAAATGTCCATATTATACACTGGAGAAATGGGATGTAGACGGAAAGTACACATTTAAAATGGACAAGAACTTTATGAATGTAAGTGTTATTGAAGGTAACGGAAAAGTTAATGGAAGAGAAATAAGCAAGGGAGATCATTTTATTATCCCATCACTTATGGAAGAATGTACATTAGAGGGAAATATGTCAGTGATGGTATCTTTTGCTTAAAAAGATAGAGAGGTACGCCGGATGTTATCAGAAAGAGGACTTCAGATTGTAGACAAGTTAATAGAGAATAATCGAACACCAATAACATCAAAAACTCTTGCAATATATCTTGGTGTTTCTGAGCGAAGTGTAAAAACGTATATTAAGGAAGTATCAGATTTTTGTAATGAACATAGTATGATTTTGGAGAGAAAGCCGGGAATTGGTTTTGTAGCTGATTTTACTGACCAGCAGATTAAGCAGGTAGCCGACTTAAAGAGAGATAAGAAGATTGTTATGTCTAAAGAGCAGAGAATGAGCTATATTATGTACATTCTCTTAAGTGGTTGGGATACTTACACATTGTCACTTTTTTCAGAAGAATTAAATGTAAGTAAGAAAGTTATTAGTGACGATATTAATTCTATTTTTAAGGAATTTAGTAAGTACAATATTCGAATTAACAGAGTTGCAGGTCACGGCGTGTTTATTACCGGTGATGAATTTTCAATCAGGCGTGCAATGAAGAGTTATTGCAAGTACAGTATTGGAAATAAAGTTATACGGGAAGCGTCTGATAACAGAATAAGCGTGGAAGACCAGGAACTTTGGATTAATAATTTCGGTCAGGATAATTTTGAAAAATCTGTTGAGGTAATTCATTATATTGAAGAAACCTATGGAATTGCGTATACGGATTATTCATTTAAAATGTTGGCTGACTATCTTTGCATACAGTTATTCAGGGTAAGAATGGGAAATGTTATTACGGAAGACATAATTCCGGAAGATGAGAACATTAAATATTCTGACATTGTGGACAAGGTTGTTGAGAAGTTTAGCAGTTTAAGCAAGTGTAAACTTAACGAATATGAGAAGCAGTATATAGAGATTCTTCTGGCGTCAGCGTCAGTTCAGAGCAATACTGATTTGTACAAGACCATAAGCAGTGACAAAGAAGAAAAAGCTAAAAAAATATCAGGTGAAATGCTTGAGTATCTGTCAGAGATTTTAAATATTGATCTGACATCTAATGAATTGTTAAAAATAAGTATGGAGAATTTTGTTCCGTCATCACTTATAAGAACTAGGTACGGAATTGAGGCAACAAACCCATTCCTTGGCGACATAAGAGAGATGTATTCAGGAATATTTGCAACATGTTTTACGTTAACAAGGTTTTATGAAAAATATTGTGGAGCAATACCAACAGATCATGAAATATCGTTTCTTGCATTGTTTGTAGGTGGGGCACTTCACAGAAATGTAAAAACAATCAGGGCTGTTATTCTTGGAACAAGCGGAATTGCTGCATCAACAATTGTTGCCAGAAAGATTGAAAGCAGAATAGAAGAAATAAAGATTGTGGCGATTTTGTCATCAGAGTTAATGGACACTATTGACCAGTATGATTGTGACATAGTTTTATCTACGATTTCTTCTTTTGAATATGAAGACAAGGTGGTTCATATATCACCGATTATAAGTGCAGAGGATGAGAAAAACATAAAGAGTAAGTGCTTTGAAATAATTTCACATCCGGAGCTTCAGAAACAGGGATTTTATTCGTTAATAGATATTGACAATATTCTCTTTGCTAATGAAAAATTAGATAAAGAAAAAATCTTAAAGGAAGCATGCAAAAGGCTTTACAACGGAGGTTATGTTAACAAAGATTTCTTTGATGACGTAATGAAAAGAGAGAAGATTGAACCTACAGCAATAGGTAACGGCGTGGCAATACCACACGGAACTCCTGATAATGTTATAAAGCCTAAGGTATTTGTTGTACGACTGGCACATCCTATTAATTGGGGGGGAAAGATGGTTGATACAATATTTATATTGGCAATTAATTTCGACAATATTGAAAGCACTAAGGCATTCTTCCATGATTTTGCAAGACTTTTGGGATCTGGTGATAAGATTGCTAGAATAAGAAAAACATCGGATATTAGAGAAATGGAGAAAATTCTAAAGGAAGAATTGTCTTGGGAGTAAAAATATAAAAACGATACAACCTTTATAATTAAAAGGCTTGATGGAAATTGCACTAAGTTTAGTGCAATTTTCTTTTTTTGGAGAAATTGAAAAAAAATTTATAACAATATAGAATGAAAGCACAGGAAAGTGGTAATTTAAGAAAAGGAGGTACGGTTTTGACTGAAAAACTTATTGATAACGATTTTGTTATGTTTGATTTAGAGGCAGACAGTGCAGAAGAAGTTATTAGAAAGATGGCAGATGTCATGGAACAGAATGACAGACTGATTGATAAGGAAATGTATGTGGCAGATGTGCTACAGAGAGAAAAAGTGTCAGGAACAGCAGTAGGATTTTCAGTTGCAACACCTCATGCAAAGTCAGAAGGCGTAAAGTACGAAACCTTGGCTTTTGCACATCTTAAGAAACCAATTGTTTGGGATGGAAGGGAAGAAGTCAGCATTATATTTATGATTGGCGTTCCATCACCTGCAGCAGGAAACAGACATTTGGAGATTTTGGCATCACTGTTTAGAAAAGTTATTTATGATGACTTTCGTGAGAAACTTGTTGAGGCTAAGAAACCTGAAGAAATAGTTTCACTGCTTGAAGCATTATAGAAAATATTAAAAATTTTATTATTTAGGAGGATTAAAAAATGTTATCAAAGACTTTAACAATCGAAAATTCAGAAGGATTACACATGAGACCGGCAGGTGTTGTAGCAAAGGAAATGGGAAAATTCGCATGTGACGTAACAATCGTATTCGGCGATAAGAGAATCAACGCTAAGAGTCTTATCAACATTATTTCAGCTTGTATTAAGACAGGTGCAGAAATTACATTTGAATGTGACGGAGAAGATGAAGAAGCAGCAATGGCTAAGGTTGAAGAACTTGCAAGCCAGAACTTTGGTGAATAATTTATAAGAGGTAAGAGATATGTACAAGGGTATAGCAGGATCTGAAGGAATTGGTATTGGAACAGTAGTTTTAATTGAAGAACATGAAATTAATATTGAAACTAAGAGAGTTGAAGAAACCGGAGCTGAAATTGAAAGATTACAGAATGCCATTGAAAAGTTTGTGGCAGATACAAATGTTATGGCTGAAAAAATGGATATTACTGTAGGAAAGAAGGATGCTGATATTTTAAGAGGTCATATCCAGATGCTTCAGGATCCAATGATTGAAGAACAGATTTCAGCTTTGATTATTAGTGAAAAGATTACAGCAGAAATGGCTGTAGAGCAGGTATTAGAACAGACAGCAGAAATGTTTTCACAGATTCCTGATGAATTACTTCAGCAGAGAGCAACAGACTTTAGAGATATTAAGACAAGAATGCTTAAGATTTTATTGGGAATAGAAGACGTTGATATTTCACAGGTACCCGCAGGAACAGTTATCGTAGCAAGGGATTTAACACCTTCTATGACAGCAGGAATTAATCCGGAGAACATTGAAGGTATTCTTACGGAAGTAGGTGGAAGAACATCTCATTCAGCTATTCTTGCAAGAGCAATGGAAGTACCTGCAGTATTAAGTATTGAAAATATTTGCAGTATTGCTAAGAATGGAGATAAGGTAGTTCTTGACGGAACAAGTGGAGAAGCTATTTTAAATCCTGATGATGAAACAGTTGAAAAGTTCAAAAAGATGTACAGCGATTATCAGAATGAAAAGGCATTGTTAAAAGAATATGCAGGCAAGCCTTCACAGACTAAGGATGGCGTAAAAGTTGAATTAGTATGTAATATTGGAAAACCTGCAGATGCTAACAAGGCTGTTGAATGTGATGGCGAAGGTATTGGACTTTTCAGAACAGAATTTTTATTTATGGATAGAGATTCTATGCCTACAGAAGAAGAACAGTTTGAAGCATATAAGGAAGTAGCAGAAAAGATGAAAGGGAAACCGGTTATCATCAGAACACTTGATATCGGTGGTGACAAGGATGTTCCATATCTTGGATTGGAACATGAAGACAACCCATTCCTTGGTTTTAGAGCTATTCGTTATTGCTTACAGAGAAAAGATATTTATGATATTCAGTTAAAAGCTTTACTTAGAGCCAGTGCATTTGGAAAGATTAAGATTATGGTTCCACTTGTAACAGGTGTTGATGAATTAAGACAGGTTAAGGCTATGATTAAAGACATTATGGCTGAATTAGATAAGGAAGGCGTAGCTTACAATAAGAACATTGAAGTTGGTGTAATGATGGAAACACCTGCAGCCTGCATGATGGCAGATGCTCTTGCAAAAGAAGCAGCTTTCTTTAGTATCGGTACAAACGATCTTACAGGATACACAATGGCAGTAGATAGAGGAAATGCAAAGGTTGCATATCTTTATTCAACATATAATCCAGCAGTACTTAGAGCAATTAAGCGTATTATCGAATGTGGTAAGAAAGAGGGAATTATGGTAGGTATGTGTGGAGAAGCAGCAGCAGATTCAAAACTTATCCCACTTCTTTTAGCATTTGGTTTAGATGAATTTAGTGTAAGTGCTACAAGTGTATTAAAGACAAGAAAGACTATTTCCGATTGCACAATGGATGAATGTAAGGCATTAGCTGATAAAGTTATGGCATGTGTAACAGAGGAAGAAGTTTTAGAAATTTTAGGATAGTCATAAATCAATAAATAAATGCATATTTTTGGTTTGTTAATGGAGAGCAATTATAACTGGGAGAAATCTTTGGTGTAATTGCTCTTTTCCTTTCTATTTTTTTCGAAAAATAAGTAGTTTTATACAAAAAGTTATGTAACCCTTGACAAACCCCTGAAAATATTAAAAATATAAAGTATAGATTAATGTACGAAGAAGGGGGAAGTTATGCTTGCAAGAGAACGACAAAATACAATTGTTGAAATAGTAAACAGAGAAGGTTCAGTAAGAGTAAAGAACTTAAGTAAAAAATTTGGAGTAACAGAGGATAGTATTAGAAAAGACTTAGCTCATTTAGAAAAAGACGGAATGTTAAAGAAGACTTATGGTGGGGCAGTAAGGGTCAGGACAAACAGTCATGACAGATATGTTTCACAGAGAATAGGTAAGAACGTAGAAGAAAAGCGTGTAATAGCAAAAAGGGCTTATGAAATAATTCAGGACGGCGATGTTATTTTTCTTTATATTTCAACCATAAATATTGAACTGGTAAAACTTATAGTTGAGGCAGACAGACCGGTTACAGTTGTTACAAATATGATTGATGCCATACTTATAATGCTTTATGAGAAGGATACCAAGACTAAACTTATTTTCCTTGGTGGAAAATTAAACAGGGGCAGAGATGGTTTCGTTGGAACAATAACTAACAGAAATATCTCTAACTATCAGTTTGATAAGGCATTTATGGGAGTGGTTGGAATAGATGTCAACAGAAACAGAGTCTATACATATGATACGGAAGATGCATTAACAAAGAAGTCTGTAATGGAAGTAAGTAATGAGTGTTATATGCTTATGGAAAGAGAGAAACTTTCTAAGGATGGCAATTACAAATATGCCGGCATAGACGAGTTTACCGGATTAATTATGGAAGAAAGTGTAGAAGGCACCATAATGTCAAAATTAAAGTCCTATAATATTGATATATATTGTTAACAGATAAGCTATGTAATTAAAATTAAAATTGACAAATTTGCCATTAAATAATAGAATTGTTAGCAGATGGTAAACATAGTGAAGGGAAGAGTATCCTTAAAGATAGCATACAGAGAGTCTGAAATGGTGAGAACAGGCAGTGAAGAGTAAGGTGAAGATGGCCCCCGAATGGCATCGGTGAGTGCTACATAAGCCGGTGACGGGAACACCCGTTATAGTGTAAATAAGGTTGGAATGTGTTTTGTAATTATTAAGAATACTATTCCGATAAAGTAAAGTGGTACCACGAAGTTTACGCTCTCGTCTTTATGATGAGGGCGTTTATTGTATTTGAAATTCTTATTTTGGAAAGGAAATTGGCAGGAAAATGAGTAAAACGTATTATTTAACAACAGCCATTGCTTACACATCAGGAAAGCCTCATATTGGTAATACTTATGAAGCAATTTTGGCTGACAGTATTGTAAGATTTAAAAGACAGCAGGGATATGATGTAAGATTCCAGACAGGAACTGACGAACACGGTCAGAAAATAGAATTAAAGGCTGCGGAAGCAGGAATTACACCAAAGGAATTTGTAGATAATGTTTCCGGTGTTATTAAGGAAATCTGGGATTTAATGAATACATCATATGATAAATTCATTAGAACAACTGATCCAGACCATGAAAAACAGGTTCAGAAGATTTTTAAGAAACTATATGATCAGGGAGATATTTATAAGGGACATTATGAAGGAATGTACTGTACACCTTGTGAATCTTTCTTTACAGAATCACAGTTAGTAGATGGAAAGTGTCCTGACTGTGGCAGAGAAGTAACACCTGCAAAGGAAGAAGCATATTTCTTTAGAATGAGCAAATACGCAGACAGATTAATTGAACATATTAACACACATCCTGAATTTATTCAGCCTGAATCAAGAAAGAATGAAATGATGAATAACTTCCTTCTTCCGGGATTACAGGATTTATGTGTATCAAGAACATCATTTAAATGGGGAATTCCTGTAGACTTTGATCCAAAACACGTAGTTTATGTATGGATTGATGCATTATCCAACTACATTACAGGTTTGGGATATGATGTTGATGGAAACAATGATCCTTTATATGATAAGTATTGGCCGGCCGACCTTCACCTTATTGGAAAGGATATTTTAAGATTCCATACTATTTATTGGCCAATTATGCTTATGGCTTTAGATGTTCCACTTCCAAAGCAGATTTTCGGACATCCTTGGTTATTACAGGGTGACGGAAAAATGAGTAAGTCAAAGGGTAACGTTATTTACGCGGATGACTTGGCAAATCTTTTTGGCGTTGATGCCGTAAGATATTTCGTGCTTCATGAAATGCCATTTGAAAATGATGGAACTATTACTTGGGAATTAATGGTTGAGAGAATGAACTCAGACCTTGCTAATACATTAGGAAATCTTGTTAACAGAACAATTTCAATGTCAAATAAGTATTTTGACGGAGTTGTAAGCAACAAGGGAGTTGACGAAGAAGTTGACGATGACTTTAAGAAGGTTATTTTGGATACACCTGTTAAGGCAGCTGAAAAGATGGACAAGTTAAGAGTTGCAGATGCAATTACAGAAATCTTCACATTATTTAAGAGATGTAATAAGTACATTGATGAAACAATGCCTTGGTCACTTGCTAAGGAAGAAGATAAGCAGGACAGACTTGCCACAGTACTTTATAACTTAATTGAAGGTATTACAATTGGCGCAAGCCTATTAGAGCCATTTATGCCTGAAACATCAAAGAAGATTCTGGCTCAGATTAATGCACAGCCAAGAGCTTTTGAAGACATGACAGAATTTGGCAAATACCCATCAGACAACAAAGTAACAGAAAAACCGGAAATCTTATTTGCAAGAATGGATATTAAGGATGTTATGGAAAAGGTAGAAGAAATTAAGGCAGCTCAGAAGGCTGAAACAGCAGAGGAAAAATATCCTGAAGTTGAAAAGAAACCTGAAATTACAATAGATGATTTTGATAAGGTTCAGATTCAGGTAGGTGAAGTAATTAAGTGTGAACCTGTTCCAAAGGCTAAGAAGCTTTTAGTTTCGCAGATTAAGATTGGAGCAGAAACAAGACAGATTGTTTCAGGTATTGCAAAATACTATAAACCTGAAGAAATGGTAGGAAAGAAAGTTGCCGTTATTACTAACTTAAAACCATGTAAGCTTTGTGGAGTGGAATCACAGGGAATGATTTTGGCAGCAGGAGATGACGAAGGAAACCTTTCAGTTGTAACAGTTGATAAAGATATTGTTAGTGGAAGCGAAATCTGCTAAATCGGAGGAAATATGATTTTTGATACACATGCACATTATGACGATGAAGCATTCGATGATGACAGAGAAAAGTTATTAGAGAGAATGCAAAACAGAGGTGTAGAATATATCGTAAACGTAGGCGCAAGTATGTCATCATGTAAAAGCACAATAGGTCTTGTGAGACGTTTTCCATATGTTTATGGAGCATTAGGCGTTCATCCGGATGAAGTTTCAGAACTTACGGAAGAAGATTATCAGTGGCTTAAGAAAAGCATTTACAAGCCTAAAATCGTTGCAGTAGGCGAAATAGGCTTGGATTATCATTGGAATGATAATAAAGAGCAGCAGATAGAATGGTTTGAAAAGCAAATGGATATTGCAAGAGAGGCTGAATTACCGATCATTATTCACAGCCGTGATGCGGCAAATGACACATATGAAGTTATGAAGGCTAACAAGGCTGATGAAATCGGTGGAGTAATTCATTGTTTTTCTTACACAAAGGAAATGGCAGAAAAATTCCTTGATATGGGATTTTATCTGGGAATCGGTGGTGTAGTAACATTTAAAAATGCTAAGAAATTAGGGGAAGTTGTAGAATATATGCCAATGGATAGAATGGTAATAGAAACAGATTGTCCTTATTTAACACCGGAACCAAACAGAGGAAAGAGAAATGATTCCTTTAATCTGCCTTACGTTGTAAATAAAATAGCAGAGATTAAGAACATTAGCCCTGCAGAAGTTATTGATATTACTTCAAATAATGCAAAAGACCTTTATGGAATAGGCAGAAAGAGGTTTGATTAATGGCATATCTTGGAACACCAAGTGCAACAAAGGAAATAATAAATAAATATAGCTTTGCTTTCCAAAAAAAATTCGGACAGAACTTTTTAATTGACTCAAATGTATTGGAAAGTATTATCAGAGGAGCTGAAATAACAAAAGATGATTTCGTTTTGGAAATCGGTCCGGGAATAGGAACGATGACACAGTATCTTTGTGAAGCTGCAAGACAGGTTGTGGCTGTGGAAATTGATAAGATGTTAATTCCTATTTTGGAAGATACATTGTCAGAATATGATAATGTGGAAGTTATAAATCAGGACGTGCTAAAGGTTGACATAAAATCTTTAGCAAAGGAAAAGAATAATGGTAAACCAATTAAGGTTGTTGCCAATTTGCCATATTACATAACAACACCTATTATTATGGGATTGTTTGAGAGTGGTGTGCCAATTGACAGCATTACAATAATGGTTCAAAAAGAAGTGGCGGACAGAATGCAGACAGGACCGGGTTCAAAGGATTATGGGGCATTGTCATTGGCAGTTCAGTTCTATGCCACTGCAAAGGTTATTCTTAATGTGTCAGCAACATGTTTTATGCCAAGACCAAATGTTGATTCAGCGGTAATAAAGCTAACAAGACATAAAGAACCTACAGTTAATGTGGCAGATGAAAAATTAATGTTTAAAATCATAAGAGCTTCTTTTAATCAGAGAAGAAAAACATTAGTTAACGGATTGAAAAATTCACCGGAGCTTAGTTTTTCTAAGGAACAGATAGTTAAGGCCATAGAAAAAATAGGAAAACCGGAAACTATAAGAGGTGAGGCATTGACTTTGGAAGAGTTTGCAGAACTTGCAAATGCCTTTACAGAATTAAAATAAGATTTTAAATTAAATCATAATAGAATAAAAATCATATTAGAAACGCAGAATAATTTAGATGGAAGTTTAAATAGTTCTGCGTTCTTTTTATGCTTAGAAATTCATATATTGTAGAAAAAAATTGGAATGTTTATGCTTAAAAATAAAATAAAAATCAATATGGTAATGTCCGTGGTTCTTCTCGTGTCAATGACAATAATAGCCTGCAACATGGATAAGGTAGCTACAGTTGAAATGGAAAAAGAAAATAAAAATGTTAAAACTAAAAATGGCAAAGTTGTTGTAATTGATCCGGGACATGGGGGAGACGATCCGGGAAAAGTAGGTGTTAATGGCACAAAGGAAAAAGACGTAAATCTTGCCATTTCTAAATGCCTTAAGAAAGTTTTGGAAGATAACGGATTTGATGTGGTAATGACAAGAAATAAAGATGAGATTCTAAATGAGGGAGGAAAGTTTTCCAAGGTTGGAGATTTAAACAAAAGATGTAGCATAATAAATAATACATATCAAATAAACAGTAATAGCATTATGATAAGCATTCATCAAAACAGCTTTACAAACCCAAATGTAAAAGGTGCCCAAAGTTTTTTCTATGAAAAATCAGAAAAAAGTAAAAAGCTTGGATTAATACTTCAAAATCATTTGAACAAAAAAATTAATACAGAAAAAGAAAAGGCGGCAAAGCCTAACAACAGTTATTATATGCTTATAAATTCTAAATGTCCGGGAACAATAATAGAGTGTGGTTTTTTAAGCAACCCAAGTGAGGAGGAAAGTCTTTCAAAGGAGGAATATCAGAAGAAACTGGCGGAAATAATATGTACCGGAATTAAAGAATATTTTGGAGAAAAATAGGTAATGGTAATAGTTAATATGATTTGTAAAATGGGGTAATATATGATAAAATAGACGAGATAAAAATTAGATGAGGCGTAAGATGAAAACTATAATAAAAAAAACCAGTGTAGACAATATAGATATGGATACAATTAACCAGGCAGGAGAGATTATAAGACAGGGTGGTCTGGTTGCTTTTCCTACAGAAACTGTTTACGGACTGGGAGCAGATGCATTAAATGAAGAAGCGGCAGCAAAGATTTATGCTGCAAAGGGACGCCCATCAGACAATCCGTTAATTGCCCACATAGCAGATTTGGAAATGCTTAAACCGTTGGTTGAAGAGATACCACCGGTGGCTGAGAAATTAATGGATGCCTTTTGGCCGGGACCTATGACACTTATATTTAATAAGAGTAACCTGGTACCAAAGGGTACAACAGGAGGCTTGGACACAGTTGCAGTAAGATATCCTAATCACCCTATTGCACAGGCACTTATTAAGGCGGCTGGTGTTAGTATTGCGGCACCAAGTGCTAACCTTTCAGGAAAACCAAGCCCGACTTTAGGGGAACATGTAATAGATGACATGGACGGTCGTATTGATATGATTATTGATGGCGGAATGGTAGGAATGGGACTTGAATCAACTATCATTGACGTAACAGTTAATCCACCAATGATTTTAAGACCAGGATTTATTACATACGAAATGGTAAAAGAGATTGTTCCCGATGCAACAGAGGACAGAACTATTTTTACAAAACCAACTAAGGAGTTTAAACCAAAAGCTCCGGGAATGAAATACAGACATTATGCACCATCGGCAGATTATACGATTTATAAGGGCGATGAAGTAAAGGTGGCAGAAAAAATCATCGAACTTGCAAATGAAAAAGCAGATGAAGGTAAAATTACAGGAATTATAACAGCAGACCAGCATTTGCATATGTACCAGGGAAGACTAAACAAGAGTATTAAGGTAGTATCACTGGGAGATTTAGAAAAGCCGGAAACAGTTGCCAATCATTTGTTCAAGGCATTAAGAGACTTTGACAAAGTGGATACAGAATTTATTTTTGGTGAAGCATTTTCAGAGAAGAATGTGGGACAGGCAATCATGAACAGGCTTACTAAGGCAGCAGGTTATAACATCATTGATGTATAGCAGTTCGGAGGTAAAATGCTAGAATTTTCAAAAATTTTGTTTGTTACGGATATGGATACGTCACCGGGACCACTTGCAGCAACTTTGCTAAAACATTATTTGCCATTAGAACAGGTAAATATTGATTCAAGAGGACTTGCAGTTCTTTTTCCGGAGCCAATGAATCCTAAAACTGTAGCAATCGCAGCCTCAAAGGGATTGGACATTAACCGTACTTCAATACAACTTGAACCGGAAGATTTTGGACAAGACGTATTGGTACTGGTATTAGATGAGTCAAGGAAGCAGGCAGTATATGATGACTATGCAGAGGCAGTTAATGTTTATACATTAACAGAGTATATTAACGAGGCAGGAAGCATAGTTAATCCAGATGGTGGTGAGTTAGCGGATTATGCCAAGATGTATGAAACATTAGACAACATAATTCAGAAATTAGCTAACAAGCTTAAGGAAAGTAAATACAAAAACTAAAAAAATACATAAAAAAGCACGGAGGAAAACAAATGGGAAAGACATTTATAATGGATCATCCATTGATCCAGCACAAGATTGGAATTATTAGAAGAAAAGAAACAGGAACAAAAGATTTCAGACAGTTAATCAGCGAAATTGCAATGCTTATCACATATGAAGCAACAAGAAACTTAGAATTAGCTGACCAGGAAATCGAAACACCGATATGCAAGACAACAGTTAAAGAATTAGGCGGAAAGAAGTTAGCAATCGTACCTATTCTTAGAGCAGGTCTTGGTATGGTAGATGGAATGCTTGCAATGATTCCATCAGCAAAAGTAGGACACATTGGACTTTACAGAGATCCTGTTACAGCATTGCCTCACGAGTACTACTGTAAATTACCTGAAGATTGTGACAAGAGAAACGTATTCGTAGTAGATCCAATGCTTGCAACAGGTGGTTCTGCAATTGCAGCAATTCAGATGCTTAAAGAAAAGGGTGTAAAGAACATTACATTAATGTGCATTATTGCAGCACCTGAAGGCGTAAAAGCAATGGAAGAAGCACATCCTGACGTAAATATGTACATTGGTGCATTAGATGAAAAATTAAATGAACACAAGTACATCGTTCCGGGACTTGGAGATGCAGGAGATAGAATCTTCGGTACAAAATAATAAAATTAACGTGTTTGCAATAGAAATTTTTCCGTGGCAAATAAATAGTAGCATTTCACTTTTGACAAGAAATTAAAAGGAGAAAGAAATGGCTAGTAGTAAGAGAAAGGATTACATTTCATGGGATGAGTATTTTATGGGAGTTGCATCTTTGGCGGCACTAAGGTCAAAGGATCCAAATACTCAGGTGGGAGCATGCATAGTAAGTGACGATAACAAAATTTTGTCAATGGGCTATAACGGGCTTCCGGTAGGTTGTAGCGATGATGAATTTCCATGGAATAGAGAAAGCGACGATCCATATGACAATAAATATTTTTACACAACTCACAGCGAATTAAATGCCATTTTGAATTATAGAGGTGGCAGTCTTGAAGGAGCAAAGATTTATGTAACTTTGTTTCCTTGTAATGAGTGCGCCAAGGCCATTATTCAGTGTGGCATTAAGAAGGTTATATATGGCGATGATAAATATGGAGATACATCTTCTGTAAAGGCGTCAAAGAGAATGATGGCAGCAGCAGGTGTGGAATATATTCCATATGAGAAATCAGGCAAAGAGATTAAAATAAAGCTTTAGTAAACAATTCTATTTTTGCTGAATATACTAGACTGATAAGGTTTTTGATTAGTTTAGGATAGTATATGGATTATAAATATATACCTTTTTATGTTCAGGGAAATGCAGTTACGGGAATGTATTACGGACAATGGGGAATGGCGGAAGATAGAGACATTGAATATGTTAAAGAGATGTACCCTCTAACTTTTATGACCATTCAGGAGATGGTAGAGAAGGAATGTGATTATCAGGAGTTTGCAGGAAGTATGATGTTTGACGAATATCCTGATAAAATGGGAATCCTAAGGATTGTTAATCGTATTTTTGAAAATATTAAAAAAGAAGAGGCATCCTGTAATGGCAAGGAATGCATTAAGTATCCTGATGACCAGTGGCTTAAGGATATAATAATGGTATTGCTGCTTAATGAAATATATAGAAGAAGACAAAAAAGAAAAAGATATTATTAAGATTAAAAGTGATTTAGTCTTAACAAAAAAAGCACTAAGAATAAAGGGTTGAACGAAACCTAAATCTTAGTGCTTTTTCAATTAACAAGAAAATCCTTTGGAAAATTTATTAATTGATATTTCCAATGTGTGAAAATATCATTAAAGGGCATAAAGTATTATTGCAAAAAAATGTAATATACTTCCTGCAAGAATAAACAAATGGAAAATAGAATGCATCCATTTATGACTGCTTCCAAGTCCGTAAAGAATAGAGCCTACAGTGTAGGCAATGCCTCCGGCAACAAGGAAGATAACGCCATCTGTGCCCATAACTTCAATGGTAGGTTTTATGAAAATAATAATAACCCATCCCATGGCAAGGTAGCAAATCATAGAAAATACGCTGTATTTCTTTAAGTCAATTGCAGTAAGGGTACAGGCAATAACTGCACAACCCCAAACTAAGCCAAATAAAGACCATGCCAAAACGGGATATTTGGCTCTCATTGGAACAAGAAGTATTGGTGTGTAACTTCCTGCAATAAGAAAGTAAATGGTGCAGTGGTCAAGAACCTGCATAACCTTCTTACCCATTCCCGGTCTTAAACCATGATAAACACTGGACATTGTATATAAAACAATTAAAGTTACCCCATAAATGCAACTGGAAACAACGCCGATTCCACTGTGATGCTTGGCCGAAACAATAATGCAAAGCACAAGAGCTGCAATACCTAGAGCCGCACCAACGATATGGGAAACCATGTTAAAAATTTCTTCACCTTTAGAATAATTAGGAAGCTGTCTGTCAGCTAATTTAATTCTTTGCTTCATAAAAAGTTCTTCCTTTCTTAAAAAATGACTACTCAACGCCATGTAGTATTCAATACTACGTCAAAGTATATATATATTATACGCAAATGTCAATAAAAAAAATGCATAAAAAATGAAGGCTGTATAAGTGACTATTGAAAATGGCAAATTTTCCATAGGAATAATAAGTGATGTCATAGGACAATATTAATAAATATATAACATATTCAAAATATGTTTTTTGTCTAAAATATATTAAGAAATGACTAAAAACTTTTTGTGTAAAAAGCGTATAGACTTTGACAAAATCAGTATATATAATATGCGTATATTCAAAAACAAAACACAGAACAACAAAAACAAAGAAAATTCGACATATGTGCAAAGAACTGGTTTACCCAATAGGAAGAAACAGAGGCGAGAGCGTTGCACATGTTAAAGATGTAATAAGTAAGGGGGGGAAAACTATTGAAGAAGGGTAGTTTAGCTGTTTTTGATAATGACGAGAATTATACAGAATCTTTTTTGGAGTATATAGAAGAGAAAAAAGGAATGCCTTTTGAGATTCAGGTATTTACGAAACAGGAGCCATTATTACAATATTTGGAAAGTCGGGAGCCACAATTATTATTGGTAGCTTCAGATGTAATGTGCCATGAGATTGAGAAGGTTAACAGGGAGAAGATTGTAATATTGGCAGGTGAGGAGGTTTCGTCTTCTTTTTCTGAATACAGAACCATCTATAAATATCAGTCAATGGAAAATGTTATCCACCAGGTTATAGATTACTACATTGATATAACAAAGGACAGTATTTTTGTACCTGTTACAAAGAACAAGTCGGAAATAATCGGTATATATTCGCCTGTAGGCAATGTGGGTAAGACTGCAGTTGCGTGGGCTATGGCACAGACTTTAGGAGCAGATTATACAGTTCTTTACATAAATATGCAGGAATATTCAGGAATGGATAGAATGTTTGATACGGATTTTGGAGCGAATCTGTCAGATTTAATGTATTTCTACAAGCAATCCCCGGAATCAATGGCCGTTAAACTTAAGGCAGTAACCTATTCGGCGGAGGGGTTTGATTACATACCGCCGTTGGTATATTCCTGTGATTTAAGAAATATTGATACAGGGCAGTGGCTTCAATTTATACAGAATATTGCAGAATTAACAGAATATGACAAGATTATTATTGAGTTCGGTCAGGTACTTAACAATCCAATGATTTTGCTTGAAAGTTGCAATAGAATATTTGTGCCGGTTTCTAATGACTGGATGAATCAGTGCAAGAAGAAGGAATGGGAAGAGTATCTTTTAAGAACAGGTTATGAGGAAATATTAGACAGAACGGAAATGCTGCAAGTGCCACAAATAAGGCAATGGAGCAGCTTGGATGAATATAGAGAATGTTATTTGTGGGGAGAACCCGGAGATTACATAAGACAGGTATTGGGGGGATTATAATGAGCAAGTCAGAAATAGAACAGTTAAGAGGTTTGGTAATTGAAAGAGTTGATATGTCAAGAGAACCTGATGACAGTGAATTGCACGAAATCATAGACAGTGTAATTGAAAAAAATCAGGATTACAAATATATGTCAATTAAGAAAAGACAAATAATACATAAAAAAATATATTCCTCAATTAGAGGGTTAGGCATAATAGAGGAGTTGCTTGAAGAACCTGATATTACAGAAATAATGATAAATGGACCTAACAATATTTTTGTTGAAAAAAAGGGACGTATAAACAAAATAGATGAAAGGTTTGAATCTGAAAACAGGTTAAATGATATTATCCAACAGATTGTGGCAAAGACTAACCGTAGGGTAAACGAGTCAAATCCCATTGTGGATACACGACTTGAAGACGGTTCCAGAGTTAATGTAATATTGCCACCAATTGCTCTTGAAGGACCTATAGTTACAATACGTAAATTTTCAAAAAGAGGAATTACAATCGACGATATGATTAGTTGGGGGACAATTTCAAAAGAGGCTGCTGATTTTTTAAAAATGGCAGTTATGGCAGGCTATAATATTTTTGTAAGTGGGGGGACAGGATCCGGTAAAACAACATTTCTAAATGTGTTATCTAATTTTATTCCTAAAGACGAAAGAATAGTCACAATTGAAGATTCAGCAGAACTAAAACTTGATTCTGTTGATAATATTGTCCGAATGGAAACAAGACAGGCAAACAGTCAGGGGGAGAATGTTATTTCTATAAGGGATTTAATTAAAGCATCATTACGAGTCCGTCCGGATAGAATAATCGTTGGCGAGGTAAGAGGTGGGGAGACTTTGGACATGCTTCAGGCAATGAATACAGGACATGATGGTTCTATGTCAACAGGACATGGAAATTCTCCATCAGATATGATGACAAGATTGGAAACAATGGTTCTTATGGGAATTGATATGCCATTGGCGGCTATAAGAGCACAGATTGCAACAGCAATAGATATAGTTATTCATTTAGGAAGAATGAGAGACAAAACAAGAAAAGTATTGGAAATTAATGAAGTGGTTGGGATAAGAAATGGTCAGATAGAACTAAACAGGTTGTATGTTTTTAAGGAAGAACCTGAATCTGACAAAAATAAAGTTGTGGGACAATTGGAAAGAACTGAAAATCCACTAATTAATAGGCAAAAGTTGGAAAGAAAAGGGTTGGCTTAAGATAATTGTCCGATAAGGGGGAATATGAATTATTGTATGTCAGGAAAGAAGAAGACTGTAAGTCTGATAATAATAGGTCTGTTGGTGATTTTAATGGGAAGAATGTTTTATGGAAGTTTTAAGGCGGGAATTATAATTATGCCATTAGTAGTACCAATATACAGGCAATATTCAACGAAATACAAAGACAGGGCAAAGGCAGAATTTGAACATCAGTATAAAGAAATGCTTGTAGCCTTAAAGGATGGAATTGTTACAGGATATTCCGTTGAGAACGGATTAAAAGAAAGCTATCGTGAGATGGTTAATATTTATGGATATGATGGATTAATATGTTCAGAGTTAAGATTAATGACTTCAAGACTTAAACTTAATACACCAATAGAGATGGTTTTTAAAGATTTTGCGGAGAGAACTGATTTAGAAAGTGCTCATATGTTTTATAATACTTTTTCCATAGCACAAAAATCAGGCGGTAACATGAACAATGTAATAAAAAGAGTTATAGAAAATATTGTTCTTAAGGAATCAGTAAAGGAAGAAATTAATGTTGCCATAAACGACAAGAAACTGGAGCAGCGTATTATGACTGTGATTCCGTTGCTTTTAATCGGATATATAAGTATGGCTTCCCCCGGGTTTCTGGATATAATGTACAAATCCATAATGGGAAATATAGTTATGACGGTATGTCTAATAGTTTATCTGCTTGCATACTTGTGGAGCGAAAAAATAGTAAAGGTAAACATATAAGATTGCAGAAATTGTGCAAGTATAGGATAAGATCGTTTGACACGGTAAACACAGTGATTAAGAGAGGGGGATGACATTGAAGGTTTATACAGTTCTACTTGGTTTGATTTTAATATTTTATATATTAACAGTCAGGTATAGACGAACCTTAAGAAAAAAGTTTAAGAAAGATAAACTTAGCCCATTGTACGGAATGTCGATGTTTATTGCTGACAGAATACCTAAAGGACTTTTACATAAAAATACATATACGGAATCTTTAATAAAAAAGTTAAATGTACAGGAAAACATAAAAAAAGAGATTTATATGTATCGTGTAAATAAAATAGCTTCGTGCCTTGGGATGTTTATTTTGTTTCTGATATTTGGAATGGCAATAAGTTTTTCTGAAAATAAGGACAATAAAGGGCAAATAAAAACATTGGATAGAGACGGGCAAAGTATTAGCAGTTATAGTTTTTTTGCAAAGAATGGAGACAATGTTGAAAAAATCAATGTTGAAGTAGACCAAAGACAACTGTCAAAAGATGAATCCTTAAAACTAATGGAGAATAGTAGAAATAAGTTAGTTAAGCTTGTTTTGGACAAGAACAAAAGTGCTAACCATATTGATAAGCCATTGAATTTGATTCGTGAAATACCAGACACCGATATTTCGGTAACATGGGATATAAGTGATGGTAGGGTGTTGAATTATGATGGACAGATTATGTCTGATGTTTCACAGGAAGGTACAATTGTTAACCTTACGGCAAATATGGAATTAAATGAACTAACATTAAGCTACACATTTGCCGTAAATGTATTTCCAAGAAATTACAAGGGAGATATTCAGGAAGCAGTTCAGCAATACATAAACAGTCAGGATAGTGAGCAAAAGAAGATTTTTTTGCCGGAAAATATATCAGGCGAAAAGATTAGTTATTATAAAAGTGCATCAAAAATAGGAAAATATATTCCAATAGTAGCATTTATTATGTGTGTGGCAGTATTTTTCTTAAAGGATAGAGATTTAAAGAGTGAAGTGAAAAAACGAAATATACAACTTCAATCTGATTACCCTGAAATCCTAAGCAAAATTTTATTATATAGCAATGCAGGACTTTCAATAAAGAGCTCAATTGAAAGAATTGTAAGGCAATATGAGGATGAGAAAAAGAAAAATCCAAAAGAGTATCATTATGCTTATGAAGAGTTGAAAATGGCAACGGTAAAAATGAAAAGCGGAGTGTCAGAAATTAATGCAATAAATCAATATGGAGAAAGATGTGGGTTGCACAATTATATAAAGTTGGCAAATATTATTGAACAAAACATACGCAGAGGAACAGGGGAGTTATCTTTTGCCCTTGAAAATGAGTTAAATAGGGCACTGGTTGAGAGAAAGAATACTGCTTTAAAAAGAGGCAGCGAAATATCAACTAAACTGTTAGGACCAATGACGGTTATGTTAATAGTGGCACTGGTTATTCTAATGGTACCGGCATTAATGTCAATAAATATGTGAAGAAGTGAAAACATAGTATAAAAACAATATGAAAATTGAATATAAAAATAAAATAGAAATGTGAAAATAAACAATTATAACAAGTGAAAACAGGGGGTATAGAAATGTTGAAAATCTTGAAGACAAAAGCAAGAATTATTTTAGGAAAACAGAAGGCAATGGGCGTTATAGAGGTAGTGCTGATAATTCTGGTACTTGTAGGACTTGCCTTAGTATTTAAATCACAGATAAGTGGAATAGCTGACGGAGTTTATACAACAATAAAAACTCAGATTAAAAAGTTTTAAAGTGGGGGAAAAACAAACTTTTTAAGGTAATAAATTTTACGAAAAGTTTTATGGAAAGTAAAAAATGAAAGTAAAAGGAAGTATAACCATCTATTTAAGCATGATACTTATAAGTGTGATGTTGCTTGTTAATGTAATTGGTGAAAGTGCAAGAATCAGTGCAGTACAGGCGCAGATAAAAAGCTATACATATATGAGTGCAGAGTCAGCACTGGCAGGATATGGAAGACAGGTTTATGAAGATTATGGAATATTACTTGTATGGGAAAAGCAGACTGTTGAGTCGGTAATAAAAAAGAACATACAGGATAATATAAATATGGCAGATTTAAATGAACCGGGCCTAAATTTTTTAGGAACAAATCTGGTTAATTTAGAAGTAACCGGAAAGGAGTATTTAACGAAAAAAGGAGGACAATATTTCTCAAATCAAATTAAATCGTATATAAAATATGCAGGTGTAATGGAAACTGTTGAAAGACTTGTGAAAGAATGTGAAACATACGAAAACTGTAATGACCAAAATAAAAATAAGTGTGACTTGAATAATGTAGTCGATGTCAATAAGGGGGAATTGCAGGAACTTGTAGAAAATATTAATAGCATAGTTACAGGTTTAAAAGAAACAAAAGATTTAAGTAATAAGTATGATTCGGTTAGTCAGAAAATAGAAAAACTTCAATCTGATTTTAATAAAAAAGAGGGAAAGAAAGTTTTGAAAGAGTATAGAGAGCTGATGGCATCAATCGAAATAAAATCGAAGGATGTGGACAGTGCTATTTCCAAGATAGAAGTGTACGAAAGAAAAAAAGAACAGTTTTTGAAAAAGAATAGCTATACATCTGATGCAAAAGATTACATGGATACTAATTTGGAAATTTTGGAAAAAGTAAGGGATGAGATAAAGAGGGACAAAGAGCTTAACGTTTTGAAAATTAAAAAATTAGATTCAGGCAATATAAGCAAAGTTAAAAAGTCCATAAGCAACATGGGGAAAGTTATAAGCGAAATGGAGTCTTTAATTACACTGGAAAGTACAGAAGAAGATAGAGATAATTATTCAATATTTGAAAATTTAAAAGATTTTATTGATAGTGGAGTATTGTCACAGGTTTTAGAAAACCCGGAAAATGTATCAAAAAATACTTTATCCGGTTCTAATCTGCCATCAACTTTGAAAGGCAAAAAAAATAACAGTTTGTCAAAAGAAATAAAAAATAAATGTGTTAATGCACTATATGCAGGATTAAAGTTTGGTAATTACAATAATCCGGAAAAAAATACAGTATTAAAGTATGAGCTGGAATATATTATTTCAGGAAAAGACAGTGATAAGGAGAATCTTGCATCTGTAGTGGAGAAAATTGTTTTGGCAAAAACAGGGATAAATATGGCGTATCTCATTACAGATAAAGAAAAAATGGAACAGGTGTCAGCAATAGCAGCATCTGTGGCAATTGTAACAGGCTTGCCTTTCTTAGAGCCGGTGGCAAAGGGAGTGCTAATTAGTGCATGGTCAATGGCGGAGGCAGTTAATGACATGAAAATATTGTTATCAGGAGGTAAGGTTACCTTGACAAAATCAAAGGGGGGCTGGAGAACTTCCATAGGCAACATAACAAATGGTGACAAAAAAGAAGATTCAAAAGGACTAAGTTACAAAGAGTATTGCCAAATACTAATTGCAGTACAGAATACAGGGGACAGTATATATAGAATAATGGATTTGATACAGATAAATATACAGAAAAGGTATAACAGTGAATTCTTAATGAGTAAAAGTCTGACGGGTTTTAAGCTGAAAGCTACTTATGAAACTGCACCATTGTTTACTGCTATTCCAATAGTAGTAAATAATCTGACAGAGGAAAATAATGCCTATAAATATAGTATGGCTTATTATGATTCTTATTAGGAGATAAGTATTATGACAAAACAACTAACTGATGAAAATAATTTAAAACAAATTAGAAAAATAGAAATACTAAAGAAAAGAAAAAGAAGATTGGAAAAGGCATTAATTCGTAAATATAAGGAACAAAAATTAGCTAATTCCAAATTAGAAAATCAAAGATTAAAAAGTCAGAACAGCTTAAACTTTAATGCAAGAAAAGGAGTAGCGTGTAGAAAAACTGCAAATATTATAAAGAATGAAACTATGATTACAAGAATAGAAAAAAGATTATCAAATTTAAAGGATAGAAAATAAAAGGATGTACTGATTCGTTAGTCAGGAATTTAAGCCTATGGAGAGTACGTATGTGTTGTAAAGTATTCAGTGAAGTAGGAATGAAACATAGATGTGGTTAAAGATATGTTTCAATAACGGAAAGGATGTTTTCGTAGCTAATATGTTATGGTCAAATAAAAAATAAGATGATGTTTCTCTCCAAGTACAAAAGCTATTTTTTAATAACCCCTTTTTATAAAAAGCACCCAATAAGACGAAAAGAAAACATCCTTTCATAAAAATAAAAGAAGGAGAACGGAAAAATGTGGAGATAAAAGATACAAAGATAAAAAATATAATTAAATGTACAGCAAAAGCTGCAATTACTATAGAGGCAACAATTTCGTTAACTTTATTTATGTTTGTTGTGGTATTTCTAGCCGGTTTCATAACTGCTGTTGACAAGCAACTTTCAATACAGATTAAAATGAACCGTTTGGCAGAAAATATGGCAAAGCAAATGTTTTACATAAAACAAGTAGATGAAATTACTGATTATAGCGAGAAATTAAAAGAATATAAGGACAAATTTAAAGAGAATATAAGTGAAATGAAAGACACTTTGCCTGAAAGTAATCTAATAAAAGATGATTATATTGACATGGTTTATACATATGATTATAAGTTACCTGTTTTAAGTAAAACCATAACCATAACTCAAAGAGCAAAGGTTAAAGACTGGACAGGCACGGATATGACTAAAGATTATGAACTGGTTTACATAACTAAGTATGGGAATGTATATCACAGCACAAAAGAATGTAGTCATTTAATACTTTATATTACGGGAACAGAGTATGGTAAGGTTGGTGAAGCGAGAAATGAACAGGGAGAAAAATACACACCTTGTGAGTTTTGTGGAAATAAGAAGATAAGTGATACCACAACAGTATTTATTACAGCAGATGGAAACAGATATCACACAAATCTCCAATGTAGTGGAATAACAAGAAATATTATAGAAATTGATATTAAGGAAGTGGATAACAGAAAACCATGCAGCAGTTGTAATGGGGGATAAAATGTATTGGATTTGGATAATGATTTTTTTGTGCATATGCACATTTACAGATATAAAGAAAAGAAATGTTTGTGGTTGGTTATGTATTTTAAATATAGTGGCCGCAATTATGTTGCATACAATATTTAGGGATATAAGTGGAAAATCCCTTATTGAGGGAGCAATTATTGGGGGGATATTTCTAATAATCAGTGTGGTTACAAGGGAGAAAATAGGATACGGTGACAGTCTTGTTTTTCTTGCAATAGGTTTGATTATAGGCGGAGAAAAATGCTTTGTTATAATTCTTTGGAGTTTTCTGCTATGTAGTATCTTCTCGCTAGTGGCAATAATTCTAAAGAAAACAACATTTAAAAGTACCGTTGCCTTTATGCCCTTTGTGTTGGCAGGAGCATTAGTAACATTTATATCTACACAATAAAGGGGGAAAAATGAAAGGCAATAAACTAAAGGGAGAAATAACTATTGAAACAGCAATTGTGTTTCCTATTGTAATGCTAATGGTGTTACTGTTAATTTATTTTTCTATGTTTTTACACGATATTGTAAAAATGAAAAGTTATGCCTATGGAGCCGGATGCACATATGCAGAAATGGAATTTAAAGATTTTGAAAGTAATGTTGAAAAGAAGTTTCAGTCAATACCATTGTTTATTACAAAAGTAAGTGCAAAGTGCGGTGAAAGCACAAATCAGTATAAGATAACACTACAATATACATCCATAAGCAATATTAAGTGGATGGAAGAATTCATTAATAAGGGAAATAACAGTTATGAAATAAATGTGGAAAAAAGAATGAGTCGAAAAATTTTCGGAATTACTTCGGCAATTAGAGATAACATACAAAAGGGGGACAGTGATAATTAATGGAAGTTGTTAACAAAAAAGATGGAAACAAAAATTTTATGATAATAAAAGGGATTGAAATTGATGAAAATGATTATAAATTTAAAATGCTTAAAAATAATAATATAGAAAATGTAATCCCAATAGGTCTTAGAGTTATAGATGGAGAAAAACAATTGTACTATAACGTAACAGAGTACATTACTGTAAAAGCGATGTTTTCGCGGAAAAAGATGTCAGGAAAAGACTTATATAATTTAATAAAGGACATTAAAAAGTTATCTAAAAGCACAAAAGAATACCTGATGGATTTAAATGATTTTTTGTTTGACATTAATTATGTGTACATAAATAAGAAAACGGGAGAATATGGTTTTTGTTATTGCCCAAATGAGTATGAAGATGTGCAGCAGAATATGAGAAATATTTTTGACAGCATATTAGAATGTATTGACCATAACAATAAGCCTGCAGTTCTTATGGCTTATGGAATACAGCAGATTACAATTAGCGACAGTTATACTGTGCAGGATTTGTATAATTGTGCTGTTGAAAACTACAAAGAAGCAAAGGAAAGTACATATAAAAAGAAAGACCGGGAAGAGTTTGTTAAAGGAGTTGAGAATATTGTTATTAATACGGAAAAGAATGTAGTAACAAAACCATATGAAGAAAAAAAGAAAAGTCTTTTTAAAAAAATAATGGAAAGATTAAAAGGGAAAAATAAATATGAGGATGAAGATGAACTGGAGGCAGAACTGGAAAATCCTTCGGAAATTAATAAAAAAGAGAGTGATTTAAAAGAAATTTCAGGACAGGCTACAGAAGAACCACTGTACAATTACTCAGATTATCAAATGGCAACAATAGGCGAGGAGACAGATAATTACAGAGACAACTATGAGAAAGGTTATGATGATAATTATGACGGAGATTATGAAGAAGCTACAATGTTATTAACATCATCAGGAGTAATAAATAGAATAACCCTAAAAGAAATTAGTAATCAGGGAAGCATGGAAATCGAACCAAAGGGTTATCCGTGCATATTAGGAAAGAGTAAGTTAAGCAGCGATTATATAGTGGACAGTCCTGTAGTAAGCAGGGTTCATTTAAGACTATCGGAAGAAATGTCTAACTATTATGTTGAGGATCTTAATTCTACTAACGGAACTTACGTTAACGGGCAAAAACTTGAACCTCATAAACCTAAAGAAATTAATGTGGGAGATCAAATAACTGTAGCAGATATAGACTTTATAGTGGAGTGATAAAGTCCGTAGTGGTATAATAGTCTTAGTGTAAATTACGGAATAGTCCGTGTAATCAAGTGCTTAAGGAGGCTGTTATGGACGAAAAAATTCAAAAGTTAAAAGAGATTATTGATGGAAGTGACAATATTGTATTTTTTGGCGGAGCAGGAGTTTCCACAGAAAGTGGTGTTCCGGATTTTAGAAGTGTGGACGGATTATACAATCAGGAATATGATTATCCACCGGAAACAATTTTAAGCCATACTTTTTATAAAAGGAATCCGAAAGAGTTTTATAGATTTTATCATAATAAAATGTTATTTCCTGATGCAAAACCGAATGCAGCCCACAAAGCTTTGGCAAAATTAGAAAAGAAAGGAAAACTAAAGGCTGTAGTTACGCAGAATATTGATGGCTTGCATCAGGCAGCAGGAAGTGAAACTGTTTATGAGCTTCATGGCTCTGTTCATAGAAACTACTGTGAATCCTGTGGCAAGTTTTATGGACTTAAAGATATAATGGCGCAGAAAGGAGTACCTAAGTGTAGCTGTGGAGGAATTATTAAGCCTGATGTGGTTTTGTATGAAGAAGGACTTGATCAGAATACAATAAGAAAGTCTATCGAAGCCATTTCTAATGCAGATGTACTTATAATAGGAGGAACTTCTCTTGCGGTTTATCCGGCAGCAGGGCTTATAGATTATTATAGAGGAAACAAGCTTGTTCTTATAAACAAGAGTTCCACGCCAAAGGATTCAAGGGCAGACCTGATTATAAATGATGCGATTGGTAAGGTTTTAGGTCAGATTGTAGAATAAAAATTTTCTTTTTGTATAAATAGAAGTGTCGGTGTTTAATCGGCACTTTTATTGTCACAAAGTTTATGCATACAGGGTAGAGTTTTTGACAAATTAATACAGCACCACTATGGTATTATCTCTTTCGTAAAACAAAGAAAGGAGAGGTATCATGATAGAAGTGGTATATAGTGGAGAGGAGCATGAAGAGCAGGATGAGGTCAGGATTCCGAAAAATATTCATCAAATAGGAAATAACAGTTCAAACAAGAAAATATACATAGAAGATTATGTAATGACATATTTAAAGAAGAGCCCTTCAGGTGAGGATAATGTTAAATATGGGGTATTACTGGGAGATGTAAAAAGGGCAAAAGGAAATGTTTATATTTTTGTAAAAGGAATGGTGGAAGTTCGTGATGTAATAGAAAACAGTATTATTTTTAATGATGATATCTGGTCCGGAATTTACAAAGATATAAAGCAGTTTTTTGAACAGTTAAATATTGTGGGCTGGTATGTTTCGGTTCCTTACAGGGTAAGTGAGGATATGAATGGAATAAAAAAGATTCATCTTGATAACTTTGCCGGAAATGACAAAGTATGTTTTTTGAAAGACAGGGCAGAAAATGAAGAAGGCTTTTATAGCTATGAACAGTCAGGTCTTGAAAGGCAGCAGGGCTACTATATCTATTATGAGAAAAATGAGAAAATGAAAAAATATGTTAAAAACTTAAAAAACAGTGCAACAAACAGTGGGATAGCTAACAATGAAATAAAAAATATTAGCGTGGATGACAAGATAGGAGGCGAGGATAAAAAAGATAAGAAATCATCTAAGAATAAATTGGAGAACATAGAATTAAAAGCGGAGGAGGCAAACGGTAAAACTATAAAAATTTCAAAAGAAGAAAGTAAACAGGATAATAATTTAAACAAAAAAGATTTAAAAAATAAAGAAAAGAGTCAATGGTTTAAAAATAGCAAAAGTACTAATAATACAGTGGAAGAAACTGGAGAGCCCATACGACAGGGAAGGATTGCATATGGTGTAAGTGGTCTTTTAATTGTAGCTTTATTATTATCAACAGTTGTAATGCTTAATAATTATGGAGAATTAAAAAATATTAAAAGTACTTTGGCAGGAATTAGTAGAGAAAGAGAGGCTCAGGCTGTTAATAAAATTTTAAGTGCATACACCGAAACAACAAAACAGAGTGCCACAACCGTAGCAGGATTGGAAAGCAAGAAAGCAAGAGCTACCAATGGTAGCAATGTTACTCAGAAAAAAAATGACAACGGAGAGGTTGTTTCAAAACAGACAACGGGAACTAATCAGGATAATAACAGCAGTAACAATAGTATTACCAATACTACAAATGATAGTAATAATACTAACAGTAATAAGCCTTCAGGTAGTGAAACGGAAAATAATAAAACAAAAAGTATTTCCAGTGCTTATTCAGGACAATACCATACAGTTAAACCGGGACAGACATTGTATGATATTAGTATGAATTATTATGGAACAAGTGAAATGGTAGATGAAATAAAAGACAGAAATAACATTGACGATGATTACACAATCAAGGAAGGACAAAAAATATTATTGCCTTAACAAAAAAATGGTGTCATTATTCAGCAGATATTGTATAATCTTTAATAGATTTAACAAAGGAAGTGAAATCGTGGCAAATAAATACATTAGAAAATTCAGAAGACTGAAAAAAGAAGGTCAAAATTCTACATATATGAAAAATACCAAAAAGGTGTTTGAGAAAAGGGCTGTAAAGCTTGGAATAATAGTAGCTGTGATTTTGATTATTGTTGGAGCGTTGTTCTTTTACAAAAAATATCACAAATACACCACCTACAAGATAATTGAATCCACTAATATTAAAGGTGGAGCGAGCAGTAAATATATTCCTTTTGGTGACTATGTTATTAAGTACAGCTATGATGGAATAGCCTATATTAAGGACAAAGAAACTGTTTGGGAAGAAGCATATGAAATGAAGCAACCTATTATTGATGTATGTGACGACTATGTGGCGATAGCGGATAAGAATACCAATGATATTTTCATATACAACGATAAAGGTCGTCAGGGACAGGTTTCCGTAAGCTATCCTATTGTGAAATTAGAGGTAGCCAAGCAGGGAGTTGTTGCTGCGTTGCTTGAGGACAAAACATCTAACTATATTGAGGTGTACGATAAAGAGGGAAAACAGTTGGTATCTCACAAGTCTATTATTGATGAAAATGGATATCCGATTAATTTCTCAATGTCAGATGATGGGGAAAGAATGGCAGTTTCGTACCTTACCGTGAAAAATGGCTCTTTTGAAAATAAGATACAGTTTTATGACTTTTCTAATTCAGGGAAAAACATAGAAAACCGAATGGTAAAAGAGTTTAGCGGATATGGTGAGACGATTGTTCCTACAATCAGTTATGTTTCAAACAGTCAGGTAGTGGCAATAGGCGAAGATATAGTTTCTATATATAAGGTGGGTAACAAGGATATTACCAAAAAGGATATAAAAATAAAAGAAGAAATACAGAAAGTATTTTATAATGACAAATATGTAGGATTGGTATTTAAAAATGCCAGCACGGACAGACCTTACAGAATTGAAGTATACAATTCAAGTGGATCCCAGATATTAAATTCTACAGTGGATATGGATTTTGAAAATGTTACATTTGCCGGAGATAATATTTTAATGTATAGTGATATGCGATGCGAAATATTATCAATAAAAGGTGTGAAAAAATTTCAGACTAATTTTAAGGGACAGATTTATGGATTAATGCCATATGACGATTCCAAAACGTATTTGTTAATGACTAACTCAAAAATACAGAAGATTCGATTGAAATAACGGAGGAATGAAATGGGCAATATAATGCTGACAGGGGTAACGGTTTTTGTTGTGGTAATGATTGCTATAGGAATGAAGAGAGGACTTGTAAAGACGGCATTTTCTTTCGGCTCGATTTTTATAGCACTTATACTGGTGAATATTTTAACACCTGTTGCAAAAGAGGTAATAAAAAATACACCGGTTTATGACTCAATAAACCAAAATATACAAAGCTATGTAAGTGAACATATAGCAACATCTACAGAAAATATGACGGAAACAGGAATCAATAATCAAGAGAAAATCATTAATGAACTTCCATTACCTAATGGACTAAAAGAATCATTAACGAAAAATAATAATCAAAGCAGTTATGATTCATTGGCAGTAAATACATTTAAGGAATATGTTGTGGCATATTTAACAGATGTTGTTTTAAACGCAGTGGTATATATTTTGCTATTTATGGTTATATCTATATTAATGAAAACATTAGTGGAAGTGTTAAACATAGTAACAAAACTTCCGGTTATTCATACATTTAACATGGCAGGTGGAGCATTAATCGGTTTCGCACAGGCAATATTAATCATATGGTTATTGTGTATGGTAGTTACGATCTTCAGCTCAACATCCTGGGGACAGACAGTTTGCAAGGCAATAGCAGACAACGGAGTGTTAAGCATGATTTATGATAACAACTTAATACAAAATATAGTAAATAGCTTGTTTTAGATAACAATAATAATTAAAGAGTTTTATGGCTAAAATAAGGTGCTTAAACTTTTTTAAAAAAAGTTTAAAAAAGTTATTGACAAAACAAAAGGTATTTGATACATTATAAAAGCTGTTTAGCAAGTGGATTAAACAATCCACTTATGGCTCCATGGTCAAGCGGTTAAGACACCGCCCTTTCACGGCGGTAACAGGGGTTCAAATCCCCTTGGAGTCATCTTGCGAGCGGGAAAATGAAATTTTCGAGCGGCACGCAGAAAGCAATGTAAAAAGAGAATGCGCCGATGTGGCTCAATTGGCAGAGCAGCTGATTTGTAATCAGCAGGTTAACGGTTCGAGTCCGTTCATCGGCTTTCATGTGAGGACCTGTAGCTCAGTTGGTTAGAGCAACCGGCTCATAACCGGTCGGTCCCGGGTTCGAGTCCCCGCAGGTCCACTTATTGTGATTATTCATGATTGCAATGACATCAGGAGGATGAAACTAACAAGGTTGAGAGAAATCCTGATGAAAACAATCCAGCACAGCCCGTGAGGACGGGAGAAAACAAACCGAAAGAATGGGATCTTAGCTCAGCTGGGAGAGCATCTGCCTTACAAGCAGGGGGTCACAGGTTCGAGCCCTGTAGGTCCCACTTGTACAATTAAACAGTACAATGCCGGCGTGGCGGAACTGGCAGACGCGCAGGACTTAAAATCCTGTTGTGGCAACACAGTACCGGTTCGATTCCGGTCGCCGGCATTAAGAAAGCATCTCCGAAGGAAAATGACCCAGGGAGATGCTTATGTGCGTGTAGCTCAGTTGGATAGAGCGTCTGGCTACGGACCAGAAGGTCGTGGGTTCGAATCCTGTCACGCACACTTAAGTGTTAATGAACTGTCGCAGACTTGCGGCAGTTTTTTTATAATAAAGGTTGTTAAAAACATTATCATATGCTATATTATTTAAAATTTTTATATGCTTTGGAGGAGGGTATGAAAAGATGGATAAAGTATATATAAGAGAACAGGATTTTCATATAGCAACTAAGGACGAAGTAGCAGATATTGATTTGCATTATAAATTGAAAAATAGAAGAATTTGGATAAGACTTTTTATTGCATCTATTTTTTTGGTTGTAATTGGAGTTATTTTTCAAATAATTGCTCATAGGATTTCTCCCTGGATACATTCTAATCCGGGATATTATATGAAAGTTTACATTGTTGCAATTATAGTTTTTGTTGGTTTTAATCTTTTATCATATGGAGCATTAAAAATAGAGCAAGACCTTGAATATAATAGTGAAAGAACTCCTATTTTAAAATTAAAAGTTAATACTAAGCTTCATGTTGATGATTTGACAGTTATAAGACAGCAGAAGTGGTTTATTATTTGTGAAACTGATCAGGGATTAATCGATGATTATGTTATAGTAAATAATAAGAGGGATTTTAATAATATTAAAGAAGGGGATATGGTATATGTAAAAAGGTCCAGAGATGATGGACATTATTTATATTTTTATATTGCATAAACTACTTTAAATTAATTTGTATAAGCAGGCGTTTGAGATACCGATTTCAAGAAGTTAGAGTGCTAATCTAGCTTTTGAAATCGGTTTTTTTATGGCATAAGAGAACTTCCTGAAAATTCCACTAAAGAAAAAATGAAAAAGACTTTCAAATTCGTTGACTTTTTGAAACAATAAGTATAAAATGAAAAGGATTTTCAAATTGGAAAGTTATTGTCAAAGGAGGAATTACCGTGGCAGGAAAGTATAAAACAAAACAGCAGTCAGCTATTAAGGAGTGTCTCGAAATGCACAAAGATGGCTATGTTACTGTTATGGATATAGAAAATTATTTGAAAGAAAATGATTGCCAGGTAGGGCTTACTACTATTTACAGACATTTGGAGAAGATGGAAAAGGATGGCATTGTAACGAAGTTTAGCGTGGAAGGCCAGCCGGGAGCTTGCTTTCAGTACATAGAACAGGGTGAGAATCAGGATTGTTTCTATATTAAATGTGAAGAGTGCGGAGAAGTGACGAAGATGGAATGCCATCATTTGGCGGAGTTATATAGTCACGTGAACGCAGACCATCATTTTAGTATTAATCCTAAGAAAACTATATTCTATGGAAAATGCGAGAAATGCGGAAAGTGTGAAGAAAAAAATAAATAAAATAATGATTTATGAAAGTGTTTATTAAATTATGAAAAGTAATAGAGTTATAAAAGTATTTTCGAAAAATAAAATTTTGAAAAAAGAATTTATTCGAGAAAACAAATTTAGCAGGAAAACAGAATTTTTAAGAAAATCAGTAGTTTTTATTGTGACCATAGCTATGATTTTGGGAATGGCTGGTTGCGGCAAAACTACTGAAAAAGAAGATAACTATAGATTGAAAATAGTGACTTCTCTTTTTCCATATTATGATATGGCAAGAGCGGTTATAGGGGATGTTAAGGGAATTGATTTAAAGATGATTGTTACACCGGGACAGGACAGTCATTCTTTTGAACCAACACCTAGCGATGTTATTCAGATGGAAAATGCGGATGTGCTTATATATAATGGTGGTTCACTTGAAACATGGATTGATACGTTGCTTGATTCCTTAAATAATAAGAATCAGATTCAGATGAAAATGATGGATTATGTTGACGTTCTTAATGAAGAGATTGTGGAAGGAATGGATACAAGATTTGACAGCCATGATGAGCATAGTCATAGCGAAGACAGTCATAATCATAAAGAGCATAGTCATAGTGAAGACAGTTATAATCAGGAAGAAGGCAGTCATAGTGAAGATAGTCTGAAGCACGAAGAGCATAGTCATGATAGTGAAGTAAGCGACCATGAAGAAGAAAGTCATAACGAAACTGATGAGCATATATGGACATCACCTGTTAATGAAATAATTATGACAGAGAAAATCTGTGAAACATTAAGTCAGGCTTTACCTGAGGAAAAAGAAAATTTTAAGAAGAATGCAGAGTCATACATTAAACAATTAAAAGAGTTAGACAGTGAAATCAGAATAGTGGTAAACAATTCGAAAACTAAGGAAATAATTTTTGCGGACAAGTTTCCGTTACAGTATTTTGCAAAGGAATATGGCTTAGAGTATTATGCAGCTTTTCCGGGATGTGGAAGTGATATGGAGCCTAGTGCCAAAACTATTGCGTTCCTTGTGGACAAGATTAAGGAAGACAATATTAAGGCTGTATTTTATTTGGAATTAAGCAGTCATATTGTGGCGGACGCAATTGAAACTGACACAGGAGCAAAACCGCTTCAGTTTAATTCCTGTCATAATATTACGCAGAAACAGTTTGACAGCGGAGTAAATTATGTTGATTTAATGAAGGAAAATGTTAATAACTTAAAAATAGCATTAGGAGAATGATAATGATTTTTGAATGTAAAGACGTAACGTTAGGTTATGAAAATAAAGTAGTTGCAAAAAATTTGAATTTTAAAATCGACCAAGGAGATTATCTTTGTGTTGTTGGTGAAAATGGTACAGGAAAAAGTACACTTATAAAGACATTATTAGGGTTGATTAAACCTTTAAATGGCGAAGTTATTGCCAATGTGCAGGGAAAAAATCACAAAGGAGTAGGATATTTGCCACAGCAGACACAGGCACAGAAAGATTTTCCGGCAAGTGTTTGGGAAGTAGTTTTGTCAGGGGTGCTAAATAACGATCATAGATGTCCATTTTATAATAAAAAAGACAAGGCAGAGGCTGAAAAAAATATGGAGAAGCTTAATATTTTGGATTTGAAAAAGCGTTGCTATAGAGAGTTGTCAGGAGGACAGCAGCAAAGAGTTCTTCTCGCAAGGGCACTTTGTGCAACAGACAGCGTTTTGATTTTGGATGAACCTGTAACAGGGCTTGATCCGGCAGCTTCAATGGAGTTTTATGAAACTATAAAGGATTTAAATAAGAAAGAGAATGTAACAATTATTATGGTTAGCCATGATATAAAGAATGCTTTAAATTATGCAACACATATTTTGCATTTAGAACAGGAAAATGATTTCTTTGGAACAGTTGAGGAATATAAGAAATCAAATGTTTCAAATATGTTTTTGGGAGGTGTAGCAAATGATTAGTGAAATGTTTGCCCATGGATTTATACAGAGGGCTTTTATCGGAGGAGTATTGGTATCACTTTGCGCAGCTCTTTTAGGCGTCAGCCTTGTTTTAAAAAGATATTCAATGATAGGTGACGGTTTGTCACACGTTTCATTTGGAGCATTGTCCATAGCAATAGCTTTTGGATTTGCACCAATTAAGTTTTCAATACCAATTGTTATAATTGCAGCCTTTTTCTTACTTAGATTGGCAGAAAACGGTAAGATGAAAAGTGATGCGGCAATAGCTATGGTGTCAGCTTCATCATTGGCAATTGGTGTTATTGTTACATCGTTAACAACAGGACTTAGCACAGATGTGTGTAGTTATATGTTTGGTAGTATTTTGGCAATGTCTAAAGATGATGTTATTTTTAGTGTTGCACTGTCTGTTGTTGTACTTATAATGTTTGGATTTTGCTATCATAGAATTTTCGCAGTGACTTTCGATGAAAGTTTTTCGAAAGCAACAGGTGTGAAAGTTGGAATGTACAATACACTTATTTCTATTTTTACGGCGGTAACTGTTGTACTTGGAATAAAAATGATGGGAGCAATGTTGATTTCAAGTCTTATTATTTTTCCGGCGCTTACTTCAATGAGAGTTTTTAAAAGTTTTTTAAGTGTAACGATATGTTCTGCAATTCTTGCGGTAATAAATTTTACGGCAGGTTTGCTTTGTTCCTACGCTTTTTCAATTCCTGCCGGAGCAAGCGTTGTTGTTGCTAATTTGTGTATGTTTATTATATTTTGCATTATTGGAAATTTGGCATTTCTAAAGAGAAAATAGTCAGGTATAATAGTGTTATGTTAAAAGATGTTGTCAAAGTGTATTAGATAATTATGCATAAAATATGTTTATTTATGGCAGTGACAGGTTAGGAGGAAAAATGGATATTAACGGTTTTATAGAAGAGTTGGATAGTTTGTATACGGAAAGAAGAATTAACGATGTCGAGCCATTTTTTAATGAAAGCATAGAACAGGCAAAAAAAGAAAATGACTTGGCAGCTCAGTTTACAATTCTTAATGAAATGATGGGATTTTTCAGGGATACAAGTCAGTTTGAAAAGTCTATTAAGGCATGTAATGATTGCATAGAATTAATGAAGAAAATGGGGATTGAAGGAACTGTGGATTATGCTACTTCCCTTCAAAATGTGGCAAACGCTTACAGAGCGGCAGGAAAACTTGCGGAATCTTTAGAAGTTTATAAAGAAGTTTTTTCTATATATAATGAGAATATTCCAAGTGATGATTATAGAATGGCAAGTCTTAACAATAACATTGCTCTTTTGTATCAGGAGATGAATGATTTTCCTATGGCAGTCCAACATCTTAAAAAGGCACTGTCCATTATAGAAAAAATAGAAGGAATGGATATTGAAGTTGCCACAACTTATACAAATCTGGCAGCGTCATTGATTGAAATTAATCAGGCAAGTCAGGCTGAAGACTACCTTAAGAAGGCTTTGGAAATATTTGACAGAGATGAAGTGAAAAACTTTCATTACAGCGGAGCCCTTTGTGCCATGGCAAGTGTTAAGTGTAGCTTAAAACAGTATGAAGAGGCAGCTAAGTTATACGAAAAGGCGTTGCCGGAGATAGAAGCAAATATGGGACGTGGCAGTGCTTATAATATTACAAAAGAAAATCTGGCAAAGGTTTTCGACAAAATAAAAGAAGAAAAGAAAGAACTTACAGGTATAGAGCTGGCAAAAAGTTTTTATGAAGAGTACGGCAAGGATATGATTCACAATAATTTTTCTGAGTATGAGGACAAAATAGCGGTGGGCTTCGTTGGGGAAGGTTCAGAACGATTTGGCTTTGATGATGTTTATTCAAGAGACCACGATTTCGGCCCGGGATTTTGTATGTGGATTACGGAAGATGTTTATGAGAAAATCGGTGAAAAACTTCAGGATGAATATAACAAACTTCCAAAAAGTTATAAGGGCATTACAAGAGTTGACACCATTATGGCTGAAGGAAGAGTAGGCGTTTGTGTAGTTGAAGATTTTTATAAAAAGTATACAGGTTCCGGAGATGGAAATCTAACATTAGAACAATGGATTAATCTTGAAGATTATAAAATTGCAACAGTTACTAACGGTGAAGTTTTTAGGGACGATTTAGGATATTTTTCTAAGATAAGAAAAAATTTTGAAAATCAGCCTTTTAAGGCAAGACTTGTTAAGCTTGCAAGACAGCTTGGGGCAATGGCGCAGACAGGTCAGAGCAATTATGAAAGAGCAATGGCAAGGAAAGATTATGTAACGGCACAGATTTGCATTTCTGATTTTATGAAAGAGACAATGAAATGTGTGTACATTTTAAATAATAAGTTTGCACCGTACTACAAATGGCTTTTTAAGGGAGTTAGTAGCTTGGATGGAACTGAGAAGATTGTTTCATTGCTTGAAAAATTAAGTCAGCTTCCTGCTCAGAAGAATGCTTGGGATGGTTATTTGTATGACAATACTAAGTTTAATGAAAAAGATGAAAAAGCTATTATTATGGAAGAAATAGCAAAAATTATAATTGATAAATTATTGGAATTAAAACTAATAAAGAATAGAAATTCAAATTTTTTAAATGACTATGTGAGACCAATTATGGATTTGGCAGAAGGGAAAGTTGAAATGTTTGACAGAGAAAAAACAATAGATAAAATAGTAAAACTTGAATTTGAAGCTTTTGATAAAGTGCAGAATGTTGGTGGAAGAGCGTCTTGTCAGAATAATTGGCCTTTCTTCTATGTTATGAGAAAGAGTCAGTATATGACTTGGACAGATGAAATGCTAGAGTGCATTTGCAATCTTTGGGAAGAAAACAAGGCTAAGGGTTGGAATATGATTACCGAGAAATATGGAAGAATGATGGAACACACTTCACCTGAAGAATATGAGAAGATTAAAGATAATTTTACTGAAAAATCGGAGAGAACAATAGCAATTGTAAATCAGATTGCACAGATTCAGGTAGACTGGATGAAGGATTTTGCTAAGAGTTATCCAAAGCTTGCATCTAATGCCAGGGATATAACAAGTGATGCTGATCAGATTGACAACACTTCTTATGAAACTTATTTAAAGGGAGAGTTATTAACATATTCAGAAGAATTGTTGAAACTTTATGCACAATTTATTGTAAATCTGGCAAGAGAGGGAAAAAATCTTGCATATATGACTATAGAAAATACAGCACATTTACAGGGATATGCAACATTGGAAGATGCAGAAAGCAGCATAAGATAAGTTTTGTAAATGTTAAGAGAAAGGAGCGTATGACCATATTTTCTTAATATGGCATACAAAATAAATATGGCATTTTTACCAATATCCAAAGAGGATATGAAGGAAAGAGGAATAGAGCAGTTAGATTTTGTGTTTGTAATAGGGGATGCTTATGTAGACCATCCATCTTTTGGACATGCTATTATAAGTAGAGTTTTGGAAGCTAATGGATATACAGTTGGTATTATTTCACAGCCTGATTGGAAGGACGATGAAAGCATTAATGTTTTGGGAGAACCAAGATTGGCATTTCTGGTAATGGGTGGAAATATGGATTCAATGGTTAATCATTACTATGTTTCAAAGAAAAGAAGAGATAGTGATGCCTACACTCCGGGCGGAGTAATTGGAAAAAGACCGGATCATGCAGTAGTTGCTTATTGTAATCTTATTCGCAGAACTAACAAAACAAAGCCGATTATAATAGGTGGTATTGAGGCAAGTCTTAGAAGAATGGCACATTATGATTATTGGAGCAATAGTTTTAAACGTTCAATTTTATTGGATAGTCAGGCAAATCTTTTAACTTATGGAATGGGTGAAAAGTGTATAGTTCAGATTGCAGATGCCTTGGCAAGTGGTATGGATGTTACGGATATTACTTATATTCCGGGAACTGTTTTTAAGACTAAAAATATAGAACTTGCTTATGATCCAATAATTCTTCCGTCTTATGATGCCATGAAGGAAGACAAATTAGAGTATGCAAATAGTTTTAGGGTTCAGTCTGAAAATACTGATCCTTTTAATGGAAAAACTTTGGTGGAACCTTATCCAAACGGAGTTTATGTTGTACAGAATCCACCTCAGGAGCCATTAACAAGACAGGAAATGGATGATGTATATGACCTTCCATATGAGAGAACTTACCATCCAAGTTACGAGGCTTTAGGTGGGATACCTGCCATTCAGGAAGTTCAGTTTTCATTGGCAAGTTGTCGTGGTTGTTTTGGGGCATGTAGTTTCTGTGCCATAACATTCCATCAGGGAAGAATTATTCAGTCAAGAAGCCACGAATCAATCATAAATGAGGCAAAGAAAATTATTGATATGCCTAATTTTAAAGGATATATTCATGATGTTGGTGGCCCTACAGCTAACTTTTATCATCCGTCATGTAAGAAGCAGTTAAAATCAGGTGTGTGTAAGCATAAGCAATGTCTTTTCCCACATCCTTGTAAGAATCTGAATGTTGACCACAAGGATTATTTAAGTCTTCTTAGAAAGTTAAGAGAATTGCCTAAGGTCAAAAAAGTATTTGTCCGTTCAGGTATTAGATTTGACTATATTATGGAAGATAAAGATGATACTTTCTTTAAAGAGCTGGTTAAATATCATATTAGTGGACAGCTTAAGGTAGCTCCTGAGCATATTTCTGATAAGGTTTTGTCTTATATGGGAAAACCTCAGAATTGTGTTTATGAAAGTTTTATCACTAAATATAAGAAACTTAACGAAAAAGAAGGAAAGAACCAGTTTGTTGTGCCATATCTTATGAGTTCCCATCCGGGCTCTGATATGACAGAGGCAGTGAAGTTGGCTGAGTACCTTAGAGATATTGGCTACAATCCTCAGCAGGTTCAGGATTTTTACCCTACACCGTCAACAATGTCAACTGTAATGTACTATACGGGAGTTGATCCGCGAACAATGAAGCCGGTGTATGTTCCAAAAAATCCGCACGAAAAGGCAATGCAAAGAGCCCTTATGCAGTACAGAAATCCTGCAAACTACGATTTAGTTAAAGAAGCACTTCATATAGCAGGAAGAGAAGACCTTATAGGTTTTGGCAAGGAATGCCTTATTAAACCCAGACAGTTTAAATATGAGAAAAACTATGGTGGAAAAGGTAACGGAAAGTCTAAGGATTCACGTAAGGATGCGCCAGGTAAGAATTTTGCAGGCAAAGATTCCTCAAATAACAAGAATGGTCGTGCTAAGAATTTCACAGATAAAGATAACCGTGGAGGAAAAAATTCAGTAAATAATAAAAATGCCCGCGGCGCTAAGGGACAGACAGGTAACGCACGTAATGGCAAAGTGCAATCCGGCAATTCACGTAATGGTAAAGTACAATCCGGTAATGTGCATAACGGAAAGTCCGGCAGGAAATCTAGCAAGAGACGTTAAAGTTTCTATTTGAATCCTAAATTTAGAGTGGTATACTATGTTAGGTAGAAGATAGTTAATTAATAATTAAAATATAGGAGGCAAACAATGGACATTAAAGTATTACAGAAAGATATGATAGCTGCAATGAAAGCTAGAGACAAAGCTAGAAAGGAATCAATTTCAGCATTGATTCAGGCAGTAAAGAAAGCAGGAATTGATGCAGGCTGCAGAGATGATATTCCTGAAGAAATGGTAAACAAAGTAATTCTTAAAGAATTAAAAACTGTAAAGGAACAGATTGATTCATGTCCTGCTGACAGAACAGACTTAATAGAAGAATACCAGGCAAGATATGATGTGTTCAACGAATATGCACCAAAGCTTATGAGTGCAGAAGAAGTTGAAGCAGAATTAAAAGAAAAATTTGCAGACGTAATTGCAACAAAGAACAAAGGTCAGATAATGAAAACAGTAATGCCTGCATTTAAAGGCAGAGCAGATGGCAAAGTAATCAACCAGATAGTTGCAAAAATGTGCCAGTAAATAATAGAAACAAATGAGAAGAAATGCAAGACATGTGTTTCTTCTTTATTTTTTTGCCTGTAGGCAAGGATATATGTCTACAAACAGATTGATTTTGTTATTTTGCTGCGTTCGTTATTGATCGTGGTCAGGGTGTTTTGCACCCGTACCCCGATATTTTAAATCATCCAAATTTCGGGGTACATTCTCCAAATTCTTCTTGATTTTATATACAGTCAGAGATGGGAATGATCAACGTGTTTGCCATTCCCATCTCTGACTGTATACAACTTTCGACATTTTTACATTTTTCCCGAATATTTTAAATAGATTTAACAAAAATGCGCTATTGCATTTAACGAAATTTAAATAGTATATATGTGTACCCTGAAGGAAACAAAAAATAAGTTCCTTCAAAACATATTAAAAATTTACTTGAAAACGAGGAGAAAATTGAAAATGAGAAAGAAAGTTTTAGCAGTAGTATCTGCATTGGTTATTACAACATTAGCATTCACGGGATGTGGCGGCAACAAGAGTGCAAGCAGTGACAATGGTTCTGATTCAGGAGCTAAGTCACAGGCAATCACAGTAGTTTCAAGAGAAGAAGGTTCAGGAACTAGAGGAGCTTTCGTAGAACTTCTTGGAGTTGTAGATGAAAACGAAAATGACATTACAGTAAGTTCAGCACAGATTACAAACAGCACATCAGTAATGCTCCAGAAGGTAGCACAGACAAAGAGTGCAATCGGTTATGTTTCACTTGGTTCTTTATCAACAGACGTTAAGGCAGTTCAGGTTGACGGTGTTGACGCAACAGCAGAAAACGTTAAATCAGGTAATTACAAAGTATCAAGACCATTTAACATTTGTTACAAAGAAGATAAGTTATCAGACATTGACAAAGACTTCATCTCATTCATTATGAGCAAAGAAGGACAGCAGATTGTAAACGACAACGGTTACATCGGAGTTGAAGCAACAGAATCATACAAGGCAAGTGGTAAGAAAGGGAAAATCACTTTAGCAGGTTCAACATCAGTTGCGCCATTAATGGATAAGTTAAAAGATGAATATGTAAAACTAAACGCAGACGCTTCAATTGAAATTCAGGAATCAGGTTCTTCAGCAGGTATTCAGTCAGCAATCGAAGGTGCAACAGAAATCGGTATGTCATCAAGAGAATTAAAAGATGAAGAAGCAAAAGAATTACAGGTTCAGAAAATTGCATTAGATGGTATCGCAGTAATTGTTAACACAGAAAATCAGGTAACAAACCTTACATCAGATCAAATTAAGAAAATCTACACAGGTGACTTAACAGACTGGGCTGATGTTCAGTAATAAAATCTGCATATAAGGGTACAGGCAGAGGGATTAAATTTCCTCTGCTTTTAGTAAATGAAGGAGAAAATATTTTGAATAAAGTATTAGATTTTTTAATGAAAATAGTATTTCTTGTATGCGCATGTATATCTATTGCAGCAGTTATAACAATTTGTGTATTTATGTTTGCAAATGGTGTGCCGGCAATTAAAGAAATAGGAATAACAAAGTTCCTTTTTGGAACACAGTGGCGTGTGTCACAGAATCTTTTTGGAATATGGCCAATGATTGTAGGCAGTATTTATGTAACTGCAGGAGCAATGATAATCGGTGTTCCAATCGGCCTTTTAACAGCAGTATTTCTTGCAAAATACTGTCCAAAAAAATTATATAAATTTATCAAACCAATAATTAACCTTATGGCAGGGATTCCTTCTATTATATACGGATTCTTCGGACTGGTTGTTATTATTCCAATTATTCAGGAAATGTTTGGAACAGCAGGTGACGGTATACTTGCAGCATCAATTCTTCTTGGAATGATGATACTTCCAACAATTATTAACACAGCAGAATCATCAATTGTGGCAGTACCGGAAGCATATTATGAAGGAGCGCTTGCCCTTGGTGCAACAAAGGAAAGAAGTATTTTTAAGACAGTAATACCGGCGGCAAAGTCAGGTGTTATGTCAGGAATTATTCTTGGAATGGGTAGAGCCATAGGTGAAACAATGGCAGTTGTAATGGTTGCCGGAAACCAGGCAATTATACCGGACAGCATTACAAGTGGTGTCAGAACACTTACAGCCAATATCGTACTTGAAATGGCTTATGCCACAGGATTACATAGAAGAGCATTAATTGCTACAGCAGTAGTATTGTTTGTATTTGTATTAATTATAAATGTATGTTTTTCAATAATTAATAGGAGGTCTGAATAATGGAAAAAGAAGTAAAAGCAGTAGGCATAAAAGCTCCTATAGTAAAAACAAACAGCAAGTTAAAAGAATATTTAAGAAAACCGGGCTCACTTATTATGCTGATTCTTATAATGCTTGCAGCGGCAATTACAGTTGGAATAATGGTTTATCTTGTTGCTTACATAGTTATAAGAGGTGTTCCCTATATTAATGCAGACTTGTTTGCATGGAAATACAATTCAGATAATGTTTCAATGACACCGGCTATTATTAACACAATTATAATAGTTGCAATGACACTGATTATTTCAGTACCTATTGGAGTGGCAGCAGCAATTTATCTTGTTGAGTATGCAAAGAGAGGTTCAAAACTTGTAAAAATCATAAGAGTTACAACTGAAACATTGGCAGGTATACCTTCAATTGTTTTCGGTTTGTTCGGTTTCCTTGCATTTGTTCTTGCCTTACATTGGGGATATTCATTAATAGCCGGAGTTTTAACACTGGCAATAATGGTTTTGCCAACAATTATAAGAACAACAGAGGAAGCGCTTATTGCTGTGCCAGACTCATTTAGAGAAGGCAGTTTTGGTTTAGGTGCAGGAAAAATTAGAACAATATTTGTTATTGTTTTGCCGGCAGCAGTTCCGGGAATTTTGTCAGGGGTTATTCTTGCAATAGGAAGAATTGTTGGTGAAAGTGCAGCACTTATTTTTACGGCAGGTTCAGTGGCGGCAGTGCCTTGGGGCTCGGGCAAGTTTTTCTTATCTTCAACAAGAACTTTGGCAGTTCATATGTACTGCTTATTGTCAGAAGGACTTTACACAAATCAGGCTTATGCAACAGCGGTAATACTTTTGATAATTATTTTAATTATTAATGGTTTATCGGGCATACTTGCAAACAAGATTGGAAAGGAAAATAAATAAATGGGAAAAATAGATATAAAGGACATGGACCTTTTTTACGGAGACTTTCATGCCATAAAGGATGTAAATTTATCAATTCCAAAGAACCAGATTACAGCATTTATAGGACCTTCAGGATGTGGTAAGTCAACAGTACTTAAATCACTTAACAGAATGAATGATCTTGTAGTGGATTGTAAAATACAGGGAAAAATAACACTTGATGGTGTTGATATATATAAAGATATGGACGTAAATGACTTAAGAAAAAGAGTGGGAATGGTATTCCAGAAAGCTAATCTTTTTCCAATGAGCATATACGATAACATTGCATATGGACCAAGAACTCACGGTATCCGTTCAAAGGCAAAACTTGACGAAATTGTTGAGCGAACATTAAAACAGGCAGCAATTTGGGATGAAGTAAAAGATTCATTAAAGAAAAATGCCCTTGCAATGTCAGGTGGCCAGCAGCAGAGACTCTGTATTGCAAGAGCTTTGGCAGTTGAACCAGAAGTGTTATTAATGGATGAACCTACATCAGCACTTGATCCTATTTCTACATCAAAGATTGAAGATTTGGCAACAGAATTAAAGAAGGATTACACAATTGTTATGGTAACTCATAACATGCAGCAGGCAGCCAGAATATCAGACAATACAGCTTTCTTCTTGTTGGGAGAGGTTGTTGAATATAGTGACACAGAGCAAATGTTCTCAATGCCTAGAGACAAGAGAACTGAGGATTATATTACAGGAAGGTTTGGTTGATGATATGAGAAATAAGTTTGATGAACAGCTTGACAATCTAAATAATGAATTAATTAAAATGGGTAAACTTTGTGAGCGGGCTATTTCAGGAGCCATCAAAATTACAATGGAAGATGACCATGAAGAATTAAAAAGAGAAGTATTGGAAACAGACAGCGAAATTGACAAAAAAGAAAGAGATATTGAATCTATTTGTATGAAACTTTTGCTTAGACAGCAGCCGGTAGCAAGGGATTTAAGAGTTATCTCCTCAGCACTTAAGATGATATCAGATATGGAGCGTATAGGCGACCAGGCATCAGATATTGTTGAATTGGCTCAGTATATTAAAAAAAGTGACGTAAAATACAAAATACATTTAAGTGACATGGCAAACGAAGTTATAAAAATGGTAACAAAGAGCATTAAGTCTTTTGTAAAGAAAGATATTGAAATGGCAAGAAATGTTATTGTTTATGATGATGTTGTTGATAACTATTTTGAAGAGATAAAGAAAGAGTTAATAAGAATAATTTCTTCAGGAGAAAGTGATGGTGAAGAATTTATTGATATTCTTATGATTGCCAAATATCTTGAAAGAATAGGCGACCATGCAACTAATATTGCAGAATGGGTTGAGTACTCAATTCTAGGCTATCACGCAGAGTAAATCAAAATAAAACCTAAAACTTTTCAAAAATATATTGTAAAAAATTCAAATATCTCCGAATTTTTACCTGCATTTAACATAAATCTTACTTTCCGGGGCTAAAGTTAATTTAACCTGGAAAGTAAGGTTAGTAATATGTTAGTTAGGATTTAATTATTTGGAGGTATATATGATTTATTTGGTAGAAGACGATAGCAGTATTAGAGAATTAGTAATATATGCATTAAACAGTACAGGTCTTGAGGCAAAAGGCTTTGAGAAACCTTCAGAATTTTGGAAGGCAGTTGAGGAAGAAGAGCCAAGTCTTGTAATACTTGATGTAATGCTTCCTGAGGAAAGTGGAATTGATGTTTTAAAGAAAATAAGAAGCAATCCTGCAATTGAGAAGCTTCCGGTAATTATGGAAACAGCAAAAACAAGTGAGTATGACAGAATAAACGGACTTGAAAGTGGTGCGGATGATTATATTTCAAAGCCATTTAGCATGATGGAAATGGTTGCAAGAGTTAAAGCGTTAATCAGAAGATCTGAGTACAAGCATGAAGAAAAGGATTATACAATTAATAATCTTTATGTTTGCCCAATAAAGCATCTTGTAAAAGTTGACGACAGGGAAGTTGTCTTAACATTAAAAGAATATGAAATGTTATGCCTTCTTTTAAAGAATAGAGGTATTGTTTTGTCAAGAGAACAGCTTCTTAACAAGATTTGGGGATACTCTTTTGACGGAGAAAGTAGAACAGTGGATGTTCATGTAAGAACTCTTAGGCAGAAACTTGGAACGGCAGGAGATGTTATAAAAACCATCCGTGGAGTTGGTTATAAAATCTCGGCTTAATTGTGATAATAGTAATAAGTGACTTGTGGTAATTATTAAATCTAAATTTAAGAAAATTAATATATTTAATAAATTTTACTTAGATTTAACAAAGAGAATAGTTACAATTTACACTCCCACTATACTATGAAGATGTAGACAGGGAAGAAATTACACGGATTGTTACGTGCTTCGCACTCTCACAATCTTACCCCAATATTTTACTAGAAAAGTTTTAGGAGGAAAAAATGAACATTTTTGACGTATTATCTCTTATTGGAGGTTTAGCATTATTCCTTTTTGGAATGAATATTATGGGTGATGCTCTTGAAAAAAGAGCTGGGAATCAGTTGAAAAACATTCTTGAAAAATTAACATCTAACAGATTTAAGGGATTTTTGCTTGGGGCAGGAGTAACAGCAATTATTCAGAGTTCTTCAGCAACAACAGTTATGGTTGTGGGTTTTGTTAACTCAGGAATTATGAGTCTTAAGCAGGCAATAGGAATTATTATGGGGGCAAACGTTGGAACAACCATTACATCTTGGATTCTTAGTTTAACAGGGATTGAAAGTTCAAACATTTGGGTTAGTCTTTTAAAGCCAACATCATTTACACCAATTCTTGCAATGATTGGTTTGATAATGATCATGTCAAAGAAAAACTCAAAACGTGCAGATACGGGAATGATTCTTTTAGGATTTGCAGTTTTAATGTTTGGAATGGAACAGATGTCAGGTTCTGTTAGCGGATTAAGAGATGTTCCTGAATTTAGAAACATATTAGTAATGTTTAGCAATCCGGTATTAGGTGTATTGGCAGGTGCATTCTTAACAGCAGTAATCCAGAGTTCATCAGCTTCAGTAGGTATACTTCAGGCATTGGCATCAACAGGAGCAGTAACATACGGAAGTGCAATTCCTATCATTATGGGACAGAATATCGGAACTTGTGTAACAGCAATTATTTCATCATTTGGAGCAAACAAAAACGCAAAGAGAACAGCAGTTGTTCATTTATCATTTAACATAATCGGAACAGCAGTATGGCTTGCAGTATTCTGCTTATTAAATTCAATTATACAGTTTCCATTTATAAGTGATTCAGCAAATCAGCTTGGAATAGCAATTGTTCATACAACATTTAATATTTTATGTACATTGTTATTATTCCCATTTGCAAACCAGTTGGAAAAACTTGCATGTATCATTATAAAAGATGCAGAAAAGAAAGAATCATTACAGTTACTTGATGAACGTCTTATGACAACACCTGCAATTGCAATTGACAGATGTAAAAAAGTTGTAATGGAAATGTTTGAAAAAACAATCGAAGGAGTAAGCTGTGCCTGTGACATTTTAAGTGAGTACGATTCAAAAGTAATAGACAAGGTTAAAGAGTACGAAGAAGAAGTGGACAAGTACGAGGATAAGATAGGAACCTATCTTGTAAGAATCAGTACAAGAGACTTAAGTGAAAGTGACAGCAAGAGCGTAAGTGAGTTATTACACATCATCGGAGATATTGAAAGAATTTCAGACCACTCAGTAGGAATAGCAAAGTCAGCAGAAGAAATTCATGATAAAAAATTACATTTCTCAGAAAATGCAAGAAAAGAATTAAAAGTTTTAATTAATGCAGCAAAAGATATTTTGAATCAGTCACAGACAGCTTTTGAAAATAATGATATGGATGCTTCATTAACTGTTGAGGCATTGGAAGAAGTAATAGACCATTTGAAACACCAGTTGAAGAAGAGACATATTGACAGATTAAAAAATGGTAAGTGCACAATTGAGCAGGGATTTATAATGACAGACATTCTTACTTCTTTGGAAAGAATATCAGACCATTGTTCTAACATTGCAGGATGTGTTGAGGAAATTGAACATGACAGTCTTGGACTTCATGCATACAGCAGTGAAATAGATAAAAATCCGGGAAGTAAATTCTATCAGGTTTATACACAGAACAAAGATAAATATGCAATTGACTAGAATTAAGTTAGGTTTATTGCAGATTAAAGAAAGAAGGTTGATTTTATGCATACAATTTATGAAAAATTGTGGCTTATATCTTCAGAACTAAACCATTTAACAAAGGTAAACAAAAAAAGTTTATATATGGCTATAAGTGTTATGTTTTGGATACTTGTGGCAACAATATTTTGTGTTGTATTGGAAATTTTTTGTAAAATATCTTATATAACATTGGCTGTAATTATTGGTTACGTAGCTGTTATACCGGGATATTTCGGAGCAGTCATGTACATATACAGAAATACAACACCTAAGGATGTTGAATGAATACAATGAATGAAAATTAAATAAATATATGGGATAATTAACTATTGTTAATATAAATAATTATTACGGAATATAAACTAAAAAAATTAAATATTTTAATGCCAAAAACTAACTATATAAAACTATTTGTATGTTTTAATTTTTATGGTAAAATTATGGGTGGCTAAACCTTTAATAAATTTTACAAAACAGGAGATAAAGCATGGATAGAAAAGTATTATTTTTAGATTTAGATGGAACTCTTACAAATGATGACAAAAAAGTTACACCTAAAACATTAAAGGCATTGAAGCAAATAATGGAAGAAGGACATATTGTGGCGCTTGCATCAGGACGCCCAACGCCGGGAGTAGCACAGGTTGCAAAAACACTTGAGCTTGATAAGTACGGTGGATATGTTCTTTCTTTTAATGGAGGAAAAGTAATCAACTGGAAAACAAAGGAAGTTATTTATGAGAACGCATTATCAAAAGAATATATTCCTGAATTAGTTGATTATGCAACAGAGAACAAAATCGGTCTTATTACTTATGATGACGATAGCATTGTTGTTGGAACTCCAATAGATGAATATATTGAATTGGAATCATTTATTAACAAGTTGCCTCTTAAAGAGAAAAATCTTGTTGAGTATGTTGATTACAATCCTAACAAATGTCTGTTAACGGCACCGGGTGAGATTGCAGCAGAACATGAAAAGATTCTCTCAAAGAAGTTTGAGGGAAGAATAAGCATATATCGTTCAGAGCCATTCTTTATAGAAGCATTGCCAATGGGAATTGATAAAGCACATTCAATAGAAGTTCTTATTAATCATCTTGGAATTCCAAAAGAGAATACCATTGCCTGTGGTGACGGATTTAATGATCTTACAATGATTAAGTACGCACACGTTGGTGTTGCTATGGCCAATGCTACAGACGTGGTTAAGGAGAACGCAGATTACATTACAAAATCTAATAATGAAGATGGAATAGCTCACGTTATCGAGAAGTTTATTCTTGAAAAATAAAACAAAAATATTAAAATATTAAAGTGTTAAAAAGTCCGACTATTGTGAAAGCACAGTTGGGATGAGATTTTGAGACACTGTAATAAATATAAGAAAAGGGAGAAAAAATGAAACGAGGAAACAAAAGAATTATCGCGGTACTTACTTTAATGTTTGTTGTTCTTATTGGAACAACAGTTTTTGGTGCCGACGAAGAGGCTAAGTATGTTCCACAGTTGTTTGGAACATTTTGGGCACTGGTTCCACCACTGGTAGCCATAGCATTAGCACTTATTACAAAGGAAGTTTATAGTTCATTATTTATTGGAATTGTAATTGGTGGAATTTTTTATTCAGGAGGCTCATTTGAGGGAACAATTGAACATGTATTAGAGGACGGAATAATCGGTTCACTATCTGACGCATATAATGTGGGAATATTAGTATTCCTTGTTGTTCTTGGAACAATAGTTGCACTTATGAATACAGCAGGTGGTTCAGCAGCTTTTGGTGATTGGGCATCTAAACATATCAAAACAAGAGTTGGTGCTCAGCTTGCAACTATTGCGCTTGGTTGTCTTATTTTCGTAGATGACTATTTTAACTGCCTTACAGTTGGTAGTGTCATGCGACCTGTAACAGATAAGCATAATGTTTCAAGAGCAAAACTTGCATATCTGATTGATGCAACAGCAGCACCTGTTTGTATTATTGCCCCTATTTCTTCATGGGCTGCAGCGGTAACAGGTTTCGTAAAAGGTCAGGATGGATTTGTAGTATTTATTAAGTCAATTCCATACAACTATTATGCTTTGCTTACTATTGTTATGATGATTTCAATAGTATTGTTAAAAGTTGATTTTGGCTCAATGGCTAAGCATGAAGCCAATGCAGCAAAAGGAGACTTGTTTACAACAGGTCAGAAGACTTACAAAGAGGAAGAACAGGTTGAAGAAAAGAGAGGCAAGGTTTGTGACCTTGTAGTTCCTGTAGTTACTCTTATTATTTGTTGTATTATTGGTATGATTTATACAGGTGGATTCTTTAAAGGAACAAGCTTTGTTAAGGCATTTTCTGAAAGTGATGCTTCAGTTGGACTTGCTATCGGAAGTATTTTTGCATTAATGATTACTATTGTATTCTATGTTGTAAGAAGAATTTTAAGCTTCAAGAAGTGTATGGATTGTTTGCCTGAAGGATTTAAGGCTATGGTACCTGCAATTCTTATTCTTACTTTTGCATGGACATTGAAGAATATGACAAGCAGCCTTGGTGCAGCAGAATATGTTGGTGGAATTATGAAGCATAGTGCAACAGGTTTTGCAATATTCCTTCCTGCAGTTATATTTGTTGTAGGTTGTGGACTTGCTTTTGCAACAGGTACTTCATGGGGAACATTTGGTATCCTTATTCCTATTGTTGTTCAGGCGTTCCAGAAAACTGATCCTGCAATGATGATTATTGCCATTTCAGCATGTATGGCAGGTGCAGTATGTGGCGACCACTGCTCACCAATTTCAGATACAACAATTATGTCATCAGCGGGAGCGCAGTGCGAACATACAAACCATGTATCAACACAGATACCTTACGCTGTAACAGTTGCAGTTATTTCATTTATCACATACATTATCGCAGGTGCGTTGCAGAAAGCAGCAGGACTTGGCTGGCTGGCACTTCCAATTGGAATTATACTTATGGTAGCAACAGTTGTGGGCATAAAAGTGCTTACAGCAGGAAAAGAAGTGGCGGAGTAGATGCGAGATGAAATTATGCAAATGATTGAAAGACAATTTTATCTGAAATTGAGACTTGGAGAGCTGTTAAGATTTGGGAAAGTTGAGCTTTGGAGTTATGTAAACTAGTAGCGGTTAAAATTGAGATTTATACAAACTTGGATAATAGAAATCAAAGTTATGTAAACCAATGATAATTAGAATGGAAGTTATGTAAGTTGATAACGATTAGAATAAAAGTTATGTAAACTGGAAAAACAAGAAACACCACAACTTATTAGATAATTCAATATTGTTGTGGTGTGTAAAGGCAAATTTTAAACAAAATATGTGATTATATGGTTTGCATAAAACAATTTACACCACAAATTAGTATGAATATTGCAATTGTTGTGGTATAAAATTGTTGATTCATATAAAAAGAGACAAGAAACTGGTTGACATAAATTAAAAATATACCACAAAATTATCGAATAATTGAAAATGTTGTGGTGTATGCGGAATAATTATCGTGAAAACCTTGAATTTGTACCATATAGGCAAGAAAGTGTATAGATGGTACAGATATAAGCAAATTGATGAGCAAGAAACTTGAAATCTGTACCATACGGAGAAGAAAATGTGTATATGGTACAAATATAGGCAAGTTGAAGAGCAAGAAACTTGGAATCTGTACCATACGGAGAAGAAAATGTGTATATGGTACAAATATAAGCAAGTTGAAATGCAAGAAACTTGAAATCTGTACCATACAGAGAAAAAATTGCAAATATGGTACAAATATAAGCAAATTGAGCTGTAGCAGACTTAAAATCTGTACCATATAGAGAAGAATATTCATATATGGTACAAATACTAATAAAATAAGAAAATCCCCTAGCATAGTGGTTGAAATCATTATACTGGGGGATTTTTTATCATATTAATGTAATCAAAGTCGCAAGTTATTATTAATTAAACATACTTGAATAATAGAATACTAATACTTCAATTATTTATTTGACGTTGGCAGATATGGTAGAAGTGCGCCTGCCATATTAGAAATAGGCATTGTCTGCAACCATACACGTCCGGGACCCGTAACTATGGTGTTAAACAAGCCTTCTCCACCAAAGAATATGTTCTTCATTCCGGGAACGGTCTGAATATCCATCTGGCATGTAGCTGTCATAGCAGCAAGGTGTCCGGTGTCTATTACAATCTGCTGACCAGGCTGTAATTCGTATTCAATGACATGGCCATCAAATTCTGCAAAAGCAATACCATTACCTGAAAGCTTCTGTAAAATAAAGCCTTCACCACCGAAAAGACCTGAGCCAAGTTTTTTTCTAAAATGCATTGATAATTCAACACCTGCTTCAGAAGCAAGAAAGGCAGATTTTTGAAGAATAATTTCATTCCCCGGAGTGATATCAAAAGCTTTAATAGAACCTGGAAAGCTTGAAGCAATGGAAATCATTCCGTTAGTACGTTCTGCAGTGTAAATATTCTGAAAAAGAGTATCACCGGATAAGGCTCTTCCGAACATTTTTCCAATACCACCACCGGTAGTTTCCATTTTCATATTAGGTGACATCCAAGCCATGCCGCCACCTTCTGTTATAATTTTTTCTCCGGCGTCAAGTTCACAAATAACAACCGGAAGAGTATCGCCTTGAATTGAATATCTCATAAGGACCTCCTAAAATAATTAAGTTTGTATAATTATTGTATCATAAAGAATATGCAAAAAACAGAATTATATTAATAAAAAGAAGGCAACAATAACATTAGGGTCAGCTTGTGAAAAATCAGAAAAAATGAAGTGTTATAATAATGTTAATTAAAAAATATATAACTTTATGTTTATAAATAATAAGATAGAAGGAGTAAAAATATGAAAAAGAATACGAAAATTATTACAGTAGCTGTGATAATATTGGTGTGTAGTTTATTAAGTGGTTGTCAAGAAAGCAGTCAAAAAGCGAAAGACACAAAGAAACAAAATATTATCGCAGACAAACAGAAAGAAAATTCAAAAGTTGAAGAAACAACTCAAAATGAGAATATTAGAGAAGGTGAAGCTAAAGATGATAATGATTTAACAGGTACATACGTCGATGAAGAATCAGGTGAAACTCTTAAAGTAGTAGTTAAAGATGGAAAGGCTTCATTTTGTCTTTATTCAAAAGATGGAGAGGAATATTCTGATTTTAAAGAAAAGGATAGGGACATAAAAGACAATTATATAGATGGTGAAATGTCATATGTATCAAAAAATATGGATGGATCATTGGCAGTTTCATCTGGCTCAGGAGGTTCATGGGGCAAGTTTGTAAAGAAAGAAAAAGGGGCAAAAATTGATTTTACAAATTTTAATTCATCTGACAGATTGGAAAAAGAAACATATCAGGAAAGCGATGGAATCAAAATAGATAAGGATAAAATAAATAATAAAGTTTTAAAATTTGAAAATGATGATGGAGAGCTATGCTTTACTTACCTTGATGATGACGGTTCATATTTTGATGAGATAGTTTCAGGAGCATGGTATGACGAAAATGGCGCACCTTTAGCTAAAATGCCACCGTTAAATCTTTGGAGAAAAGGACATCTTTGGACAGGAGATTTAAATGACTTTCATTTTGTTAATCCGAAAGGGTTTACAATGGATCAGTTAAAAAGAACGAATCCGTCAGATGATATGGAGGGGGATTTGTATGCGATTATTTTGAAAAACATTACTAAAGAACAGGGTGATGATAATATGATTTATTATGGCGAAGATTATTACACAGGGGAAGAAGTAATGTTTAGAGGAAAATATAGCAAAATATTGAATGGTGACAATGTCTTAATAATAGGACAATTTATAGGACTAACAGAAGATGATAGTCCGGAATTAGATGTATGGCGCGTAGAGCTATGTAATGACAGATTTTAAAAATATAATTCTTTTAAGGTGTTCCCTAAAAGTTTAATACTTTGGAACACCTTAAATCTTTTTATAATTATTTTTAATCTTTTACCTGGCTTCCGTCAGGTTCCATATGATAATTGTCCTTATAGATTAATTTAGAAATTGGCACAATCTGAAAGCCTTTTTCCTGCAGTCCTTCTATTACTTTAGGCAGAGCTTGGGCGGTGTATTTGGCACCGTTGTGCATAAGGATGATGGAGCCGTTTCTTAGTGATTTGTGGTTTAAAACTGTGTTTACAATTGGTTCAACGCCATAATTTTTCCAGTCAAGAGAGTCAACATCCCATTGGATTGTGTAGTAGCCACAATTTTTCGCCTGTTCAATAAGGGCATTGTTGTAGTCACCGTAAGGTGGACGGAAAAGGCACATTTTAGTGTTAGTAAGCTTTTCAACTTTTTCGGTTACGGAGTTTAATTCATCACAAATGGAAGAGTTGTTAAGCTGTGGCATGTGCTTGTGGTGTTCGCTGTGATTTCCCAAATCGTGTCCGGCTGCTTTTATGGCTTTTACATCATCAGGGTAGCTTTCAACCCAACCGCCGGTCATAAAGAAAGTTACATTAATCTTATATTTCTTTAAAATATCAAGGATTTTCTGAGTATCTTCATTTCCCCATGCAGCGTCAAAAGACAGCGCAACCATAGGTTTGTCAGTGTTAACGCGATAAATGGGGAGCTTCTTGCCATTAGTAGAAACGGTAATGGCTTCAAGTCCGTTGCTAAATAAATCTTTTTCGTAAATATATGTAGCACCGGCTATCATAATAAGAATGACAAGCCAGAAAATACTTCTTTTCATAAGTGGAATTCTTTCTGAAGATGACATAAGCATACTTTCCAAGATAATTACTATAGTTTATGTAAAGAAAATAATAATATGAAATTTAATTATAAGAATATTTCTATGACAGACATACTATAATGACATTTTCGTTATACATTATTATGCTTCATTAGGCAGAATAAAAATATAGCATATATATATATATATACTATATCAATAAATGTTAAAAAATATCAATAATTTTTCGCCGCCAATCCCCTAAAACCAAACCGACAATTCCTTCTCAAAAATCTCCTGAGAACATTTCCAAAACTTTATCAAGTACCTAGAAACTGCAAAAATCGCCCAAAAAACATACAATTTTTGCCACTTTGCGTACAAATAGGAAACTTAGTGCTATAAAAATGACTAACAGTTCTGTGCAGGAAATGTTTGAAAATACATTAAAAAAGTACTGGGCGTTCAATGGAGCGGAAAATTAAATTAGAACGTCGGGAAGGCACTGCAACTGAAGTAGGGGTAAAAATGAAATAGCGGAAAGTACTAAATCAGTGTTTAAGGTAGTAAAGGTATTTATAAGATATTAATTTAAATAATTAGGAATAAGGAATTAGGAAATGCCAAAAAATGATTCAAATATAATGGCAAAAATATAAGATGCAAAACTATGACGCACTTAAAAGGTATATGGAGAAATCGGACTCATCTGTATATATGGGGAAGCATACAGATTACAAAAGAAGAACACATCTGACAGTACTTTTCGGAAAAACTTAAATATATAGAAAAGTCAATACATCCAATTCTTTTAAAGATAAGGGGTTGTAAATAAATAAGAAGGAGGAACAAAGATTATGAAGAAATTAATTTCTAAATTAGGAGTTTTAGCAAACTGCATGGCTTTAATGTTAGTTATTCAGAGTGCTAACACAGCTTGCGCATGGATTGTTCATCAGCCTGAATTTCCAGAACAGGCAAGCAAGTTTAAAAAGGTAAAATAATATGATTGAAAAGTTAACCAATCATATTGTGGATTGCCAAATCGCTTCCGGAAAAATCAAAGAGGAAGAAGGTAGCGTGTATCGATACGGATACACGCTATTTTTTGAGAAATTAATCAATATAGCCATAGCTTTAATAATTTGTTTAATAACAGGTAAGTGGCTTGAGGTAGGACTTTTTCTTCTTGCAGTTATTCCGTTTAGAAGTTTTGCAGGAGGCTGGCATGCAAAAGAGTTTTGGCAATGTGCGATTTTATCTAATTTAATGATAGTCATAATGCTAATTTGTATTGAAAAATTATGTATAACCAAAGAAATAGTATATGTAATTTTTGAAGTTATAACACTTTTAGCACTTATTTTTATAATACCAACACAGAATCCTAACAAAAAATTATCGCAAAATGAACTAAAAAAATATAAAAAAGTTTCATTTATTATATGGTTAGTACAATGTTGTTTGTTAGTTGTATTTTTTGTTTACAAAAGTTATCAATTTTCCGCCATAATGTTGTATACTCATATTATTATAGTAATCGCAGCGGTAGCTCAGACTATGAGCGAAATAAAAAACAGATAGATAAAGAGTGGAATAAGATAATGTTTAATGTTGCAATATGTGATGATGACAAAAATTTTATACAGTACGTTGAAGATATAATTAAGGAATTAGGATATGCGGAAGATGTAAAGTTTTTTGAATATCTGTCAGGTGAGGAATTTCTTTTTGACATAGATGAACGTGGGGATTTGGACTTAGTTGTTTTGGATATTCAAATGGGTGAAACAGACGGAAATCAGGTTTCTGTTGAACTTAGAAAAAGATATAAAAGTACAACTTTAGTTTTCTGTTCAGGATATTTTAAACCATCTCCGGAGAATATTAAAGTTTCGCCTTTTAGATTTTTATTAAAGGAATATTCAAGAGAGAGAATGGTAAGTGAGTTTAAAGAAATTTTTGAATATTTAACGAACAATAAAGATGAGCCTTCGATTGTATGTCGGGGAGAAAGAAGTCAGGTCCAGGTGTATGCTAATGAAATTATGTATATTGAAATTTCTAAGAGAGGAACAAAAGTACATACGTTAAACAAAGTTGGTCTGGTAGAAAAAGTATATTCCTGTAAAAAGAGTTTAGGTTTTTTGTATGAATTGTTTAAGGAAAGTAATTTCGCTTATGCACATAACAGCTATATTGTTAATTTGAAATATGTAAAAAAGCTTTGCTCTGAGGAACTAAAATTAGTTGATGGTCAGGTTTTATCAGTTTCAAGAACGAAGATTAAGAATTTAAGAAAACAGGTTACAGAGTATTTTGAGAGAAAATATAGGTAGGGGAGAATAGAATGAAAACGTTGATTTTGATTTTCCATTTATTGGTGTGTATATTTGAAGTATGGATGCTATCTGATTTTTATGATGCCTTTTTAGGCTATAAAAATAAAGGAAAAAAGAGAAATATATTTATAGTATTATGTTTTGCATTAATTATTTTTGCAATTAATAGCTTTAATAATACAGTATTAAATCTGTCAGTTGTACCATCTATGTATTTTGTGTTAGCTGTAGTAGGTTTTAGTGGAAACATATACAAAAAAATATTTGGAACTTTCATAGGCACGGTAGTTCTTATGGGAACAGAATTAATTGTTGTGGGAGCGTTAAGTGTAACATCCCAGCAGTTAATTGAAAGCAGTATGATGTATGAACCTTCAGCCATAAGGTTAACTGTAATTGTAAAAATAATTACTCTTATGGTGTTTGCCGTTATTAAACAGTTTGTGACAAAAGAAGGAACAAATATGGACGGGGCAACATTTATGCTATATATGGTTTTGCCGTTGTCGAGTATTGGAATTATGTTTTCCATAGCTTTTTGCAATATTGATTTTGGAAATGTAACTTTAGCAAAATACTGTCTTGCAATATTTTGTATTCTGCTTATGGTAGGAAATGGAACAGCATTTTATGCCTATAACAGATATGCAAAACTTTGTATGGAAAGAGAAATTAATAAGCGTACAGTTCTTATGCAGGAAATGGAGCTTGAAAATTATAAGAAGATTAATCAGGCAAATGATAAGTATATGGAATTATTACATAATTCAAATCATTATATGAGGACTGTGTATGGATTGTTAGAACAGGATAATAAAGATGAAGCAATAAACATTATGGATTCTGTTTTGACCGAATATGAAGAGGGTGAGCTTATTGAATATAGTACGAATTCTATACTTAATACTATTTTAAGCGAATATTATGATAAGTCTAAAACCAATCATATAGAATTTAACATTTTCGTTGAACCGGGATTTAATATTGAGTGCGTTGAGTCCATGGATCTTGTAGCAATGGTTAGCAATTTGATTTCAAATGCATATGAAGCAGCACTGAAAAGTGACGAGAAGAAAATAAAAGTTCAAATGTATATGCAAAATGACGGAAGTTTTATTATAATAAAGATAGAAAATTCATTTAGTGGGGAGATAGTAAGGCAAGGTGACAGGTTGCTTACAACAAAGAAAGACGGAAATATTCACGGCGTAGGAATTGAAAGCGTTGAAAAAGTTGCAGAAAAATATGATGGTTGGGTTTCTACATCATGGGGCAATAAAAGTTTTAGGACAATGTTAGTACTTAATAATTCTTATGTTGTGTAAATAACAACGGAGATTAAAATGAAAAACAGAAGAAGAAAAAAGAAGAAAAGCTTATTAAAGAGAATATTTATTTTTCTTTTAATTGTGGCAGTTGCCGCAGTGGCACTTATAGGGGCAAGGTACTTTATTAACAGACAGAAAGTTGTAAAACTGGATGAGATTGAAATGCCGGACTGGATTAAGTCGGAAATTATTGAGGTGGACGGCACTTCAAGAAGCGGTGAAAAGCTAAGTTCCGTAAAGGATATTGTGGTTCACTATGTTGGCAATCCGGGAAGTACGGCAGAACAAAATAGAAATTTTTATGCAGGGGACCAGTCTAATGTCAGTTCCCATTTTGTTGTGGGTTTAAAGGGAGAGATTATTCAATGTATTCCTTTGTCTGAAATGTCTGCAGCAAGTAATTGGCGAAACAATGACACTATTTCAATAGAGGTTTGTCATCCTGATGATACGGGAAAATTTAACAAGAAGACATACAAGTCATTGGTTAAGCTTGTGGCTTGGTTAGAGGATCAGTGTGGACTGGAAGATGGGGACGTTATAAGGCACTATGACATTACAGGAAAAGAGTGCCCAAGGTATTTTGTTACTCATGAGGATGCGTGGAAGAAGTTTAAGCAGAATGTGGCAGATTATAGAAAGGGTGAACAGTAATGATTACAAAGATGGGTGTACCTTTTAATGGCTTGGCAGGAGCAGGTTTTTCAGGAAGTTATAAGGGAATGAGATTTTTTATGAAAACTTATGACAAAGAAAATATTAGCGTATTCGTTTATCCTGAGCCATATAATTTTGAAAATACTAAGGATGAAAATAAGGAGAAAGTGGAGTTCCCTTATACTCACGAAGGCGTGGACCAGTGCATTGACTGGCTTAATCAGAAATACATTGACGATAAAGATAAATGGGATGAGGCATTTAATTCAAGAATGAATGCGGAATAATAAAGTACAATAATGGAAAAATTATTGTCGAATAAACAAGAAACTTATTGATAAAAATTCTCGATATGGTCTATAATGAATAATATCCGTGAGGGATTGTGAGAGTGCAAATCAGGTCACAATCAGCATAATCCTAATTGGAGTGTATTTGCATATAACCAGTGTAGGAAAAAGCAAGTAGCCATAGAAACGCATTAAGGTTACAGGGCTAGGAGGCATATTACATTATGAGACTTTCAGATTTGAAACAGGGACAGACGGGAACAATACGTCAGGTAGGTGGAGGCGGTCAATTACGTCAACATTTCCTTGATATGGGATTAATACAGGGAACTGAGATTACATATATGAAGGCTGCACCTATGGGTGACCCTATAGAATATAGAATTTGGGGATACGAATTAACGCTTCGAAAAGATGATGGGGCAAAAATTGAGATAGAATTGTCTGATAAAAGTGAAGACAGAAAAGAAGACACAAAAAATCATAAATCTTCTAATTTTACTAACCATCCTCATATTGGTGAATCAGGAATTTACCACGTAAAACAGCGTGGGGAAACAATAGAAAAAGGACAGTTAATAACTTTCGGACTGGCTGGAAATCAGAACTGTGGAAAAACTACTTTGTTTAATCAGTTAACCGGCTCTAATCAGCATGTTGGAAATTTCCCGGGAGTAACGGTAGACAGAAAAGACGGTCAGATAAGAGGTCAGGAGAATACAATGGTTATTGATCTCCCTGGAATTTATTCTATGTCTCCATATACAAGTGAGGAAATAGTATCAAGAGAGTATTTCTTAAATGACAGACCACGGGGAATTATTAACATTGTAGATGCAACTAACATAGAACGAAATATGTATCTTACAATGCAGCTAATAGAGCTTGATATACCAATGGTTCTTGCTCTTAATATGATGGATGAGGTGACAGCTAACGGAGGAACAATTGATGTTAACAAGCTGGAGGCAACACTTGGAATTCCGGTTATTCCTATTTCAGCGGCAAAGAATGAAGGTGTTGATGAATTAATAGAACATGCTATGCATGTGGCAGTTCATAGAGAAAGACCGGGACGAATGGATTTTTGTGATGCTGATGGAGAAGACCATGGTGCAGTTCATAGATGCATTCATTCTATTATGCATCTTATTGATGATCATGCACATAGCAATTTGGTGCCTATTAGATTTGCAGCAAGCAAAATAATAGAAGGTGATACAGATATAATTGAACGTTTAAAGCTTGATCAAAATGAAAAAGAAATGATTGAACATATTATTGTTCAGATGGAAAATGAAAGTGGAATGGATAGACTTTCAGCCCTTGCAAAAATGCGTTTTACATTTATAGACAAGGTATGCAAGTCAACTGTTGTAAAACCAAGGGAGAGTAAAGAGCATTTAAGAAGTCAAAAAATAGACAAAATCCTTACAGGAAAATATACAGCAATTCCTGCTTTTGCAGTAATAATGGCATTGATTTTCTGGTTAACATTTGGTGTTATAGGAAACAGACTTCAGGCACTTATGGATATGGGGATAAGTTATTTAAGTGATTTATGCAGCAGTGCAATGGTCAGTGCCAATGTTAATGAAGTTTTGCAGTCACTAGTTATTAACGGAATTTTCGTAGGCGTAGGTAGTGTTTTAAGTTTTTTACCTATCATAGTTGTTTTGTTTTTCTTCCTATCATTGTTGGAAGATAGTGGATATATGGCAAGAATTGCCTTTGTAATGGATAAGCTTTTAAGAAAAATAGGTTTATCAGGAAGAAGTTTTGTACCTATGATTATAGGTTTTGGTTGTTCAGTTCCTGCTATTATGGCAACAAGAACTTTACCTTCAGAGCGAGACAGAAAGATGACTATTATGCTGACACCGTTTATGAGTTGTTCGGCAAAGATTCCAATTTATGCGTTTTTTACTGCAGCATTCTTCCCGCAAAATGGAACAATAGTAATGATTGGTCTTTATTTTACGGGAATAATAGTTGCAATATTGTACGCATTAGTATTAGACAAAACTAAGTTTAAAGGTGAACCGGTTCCTTTTGTTATGGAACTTCCAAACTACAGAATGCCGGGAGCTAAAAGTGTGTTAAGACTTATATGGGATAAAGCAAAAGACTTTATTACCAGAGCATTTACGGTAATATTTATTGCTTCTCTTATTATATGGTTCCTTCAGACATTTAGCATTACATTTAATATAGTGTCTGATTCTAAAGATAGTATTCTTGCATTAATAGGCGGTGTAATAGCACCAATATTTGCACCACTGGGATTTGGAGACTGGAGAGCATCAACAGCTCTTATAACAGGCTTTACAGCAAAGGAAAGTGTTGTAAGTACAATGACTGTGTTATTGGGTGGAAGTCCTGTGGCAAATATGTTTGATACACATAGTGCAATAGTATTTTTAGTATTTACACTGTTGTATACTCCGTGTGTTGCAGCCATTACTTCGGTTAAAAGAGAACTGGGTGGAAAATGGGCTATTGGAGTTGTGGCATTACAGTGTGGAATAGCTTGGATAATAGCTTTTCTGGTTAATCTGATTCTTATAGTTGCAGGTGTTTAAGTTTGCTTGACAAGTGTTTTTTCTTATAATATAATCAGTTTTAATGGCGACGACGAAGAGAAGTAGCATTAATTATCGCTTTCAGAGAGCAGGCGTAGGTGGAAGTCCTGTAGAATGAATTAATGTGAATAACACTTTAGAGCTGCAATCCGAAAGTTGAAAGCTGATGTTAGTTATAGCATAGCGTAAATAGTTGATTTAATTAGTAGGTGAGCCGTAGCTGAACGACAAACAGCAGGTTTTTAAACCGATGAGTGGCTGCATGGCAGTAAATCAGGTGGTACCGCGGACTAAGAATATATGGTTCGTCCTGAAACGATTTCGTTTTGGGACGGGCTTTTTTTATTGAATAAGAAATTATTCTTAAGAATTCGTGCCTTGACAGGGAGTTTTCAATTAACTCTTTGCGTTTATAGTCTCAGTAGAAATCGGATACTCGTATTTTTGAAGGGAGAAAACTAATGAACACGAACACAAACAATATTTATCGTGACGTAACAATGGACAACATTTCAGAAAAAAATGTTGGCGAAACAGTAAGAATTGCCGGTTGGATTGAGAACATCAGAGACCACGGTGGAGTTTCTTTTATTGATCTTAGAGATATGTATGGAGTTATGCAGGTTGTAATGCGTGACACATCACTTCTTGAAGGATTAAACAAGGAAGATTGTATTTCAGTAGAGGGACCAATTGAACACAGAGATGAAGAAACATACAATCCAAAGATTCCAACAGGAACAATTGAATTAGAAGCAAAAAGCGTAGATATTTTAGGAAAAGTATATAAACAGTTACCTTTTGAAATTATGACTTCAAAGGAAACACGTGAAGATGTAAGACTTAAATATCGTTACTTAGATCTTAGAAATGCTAAGGTTAAGGATAACATGATTTTCCGTTCAAAGGTTATTTCATATTTAAGAGAAAAGATGGTAGAAATGGGATTCTTAGAAATCCAGACACCAATTCTTTGTGCATCATCACCTGAAGGAGCAAGAGATTATATCGTTCCTTCAAGAAAGTTTAAGGGCAAGTTTTATGCATTACCACAGGCACCACAGCAGTATAAGCAGTTATTAATGGTGTCAGGTTTTGATAAGTATTTCCAGATTGCACCATGTTTTAGAGATGAAGATGCAAGAGCAGACCGTTCACCCGGAGAATTCTACCAGTTAGATTTTGAAATGAGTTTTGCAACTCAGGAAGATGTTTTTAGAGTAGGTGAAAAAGTTTTAGCGGACACATTTAATAAGTTTGCACCTGAAGGATATGAAGTTACTCAGGCTCCATTCCCTATTATCAGTTATAAACAGGCTATGCTTGAATTTGGTTCAGATAAGCCTGACCTTAGAAACCCATTAAGAATCATTGACCTTACAGACTTTTTCCAGAGATGTACATTTAAGCCATTCCACGGAAAGACAGTAAGAGCTATTAAGGTTCACGCAGATATGTCTAAGGGATTCCACGAGAAATTACTTAAGTTTGCACAGAGCATTGGTATGGGTGGACTTGGTTACTTAGAAGTAATGGAAGACAAATCATATAAGGGACCAATCGATAAGTTTATTCCTGATGACATGAAGGAAGAAATCAGAGAAACAGCTGGTCTTGAAGTTGGAGACACAATCTTCTTTATTGCTGACAATGAAAAGAATGCTGCTTTATATGCAGGTCAGATTCGTACAGCATTAGGTGAAAGACTGGACCTTATTGAAAAGAACTCATTTAAGTTCTGTTATATCAATGATTTCCCAATGTATGAATATGACAAGGAAACAAAGAAGATGGAATTTACTCATAACCCATTCTCAATGCCACAGGGTGGACTGGAAGCTCTTGAAACAATGGATCCTGAAGAAATTCTTGCATACCAGTACGATATTGTATGTAATGGTGTAGAACTTTCATCAGGTGCTGTTAGAAACCATGATATGAAGATTATGGTTAAGGCATTTGAAATTGCAGGCTATACAGAAGAAGACTTAAAGGAAAAATTCGGAGCTTTATACAATGCATTCCAGTTTGGTGCACCACCACACGCAGGAATGGCACCTGGTGTTGACCGTATGATTATGCTTCTTCGTGATGAAGAAAACATTCGTGAAGTTATTCCATTCCCAATGAATGGTAATGCACAGGATCTTATGTGTGGAGCACCTGGAGAAGTAACCGAACAGCAGTTAAGAGAAGTTCACATTAAAGTAAGACAGTAATATTGTTTAGCAAGGAGATGATTGAAATGAAAAAGTACAGTACAGTAGTTTTTGATTTGGATGGAACATTGTTAAACACATTAGAAGACTTGGCAGATGCAGTTAACTATGTGCTTAGAAAGTTTGGCTGGGAAGAACATACAATAGACAGAGTTAGAATGGATGTTGGAAATGGAATTAAGAAACTTGTGGAGCGTTCCGTACCTGATGGCTTGAACAATCCTAAGTTTGAGGAAGCCTATGAAACTTTTATGGAATACTATCAGGCACATTGCCAGATAAAGACTGACGCATATCCCGGAATATTGGATTTGTTAAAAAGCCTAAAGGACAAGGGCTACAAGATGGCAATTGTTTCAAACAAGGCTCAGTGTGCAGTGTCAGAGTTAAATGAAATATATTTTAAGAAATATATCGACGTGGCAATTGGCGAAAACGAAGCCGGTGGCATTGGCAAGAAACCGGCACCTGATGAAGTCAACTTAGCACTTGAACAACTTGACAGCACAAAGGCTGAGTCAATCTACGTGGGAGACTCCGACGTAGACAAAGCTACAGCAGACAACTCACAGCTTGACTGTGTACTATGCCAGTGGGGTTTTAGAGACTTAGAATTGCTGGAAAGCCTGAAGCCAAAGAGCATAATTGCAAAGCCGGAAGAACTTATAGAAGTATTAGAAGGCTAGACAAGTAAATAGAAAATAAAAGTGTAAAATAAAGAAACCACTGTGAGGAGCATGGTGATTTCTTTTTTTACTTAATAATTATAATCTACAGCACTCCGCAGGCTTTCTTTGCCAGCATATCAGCCATATCATTGTATTTGTCACCGGAATGACCTTTGACTTTTTCAAACTGTACGTTTACTTTGGTTTTGATTTTGTTGTAATAATCTCTGTAGGCTATTGTGCCTTTCTTGTTGGCTTTCCATTCTCCGGTACACCATTTTGAGATTCCCATATAATCATAATAAATTGAAAGATTGGTGATGCCGTGGTTTACGGCATATTCCATTGCTGCCATTGAACCAAAAATCTCGCCTGCAACATTACGCATTGAAGCCATTTCCGCATCGGAGAAAGATTTTGACATATGAAGTTCTTCGCCATTGTGAAACATTACGACGCCGTAGCCGAATTCCTTGGTGGCAATATTGTAGCTTCCGTCAACATAGGCAGTGGCGCAGGAAGAATCAGAAGCAATGCTGCCATCAACGTCAATAGGGATTCCTGAATTGGAAGAACTTTCAATGCCTAAAAAAGCAAGAGCTTCATCTTTAGTTTTAAAGCTTTTGAAAACTGCGCCGGAATAGCCGTCAACGCTTTTCTTACATTCGTCCCACGTTTCAAAAATTCCGGGAGTCTTACCATTTTTTACAGCATAAAATTTTTTTGCCATAAAGAACCTCCTGTACATAAATCAAATAATTGCAAAATTATTTTGTTTATACTCCTAGCCGTCAAAAATTTGTATAAGCAAACAATAGGCAGATTTTTGAAATTTTGCGAGCATACAAGCGGGCATTCGTATTTCGCGCTACGCTTCATACTCATATCGCGCTGGCGCGATATATAAATTAGTTAAACAAGTTTTTATTGAGCAAGCTCACAAAAGCAGTTTAACTAATTTATGCACCGCTTGTAGTTACGCGTAAAACCTACTGTTTGAGCGTAGCGAGTTTAGGTTTTCGCCTTACAATAGACGGCGGAGCAAAATGATAAAATCAACGTGTTTGCGTACAAATTTTGACTGCTAGGAGATTAAGTAGTGTTTCGTAATTATTTGATTAAATTTATTCCTGAGAATTTGTTTCTTTAACAGCCTCCGTCACTTTTTCGGTTGCTTTGGCTGTTGGCTTTGTTGGAGCCTTTGTTATTTTTTCTGTTTTCTTCTGAGTTTGTTTTTCAGTCTTCTTTTCTGTAGTATTTTTCTTGGTTGTTTCTTTTGTATTTCTTTTCTTTGTTGTATTTCCTTTTTTCGTAGTTTTTTTAGTTGTCTTTGGCTTTGATTTTTTCTTTGTTGTTGCTTTTTCGGTTGTGTTTTTGTTGTTTGTATAACTTGATTTTGCTGTTGTTTCACGACCGATTGTTTCTCTGCCAATTGTTTCTTCTTCGCTGTCTGTGTTGCTGTAAGAAGTTGTTGTTTCTGTTTCTTTTTTCTTCTTTTTACGTTTCTTATTAGAAGTTTTTGAATCGGTGTTCCATGGGTTATTTTCGTCAGGATCTGACGGGTCCCATGAGGAACGTGGATCGGATTCGTTTAGCTTCTGCATTTCAGGTAAAGGAAGAACAGGTTCTTCGTTAGCCTTTGAGTAGATTTTGACCTTTGTGCCTTCAGGGCAGTTGTTGTAAATCCATTTTATGTCAGCAACCTGAAATCTTACGCAGCCTAAAGAGGCAACATTGCCAAGTTTGTTGTATTCCCAGTATTCAAGGGCATCACTTTCAGGTGATGTGTAAGGCACTGAATGCAACATAATCTGTCCCTGAATTCTTACGGCGTACTGAGCATATGTGTTATCAACCATTAATCGCCAACGATATTTTTCTGAAACGGTAAAAGTACCGTTAGGTGTAAAATCGTCCTCACGACCGGTTGAACAAACGAAAGCCTTGTAAGGAACTGAATATTTACCTTTCTTGTCAATGCCGTAAACAATGGCAAAGTTCTCTTTCTTGTTAACTTTTATATAGAAAGGATGCTCAGCCTTAAAATTAATCAGCTTCTTATAATTAACAGTTGTAGTTTCCGGAACGGTAGTCTGTGCCACAGTCGTTTCGGAATTAGTTGTTGTTTCCTTAGAATCAACGCTCTTGCTTGAACAGCCTACGGTAAAAATAGCAATATTTAGTAATAAAATGCCGGCACCAAGACGCCAGCATTTGTGAATCTTATTTTTTATCATTTAGTGTCTCCATACTTCATATATTTTTATCAATTAGTGTGACTAAAAAAATAGTCTACGCATATTCTATATTTTTAATAAACTAATTGCAATAGAAAAAATAGGAATATTGATAAAAAAACATTATTAATGAAAGTCCTATTTTGTTGACGTGAATTGTGGGATTTGATAAAATTTGTTATTAGTAGGAAAAAATATAGATTCCACAGAAAATTTCATTTTTGGAAGGAGAACAAAATGGGATACACAAAACAGAAAATATTAAATATGGCAGAGACAGAGGATGTAGAATTTATCCGTCTGCAGTTTACTGACCTTTTCGGAACATTAAAGAATGTTGCAATTACAAAGAGCCAGCTGGCTAAGGCATTAGACAACAAGATTATGTTCGACGGATCTTCTATTGAAGGTTTTGCCAGAATTGAAGAATCAGATATGTATTTATATCCTGATTATGACACTTTTGAAATTTTACCTTTTAGACCACATCAGGGTAAAGTTGCCAGAATGATTTGTGATGTTTACAAACCTGACGGCACACAACTTGAAAATGATCCAAGATACATATTAAAGAAGGTTCTGAAAGAAGCAGAAGATATGGGATACGAATTTAACGTAGGACCGGAATGTGAATTCTTCCTTTTCCATACTGACGATTACGGAAACCCAACAACAATCAGCCATGAGAAAGGCAGCTATTTCGATTTGGGACCAACAGACTTAGGCGAAAATGCCCGTAGAGATATGGTTCTTAACCTTGAAGAAATGGGATTTGAAGTGGAAGCATCACATCATGAAGTTGCACCTGCACAGCATGAGATTGATTTTAAATACGGTGAAGCATTAGAAACTGCTGATAAGATTATGACATACAAACTTACAGTAAAGACTATTGCAAAACGTCATGGATTATATGCATCATTTATGCCAAAGCCAAAATACGGAATGTGCGGTTCAGGAATGCATATTAATATGTCTTTATTTAACAAAGAAGGACAGAATATTTTCGTTGATGAAAATGACAAAAACGGACTTAGCAAAGAAGCTTACAACTTTATAGCAGGATTAATGAAACATATGCGTTCAATGACAGCTATTATTAATCCTATTGTAAATTCATATAAGAGATTAGTTCCGGGATACGAAGCTCCAACATACATTGCATGGTCAGCAACAAACAGAAGCCCCCTTATTAGAGTGCCGGCAGCAAGAGGACTTGGTACAAGAGTTGAACTTAGAAGCCCTGACTGTGCTACTAACCCATATCTTGCAATTGCAGTATGTTTAGCAGCAGGACTTGACGGAATTAAGAATAATCTTCAGCCTGTTGACAGCATTCAGAGAGATATTTACTCAATGACTGATGAGGAAAGAGATGAAGCAGGAATTGAAAATCTTCCAAAGAATCTTTACGAAGCAATTCAGGAAATGAGAAAATCAGATTTTGTTAAGGGAGTTCTTGGCAAGGAAGTATTCAAGAAATACATTAAGGCTAAGGAAGAAGAATGGATGGAATACACATCACAGGTTACTGATTGGGAAATTGACAGGTATTTAGGACGAATCTAAGAATCATTAAGATTGAATAAAATTCGGAGGAAAAACATTGTCAGGAATAATAGTAGCATTTCCTAAAGCCCAAGATGGAACGGCCATAAAGAACCTTTTGGTTAGAAACGGATACGATGTTGTATCAAGTTGCACAACCGGGGCGCAGGCCATAAACCTGGCGGATAATTTAGGTGAAGGAATTATAATAAGCGGGTACAGACTCCCGGATATGTTGTATACCGGAATATTGGAGAATGTTGAAGGCAGATTCGAGATGCTTCTTGTAGCATCAAAACAGAGATTGCTTGAAGACGAAACCGGCATTGCAATGCTGGAGATGCCAATCAAGGTCAGGGATTTCCTTAATTCCATCGAAATGATGGAGAATAACTTATTTGAGAGAACCCGAAAGAAAAAGAGAAAGCCGGGACAGCGTACAAAAGAAGAACAGGCAGTGATTAATCAGGCCAAAGAAGTTCTAATGGACAAAAATAATATGTCGGAAAATGAGGCACACAGGTACATACAAAAATCAGCCATGGACAGTGGAAGAACTATGGTTGAAACAGCCGAAATGATTCTGGCAATTATGTATAAAGAATAAAAAGAAAGAAGGACAGAAAAAGATGTATAAGATTAATGAGAATTATTTAAAGTTACAGGGTAGTTATTTGTTTTCAACTATTGGAAAAAAAGTTGCAGCTTACAAAGAAGCTAATCCTGACAGAGATGTAATCAGTTTAGGTATTGGGGACGTTACACAGCCATTGGCACCTGCAGTTATTGAAGCTTTACATAAGGCAGTTGATGAAATGGCAGTAGCAGAAACATTTCACGGATATGCACCTGATTTGGGCTACGAATTTTTGAGAAGTGCTATTAGAGAGAATGATTATAAGGCAAGAGGAGTTGACATTGCTTTAGATGAAATTTTTATTAGTGATGGAGCAAAATCAGATTCAGGTAATATTGGTGATATTTTTGCAGAAAATAACAGAATTGCTGTATGTGACCCTGTTTATCCTGTATATGTTGACACAAACGTTATGGCAGGAAGAACAGGAGAATTCATTAAGGAAACTGAAAGCTGGAGCAATGTAATCTATATGCCATGTACAAAGGCTACTAATTTTGCACCAGAGATTCCAAAGGAAACACCTGACATTATTTATTTATGTTTCCCTAACAACCCAACAGGTTCAACAATTACTAAGGATCAGTTACAGGAATGGGTTGATTATGCTAACAAAGTTGGTGCAGTTATTATTTACGATGCTGCATATGAAGCATATATTTCAGAAGACAACGTACCTCACACAATTTATGAATGTGACGGTGCAAAGACTTGTGCCATTGAACTAAGAAGTTTCTCAAAGAACGCAGGTTTCACAGGCACACGTCTTGGATTTACAGTAATTCCTAAAGAATTAGAATCTAATGGAACAAAGCTTAACGCACTTTGGGCTAGAAGACATGGAACAAAGTTTAACGGTGCTCCATACATTATCCAGAGAGCCGGCGAAGCTGTATATTCAGAAGAAGGAAAGAAGCAGACACAGGCACAGGTTGCTTACTACATGAATAATGCTAAGGTTATTATGGACGGACTTAAAAATGCAGGCTTCTCAGTAAGCGGTGGTGTTAACGCACCTTATGTATGGCTTGAAACACCAAAGGATATGACTTCATGGGAATTCTTTGATTATCTTCTTAACAATGCCAACATTGTAGGAACACCTGGTTCAGGATTTGGCCCAAGTGGTGAAGGATACTTCAGACTGACAGCATTTGGAACACATGAGAATACATTAAAGGCAATTGAGAGAATCAAGAATCTGTAGGGATTATATTGAATAATTAAATAGATTTGTTAAAATAGAACTATCACCACGGTGATAGTTCTATTACGTTACAAAAAATAACAAAATAAAAAAAAAAAGGGGGAAGGAATAGAATATGGTAATTAAAATATGGCACGGCTCAGAGAAAATTATTAAAAAGCCAATGTATAACGAAGGAAAAATACATAATGATTATGGTAAGGGATTTTATTGTACTGAAAGTAAAGAATTAGCTAAAGAGTGGGCATGTAAAGAGATTGGAAAAGATGGATTTGCAAATTGTTATGAATTTGACACAGACGGATTGAAAATATTGGATTTATCGGATGATAAATATAATGTTTTAAATTGGTTGGCAATATTAGCTTTTAACAGGAATTTTAAAACATCATTGTCTGTAGCAAGAGAAGCAAAGAAATATTTAATTAATAATTTTGGTATTAATACAGATGATTATGACATTATAAAAGGATATAGAGCAGATGATTCTTATTTTGCTTTTGCAAGAGCATTTGTAAATAACCAAATAAGCGTTGATGAATTGGAAAGAGCAATGAAGCTTGGAAAGTTAGGAGAACAGATAGTTTTAAAATCACCTAAAGCATTTGAAAGAATTAAGTATGTGGAATATGAAATAGCGGAAAATCAAAAATATTATCATAGAAGATTAGAAAGAAATAAAAAGGCTGAAGATGATTTTACAGAGTTACTTATTAATGCAGATATAAAAGGTCTTCACATAATAGATATTATGAGAAAGGAGGAAGAGAATAGTGACTGAGGAATGTAATAATTTTGTAATGGAAGAAGCAATGAATAACTTAGGGGATGCTTTTGACTATGTGGTTTATGACTATAATATGGATTTGGATGAATTTATGGATATGTTTATCGTTTCAGGTATTGCAAGAGAGTATGAGTATAAAAATGCTACATATGTATTAGGAATGTCAGGACCTGAATTAGTGTGGAGCGTTTTTGATAAAGTAGGGTTAGACAATGATTATCGTAAATCCACAGATATTATAGGAAGAAAGACAAAAGAGTATTGGAGTGGATGGATTTTAGCATATTATCAGTGCATTACAGGAAGAAGTTACAATAATATTATGTCTTATATATCGGTTAATGGAATAAAAGAAATGTACAATCCTTTGCATGAAGCACATGAGGATAGTTTTGTTGAAGTACTGAATAATTATATCGAAAAACAACCACTTAAATCTAAAATAAAAGAGTACAGATTGGATAATGGTATAACACAGATAGAGTTATCTAAGCGTTCAGGCGTTTCATTAAGAGCAATTCAAATGTATGAACAGTTGCGAAAAGACATTCGTAAGGCTAATGTAACATCAGCGGTAAAGCTGGCAAGAGAACTTGGATGTAGGGTAGAAGATTTAATAGAATAAATAAAAAATGAGCTGCCACAACAGCTCATTTTTTATTTATTCCACATACTCCTCATACCCATTACTCAAAAAGTAATTATCCATATACGGCTGAAGCAGTTTTGTCAAATCATCATTTGTTTTATAACTTACCCCATCCAACACAATATAATCACTTAGCATTGTCAGTCGTTTTACATCATTACCATAATAAATATCAATATAAAGTCCACCAGCTTTTTCTTCTTTAGTTTCGTATTTTGACAATTTAGTGGAAGACAATATGTTCATAATATTGGAAATATCTTTTGCGGCTGTTATTTCAATTCCCTTGCCCTTAATCCAATATACAATTTTTGTACAGTTTTCAGATGGAAAGATAGAGTTCTTTGAAGTCAAAGGTGTAAAAATGTATGTTGTTTGAGCAACAGTGGTTTGACTAGTCTGTGTTAAATTAGTTTCGTTTGATTTGCATGAAGAAAAACAAATAGTCAAAGATAGCATAAAAAGTAGAAATACAATTTTATTCATAATCAAGTCCCCTTTATATAATCTGTATATATGATATGATAATATTCGATTTCTGTAAAGAAATGATTTTTTGAAAAGAAAAACTTTTTGCAGAAAAATGCAATATAGTCCCAAGTTGGTGTGTCTAATAAGTGAAAGGAGGGCAAATGTTTATGAAAAATGAGAAAGCAAAGTCTATAAGCGAAGACAAAAAGCTTGACGAAATGGAATTGCAAAGTATGCTTGAAGCTTACGGAAATGATGTCTTAAGGCTTTGTACACTTTATTTAAAGGACAGGCATTTGGCGGAAGACGCACTACAGGAAACATTTATTAAGGTGTGGCAGAAATATCATACATATTTGGGACAGGCTAACGAAAAAACATGGATTATGAGAATTGCCATTAATGTTTGCAAAAATTATTTGCGAACAGCATGGATTAAGAGAAGCAGTGTTGTTCAAATAGAGGATATTGTGAAAGCTTCTCAGTGCCAGTACAGGCATATTGAGGAATCGGTTGATTTGCTGAATGCTATTTTGACATTGAAAGAAAAGTATAGGGTAGTGCTGCTTTTGTATTATTATCAGGAATTTACTGTAAAGGAAATTGCAGAGATTTTGGATAAAAAACAGTCAACGGTTTTATCTTTGATGAAAAGAGGGAGAGAGCAGTTGAGACAAAAGTTGCAGACAAATTATATGGAGGGTGAAAGATATGAGTTTTAGAAAAGATGTAGACGAAATGATGAAGAACGTTCAGGTTGATTATGAAATGACTAACAATATTATGAATAACACGGTGAGAAATAGTGGGAAAAAATATAGAGGTTTTAGGAAAAAAGCTATAGTTGTGGTGACGCTTGCAACGCTTTGCATAGGGACAATGGCAGTTGGAGTTAGCGGTTTTTCGGGTGCATGGAACAATATTGTTCAATTGATTCAGCACAAGGGAATCGAAATGGATGAGGCACAGGCAGTTAATTTTTCAAAAAAAGGTTACATAGATGTTGCTGATGCTGACAAGGTTACTGCTACAAATAATGGAATTACAGTGTCCTTAATACAGACTATTTCAGACAAAAAAGCTATTTATCTATATTTGAAAGTTAAATCTAAAGATAAAAAATTAAATAATGGAATGTCTTTTGTAGGGGCAAAAATTAATATAAAAGGTTTTGGAAATATAGACGGTGTTGCAGGAGATATAAATGTGACTTCTGATTATGAAGGCGTGTTTGAAGTCAGAATGGATGTTTTATCAGAATATAAAGAAAAAAACTTAGATATTGACGGAAAAGATATTGAATTAACTCTTAATTGTTTACGCCAGGTGTACAAAACATCAGCTGATTATAAAGTAAATGATGATATTGCCCAAGGTGAGTGGAAGATTAATTGGAAAGGCAAGAGCAATAATAGTAGCAAGGTAATTAAACCTAACCAAACTATTATTCATCACAAAAACAAGCTTACTGTAATTAAGATGGAAATTACACCGTTAACAGTTACTATTGATTTTGATTATCCTGCAAGAAAGGAATATGAGGAAATTTATATTCCATTTACTGTTGTTATGAAAGATGGAACAAAATATAAAACGACAGAAAGTGGTTTTAATACTATTTTTTACGGCAATGTAATGGGTAAAAATTTAGCCATGAATATTAGCAAACCGTTAGATATAGACGAAATTGACTATGTGGACATAGCCGGACAACAGTACAAAGTGCAGTAGTTTTTTTCAAATATACGGGAGGTTTGTGGAAACGTGAAGGACGCAACAATCCGTGAAATTAAATTTTTTGTGTTTTGAAAACTTAATTAAATATAAAAACTTGACCGTCGCAAACCGTTGTGGATTTTGCGGCGGTTGTTTACCTTATGACAAAAATTTGTTATAATGCAATAGATTAACTGGGAAAGGAGGAGAACGTTGTTTAGCAATTTATTCAAAAAAAGCGATAAGCCTAGCGCAGCAGTATTTGTAGACTATGAACATTGGTACTATGGATACAATAATATTTTTTCAATGAAACCTAATGTGCAGGAATGGTATGATGAACTTACAGAAGAATATAATGTGAAAAAGTTAATGTTTTTTGGGGATTTTAATGGTAGTGCAATAGAAAAAGAATTACCTAAATTGGAAAAAATTACAAAAAATGTTGTGCACACCGCAAGCACTAAAGATGGTGTAGATAAGGATTTTACAGATTTTATTATATTAGATGCAATTTATCGTGAAGCGGCAAAAAAAGATTCGCCGGATGTATTTGTTATATTTACAGGTGATGCACATTTTAATTTGGCAATTAAGTATCTTCGTGAATTAAAGAAGAAAGTTATTATTTATGGCGTGAAGAGATCGTTAAGTAACAAGCTTAAATCTTCAGCTAACTCATATGTTGAAATGCCAAGAACAAATCAGGAACAGCACTATTATTACGATGCAATTTTGAAGTCACTATACATTTTAAAGAAAAGACGCAAAATGGCAACATATTATAAAACCATTGATAATGTTTCAGCACATAGTGGAGTTTCAAGAGAAAGAATACAGGCTGCACTTGACGACTTAATGAGTAATAAGTATTTGGCTGAAGAAGAGAAGCAATACAGAGGAAAGAAGCCAAAAGTACTTGTTGTAAACTGGGACAGACTTGAAGAAGAAGGTTTGTGGAGCAATAGCAATAGTTAGAGAATGTAGAAAAAAGCTCTAAAGATTGCAATAAGTGTAAATGATATGGTAGAAGAATTATAGGATTCTAAAGATTTACAATTTAAGAGAAAACATAACCACCACATTGGCAGAAATATGGGGCTGCCGGCGTGGTGGTTTTTTGGTGGAAAAAATTGTGTGTGTTTGAAGATTTCTCTTCTCATTTTTCGTACAAAGTCGTTCGGGGCAGTGTCCACACCCCCGGGGGCCGGCATTTTGGCTCACCGACACGTAATCGTAGCCGAAAATACAAAGTCACCTCCAAAAAACAACAGAAAGCACACCCCATGGGATGTGCTTTCTGCAATACACATAAAAGTGTATCTTATTAAAATAAATTTCTCCAGAAAATACGGCTGTACAAATTAAAAATAAATCTAAAATAATTTCTAAATTGTATAAAACGAAATTAAATACTTCTATATCAAATAATCCTATATCTCACTATATCCATATCCGTTAACCAGTGCTTCTACAGGTTTGCCTTCCTTGCACATTGGACAATCACTGTGAGTAAATGCTTCATAGTTAGGAATATCATCTGCTCTAAATAGTGCATCAATTCTATGTCCGTTAATTGAATCAACTGCGCTAAAGATAGCTGAGATACCCTGAAGAATGCCACCGTAATATTCGATGCATTCAATGCTGTTGCGGACAGTTTTTCCTGTTGTTGCTGAAGCAAGAAGCAGAAGAACGTTCTTTCCATAGATTTCAGGTTTCAGGTTATCTCTGAAAATCATCTGTCCGTTGGAATTAAATTCAGGAGTGACGACGTAAATAGTCTTATGTGCGTTAGTTGATAAAACTCCTGCTCTGCTAAGCTCACTTGCAAGAAAAGCACCGATAACTTCGCAACCATCTAAACAAACAATTGTATCAATTGGCTTATCCATAACATTATAATAATCCTTCATGGCAATGGCGATTCGTTCAGCTTCGTTCTGACGTGTCTTCATAGTAGTCATGTCAAGATAATAATTAAGGTGTGAGTGATTAGTAACAAAATGCCCCGGAATAACTTTTAATGCAATGTTAGAGTCCTTTCTGGCATAGTATTTCACGATTTTGTTTTTAATCATAAAGGGCCTCCTTTCCGTAATCAATCTGGAAATTGATTACCTGCCAATATTCAATTTTTAGCCGTACAAACTTATAAAACAATTATACAATAATCTCTGCTGTTTTCAATGAAAAAATATTCCAAACTGTCAAAAAATTCCACCCCAATTAATAAAGTGAAAAATTAATTGTCTATAAGAAATAAGATGAATATGTGTTAAATTTTCACAAAAATGCATATAATACAGAAATTGGTAGAAAATTTAGTAAAAAACTATTGATAAAAAGCGTTTTTAAAAACTATCATATCCTACAATACCAATAGGAAAAGGGAGAGATGAAAAATGAGAGGTATTATTGAATTTTTAAAATATAGTTCAGTATGTATGTGCAATTCTCTTACATATTCACATAGCACAGTTAGAAAGCAGGTAGACTAATGGACTTTAATTTTATTAATGAGCATATACCCTTGTATGTGGAAGCAGCAAAGTTAACATTGATTATGGCATTTTGGGGGATTTCGCTTGCTATAGTTGTAGGCTTAATCGTAAGCCTGATTAGATATTTTAAGGTGCCGGTTTTAGACAAAATAGTTGGATTTTATATTGAATTGTCAAGAAACACACCGTTGTTGATTCAGTTATTTTTCTTATATTTTGGATTGCCAAAGGTTGGAATTGTACTTACATCGGAGCAGTGTGGTGTTATAGGATTGGCTTTCCTTGGAGGAAGTTATATGGCAGAGGCTTTTAGAAGCGGACTTGATAATGTGGAAAGCATTCAAATTCAGTCAGCATTAAGTCTTGGAATGAAAAAATCACAGGCATTTAGATATGTAATTCTTCCACAGGCAGTTTCAAATTCAATTCCGGCATTTTGTGCCAATATTATTTTCTTAATAAAAGAAACATCAGTTTTTAGTGCTGTAGCATTGGCTGATTTAATGTTTATTACAAAAGATTTAATTGGAATTTATTACAAAACAGATGAAGCATTATTTATGTTGGTTATTGCTTACCTTATTATTTTGCTTCCGATTTCATTGATTTGCAGTTTGGTTGAAAGGAGGGTTCGCTATGCAGAATATGGGGATTAGTGTGTTGTTTAAAGGCAACAATTTTCTAAGGCTATGCCAAGGACTTTGGGTAACATTGCGAATCGCTCTTATAGCAATGATTTTTTCAATTATACTGGGATTCATTTTGGGAATGATAATGACATCAAAAAACAAAGTAGTCAAATTGATTTGCAGAATTTATCTGGAAATTGTAAGAATTATGCCTCAACTAGTGTTACTTTTCCTTGTTTATTTTGGGGCAGCCAAGCACTTGGGAATGAACATGCCGGGAGAATTGGCGGCGGTCATAGTGTTCACATTTTGGGGCACGGCTGAAATGGGCGACCTTGTTAGAAGCGCACTTATTTCAATACCAAAGCACCAATACGAAAGCGGTTATGGGCTTGGTCTTACAAAATTGCAGGTATTTATTTATATTATTTTTCCACAGACTATAAGAAGGCTGCTTCCATCGGCAATCAATCTGCTTACACGTATGATTAAAACAACATCTTTGGTAGTGCTTATCGGCGTTGTGGAAGTAGTAAAGGTTGGAAAACAAATAATTGACGCATCAAGATATACCGTTAGCGACTCGGCACTTTGGGTATACGGTGCAATATTCCTTATGTATTTTGTAATATGCTTTCCTTTTTCAAGATTGTCAGCATTTTTGGGAAAAAAGTTAGCAGGATAGGAGAAAATCATGGCAGAAAAAATTTTGAAAGTTGAACATTTAAAGAAATCATATGATGGAAAAACAAATGTTTTAGACGATATATCTTTTGGAATCGAAAAAGGCGAGGTTGTGGTTATAGTCGGCCCGTCAGGTTGTGGAAAAAGTACTTTCTTAAGGTGTTTGAATAAGCTAGAAAGTATTAATGAGGGTGCACTCAAATTAGACGGACAAAATTATGAGAATGAAAAAAAGAACATTCATTTAATTAGAGAAAAAATAGGCATGGTTTTTCAAAGTTATGACTTATTTCCAAATATGTCAATTATGGATAACCTGATTTTGGCACCGGTTAAAGCTCAAAAAAGAAAAAAGAGCGATGTTGAAAAAGAAGCCGAAAAGTTGCTTGAAAGGGTTGGACTTTTGGAGAAAAAGGATAGTTACCCACGACAGCTTTCAGGTGGTCAGAAGCAGAGAGTTGCAATAGTAAGAGCATTGCTTATGAATCCGGAGATTTTACTTCTTGATGAAATAACAGCAGCACTTGATCCGGAAATGGTAAGGGAGGTTTTGCAAGTGGTGCTTGAACTTGCCCAAACAGGAATGACCATGATTATAGTAACCCACGAAATGGAGTTTGCGAAAGCAGTTGCAGACAGGGTTATTTTCTTAGATAAGGGAAAAATAGTAGAAGAATCTGAGCCAAAAAGATTTTTCGAAAATCCAAAGACGCAAAGGGCAAAACAGTTTTTAAACAGTTTTCAATATGAAACTGTTTAGATATAAAGCTGGTTAAATCAGCAAAAATTTTTTAGGAGGGAATCAAGATGAAAAAGAAAATTTACAAGACAGGAATTGCACACCATTTAGATGCACTTCGTGCAGGTGTGCAAGTAGGCAATCAATTCTCTTTGAGAATTGGTTACAAATTTAGGAGGGAATCAAGATGAAAAAGAAAATTTTAGGAGTTTTATTGGCAGTTGGTATTATTGCAGGAGTTATTGCAGGATGTGGAAACAGCAATACTACACAGAATGGAGCAGAAAATGCAAGTCAGGCATCAGCTACGGCAAAGGCTAGAACTCTTGACGAAATTAAGAAGTCAGGCAAAATCAAAATTGGTGTGTTTAGCGACAAGAATCCATTTGGTTATGTAGACGAAAATGGAAAAGTTCAGGGGTATGATGTTTATTTTGCAAAGAGAATTGCAAAGGATCTTCTTGGTAGTGAAGATGCAGTTGATTTTGTTTATGTAGAGGCAGCAAGCCGTGTTGAATATTTAAAATCAGCAAAAGTTGACATTACATTGGCAAATTTTACAGTAACTGATGAAAGAAAAGAACAGGTTGATTTCGCACTTCCATATATGAAGGTGGCACTTGGAATTGTTTCACCACAAAAGGCAGAAATAACAGATGTAAATCAGTTAAAGGGAAAGAAATTAATTGTTGTTAAGGGAACAACAGCAGAAACATATTTTTCAAAAAACTATCCTGATGTAACACTTGTAAAATTTGATGAATATCAGGAAGCATATGATGCTTTGTTAGATGGCCGTGGAGATGCATTCTCAACAGACAACACAGAAGTTCTTGCATGGGCAAAACAGAACAAAGGATTCGTAGTAGGAGTTGAATCACTTGGAGATATTGACACAATTGCACCTGCAGTACAGAAGGGTAACACAGAGTTGCTTAACTGGTTAAATGATGAAATTAAGACATTGGCTAAGGAAAAATTCTTCCATAAGGACTTTGATGAAACATTAAAGAGTGTTTACGGAGATAGTATCGATCCTGAAAACCTTGTAGTTGAAGGCGGAGTGGTTGAATAATAAATAAGGGCCATACTTTAAAAATATAGTATACAATATGAAAAAGGCTGTTGCACTACTGATATATAGTTAGTGCCACAGCTTCTTTTCTACGGACTTCCTTAAGCCCTAAGGCTTTTTCATAAAAGTCCAAAGATTTTTTCAAGTCAAATACGTTATAATTTTCATGTACCATTTTAAAATTCATATAAATTTCCTCAAACATTAAAAATTTGTCCTTCATTATTAATCATCCGGATTTTTTCTTTATATTCAGGATGTGTATTAAGGAAAGAACTGATTATATCATACTTTCCCCAGCAGTGCATTGGAAATACAATTTGTGGATTAGTATGTTCCATAAATATCTCCAAACCTTCATATGCTGTTTCTTCAAGTCTGGGATCCAAAGGAACAAAGGCAACATCAATCTTTAAGTTATCCATTTTTTGAATTTCGCGGATATATAATTGAATCATATTATTTCTATAAGACTTAGGTTCTTCCTTCCAATACCAACAGTTTAAATCTCCTGCGTGATAATAAACCTTGTTATCATATTCTAACAGAAATGCTACACCTTCATCTGTAGACCTAAAAGTTGATATTTTTAAGTCCTTTCCATTAGGCAGCTTAAGCATTGTTTCGATATTCTTTTTCGTTATCAAAATGTTTTTCGCTAGGTCTATCCCCTGGTTTTCGTATTTTTTTAGATGTCTTTTAAGGGGAATATCATATGACAACACATAACGTATATCCGGATAAATTTTAATAAGTTCAAAAATTTCAGGATTAAAGTGATCGTGATGTCGGTGACTGGAAAAAACAATAATGCTTTTATTATTTTTTAATTCAGGAATTGTGCCTTTAAAATAATCGAAAAGAAAATATGCATCTTCAGTTTCCAGTAAAAAACCACTATGTCCGATATATGTTACAGTCAAGGCAAGTCCTCCCATATGTATTTGATACTATAATAAATAATGTAGCATAATGGGGTTAGATCCATTTAAATTACATTATTAACTACAAGTTTATTTTTAAATATTGTAATTACAATCCATATGTAAGTCAAGTTATAAGGAAAGAACATTAATATGTTAATAATACAAAGTTTTTTACTGCTTTTTGTACGGAATAAAGCGTATTTCATTGATTTTTACACCGATATTTTGTAAGATATAGATTAAGTGTGGAAAAGTATGTAGATACTACAGAATAAAGAGGAGGTCATTATGGCTAATATTATTTCAGACGAAACAATAGAATACGTTGGAATTCTTGCAAAGCTTGAATTATCTGACGAAGAAAAAGAAAAGGCTAAAAGTGACATGGGAAGAATGCTTGACTACATTGATATGTTAAATCAGCTTGATACAAGCAATGTAGAACCTATGAGCCATGTATTTCCTGTAAACAATGTTTTCAGAGAAGATGTTGTTGTTAACGGGGATGATAGAGAGAATATATTGAAGAATGCACCGGAACAGAAGGATGGAGCTTTTGTAGTTCCAAAAACATTTGAAGAATAATAAGCTAAGATAAGAGAGGATATATTCATGAATTTGATGAGTTTGACAGCAGTAGAGCTGGGTAAAAAAATCAAGTCAGGCGAAGTCAGGGTTGTAGATGCAGTAAATGCAGCATTTGACCAGATTGAAGCTGTTGAGAAAGATATAAATAGTTATGTTACAGTTTATAAAAAAGAAGAAGTCTTAGAAAAGGCAGAACATATACAGAAATTAATTGATGAAGGACAGCTAACAGGTCCTTTGGCAGGTGTTCCTGTAGCAATAAAGGATAATATGTGTACAAGAGACAAGCTTACAACATGTAGCTCAAAAATCTTAGGAAACTTTTATCCAACATATTCAGCAGAAGCTGTTATTAATCTTGAAAAAGCAGGAGCAGTAATTATTGGAAAAACTAACATGGATGAGTTTGCCATGGGAAGTACAACAGAAACATCTTTCTATGGACCAACTAAGAATCCATGGAATAAAGAACATGTACCTGGTGGCTCATCAGGTGGTAGCTGTGCAGCAGTTGCAGCAGAAGAATGCTCATATGCATTGGGTTCAGATACAGGTGGATCAATTAGACAGCCAAGTTCATTTTGTGGTGTAACAGGAATTAAGCCAACTTACGGAACAGTATCCCGTTACGGTCTTATTGCCTATGGTTCATCACTTGATCAGATTGGACCTGTAGCAAAAGACGTTACAGACTGTGCAACAATTCTTGAAACTATTGCAAGCTACGATTCAAAAGACTCAACATCAGTAAAGAGAGATGATTACAACTTTACAGAAGCTTTAGTTGAGGATGTTAAGGGCTTAAAAATTGGTATTCCAAAAGACTATTTTGGCGAAGGTCTTGAACCTGAAGTTAAAAAAGCAATTCTTAAGGCAGTTGATGTATTAAAAGACAAAGGTGCAATTGTTGAAGAATTTGATTTAAGCCTTGTTGAGTATGCAATTCCTGCATATTATGTTATTGCGTCAGCAGAAGCAAGCTCAAACCTTTCAAGATTTGATGGTGTAAAATACGGATACAGAACAGAAGAATACAACGGACTTCACAACATGTATAAGAAGACACGTTCAGAAGGCTTTGGTGAAGAAGTTAAGAGAAGAATTATGTTAGGCTCATTCGTTTTAAGTTCAGGATATTATGATGCTTACTATTTGAAAGCACTTAGAACAAAGGCACTTATAAAGAAAGCTTTTGATGAAGCTTTTGCAAAATACGACGTAATTATCGGACCGGCTGCACCAACTACAGCTCCTAAATTAGGAGACAGCCTTTCAGATCCAATTAAGATGTATCTTGGAGACATTTACACAATCTCAGTTAACCTTGCAGGACTTCCGGGTATTTCAGTTCCATGTGGACAGGATTCTAACGGACTTCCAATAGGAATGCAGATTATTGGTGACTGCTTTAAAGAAAAAAATATTATAAGAGCAGCATACACATTTGAGCAGTCAAAAAAATATGACAGATGTGATGTAGCAAAAGCAAGAGATTAGGAGGAGCAGCAATGAAACAGTACGAAACAGTTATTGGACTTGAAGTTCATGTAGAATTAGCAACAAAAACAAAAATTTTCTGCTCCTGTTCAACAGAGTTTGGCGGAGCACCAAACACACATACATGTCCTGTTTGTACAGGAATGCCGGGATCCCTTCCTGTTTTAAACAAGCAGGTAGTTGAATATGCCATGGCTGTAGGACTTGCAACAAACTGTAGCATTACACAAAATTGCAAGTTTGACAGAAAGAACTATTTTTATCCTGATAACCCACAGAACTATCAGATTTCACAACTTTACAAACCTATTTGTACAAACGGTTATGTTGAAATCAAGGGTGATGATGGAGAAAAGAAACAGGTAAGAATACACGAAATTCATATGGAAGAAGATGCAGGTAAGTTAGTACATGACGATTGGAATGATTGCTCATTAGTTGACTTAAACCGTTCAGGAGTTCCACTTATTGAAATCGTGTCAGAACCCGATATGCGTTCAAGCGATGAAGTTATAGCTTATCTTGAGAAACTTCGTCTTATAATTCAGTATCTTGGCGCATCAGACTGTAAGCTTAACGAAGGTTCAATGAGAGCCGATGTAAACCTTTCAGTTCGTGAATATGGTGAAAAAGAATTTGGCACAAGAACAGAAATGAAGAATCTTAACTCTTTTAAGGCTATTGCAAGAGCAATTGAAAATGAAAGAGAAAGACAGATTGATTTAATTGAAGCAGGAGAAGCGGTAATTCAGGAAACACGTAGATGGGATGATACTAAGGAATATTCTTATGCTATGCGTTCAAAAGAAGATGCTCAGGATTACAGATATTTCCCTGATCCTGACCTTGTTCCAATTATCATTAGTGACGAATGGATGGCTGAAGTTAAGTCAAAAGAACCTGAATTTAGAGATGAAAAGATGGCAAGATATATTTCAGAATTTAACCTTCCTGAATATGATGCTGACATTATTACATTATACAAACCATTGGCAGATCTTTTTGAAGCAGCAGTACAAAAGGGTAGCGCACCTAAGGAAGCAAGCAACTGGCTTATGGGTGAAACAATGCGTATAGTTAAGGACAAGGGTATTGAGCCTGATCAGGTAAAACTTACAGGTGAAAATTTTGCCAAGTTCCTTAAGTTAATCGAAAATGATGTAATTAACAAAACAGTTGCCAAGGAAGTTTTTGAAGCAATCTTTGATGGTGGCGTAAATCCTGAAGCATATGTTGAAGAACACGGATTAAAGATGGACAACGATACAGATGGTCTTAAGAAGATAATTGAAGAAGTTGTAGCCAACAATCCTAAGGCAGTTGCCGATTATCAGGGTGGAAACAAGAAAGCAATTGGAGCTTTGGTAGGTCAGACTATGAAGGCTACACAGGGCAAGGCTAATCCACAGATGATTAACAAAATCCTTAATGAAATATTGAATAAATAACTACAAAGTAGTAATATTATACTTGGTTAAAAAAATTGTTGCAGATGTAAAATTAAACATCTGCAATGATTTTTCTTAAGCGGTGCGTGGCTCAGTTTGGTAGAGCGCTGCGTTCGGGACGCAGAGGTCGCAGGTTCGAATCCTGTCGCACCGATTTTTTGAGCTTAGAAATAGGCTCTTTTTTTGTTGAGTAAATCAATAAAGGATTGAAATTATAACTCATACGTTCTATAATGAACTCAAAACTCGGCTTAAAATAGTAAGTCGGAAACAAATAAATACTGTAAGATACAAATAGGAGAAGTTTATGAGTCACATGGATACTAGAATGTCTTGGGAACCGGACAAGCCTCATGAAGAATGTGGTGTCTTTGGAATGTATGATTTGGATGGCAACGATGTTGCATCATCAATTTACTACGGACTGTTTGCGTTACAGCATCGTGGACAGGAAAGCTGTGGTATTGCCGTATCAGATACTTTTGGACCTAGAAAGGTTGACCTCTTAAAAGGGATGGGATTGGTTAACGAAGTGTTTAACCAGGAGAACATAGCAAGCTTAAAAGGTAACATTGGTGTTGGTCATTGCCGTTATTCAACAGCAGGAGAAAGCATTCCAAGTAATGCACAGCCTTTGGTTATTAATTATGTTAAGGGAACTTTAATGTTAGCACATAATGGAAACCTTATTAATGCTAACGAATTGAGAGAGGAATTGGCATATACAGGTGCTATTTTCCAGACAACAATCGATTCAGAAGTTATAGCTTATCACATAGCAAGAGAGAGAATTAAGACTAAAACAGCCGAACAAGCAGTAGTAAATGCTATGAAGAAGATTAAAGGTGCGTACGCCCTTGTTGTTTCAAGTCCTAGAAAATTAATTGGAGCAAGAGATCCATATGGTTTTAAACCTCTTTGTATAGGTAAGCGTGATAATGCTTATATATTGGCTTCAGAAACTTGTGCATTGGATACAATTGATGCAGAGTTTGTCAGAGATGTGGAGCCGGGAGAAGTTGTTGTAATAGACAAGGATGGTATCAAATCAGACAGATCATTATGCTTAAAGCCTGAAGAACAGGCAAGATGCGTATTTGAATATATTTATTTTGCAAGACCTGACAGTAATTTTGATGGTACAAGTGTTTATCATTCAAGAATTATGGCAGGAAAGTTTTTGGCAATGGATAGTCCTGTTGATGCAGACATTGTTGTGGGGGTTCCTGAATCAGGTAATGCAGCAGCAATGGGATATGCAATGCAGTCAGGAATTCCTTACGGAACTGCTTTTATCAAGAATGCATATGTTGGAAGAACATTTATTAAACCTCAGCAGAAGAGTAGAGAATCAAGCGTTCGAGTAAAATTAAATGTTTTGAAGGAAGCTGTTAACGGCAAGCGAGTTGTTATGATTGACGACTCAATTGTAAGAGGAACTACAAGTGACAGAATTGTACAGATGCTTAAAGATGCAGGTGCAACAGAAGTTCACGTAAGAATTAGTTCACCACCATTTATTAGTGAATGCTATTTTGGAACAGACGTGCCAAATAAGGAACAGCTTATAGCTCACAATCGTACTATAGAAGATATAAGACAAGTAATCGGTTCAGATTCATTGGCTTATCTTAGCATAGACAGACTAATCGAATTATCAGGTGGAAAGTCTATCTGTAAGGGATGCTTTACAGGTGAATATCCAATGGAACCACCAACGGAAGACATTCGTGGAGAGTATGACAAGTAAAAATAGTTACACGGATTGTTATGTGCTTAGCACTCTCGCAATCTGTAATCTTAATTAATAAAAAATTTTGGAGGTTTTTATGAACGACAGATACCAGAGCCCATTATCAGAAAGATATGCAAGTAAGGAAATGCAGTACATTTTTTCACCTGACATGAAATTTAAAACTTGGAGAAAGTTATGGATTGCATTAGCAGAGTCAGAAATGGAATTAGGACTTAACATTACTCAGGAACAGGTTGATGAATTAAAAGCTCACGCTGATGATATTAACTATGATGTTGCAAAAGAAAGAGAAAAATTAGTACGTCACGATGTTATGTCACATGTTTACGCATACGGAGTACAGTGTCCTAAGGCTAAAGGAATTATCCACCTTGGTGCAACATCATGCTATGTTGGAGATAATACAGATATTATCGTAATGACAGAAGCATTAAAGCTTGTAAGAAAGAAACTTATAAACGTAATTAATGAACTTGCAAAATTTGCAGATAAATATAAAAATCAGCCTACATTGGCGTTTACACATTTCCAGCCTGCTCAGCCTACAACAGTTGGTAAGAGAGCAACTTTATGGCTTATGGAATTAAAATTAGACTTAGATGATCTTGACTACATTATTGACAGTATGATGCTTTTAGGAAGCAAGGGCACGACAGGAACTCAGGCAAGCTTCTTAGAATTATTTGAAGGCGACCATGAAAAGATTAAAGAATTAGAAAACAAGATTGCTAAGAAGATGGGATACACAAAGTGCTTCCCTGTATCCGGACAGACATATTCAAGAAAGATGGACACAAGGGTTCTTAATGTATTAGCAGGTATTGCTGCAAGTGCTCATAAGTTTTCAAATGACATTAGACTTTTACAGCACCTTAAAGAAATTGAAGAACCATTCGAAAAGAATCAGATTGGTTCATCAGCTATGGCATATAAGAGAAACCCAATGCGTAGCGAAAGAATTGCATCATTAGCTAACTATGTAATGGTTACAGCTTTAAATCCTGCAATTACTTCAGCAACACAGTGGTTTGAAAGAACATTAGATGACTCAGCTAATAAGCGTTTAAGCGTTCCTGAATCATTCCTTGCAATTGATGGTATTCTTGATTTATACCTTAATGTAGTAGACGGATTAGTAGTTTATGACAAGGTTATTGAAAAGAGACTTATGAGCGAACTTCCATTTATGGCAACAGAAAATATTATGATGGATGCTGTTAAGGCAGGCGGGGACAGACAGGAATTACACGAAAAGATTCGTGAATTATCAATGGAAGCAGGAAAAAATGTTAAGGAGAAAGGTTTAGATAACAACCTTCTTGAACTTATTGCAAATGATCCTGCATTTAACATGAGTCTTGAAGATCTTCAGAAGACAATGGATCCTTCAAAGTATGTTGGACGTTCACCTGAACAGGTTGACGAATTCCTTGCAGAAGTTATTAATCCTATTTTGGAGGAAAACAAAGAGATTCTTGGAATGTCAGCAACAATCAATGTATAAATTGTGATTTTTTTGTGAAACAGTAGGCAGAATGCCAGTTAAATGAAATAAATACTTTAATTATTAAGGCAAGTGTGATAAAATCAGTTGTATGTTTGAGTCGGAAAGTATAGGATTTCCGAACATATGACTGATTTTATTTTTTTTCTTTAAGAATTAAAACGATTTTACAAAAATCACGTCATAATAAATAGTAGAGGAGAAATGAAAATGTTTAAGAAAGTTTTGGCAGTTGGTTTTTCTGCTGTATTAGCATTGTCATTAGTAGCATGCGGAGGCAGCAAAGACAACAAATCAAAGTCAAGTAAAGAGACAACAACAGCAAGCGAAAGCGAGGCAGCAACAGTTTATTCTGTAAAGGATGAGAAGATTAAAGTTGACAGCGGTGTTATTAAGCTTGCAGATTATTCACAGTTAACAGTATACGAAGATGATGTAAAGGTAACAGATGACAGTTATAAGTCACAGGTCGATTACATCTTAGAGCAGAGCGCAACATATAAAGATACTAAGAGTGCAAAGATTTCATCAGTAGACAAAGTTAAAGTTGACTACACAGGACAGATTAAGTATAAGGGTAAGAAAGTTACTTTTGAAGGCGGTACAGCTTCTGATCAGGAAATTGACCTTGGAAATAATAGTAGCGGATACATTGATGGATTTACTAAAGCATTAGAAGGACAGCACAAAGTTGGGGACAAGTTTACTAAGAAATTAAAATTCCCTGACACATACACAAACAACACAAAGATTGATGGGAAAGAAGTTAAACTTGCAGGAAAGACAGTTTGGTTTACTTTTACAATTAAGAGTATTTCAACTAAGTCAGTTCCAAAGTTAACAGATAAGTTTGTAAAAGAAAAATTCGGTGCATACGGTGTAACAGATGTTAAGTCATTTGAAAAATATGCAAGAGAACAGATGAGAACATCAAACATTATGAACAAAGTTTGGTCAAACTTTGTAGCTTCTTGTGAAGTTGTATCATACAGCTCAACAGAAAAAGAAAGCTTAAAGAAAGTTGCAGATGCAAACTACGAATCACAGCTTCAGTCACAGTATGGTGTAGATCTTGATTCATATCTTGAAGCAGCTTCAATGTCAAAAGAAGACTGGGATAACAACATCATGAGCCAGGTTGAATCATCATTAAAGACAAAGATGGTATACCAGGCATTAGCAAAGAAGGCAGATTTAGTTCCTTCAGATTCAGATTACAACAAAGAAGCTGAAACACTTGCACAGCAGAACTCATTATCAGTAAAAGAACTAGAATCAACATATGGTAAAACAGAAGTTGAATATGCTGTAATTACACAGAGAGTTCAGAAATATATTGCTGAAAATGTAACAGTTAAGGAAGGTTCAGAACCTACAACAGCAGCAGAAACAACAGAAGCTGCAACAACAGCAAAATAATAAATACTTGGATTTTTGAAGACAGGTATTGATGGAATAAAAAGAGTGCTATTTTATCGGAATGATAAGATGGCATTCTTTTTTTGCTATAAGGTTGCATTACTATTTTAAATGTGCTAAATTATTCCACGGATGGTATTCGACAGAAACTATACCGAAGGAAAATGACTATATAAAAAACTGATGCGACGGTAGCTCATATCTTAGGAATGAGACTAACTATCCCGATTTTGAAAGAAGGAGGGATGCTCATGAAGTTTGGATTTATAGGAGCGGGAAAAGTTGGTTTTTCCCTTGGAAAATATTTGGCAGATAATAATCAGAATGTAGTTGGTTATTATAGCATAATCAATGAAGAAGCCATAGAAGCAGCAAAGTTTACCGGTTCTAAGTATTATGAGAACATGGAACAGTTGGTAGAGGATAGTGAAGTTTTATTTTTGACTGTCCCCGATGGACAGATTGAGAATCTATGGAATCAGTTAAAATCAAGTCATAAAAATTGGATGGCAAAGTATAATAAACCTTTGCTTAACAATAAAATAGTGTGTCATTGTAGTGGCGCATTATCCTCAGATATCTTTTCTAGTATAGCCGAATATGAAAGTTTTGGCTATTCTATCCATCCACTCTTTGCAGTGAGTAACAGATACGAATCTTACAAGGAATTATCAGATAGTTATTTCACAATAGAAGGAAATATTGAAAAAATCAATAAAATGAAAGAATTGTTTGAAAGTTTCGGAAACACTGTATGTATTATTTCAAAGGATGACAAAATTAAATACCACGGAGCGGCGGCTATTGCCAGCAATCTTGTTGTTGGTTTAATAGGTCTTAGTGAAGAACTGCTTAAACAGTGTGGGTTTGATGAAAAATCGGCTCATAATGCATTAGCACCAATTATTAAGGGAAATGTTAAGCACATTGTAGAAGAGGGCGTTGTAGAAGCACTTACGGGGCCTATTGAGCGCTGTGATGTGTCTACAGTAAGAAAACATATGAGCGTTTTTGATAAAAAAGCCAATGAAATCTATAAAGCAGTGTCAAAAGAAGTATTGGAAATTGCAAAGATAAAAAACAAAGATAGAGATTATAGTAAGATGGAGGAAGTATTACAATGAAAAATACGGTAAGTACATTGTTAAAACAGAAGCAGGAAGGAAAGAAGATTTCAATGCTTACCTGCTATGATTATTCAACAGCAAAATTAATGGAAGAAGTTGGAGTAAACACAATTCTTGTAGGTGATTCACTTGGAAATACAATGCTTGGATATGAAGATACAATTCAGGTAACAATGGAAGACATGATTCATCATTGTGCAGCAGTATCAAGAGGCTTAAAGAACACATTTTTAGTTTGTGACATGCCATTTATGTCATATCAGACATCACCATATGATGCAGTTGTTAATGCAGGCAGACTTATGAAAGAAGGTCATGCCAACATGGTTAAATTAGAAGGTGGAAAAGAAGTTTGCCCACAGATAGAAGCAATAGTAAAAGCATCAATTCCTGTCTGCGCCCATTTAGGACTTACACCACAGTCAATAAACGCACTTGGTGGTTACAAAGTTCAGGGAAAGACAGAAAGCGATGCTCAGAAATTAATAGACGATGCAAAGGCAGTACAGGAAGCAGGAGCTTCAATGTTAGTACTTGAATGTGTACCTGCAGACCTTGCAGCAAAAATAACAAAAACACTTCATATTCCAACAATCGGTATAGGAGCAGGAAACCAGTGCGACGGACAGGTACTTGTATATCAGGACATGTTAGGAATGTTTACAGACTACGTGCCAAAATTCGTAAAACAGTTTGCAGGTGTAGGCGAAACAATGAAAAAAGCATTCAAAGAATATATGGAAGAAATCCAGAGCGGAGCCTTCCCGGCAGAAGAACACTCATACAAAATAGATGACGAAGTAATAGAAAAATTGTACTTCTAATGATTAAAATGTGTCAAAGTCAGAACTCACCTGTGCTTGCACAAAGGTGAAAGAACGACCTTAGGACATGCCCGGATAATGAGCATAAAAGCAAAGCGAAGCTTTGCGATATGCGAATTATGCGGTAGGATTGCGAGAGTGCGAAGCACGTAGCAATCCGGTAATCATTAACTTGAAAAAATCAAAAATAACAGCGAAGCGCAGCTTCAACAAACAGGAGGTCAACATGAAAGTTGTAACAACAATAAAAGAAGTAAGAGAAAACGTAAAACAGTGGAAAAAAGAAGGACAGACAGTAGGTTTTGTACCAACAATGGGATATTTGCATGAAGGACACGGAAGCCTTATCACAAAAGCAAGAGAGAACAATGACAAAGTAGTAGTAAGTATTTTTGTAAATCCAATGCAGTTTGGACCAACTGAAGATTTAGACAGTTATCCAAGAGACCTTGAAAAAGATTCAAAATATTGTGAAAGCTTAGGAGTAGATTTAATATTCCACCCGGAACCATCAGAAATGTATCATGACGATTTCAGTTCATATGTTGATATGTCAGTTTTAACAGAAGAACTTTGCGGATTAAGCAGACCTGTACATTTTAGAGGCGTTTGTACAGTAGTAAACAAACTTTTCAACATTGTACAGCCTGACAGAGCTTATTTTGGAGAAAAAGACGCACAGCAGCTTGCAATCATTAAGCATATGGTTCAGGACTTGAATATGGATATTGAAGTAGTAGGATGCCCAATTATCAGAGAAGAAGACGGTCTTGCAAAAAGTTCAAGAAATACATATCTTTCACCTGAAGAAAGAAAGGCAGCTTTAGTTTTAAGCCAGACAATCAACTTGGCTAAACAGCTTATTGCAGATGGAGAAAAGGACGCTGATGTATTAGTTGCAAAGATGAAAGAAAATATTGAAAAAGAACCTCTTGCAAAAATCGATTATGTTAAGGCAGTTAACGGATTAACAATGCAGCAACAGAAAGAAATTAAAGCACCTATGTTAATTGCAATGGCGGTATACATAGGAAAAACAAGATTAATAGATAATACAATCTTACACTAATTTATGGTAATAAATCAGACAGTAAAATTAGTAGGTTTTACTGTCTGAAATTATGATAATTTGTGACAATTAAGATATTTGGAAGTGATGAAAGGATAAAACAATGCAGATTAATATGTTAAAAAGTAAAATTCATAGAGCAACAGTAGTTCAGTCAGAGCTTGATTATGTGGGAAGCATAACAGTTGACGAGGATTTAATGGATGCATCAGGAATTTATGAATATGAAAAGGTACAGATAGCAGACGTAAACAACGGTAACAGATTTGAAACATACGTTATAGCAGGAGAGAGAGGTTCAGGAATGATTTGTCTTAATGGTGCAGCAGCTCATATGGTTAGCCTTGGGGACAAGATTATAATTATGAGTTATGCCCAGATGGAGCCTTCAGAAATTAAGGATAATAAGCCTAAAGTTGTTTTTGTTGATGATGAAAATAAGATTACAAGGGTAACTAATTACGAAAAACATGGAAAATTATTTGACTTAGAAAAGTAAAAATTATATCATATTTCTGTAGTAAAATTTGGAAAGGTGAAATTTTTATGTTAAAAGGAAAGACAGTTGTGCTTGGAGTTACAGGAAGCATTGCAGCATATAAGATAGCCAACCTTGCAAGTATGCTTGTAAAGAAGGGATGCAGTGTTCACGTAATAATGACAAGAAATGCAACAAATTTTATAAATCCTATTACATTTGAAACACTTACAGGTCATAAGTGCCTGGTTGATACATTTGATCGTAATTTTGAATTTAGCGTAGAACATGTATCATTGGCTAAACAGGCAGATATTTTTATGGTTGCACCGGCAAGTGCCAATGTTATTGGAAAGATTGCAGGGGGAATAGCAGATGATATGCTTACAACAACTATAATGGCGGCTAAATGCCCTAAGATTATATCTCCGGCAATGAATACTAATATGTTTGAAAATCCTATTGTACAGGACAATCTGACTAAGTTAAAGAGTTACGGATATGAGATTGTTGAACCAGCAAGCGGATATTTGGCATGCGGCGACACTGGTAAGGGTAAGATGCCTGAACCGGAAGTGCTTTATTCATATATTTTAAAGACTATCGGTTGTGAAAAGGACTTGTTAGGCAAGAAAGTTCTTATAACAGCAGGTCCAACACTTGAAAAGATTGATCCTGTAAGATTTATAAGTAATCATTCAACAGGAAAGATGGGATATGCCATTGCTGAAAATGCAATGCTTAGAGGGGCAGAAGTTACTTTGGTAACAGGAAGAACTTCAATTAAGAAACCTGATTTTGTTAAGATTATTGATGTTTTAAGTGCTCAGGATATGTTTGAAGCAGTAGATGAAAATTTCGACCAGCAGGATATTGTTATAATGAGTGCGGCAGTGGCTGATTACAGACCGAAAACTGTTGCTACAGAGAAGATTAAGAAGAAGGATGGGGAAGAGTCTATTCAGTTAGAAAGAACCACTGATATTCTTGGAACAATGTCTAAAAGAAAGAAGAACCAGTTTGTATGTGGTTTCTCAATGGAAACAGAGAATATGTTGGAGAACTCAAAAGCCAAGCTTGAAAAGAAGAATTTGGATATGATTTGTGCCAACAATTTGAAAGTTAAAGGTGCCGGTTTTGGTACAGACACTAATGTGGTAACACTTATAACTAAGGACAATGTAGTTGAGTTACCATTAGAATCTAAGGCAGAAGTGGCAGCGCAGATTTTAGATACTATTGTAAAGAAATAGGAGAATGATTAAGTAAGGAGTAGGAATGAGAAATAACTTAAAGAAGAAAGTTTGCAGTTTACTTGTTGCAACATTAATGACAACGGCAACATTTGCAAACGGATTTACATATGGTGGCATCACGGTATCGGCAGAAGAAAGCAACGTAACAGTTCAGAATAGTGGAAATGTTGAAATATCAGGAGAGAAAACATACTCAGATATTAATGATTCAACAGGCTCAGGTGTGAACACAAGAGATGTGGAAACATCCACAGTGGAAACTACTACAGGTGAAACAGTTGAGACATCAACTGATGAAACGACAATGCCTGAGACTACAGTGGAACCAACAACAGAAGAACCAACAACAGAAGAACCAACAACACCGCAACCTACAACAGTACCGGTTACAACAAAGCCTGCATCAACAAAGGTTGTTGCCTGGGGTAAGAATGCAGCAGGTCAGTTTGTTAATGGTAATAAGAAGGTAATTAAGGGCGCCACAATGAAAGGTGTAGACGTTAGTTACCACAATGGAACAATTAACTGGAAGAAAGTAGCTGCAAGTGATGTTGATTATGCAATTATCAGATGTGGTTACGGAGATAACATAAAGAGCCAGGATGATAAGAAATGGGCTGAAAATGTTGCAGGATGTGAAAAAAACAATATTCCATATGGAGTTTATATTTATTCATATGCTACTTCAGTTAAACAGGCTGAAAGCGAAGCAAATCATGTTTTAAGATTGATAAAGGGACATACATTAAACTTCCCAATTTATTATGATATGGAAGATGCGGTTCAGGCTAAGCTTTCAAAATCAAATAGAACAAAGATTGCAAACAAGTTTCTGGGAATAATTAAGAATGCAGGCTATGAATGTGGTATTTATGCAAACCTTAACTGGTGGAATAATTATCTTGATTCAAGCCTTGGCGGTGATAATACATGGAGAACATGGGTTGCACAGTACAATAATAATGGCTGTGATTACAAGAGAAACTACAGTATGTGGCAGAGCTCATCTACAGCTAAGGTAAGTGGTATAAGTGGAAAGGTAGATATTAATTTCTGGTTTGGAAAAGTGAGAGACAGAAGTTATGATATTACAGTAAAGAAGGGACCTTCAACGGTTAATACAGTGGCAACACCTAAACCGGTAAAAGCTCCTGCAAGAGTGAAAATAAGATCAGTTAAGGCAGGTAAGAAGAAAGCCACAGTTAAGTGGAAGAAGATTTCATCTGTAAAAGGATACAGAATACAGTATTCTACATCAAAGAAATTTACTTCAAAAACAACAAAGTCTAAGTATACAAAAAAGACAAGTATTAAAATAAAGAAGTTAAAATCAAAGAAAACTTATTATTTCAGAGTAAAAGCTTACAAAAAGAATGCAGCAAACAAGAAAGTGTATTCAAAGAGCTGGAGTAAGGTAAAACATAAAAAGATTAAATAATTACATAGATTAATCTGTGTAAGAACAGGTTTGGCAAGAAGATTTGAAACGGTAATTATGCAATAATAAAAGCATGTATCAACGTAAAGGAGAACAAAAAGAGTTGATACATGCTTTTTCTGTTAAAACTTATAAATGATATCTTTGTTATATGTGCATCCTGCCTTGCATACAGGGCTTACAAAGTTATCATGATTAATGGCATCGGGATAATACTGTGGTTCAAAACAAACAGCTTCTCTAACATTGTAAATGTGGTCTTTTTTACCTTTTACATTCTCAACAAAGTTGGCTGTGTACATCTGAACACCCGGACAATTAGTAGAAATCTTCATTTCTATTCCAGAAACATCACCTACAGCATCCACAATATTGTGAAGCTTAGAATCAGTAGGATCTGTAATCCAGTTATGGTCATATCCGTTAGCATATTTTAAAGGAATGTAGTCTTTATTAATATCCTGGCCAATAGTTTTAAAATTATTAAAATCCATTGGAGTGTCTTTTACAGCTTCAATCTCGCCTGTAGGAATTGATGTTTCGTCAGCAGGAGTAAAGCTGTCTGCATATATTTTTACACTGTGATTTAAAACAGTACCTGAACCTTCGCCATTTAAATTAAAATAAGAATGGTTAGTCACGTTAATAATAGTATCCTTGTCAGGAGTAGCATTGTAGTTAATCTTAAAGCCATCTTCCAACAATTCGTAAGTAACATACATCTTTAAGGCTCCGGGAAATCCCTGATCCATATGTGGGCTTTCAAGTGAGAAAGTAATTGAAGTGTCATTATGATTTTCCACTGTCCATAAACGTTTAGAATATGGATTAAGACCACTGTGAAGGTTATTTGGCCCGTTATTAATATCAAGATTGTATTCTGTGTTATTTAGCACGAAATGTCCTCTAGCTATTCTGTTGGCGCATCTTCCAACATTACAACCAAAGTAATATCCGTCATCTGTTTCATAGCCTGATACATCATCATATCCTAAAACGATGTCTGTAGGCTTGTTATTTCTGTCAGGAACAACAATGCTTACAAGAGTTGAACCAAAATCAGTTACACTAATTTCTAAATTATTATTTTTTAAGGTGTAAAGCTTAGTAGCAATACCATCTTTTGTAATTCCAAAATCTTTAACTGTCATTATAATCCTCCTAATTTTTAATAGGCAAAACTACGAGAAAATATGAAAAAGGGGAGGGAATGAAAAAGTAGTTTTGCCTATGTTAACAAATATAGAAATAAAACTATAAAGTTTTAATAAATCTCAAAAATGCTTCTAAGCCGTCAGGTGTACATTTGTAAACACCTGCGTCTTCTAAAACCTTTACGAAAACTTTTCCGATTTCTGCCTGAATAATGTCCATAACATTATCTTTATTAACGTCATCATAGTTGGCAAGAAAACCGTATGCCCAATCGGCATGTTTCTCAATAGCTTCGTTTTCGCGAATATCTTTTCCTTCAAGAATATATTCAGCAAGTAAATTCATCTCGCCTTTTAATCTTGATGGAAGTACTGCAAGACCCATAACTTCAATTAAACCAATATTCTCTTTCTTAATATGGTGAAGTTCTTCGTGTGGGTGATATACACCTAAAGGATGTTCTTCTGTAGTAATGTTATTCCTTAATGCTAAATCAAGTTCAAACATACCATCCTTAAATCTTGCAATAGGAGTTATGGTATTGTGTGGTGTTCCGTCAGTTTCAGCATAAATAAATGCATCCTCATCAGTGTAGCCTCTCCAAGCCTTCAAAATATGGTCGGCAAGTTCAATTATTCTGTCACTGTCTTCTGACTGTAATCTGATAACTGATAAAGGCCATTTTACAATACCACATTTAACATCGTCAAAACCATCAACTGAAAATTCTTTGATAATATCAGCCTTTGCCATGGCAAAAGTATAATTACCCCCCTGGAAATGGTCGTGGCTTAAAATTGAACCTCCAACAATTGGAAGGTCTGCATTTGAACCAAGAAAATAATGAGGAAAGAGCTTAACAAAATCAAATAATTTTCTAAAAGCTGCTTTATCTATCTTCATTGGTACATGCTGTCCGTTAAATACTATGCAATGTTCGTTATAATAAACATATGGAGAATACTGAAATCCCCAGTTTGAATCATTGATAGTAATAGGAATGATTCTATGGTTCTGTCTTGCAGGATGATTTACACGACCTGCATAGCCTTCATTTTCCATACAAAGCTGACACTTCGGATAAGAAGATGAAGCAGCTTTTCCTGCGGCTGCAATAGCTTTAGGATCTTTTTCCGGCTTTGATAAATTAACAGTAATGTCAATTTCACCGTACTGTGAAGGAACAGTCCATTTTAAATCCTTTTCTACTCGTGATTTTCTAATGTAATTAGTTTTTGTAGAAAAATCATAGTAGAAATCGGTTGCTTCTTTTGGAGAATTGCTATATTTTTTCCAAAAGATTTCTGAAACCTGTGAAGGACGTGGCATTATGAAATTCATAAGCTTTGTATCAAAAAGGTCTCTGTAAGTAATAGAGTCTTCAATAAGCTTCATTTCACAGGCAATATCCAAAAGGTTATCTAATATATTGTCAAGATTAATCTCCTCACCTGAAATATCAGGATCAGAGTAATCATCTTTGCCCAAAGCATCCAAAATCATATTAGTTGAATAATTTCTTTCTGATTCAGGAATTAAACCTGAATTAATACCATACTGTACTAATTTTTTTATATTTTTATCTAATTCTGAGACGTTAATCATAATACTTTAACACCTCCATACTTTCTAATCTTTAATACATGACATGCACCTTCACCGAAAATACTTTCTGTAGCTTTCTTATACTCAGGTACAAAATCAGTTTTGACAAAAGCCTGTATAGTGCCGGCAAAACCACCGCCGTGTACTCTGCATACACCATTATTTCCTAAAACATTTTCGCTAATTGCAATACCTATTGAAACAGGCTGGTTCTGGAAATCATGGTTAGAATAAATATTTTGGAGACGCTTGTAAGAAGAATCTCCTGATTCTTTAATTAAAGATAAAAATGTGTCAAAGTCATCAGCTTTTAAAGCGTCAACTTCTTTCTGAACACGTTCATTGTCCTTAAAGAAATGCATAGCTCTCAAAATATTTCTGTCTCCAACTTTTCTGAAAATCTCAGGAAGTTTACTGAAAAATTCTTCAGCCGGAATATCATTTAAAAATTCTTTCCCAAATAAAGCTGCAACTTCTTTCATTTCTTTAGGAATGGCAGAGTAGTCATCTGTTAAGTCTGCGTGTGAACCTTTAGTATCAACGATACAAAGGCTGTAACCCTTATCTGCAATGTCGAAATCAACTTTTTCAACAATAGGATTAGCAGGATCTTTAAAATCAATATGTACAAATCCACCAACTGAGCAAGCCATCTGATCCATAAGACCACAAGGTTTTCCGAAGAATACATTCTCAGCATACTGACCAATAATTGCTATATCAATTGGAGAAACTTTCATATCGTTATATAAACCTGAAAGAATAGTTCCGATAATTGCTTCAAATGCTGCTGAAGAAGAAAGACCTGCACCATTTAAAACATCGCTTGTAACGTATGCCTTAAAAGGACCTGTTTTGTAACCGTGGTCGTTCATTCCTGCAATAACACCTTTAATTAAAGCAGAAGTAGTACCAAATTCTGCTTCGTTAACAGCAATGTTGTCAAGACTAATGCTTAATGGTGAATAACCTTCAGAAAAAAGTTCAATAGTATTTTTGTTATTATTTCCAACAATTGCAATTGCATCTAAGTTAACAGAGGCGGCCAAAACCATACCGTGCTGATGGTCTGTATGATTACCACCTACTTCAGTTCTTCCCGGTGCACTATAAATGTCAACGTTCTCTTCACCGAAAAGCTCTATATATTTATCTAATGCATTAACATATCTTTCTTTCTGGTATTTAATCATTTCTACATCATCATAATATAAATCAGCCAATGTGCTATCGTGTTCATTATTCAAAAACTGATTTTTTAATGTTGTTACGTTTGTCATTGAAAACCTCCCGATACATAAAAATATTACTTCGTTTTTACTGTAAAATTTGTTTAACTAAAATGTATAACTGTTTTAGTAAAATATCAATAGTTTTTTGATAAAAAAATAAAGTTTGAATATATTGCACAAATAGTCGAATCAAAAACTGTAACAAGTGAATAAGGGAAAAATAAATAAAAACGATTCGGTAAAAGAAAAAGTAAAACTTTAGTAAAAAGTATTGCAAAATTTATGAAAGTTTATTACTATAGAATAGCATTAAATTTGAGCAGAAAATACCGAAAGTTTGATTACATGGATTGTAATCTTATATAGAATGGAAGAATGGAGAGAAGAAATGGCAACAATAAAAGATATTGCTGAAATGGCAGGAGTAAGTATTACAACAGTTTCAAGAATACTTAATAATGATTCATCTTTAAGTACAACGATGGAAACTAAGCAGAAAGTAATTGATGCTGCGAAAAAATTAAACTACAAAAAAGTAGGAAGAAGTACAAAGGCCACATTCAGATTGGGTATTGTTCAGTGGTTTTCAGCAGAGCAGGAACTTCAGGATACATATTATCTTTCAGTTCGTAATGGTATTGAAGATTTTTGTATAAAAAATTGTATTCAGATAGTAAGAGCTTTCAAGACAGATGTTAATTATATGGATTATCTTGAAAATATTAATGGACTTATCTGCATTGGAAAGTTTAGCAAAAAAGAAGTGAAAGAATTAAAGAGAATATCTAAAAATATTGTATTCTTAGATATGCCTGTAGCAGATTATAGTGTTACATCATTTACACTAGACTTTGAATATGCAGTAAATAAAGCAATGAGTTATCTTACAAAACTAGGTCATACAAAGATTGGATTTTTAGGCGGACGAGAAATTTTAGATACTGATGAAGTTTTTGATGATGAAAGAATTAAGGAATATGTAAAATATTGTTCAGAACATGGTCTTGATTATGATAAATATTTAAAAGAAGGACAATATTCCATTGAATCAGGATACAGTATGATGAGTGAATTTATTCAGTCCGAAGATATGCCAACAGCCGTATTTGCGGCAAGTGATTATATTGCATTTGGAGCAATGAAGGCTATTAAAGAAAACGGATTAAGGATTCCTGAAGATATTTCAGTTATTGGATTTGATGATGCACAGATTTGTAATTATACAACTCCAACATTGACAACCATACATGCACCTGCATATGATATGGGACAGTATGGTGCCAACTTCCTTTTTGGAGCTACTAACTGTAGCATAACAACTCCATTGAATGTAAAAATGCCTTGTGAGTTAGTTGAAAGAGAATCATGCGGACCTGTTAAAAATAAAGAGTCCCGCTAAAATCATAACAAAATTTGTTTGACAACACATCTCCGTATAAAGCATTATTGAAATTTTGAATTAAATAAACTGCTTCAGTCGCAGAGCTTTCAAACAATTTGTACAAGTAATCTAAGTGATGTTCACATTTAGGATTACTGTCAGGTTCAACAACGTGACCATATAAACTTTTATAATGAAAAGTGGCATGCATTAATAAATCAATGCATGTCCTTTTTACTTTATGTGGCGCAACAAAGAACTTCTTGATTATATACATCCATTTAAGTGAAGCGTGAATTGTGTATGTTGAAATCTGATTATAAAAAGGTGACATACTTTCAGCAACACTTTCCTTAGTTGGAATTAAATGGTGCATAGGAAAACTTTCAGGAGCATATCCGTCTTCAACAAGAAGCTTATGCTCAAAAGCACCCTCAATTTCAATGTGCCCACAATCGGTTTCATCCATTATTACATTAACATAAGGATGACAGTTTTTGTCCAATACATAGTGACAAATAAGTCCTATAAGGTAACTATACTGCGAACTGTTTTTTCCATATTTATTTACAATCTTAACGGCGTGTGTCATAAAAGAATAAAAATCTTTATGATGAATAGAAACGCCTATCTGATTAATTTTGTTTTTCGAAAAAGCCCTGTAATAAAATAGAAAATCAGGTCCCTGTAACCCTGCCTTAAACGGAGCGGGATATTTCTTAATAACATTCTTTATATCTTTTGGTAATCCGGGAATTACCATTTTTCCAAATTTATAATGTGCATATGCAGATGGCATAAAAACACCTCCTATTTACAAATATTTTTATGATTGATTTGTATGTTTAATTTTAATATTTCATTTATTAGAACTTATACAATATATATTAACATATTTACCATTTTAAAGTGAGAATATTTTGTTAAATATAAGTAAAGGAACCATAATGTCATTATAGAAGAAAAATAACACAAAATAAGACAAAAAAGTTAAACAAAATATAAATTAAAAAATATAAAAGTAATATAAGTTAATATAAAATTTTTTAAAAAAGGTTGCCACTTTTTTCTTTCTCATACGTTGTAATTAATAAGAGAGAAAAATAGAAAGAGGAAGTGATAGAAAAAATATAGCAATTAGGCAATTATCAATAAAATTTTTAGAATGAAAGGAGAAAAAAGTATGAACAAGAAGATGAAAAAGTTATTTTGAATAAGTCAAATGTTGAAATTGAAGGAATTAAAATTGGAGGGTCGAAGTTATTTTTTGCAACAATAATCAATGATGGCTCAAGAAATTCATATATTTATAGTATAGATAAATCTGTTATGGATTAAATGGAATAAAATATAAAAAACTTTCGTTTAATATATAACAAAACAAAATAGATGCAAATATGAAAGCATCGTATAGAAAACAAGGAGGTACGGATATGAAGAAACTGTACAAAAAAATAGGAGTTATACTAGCATTAACAATGGTAATTGGTTTGATTCCGGCTCAGGGTGTTAATGCGGCAAAAGCAAAGAGTAATGTAACTTATTCTATTAAGAAGGGAACATTGGTTATTAAAGGAAAAGGAAAAATGCCGGCTAAAATGACCTTCAAAAATAACAAAAAAATTAAGAAGGTTGTAATAAGAAAGGGTGTGACATCAGTATCAGATAAAGCATTCTACAAATGTAAAAATCTGAAGAAGGTTACTATTTCAGGTACAGTAACAAAAATCGGAAAGTATAGTTTTTACGGAACAAAAATAAAGAATATAACTATACCTGAAAAGGTTGGAAAAATCGGTCAGAATGCTTTAGGAAAATGTAAAAAATTAAAGACAATAACAATGCCGGGAAATCTTAAAGTGATGTTAGATTCTAATGAAGATTATTCAGCAGCAGTATTAATGTCAGGCTCAAATGTTAAAACAGTAAAGTTTAATACAGCTTTTGAACCGGCAATGGCAAGCTATTGTGAAGCGGAAAATCTTCAGGTGATGGCAAAAGATAAAAAATATAAATCAATAAATGGAATGGTTTATACAAAGGACGGAAAAAAACTTGTAAGAGTTCCAATGAATCGAAAAACAGTTAATGTTAATGACGGATGTGAAGAAATTTGCTTATCAGCATTACTTTATGAGAAAAAAATTCCGGATGATTTTCCACAGACCTGCGGTGATTTTTCAGAGATTACAATACCAAAATCAGTAACAAAAATAAATGATACTGAATATACTACAAGTCAGGTGTACTATAGCTGGAACGGAAAGAAGTACACTAAGACAAAGGTTAAAGGAGTATATGAATATATCCCTAATAACGAAAATTATAACCTGAAGATTACAATAAAGGATGGAAATGAAAACAACATTAGTATTTTGAATAAATACTTTAAAAAAGCAAACATAATTAAATAAAATATTTTAAGAATAGAGAAGCTGTTTCATGTAAAGTGGGCAGCTTCTTTTGGCTAAAAATATTAGCGTGATCTTTGAAATAAAAAGTTAAAAAAATGGCATAATCTCCGATATAAAGTTAAAAAATGTTGGCTTAATATTTGATGAAAAAATTATAAAAAATTTAGGCTAAGAGTTGTTGATTTTTGAATATAAGTATGTTATTCTAATTGCAGAACAAACGTTCGAAAAAGCATAAAGAAGGAGACAGGCTATGGAGATTACACAGGATATGACTATTTCAGAGAAGTTGAAGATATTGACTGATGCGGCTAAGTATGATGTAGCCTGTACAAGCAGTGGAGTTGACAGGAGCAATAAAGGTCAAGGCATTGGAGATACTCATGCTTGCGGAATCTGTCATACTTTTTCGGCAGATGGAAGATGTGTTTCATTGCTTAAAATATTATTTACCAACGAGTGCATTTTTGACTGTAAGTATTGCATTAACAGGAAGTCCAATGACGTACCTAGAGCTTCATTTACGCCGGATGAGGTTTGCAGGCTTACCATTGAATTTTACAGAAGAAATTATATAGAGGGATTGTTTTTAAGTTCGGGCATTTTAAAGAATCCTGATTATACAATGGGACTTATTTACGAAACTGTTTGGAAGCTGCGTAATGAATATAAGTTTTTTGGATATATTCACGTTAAGGCTATTCCGGGGGCTTCTGAAGATATTACTGAGAAGGTTGGGTTTGTGGCTGACAGAATGAGCGTTAATTTGGAGCTTCCTACTAAGGAAGGTTTACAGCAACTTGCACCTAATAAGAATTATACTAATATTTTGAAACCGATGAAGCAGATTCAGATGGGTTCAGGCAGATTGATTTCAGATGGTAAGGAAGGATATCAGATCGTAACAAGAACAGGACGGAAGAATAATTCTAAGTTTGTTCCGGCAGGGCAGAGCACACAGATGATTATAGGAGCCACGCCTGAAACAGATTATCAGCTTATGTCAGTTACGGAGACTATGTATAAACAGTTTAATTTAAAGAGAGTGTTTTATTCGGCTTTTGTGGATGTGAATCATAATATTGATTCACCTGCAATAATAGGACCTAACCCCATGCTTAGGGAACATAGACTTTATCAGGCAGACTGGCTGTTGAGGTATTATGGCTTTGCTGTTAAGGAGTTGCTTAATAAGGAGCATCCTAATTTTAATGTGGCTTTGGATCCTAAATGTGATTGGGCAGTTAATCATTTGGATAAGTTTCCTGTGGAAGTTATGAGAGCAGATTATTATACCTTATTAAGGGTGCCGGGAATTGGAGTAAAGTCGGCAAGAAGAATAACTGCGGCAAGACATTATGGAATGCTTGACTTTAACAGTTTAAAGAAGATGGGGGTAGTTCTTAAAAGAGCGGCATATTTTATAACCTGCGGTGGAAAGACTATGATTCCACTGTCAATGGATCAGGATGCATTGGCAAGAACATTGGCAGATACTGACAGAAAGCAGGTTTACGCTATTGAGAATGACACAACTTATAAGCAGATGACACTTATGGATTTGGGATTGAAACAGTAAGTTTAGAATAATCGGAGAGCAATATGAATGTTACGTTAGTTTGTGAAAATAATATAGAGGGAATAATGACAGCAATTTATGACGGATGGGTGTATATGAATAAGGGATATTCTGTTAACATTCATCCGGGCAGTGATTATGCACCAACCTTTTTTTCTAAATTTATTAATATTGAAACTGACAATTCTAAGGCTGAAAGAGTTATTCGCTCAATAAAGATTAAGATTTCAGAAGAGGCTTATATTGCAGTTTTTAGAGCTTGTATGAATTTCGCAGAGGATAAGGGCGATGCGGTCTTTGAATTCCTAAAATATGGATACAGATATGGTGAAAGAGTTATGAAGATGCTTCACATTCCAGCGGTTATGAGAGTAATGGAACTTAGTAGAAAGACTTCAAACGAGGCACACTCATTTATAGAATTTATCAGATTTGAAGAGATAAAAGGAAATGTTTTATATAGCAGAATTGAGCCTAAGTGTGATGTACTGTCACAGGTTTATGCTCATTTTCAGAATAGATTTCCTAACGAGAACTGGATTATATATGACCAGAGAAGAATAAAGGCAGCAGTTCATCAGAAAGGTATGACAACTGTTTTAGTGGAAGGACAGAACATGGATCAATTAGTGAAGAGTGTTCGAAAAGAAGATGAATACGAAGAACTGTGGAAGGTATTTTTTAATACCATTGCCATAAATGAAAGATATAATCCTAAGTGCCAGTGTACGCATTTGCCTAAGTGGTATAGAAAGAATATGCTAGAGCATGAATAGCTGGAAATATGCGGAAATATGAAAAATATAATATGTACTTTATTTTCAATCGGTGTTATACTAACGGAGTGAAATTAATGTAGTATGTTGGGTCGAGCATTATTTCATAAAAATACAAATAATAGAAAAACTATTCAGGAGGAATTCATGAGTAAAGTTAAGAGAGTTTATGTAGAGAAAAAACAGCCTTTTGCTGTTACTGCAAAGGAACTTACAGAAGATATTAAGGGATATCTTGAAATTGATGCATTAAAGGATGTAAGAGTGCTTGTAAGATATGACGTTGAAAACATCTCAGATGAAACTTACAACAGAGCATTAACATCAGTATTTTCAGAACCACCGGTAGATAATGTATATGAAGAAACATTCCCATATGATGCGGATAATTCTAAGGTTTTCAGCGTGGAATTTTTGCCGGGACAGTTTGATCAGAGAGCTGATTCAGCAGTTCAGTGTGTTAAGTTTTTAAATGAAGATGAAGAGCCTGTTATTAAGACAGCAACTACTTATGTTTTAGAAGGCAATATATCTGATGAAGAGTTTGAACAGATTAAGAATTACTGCATTAACCCTGTAGATTCAAGAGAAACAGGATTGGAGAAACCTGAAACATTAGTTACAGAGTTTGAAGAGCCTACAGATGTTATTATTTTCGATGGCTTTAAGGATATGGCTGAAGAACCTTTAAAGGAATTATATGATTCTCTTGGATTGGCTATGACTTTTAAGGATTTCTTACACATTCAGAATTACTATAAGAATGAAGAAAACAGAGACCCATCAATGACTGAAATCAGAGTATTAGATACTTATTGGTCAGATCATTGTCGTCATACTACATTTAATACGGAATTAACAGACGTTACTTTCGATGACGGATATTTCAAAGAACCTATTGAAAAATCATATCAGGAATATCTTGACACAAGAAAGGACGTTTTTGGAGAAAGAAAAGACAAGTTTGTATGTCTTATGGACCTTGCTCTTATTGCAATGCGTAAGCTTAAGAAGGAAGGCAAACTTGATGATCAGGAGAAGTCAGACGAAATTAATGCATGTAGTATTGTAGTTCCTGTAGAAGTAGATGGAAAGACAGAAGAATGGTTAGTAAACTTTAAGAATGAAACACATAACCATCCTACAGAAATCGAGCCTTTCGGTGGTGCTGCAACATGTCTTGGTGGAGCTATCAGAGATCCACTATCAGGACGTACTTATGTATATCAGGCTATGCGTGTTACAGGTGCAGCAGATCCTACTAAATCAATGTCAGAAACTCTTCCGGGTAAGTTACCACAGAAGAAACTTGTTCAGGGAGCAGCTAACGGATATAGCTCATATGGTAACCAGATTGGTTTGGCTACAGGTTTAGTTAAAGAGATTTATCATCCTGATTATGTAGCAAAGAGAATGGAAATCGGAGCAGTTATGGGTGCAGCACCAAGACGTGCAGTACAGAGACTTAACTCGGATCCGGGAGATATTATTATATTATTAGGTGGCCGTACAGGTCGTGACGGTTGTGGTGGAGCTACAGGTTCATCAAAGATTCATACAGAAGAATCTATTGAAACTTGTGGTGCAGAAGTTCAGAAAGGTAATGCACCTACAGAACGTAAATTACAGCGTTTATTTAGAAGAGAAGAAGTTAGCCACATTATTAAGAAGTGTAATGACTTTGGTGCCGGCGGTGTTTCAGTTGCTATTGGTGAATTAGCAGACGGATTACACATTAACTTAGATAAGGTTCCAAAGAAGTATGCAGGTCTTGACGGAACAGAAATTGCTATTTCAGAATCACAGGAAAGAATGGCAGTTGTTGTTGATAAGAGTGACGTTGATCAGTTTTTAAAATATGCTAATGAAGAGAACCTTGAAGCTACAGTAGTAGCAGAAGTTACAGAAGAACCACGTTTAGTATTAGAATGGAGAGGTAAAGAAATCGTTAACCTTTCAAGAGCCTTCCTTGATACAAACGGTGCACATCAGGAAACAACAGTTGAAGTTGACATGCCTGATGAAAACAAGAACTTCTTCAACAAACAGCCTGTTAACAATGTAAAACAGAAATGGTTAGAAACATTGTCAGATTTAAATGTTTGCTCACAGAAGGGATTAGTTGAAAAGTTTGATGGTTCTATTGGAGCAGGTTCAGTATTTATGCCATTTGGTGGAAAGTATCAGATGACAGAAACACAGACCATGGTAGCTAAGCTTCCTGTATTAAAGGGAGATTGCGATACAGTAACAATGATGTCATATGGATTTGATCCATATCTTTCAAGTTGGAGCCCATACCATGGAGCAATGTATGCAGTAGTTGACTCAATTGCTAAGATTGTTGCAACAGGTGGTGATTACAAGAAAGTACGTATGACATATCAGGAATACTTTAGAAGAATGACTGAAGATCCACGTCGTTGGAGCCAGCCATTTGCAGCACTTCTTGGTTCATTTGATGCACAGATGGGATTTGGTCTTCCATCAATTGGCGGTAAGGATAGTATGTCAGGAACATTTAATGATATTGATGTACCACCAACACTTGTATCATTTGCAGTAGATGTAGCTAAAGAAAAAGATATTATTACTCCTGAATTTAAGGCAGCAGGCAATAAGATTGTTAAGTTTGAAATTAGCAAGGATCAGTATGACAAGCCTGTATATGATGAAATCATGAAGTTATATGATGAAATTCATGAAATGATTCAGAATGGAGTTATTATTTCAGCATATGCTGTTGAAGGAAAGGGTGTTATTCCAGCCGTAAGTAAGATGGCATTTGGTAATAAGATTGGTGTAAGCATTAGTGGAAGAATCCCTGGAGCAGATTTATTTGCACCTGGATTTGGTGATATTATTGCTGAAGTACCTGCAGACAGACTTGACGATATTACATCAAGCTATGTTCTTATTGGTGAAACAAACGATAAGGAAGTATTTGAATATGGTTATGATTCAATTCCTATGGATGAAGCAATTAAGGTTTGGGAGAAACCATTAGAAAAGGTATTCCCAACAAGAAGCCATAAGGATACATCATTACTTGATACACCAATTTATGATAAGGGCAGCGTATATGTTTGCAAGAACAAAGTTGCAAAACCTACAGTATTTATCCCTGTATTCCCAGGTACAAACTGTGAATATGATAGCGCTAAGGCTTTTGAAAAAGCTGGTGCAAATGTTATTACTAAGGTATTCAAGAACTTAACACCTGAAGACATTAGAGACTCAGTTAAGATTTTTGAAGAAAGCATTGCACAGTCACAGATTATTATGTTCCCAGGTGGATTTAGTGCAGGTGATGAACCTGATGGTTCAGCTAAATTCTTTGCAACAGCATTCAGAAATGCAAAGATTGAAGAAGCAGTTCACAAATTATTAAATGAAAGAGATGGTCTTGCTCTTGGTATTTGTAATGGTTTCCAGGCATTAATCAAGTTAGGATTAGTACCAAACGGCAAGATTACAGGACAGGATGTAAATGCACCAACTTTAACATATAATACAATTAACCGTCATATCTCAAAGATGGTTTATACAAAGGTTGTATCAAACAAGTCACCTTGGTTACAGAATGCAGAACTTGGTGGAGTTTATGTAAACCCAGCATCACACGGAGAAGGAAGATTTGTAGCACCTGAAGAATGCATTAAGGAATTATTTGCAAACGGTCAGGTTGCAACACAGTATGTAAACCAGCAGGGACAGCCTACAATGGATGAAGAATGGAACGTAAACGGTTCATACTATGCTATTGAAGGTATTACAAGTCCTGACGGCAGATGCTTTGGTAAGATGGCTCATATCGAAAGAAAGGGTCGTTCAGTAGCAACAAATATCTACGGAGAACAGGATCTTAAGGTATTTGAATCAGGTGTAAACTACTTTAAATAATAAGTAAAACATACAAGAACATAACAAGAAGCTTTCACAGGGATAGTTGTCTAACATTATCTCTGAAGGGCTTCTTGATTTAGTTTTGGAAAGGAGGACCATATTGAGCTATTTAAAGAATCTAAAATGGGAAATGGTTTTGTATTCAATTCTTTCTATAGCAATAGGAGTTTTAATGTTTTTGTATCCAACTAAAACATTAAATGCTGTTTGTATAATACTTGCAGTAATGTTATTTGCTTTAGGAATAAGATACTTAATAGAATACAGAAAAAAGAATCTGATTAATGATTTTTATAGATATGAATTTGTGGCAGGAATTGCTTTAATATTACTTGGGATAGTAGTGCTTGCATGTATGAATCTAATACTTTCGATTATTACTTATGTAATTGCATTGATAATAATAGTCAGTGGACTTATGAAAATAGAGAATGCATTAGACCTTAGAAGAATGGGATGTCATTGGATACCATTACTTGTATTTGCAATTATATGTATAATACTTGGCATATCAGTTTTAACAATGCCAATGAATCACAATGACGATGGCACAAGAACAGCCGGAGATTTCTTAATCCAGTGTTCAGGAGCAATATTTGCGGTAACAGGATTGATCGATTTAATCACAACATTATCTGTTTCAGGAAAGATAAAGAAATGGATAGATTCACAGATGAACTAAATATATAAGAAAGGCCCTATGGATTTAGAGTGAACAACTTTGAAATCTGTAGGGCTTTTCTTGTATGAGGGAAGATTGAATTACCGGAGAAAACTATCGGGGAAAATTATCGGGGAAAATTGCTAATAAATGCGTTGTGTACCCCAATATTTCAAATATTTCTAATATCGGGGTACAGCCATCTAGATTTGCTCCATGCAACACTAGACTAAAATCAATTTGTTACATATTGACTTGCTATAACAAAAAATAGGAGCATAACCAACAAATGGTATGCTCCTAAATCTTATTTCAAATTATATTTCAGTCTTATTTCAAGAATCAATTCTTAACTTATTTCAATGTTTCGTATTTCTGGATAACTCCAATTCCTATTGCATGTGGTCCTGTATGAACTGCTGTAATAACACCGATTTCTACATTAGTGTCACCGTTGAGTTTGACACCAAGTCCGGCTTCAACTTCATCCTTGAATGCTACGCCTTCTATGGCATCATAGCCATATCCGATTGAAACAACGAAGTTGTCTTTACCGTTTTCTGTTAAATATTTGTCGGCAATCTGGATAATGTTCTTTTTAAGCTTGCCACGGTTTCTTCCTACACCACCAAGATTTACTTCACCATCTTTCAAGATAATGATAGGTTTGATTCCAAGCTTTCCTGTGGCTGAAATTGCCATTTTTCCAATTCGACCGCCGATTCTTAAGTAATCAAGTGAACCTACAGTGAAGAAAATACGTGCTGTGCCCATAAGTTTCTTAGTGTTTTCAATCATTGTATCAAATGGAATGCCGTCGTTTTGCATTCTTACAACTTGGTCAATTATAAGAGCCTGACTGACTGTGTCCTGCTGTGAATCTAATACAACAATCTGTGCATCAGGATAATCTTCTTCAACAACATCCTTAGCCATTGAAGCAGAATTATATGAACCACTTAGATGAATTGAGATTGTAAAACATACAACAGGAATGTTCTGTTCTGCATACTTTCTAAAAACTGCCTCAAAACTTTCAACACTTGGAAGAGAAGTCTTTGGAAAAATATCAGGGTTCTCAACCATTGTAGTATAAAAGTCTTTTCTATTAATTTCTGTTTTGTCCTTTAAATATGTTTCTCCATCAAGAGAAGCAGTAAGAGGGACAATTTCTATATTGTGTTTTTTAACATAAAGCTCTGTTAAATCACAGGCACTGTCACTAATAATCTGGTACATAAAATCAAGTCCTTTCCGATAAATACTCTATATCCTATGTTTAGAGTGTATCATAAAAGTAATAATATTTAAACAAAAATACAACAGAAAAGAGATATAGTAGTATATATAAACAATAAAAATAAAATGTAAGCAAAAATATGCAAAAATTTAAAGTTACAATTATTTGAAATCATAACTTTAAATTAGTACATTAATATAAAAAATAGTGATTTTATTAAAAAAAATATATTTTGCATTTAGAATAAATAAATTATAATGTTTCGTATTTTCTAATTACACCAAGACCTATAGGGTAAGGTCCTGTATGTACAGCTGAAACAATACCGATTGCAACATTAGTTTCAGAATCAAGCTTTACATTAAGAGTCGATTCAACTTCCTTCATAAATTGAAAACCTTCTTCTTTATCATAACCATAACCTACAGATACAATAAAATTATCTTTGTTATTTTCGTCTAAATACTTCTTTGCAACCTGTAAAACACTGTTCTTAAGCTTATTGCGGTTTCTGCCAATTCCACCTAGACCAATATCTCCGTCTTTCATAATAATAACAGGTTTAACCCCAAGCTTGCCTGTTGCAGCTGTGGCAACCTTGCCAATACGACCACCCATCTTAAGATAATCAAGTGAACCTACTGTAAAGAAGATTCTGGCTGAGGCCATTAAAGCATCTAACTTAGACATAGCCTGTTCAAAAGAGAGACCATCTTCAAGCATTCTGACAAACTGGTCAATTAACAATGCCTGAGTTACAGTGTTCTGCTTTGAATCAATAACACAAATATTAGCATCAGGGTAATCTTCCTCAACTAAAGATTTAGCATTCATAGCTGAATTATATGAACCACTGAAAAGTGTTGTTATTGTAAAACATACAACAGGAAAACCCTGTTCCACAAAGCTTCTAAAAACATCTGCATAGCTTTCCACGCTTGGAAGTGAAGTTTTTGGAAAAAGCTTAGGATCATCAACCATTCTCTGGTAGCATTCATCCCTTGTTATGTCAACTCCATCTCTATAATAAGTTTCGCCATCGAAAGATACTGATAATGGTACAATGGTAACGTCGTGTTTTTCTAAATATTCTTTTGACAAGTCACATGCGCTGTCGCTTACAATTTTATACATAGTTTTTTATAACCTTTCTACGTAGTATTTAATACTACATAAGTATAACACATCTGTAATAATAATCAATAGATTTTGCGGTTTTACAAAAAAACATTTACAAATAGTTCACAATATTTAGGGTTGTATGGTAAAATATCATGTAAATGAAAACAAAAGGGAGTAAAAAGGTGGACACATTAAAAAAATTTACAAAATATGAAAAAGAAATACTTGAAGGTATTATTATAAGCATTGTAGGCGGATGGGCATTAACATCTATATTAAGAGGTGCCTATAAGCAGATTAGTAATATTCAGTTTCCGGCTGATGGAAATTTTACTAAGGCATTTATAATGACTATATTTTTTAGCATTATATTAGGAATTATATATTACAAAAACAAAAAGATTGCAGGAGGATTAATGTTTGTTTTTACATATATATTCCTATTGTTATGTGCTTTTATTGGATATTCAAATGATTGGACAACAAACGCCGGTAATCCAATAGGCGGACCATGTTATCAGGCAATACTTGCTTTTATAGCAGCTATCGCTTTTTTGTATGTTAAAAAAGACATTTATCAGTTTATATCAGAATTAAAAATAAAAAGAATACATACTAATATTATAGTTGCAATAATAGGTGTGTTATTGTTTGGATTTGTTGGAATAGTTACAGTATTAAGATATAAGTCATATCTTAATTCAACATTTGATTTTGGAATATTTACTCAGATGTATGAAAATATGAGACAGACAGGTTCTGTTGCAACAACCCTTGAGAGAAACAGACTTCTTTCTCATTTTGGTGTTCATTTTTCACCAATATATTATATTGCACTTCCTATATATTTTATTTTCCCAAGTCCGGTAACAGTACAGCTAATACAGGCATTAATGATAGCTTTGCCGGTTATACCAATAGTTCTTATTGCCAGGGAATACAGATTGTCTAATTGGATGACAGTAGGATTTACTTTACTTTATGCATTGTATCCGGCAACATCAGGCGGGGCAGTGTATGATATGCATGAGAACTGTTTTCTTACATTCTTTTTGCTGATGACAATATGGGCAGCAGAAAAGAAGAAAACATACATTATGATATTAATGATGCTTTTTGCATTTTTTGTGAAAGAGGACGCGGCAATATATGTATTGGTTCTTGGAACATTCTATTTGCTTTCAAGAAAAGACAAAAAAAGAGGACTAATATTAATGGTTTGCGCAGCGGTTTATTTCCTAATTGCAATTTCTGTGGTTAACAGCTATGGACTTGGAATTATGGATAACAGATTTAGCAATTTGTATTTTGATGCAGATGGAGGATTAAACCAGGTATTCAAAAGCATTATTGCAAATCCGGGATATGTAATTGCACAGATGATTACAAATTCCAGCGCAGACAGTGTAGAAAAGATTGCTTATTTTATACTAATGTTTGGACCAATGGCAACTGTTATTTTTACAACGGGAAAGAAATATACAAGATATATATTACTTTCACCACTTATTATAATTAATATATTTACAACATATGTGTATATGCATGATATAAACTTCCAGTATAATTTTGGAGTTATTGCATTAATAATGTATCTTGCAATTATGAATATGGCTGATGTTAAAGCAGAAAAGGCGAAAACATACATAAGCATAGCAGTGCTTTGTGCAGGAATAATGTTTGTAGGCAATCAGTTTCCTAAAATGCCTAATTATTACAAAACATATACAGAAAACAAATCAACCTATGAGAAAATAGACAAAGCATTAGAGCTTGTTCCTACTAATGCTTCAGTTTGCGCATCAGGATTTTTTACACCACATTTGTTTAAAAATCTTGTAATGTATGATCAGAACCATTTAGAACAGCCTGTTTATACAGATTATCTTGTGGTAGATGAGAGATTTGACAATGAGAAACAGAAATTTGATCAGGTTTTAAGCTCAGGCAGATATGAGATTGCATATCAGGAACAAGGACTTATTAGCATATACAAGAAAAAGTAAAATAAGGCACGCCCTTTTTATTGAAAGGGGTGTGCTTTTTTGATATACTTTTAAATGGTTTATTGTATAGTTTTACAAAGTGAGACAGTAATACTACTGAATCATGGAAAGAGGTAAATAGTGACAATATTAATTAAAAACGGACGGCTAATTAATCCGTCAGAGAATTTAGACAAAGTAATGGACATCTTTGTTGAAGATGGAATTATTAAGGAAAAGGCAGAATCAATTGAAAAGCAGGCTGACACTGTAATTGATGCAGCAGGCTGTTATGTAATGCCGGGATTAATTGATTTGCACGTACATTTCAGAGATCCGGGACTTACATACAAAGAAGATATTGAAACAGGAAGCAAGGCTGCTGCAAAAGGCGGATTTACAACTGTTTGCTGTATGCCTAACACTAAACCGGTAGTAGATAATGTAGAAACAGTTAAGTACATTATTGAAAAAGGTGAAAAAACTGGACTTACCAATGTACTTCCTGTTGGTGCAGTTACAAAGAATATGGCAGGAGTTGAAATTACTGATGTGGAAGAGCTTAAAAAGGCAGGAATTTGTGCCATAAGCGAAGACGGCAAGTCAGTAATGAACTCAGGTGTTTATAGAAAAGCAATGAAGAATGCCGCAAAGGCTAATGTGCCGGTACTTGCTCATTGTGAGGACATTAATTTAGTTGAAGGCGGCGTTATTAACTTAGGAGACAAGTCAAGTGAGCTTGGAGTTAAGGGAATAAGCAATGCAGTTGAAGACGTTATTGCAATGCGTGATATTATGTTGGCTAAGGAAACAGGGGCAACATTACATTTGTGCCATTGCTCAACTAAGGATAGTGTTGAAATGGTTAAAAGAGCAAAGGAAGAAGGCATAAAAGTAACAGCAGAAGTTTGTCCACATCATTTTTCTATGTGTTCAGATGATATAACAAGTAACGACGGTAATTTTAAAATGAATCCACCTTTACGAGCAAGAGAGGATATGGAAGCTCTTATTAAAGGATTACAGGATGACATTATGGATGTTATTTCAACAGACCATGCCCCACATAGTGCAGAGGAAAAGGCTAAAGACTTAGAACATTCACCGTTTGGAATAGTAGGTCTTGAAACATCAGTAGCATTAACAGTTACCAACTTAGTTAAGAAAGGATATTTAACTCCAATGCAGATGGCTGCCAAGATGAGTTACAATCCTGCAAAAGTTTTAGGCATTCCAAAGGGAACTTTAGATGAGGGCAAGATTGCGGACATTACAATTATTGATCCTGATAAAGAATACACTATAGACGTAAACACTTTTGAATCAAAGGGTAAGAATACACCTTTTGACGGTTACAAAGTTTCAGGAGAAGTTGAATATACAATTCTTAACGGAAAAGTTGTTTACTCAAACAAATAAAATTTAGCGAATAAATATTAAAACACAAAATAGATTTTGAGAATAACAGATTAAAAATCAAAATATAACAAAAATCCAATAAGGAAGGAAGAAAGCAATGATAAACAAATTAGTAGACAAAATCAAAAAAACAAACGCACCTGTTGTAGTAGGACTTGATCCAATGATGAGTTACATTCCTGAACACATTACAAAGAAAGCTTTTGATGAGTTCGGCGAAACATTAGAGGGAGCAGCAGAGGCAATTTGGCAGTACAACAAAGGAATTATCGATAATACATATGATTTGATTCCTGCAGTAAAGCCACAGATAGCAATGTATGAACAGTTTGGAGTACCGGGACTTGTTGCTTTCGATAAGACAGTAAAATATGCAAAGGAAAAAGACCTTGTTGTAATCGGCGATGTTAAGCGTGGAGATATCGGCTCAACATCAGCAGCATATGCTACAGGTCATCTTGGAAAAGTACAGGTTGGAAGCAAGAAATATTCATTATTTGATGAAGACTTTGCAACAGTAAATCCTTATCTTGGAACAGATGGAATTAAGCCATTTATTGATGTATGTAAAGAAGAAAATAAAGGTCTTTTCATTTTAGTTAAAACATCTAATCCTTCAAGTGGAGAATTTCAGGACAGATTAATTGATGGCAGACCACTTTATGAATGGGTTGGCGAAAAGGTGGCAAAATGGGGAGAAGAACATATGGGTAACGACTACAGCTATATTGGTGCAGTAGTTGGTGCAACATATCCTGAAATGGGAAAAGTTCTTAGAAAAGTAATGCCAAAGAGCTACATTCTTGTACCTGGTTACGGTGCACAGGGTGGTACAGCAGATGGACTTAAGCCATACTTTAACGAAGATGGACTTGGTGCAATTGTTAACTCTTCAAGAGGAATTATTTGTGCATACAAGCAGGATAAATATGCTAAGTTTGGCAGCTTAAATTATGCAGATGCATCAAGACAGGCTGTAATTGACATGATTGAAGATATTAACTCAATTTTCTAAAGGAATATAGAGTTTGTTAATAAAGACAAAAAACACAATAATTAATGATGATAAAATATAAAAATGATTAAACGGATTGTTTCATTATTATGTAATCATAACAACGAGTAGGAGCAAATATGAGAAGTAAAGAACTTGCAAAAGTAATTTCACAGGAATGTATTGGAACCGGTGTGTATAGCATGTGGATTGAAACAAAAGCAGCAGACACAGCAGTTGCAGGACAGTTTATTTCAGTTTACTGTAATGACAAAACTAAATTATTGCCTAGACCTATTAGTATTTGTCAGGTAGACAAAGAGAATGGCAGATTACGTATTGTTTACAGAGTCGTAGGTGGCGGAACAACGGAAATGTCAACATATAAAGCAGGAGACAGTGTTTCTATTATAGGACCACTTGGAAACGGCTTTATGCAGAGAGAAGGAAAGAAGGCTATATTAATAGGTGGTGGAATTGGTATTCCTCCTATGGTTCAGCTTGCCACAGAATTAAAGGCTAAGGCAGAAGTTCAGATTGTGGCAGGATATCGTGATGAATTATTCCTTACTGACGAATTAGAAAGCAATGGAAAGTTATATATTGCAACTGAAGACGGAAGTACAGGTACAAAGGGTACAGTTATTGATGCCATAAAGGAACAGGCAGTTGAGGGCGATGTGATTTATGCATGCGGTCCTACACCAATGCTTAAGGCTATTAAAGAATATGCTCTTGAAAAAGGAATTGAATGTCAGCTTTCTTTAGAAGAAAGAATGGCATGCGGAATTGGTGCCTGCCTTGCCTGTGTATGTCAGTCTAAGGAGAAAGATCATCACTCAAATGTTAATAATAAGAGAATATGTAAGGATGGTCCGGTATTTTTGGCAGAGGAGGTAGAGCTTTAATGAATACAAAAGTTAATATTGCAGGAGTTGAATTTAAGAATCCGGTAATGGTGGCCTCCGGAACATTTGGATCAGGAGCAGAATACGGTGAATTTGTAGATTTAAACAGATTAGGTGCAGTAGTAACAAAAGGTGTTGCCAATGTACCTTGGGAGGGAAATCCTACACCACGTATTGCCGAAACATATGGAGGAATGCTTAATGCGGTAGGACTTCAGAATCCGGGATATGATTTGTTTGCAAAGCGTGACATCCCATATCTTCAGGATTATGATACAAATATTATTGTTAATGTTTGTGGAAGAACTACAGAGGATTATATTGATGTAGTTGAAAAATTAGGCCATGAAAAGGTAGACATGTTAGAAATTAACATCTCATGTCCCAATGTAAAGCATGGCGGAATAGCTTTCGGACAGGATCCTAAAGCAGTAGAAGCCATTACAAAAGCAGTAAAGGCAGTAGCAAAACAGCCTGTAATAATGAAGTTAAGCCCTAATGTTACAGATATAACAGAGATGGCAAAGGCTGCAGAAGCAGGTGGTGCAGATGCTTTATCACTTATAAATACGTTAACAGGTATGCAGATTGATGTGGAAAGACAGAAGTTCGTATTAGCCAACAAGACAGGCGGACTTTCAGGTCCTGCAATTAAGCCTGTGGCAGTAAGAATGGTATATCAGGTGGCTAATGCCGTAAAGGTTCCAATAATAGGAATGGGCGGAATTGCAAATGCAAGTGATGCAATGGAATTTATTCTTGCCGGAGCCACAGCAGTATCAGTGGGAACTGCAAACTTTAATAACCCTAACACGACAATAGAGGTGGTTGAAGGAATTGAGGACTACATGAGAAGACATAATGTAGAAGATATTAACAGTCTAATTGGATTAGTAAAATAAAGGAGATATTAAAAAATGGAAGCATATAAGAAGGAATTTATTGATTTTATGGTAGAAAGTGATGTTTTAAAGTTTGGAGAATTTACACTTAAAAGCGGACGTAAATCACCTTTCTTTATGAATGCCGGTGCATACGTAACAGGTTCACAGCTTAAGAGATTAGGCGAATATTATGCAAAGGCAATCCATGATACATATGGAGATGATTTTGATGTTTTATTTGGACCTGCATACAAGGGTATTCCAATCAGTGTTGTAACAGCTATTGCTTACAGTGAATTATATGGAAAAGAAATCCGTTACTGTTCAGACCGTAAGGAAGAAAAAGACCACGGCGCAGATAAGGGAAGCTTCCTTGGAAGTAAGTTAAAAGATGGCGACAGAGTTGTTATGATTGAAGATGTAACTACATCAGGAAAGTCCATGGAAGAAACTGTACCAAAGGTAAGAAGTGCAGCAGATGTTGAAATCGTAGGCTTAATGGTCTCACTAAACAGAATGGAAGTTGGAAAAGGCGGAGAAAAGAGCGCCCTTGATGAAATTCAGGAAGAATATGGATTTAAGGCTAACGCAATTGTTTCAATGGCAGATGTTGTTGAATATCTTTACAATAAGGAATGTAATGGAAAAGTTGTTATTGATGATACAATCAAGACAGCAATTGATGAATATTATAAACAGTATGGTGCTAAATAGTTAATGACAGCTAATTAAGCTATCATATTGGAGGCAAAGTTGAATTGAGAAAATCAGATAAAAAGATGCGTATGTTTGGAAAAATATTGTTCGTCCTGTATCTGGTGGTAACTTTATATGCCATGTTTTTCTCAGAAAGTTTAGACAGAACCATGGTTAGCGATGAATACAGATATAACCTGGTTCTGTTTAAAGAAATAAACAGATTTTGGCGAATGAGACATACATATGGGTGGCAGATTACAATAATGAATCTGGCAGGAAATGTAGCATTCTTTATGCCATTCGGCTTTTTGTTACCAAGTATGTCAAGGGAGAAAATCGTAAACAATTTTGTAAGTGTAACATTGCTTACAATGGTTTTCAGCATGCTTATTGAAACAGCCCAGCTTGTTTTAAAAGTGGGAGCCTTTGACGTGGATGATATTTTTCTTAATACAGTTGGGGGACTGTTGGGGTATATTGTTTTAAAAATCATGAAATTATTCATGAAAAATAGAAATAAGTGAGAATAACAAAGTGAAGAAGAGAAGCAAAGAAGAAAAAAGAGAAGAAAAAAGAGAAGAAAAAGAAGAGAAAAAAGGACGAAAGATACCTTTAAGGAATTATACAAAAGGTGGCAGAAAGTCATCAGTTATTGCCGGCGTAAATATATTGTTATTTATACTGGCAGTGGTTATTTCAATACTTAAAAAAGGCAATGCAGGAATTTATGTGGGCCTTTTAATGTTGTTGGTTATGGTGTCAGCTATAGTAGGATTTGTTATTGGAATTAATAGTTTTAAAGAAGAAAATAAATTTTTAAAATATACATATATAGGCACAATAACTAATGCGGTTATTTGGATTTTTATATTAGGTATGTATTTGGCATATGTATAAAAAGTGTGTATAGATTTTAAAGAAAGAGAGTGGAGCATTTGGATATTATTTTGGAAAGATATGAGATTGCAACCTCACGAATAAGAGAAATAATAAATGAAGATACAGTGTCAGAGCCTTTTAAGAGCTTTTTCTGTAAGGCATCTGAGTTTATTTGTAAAATAGATGATTTAAACAGCATCATAAAGTCAGGAGAGATAAATGATTTCTCATTAGACCGGTTGAAAGAACTTAATAAAAGTTTATTTGAAGAAATTTATAGTGAAAACTATGAAGAAAGTTTCGCCAATCCTGAGTATGCAGTGAAAACTTTAGGAGAAGAATACGGAAAGATACTTTGCTATATTTACACAAAAAATCGTGGAATGATTAGAAATGTATATATGGGGAGATTAGAAGAAGTAGTTCTTCAAATGGAATTGTTTACACAGATTTATAATTATTTTGAAGATGTGGAACAATTAGAATATGACAATGTTTATGAAACGGTTTATTCATATGAAAAAGATAACACAGAGATTTTTACAGACCTTATGATTGAGGACAGAATTAATCCTGACAATAAGTTTGCTGTTGATATTGTTATGAACAGCGATTTAAATGACTTAAGATATCTTTACAAATATGGTGAGCACGTAGGTTTTAATGAACTTAAGATGGCAGAGTTTCTTAACAGTTTAAGTCAGGAAGAAATAGACAGACTTGCAAAGGTTTATACAGAAGGCTACAGAATTGGTTTTATAAACACAGGAAAAGATATTTCTAATAAAGGCACTGTTGATATTAGATATTCATTGGGCTTTGAAAGAATTATCAGATCTGCAATATTTAATTTTAAAAAAATGGGACTTGAACCTGTAATTTATCAGGTAGGTTATACAACAACAAGTCCTAACAGGCAGTATGCTTACGATCACAGATACGATGATGCATTGTATTTGGACAAGGCATATATTAAGAGAAAATTAGAAGTTTCAAGACATGCTTATGAAAGCAGAAAACAGTTGGCAGGAAAGATGGCAGGCCCTGCAGTAATTGAGATTTTCGGAGAGACACCTTTTGAACCGGAAAATAAGAAACAGGCATATGCACTTTCAGAAGAACAGCAGAAACTTAAGTCAGAATATATTACTGAATATCAGACAATGGTTCAAGAGTATATTAAGGGAGACGAAAGAAGTTTTACAATTATTGCTTTTCCAATACCTGAGTTTGGGGACGACTTTGAACAGATGTTTAAGGAAACTGTAAAGATTAACACTCTTGATTCTGAAATATACGGAAAGGTTCAGCAGAACATAATTGATGCACTGGACCAGGCAGAATATGTAAAGGTTCTTGGAAAAGACGACAACAAAACTAACATGAAAGTTCAGATGCATGACCTTAAGAATCCTTTAAAGGAAACTAATTTTGAAAACTGTCTTGCAGATGTAAACATTCCTTTGGGAGAAGTTTTTACTTCACCTAAGTTAAAGGGAACAGAGGGAATCCTTCACGTAAGTCAGGTATATTTAAATGACTTAAAGTATAATGATTTGCAGATTACATTTGAAGATGGAAAAATAAAAGATTACACTTGTAAGAATTTTGACACTGAGGAAGAGAATAAGAAATTTATTAGGCAGAATGTAATGTTTAATCATGAAACACTTCCTATTGGAGAGTTTGCCATAGGTACTAACACAACAGCTTATATGGTTGCAAAGAAGTACCATGTGGTTTACAAACTTCCTATTCTTATTGTTGAAAAAATGGGACCACATTTTGCAGTGGGTGATACCTGCTATAGCTTTGAGGAGGATATTAAAACATATAATCCTGACGGCAAGGAAATAGTGGCAAGAGAGAATGAAGTGTCAGCTCTTAGAAAGACAGACATAAAGAAAGCATATTTTGGTTGTCATACCGACATTACAATGCCTTATGATGAACTTGGTGAAATAACGGCAGTAAGAAAAGATGGCAGCGAAATTACTATAATAAAAGACGGACGTTTCGTATTGGAAGGAACAGAACTTCTAAATGAACCGTTGGAAGAAATCTAATGTTGACTACAGTTATTTTTATGGGTACAATGTAGAATATGTTAAATTTATAACGCTTTAAGATGAATTTATGTGAAAAGGAGAACAAAATGGCAAAAGTAGCAATTGTAATGGGCAGCGATTCAGATATGCCTGTAATGAGCAAAGCAGCAGATTTTCTTGAACAGATGGGAATCGATTATGAGATGACCATAATTTCAGCACACAGAGAGCCTGATATTTTCTTTGAATGGGCTAAAGGAGCTGAAGAAAGAGGAGTTAAAGTTATTATTGCAGGAGCAGGAAAGGCAGCACACCTTCCGGGTATGTGTGCAGCATTATTCCCAATGCCTGTTATTGGAATACCAATGAAGACTTCAGATTTAGGTGGAGTAGATTCACTTTACTCAATTGTTCAGATGCCTTCAGGAATCCCGGTTGCAACTGTAGCTATTAATGGCGGTCAGAATGCAGGTATCCTTGCAGCAAAGATTCTTGCTACATCAGATGCTGAATTACTTGCAAAACTTAAAGATTTTAGCAAGGAAATGAAAGATTCAGTAGTTGAAAAAGATGCAAGACTTAAAGAAGTAGGTTACAAGAACTACTAAGAATTAAAAAGTGTAAAAGATGTTTAAGCATCATATAAAATAATATAAAAGCAATAGAAAAGTACATATAGAATTAAGGAGATTATACTATGGATTACAAGAAGGCAGGCGTTGATATTGAAGCAGGTTACAGATCAGTAGAGCTTATGAAGAAACATGTTAAGGAAACAATGAGACCGGAAGTTTTAGGTGGTCTTGGCGGTTTCGCAGGTGCTTTTAGGTTAGATTCAATTAAGAAGATGGAAGAACCTGTATTATTATCAGGAACAGACGGATGTGGTACAAAAGTACAGTTAGCATATATTATGGATAAGCATGACACAATCGGTATTGACTGTGTTGCCATGTGTGTAAATGACATTGCATGTTCAGGTGGAGAACCTCTTTTCTTCCTTGACTATATTGCATGTGGAAAGAACTATCCTGAAAAGATTGCAACAATCGTTAGTGGTGTAGCTGAAGGATGTAAGCAGTCAGGAGCTGCATTAGTTGGTGGTGAAACAGCAGAACATCCGGGACTTATGCCTGTTGACGAATATGATCTTGCCGGATTTGCAGTAGGCGTTGTAGACAAGAAAGACCTTATTACAGGTGAAAACATTAAGCCTGGCGATAAGTTAATCGGTATTGCATCTTCAGGTGTTCATAGCAACGGATTTTCTTTAGTAAGAAAAGTATTCGAAATGACAGAAGAATCTCTTAATACATATTATGATGAGTTAGGAAAGACTTTAGGTGAAGCGTTACTTGCACCTACAAGAATTTATGTTAAGGCGTTAAAGAAAGTAAAAGAAGCAGGAGTAACAATCAAGGGATGCAGCCACATTACAGGTGGTGGTTTCTACGAAAACATTCCAAGAATGCTTCCTGACGGAGTAAAGGCAGTAGTTAAGAAAGACAGCTACGAAGTACCTGCAATCTTCAAACTTCTTGCAAAGACAGGAGATATTGAAGAAGAAATGATGTACAATACTTACAACATGGGTATCGGTATGGTATTGGCAATTGATCCTGCAGACGTAGACAAGACAATGGAAGCTTTAAAGGCAGCAGGAGAAACATGCTACGAATTAGGACAGGTAGAAGCCGGAGAAAAGTGTGCAGAATTAGTATAGTAAATATTTAAATGAAAAGGCTAGTTTTTCAACTAGCCTATATGCTTTTCTAAAGAAAATAAATACTGCTTAGTATCAATAACTTTTTTGGTACTTAATAGGAGGAATTATGTTAAAGGTAGGAGTAATGGTTTCAGGTGGTGGAACTAATTTACAGGCTATTATAGACGGTGTACATAGTGGAGTAATTACAAATGCTAAGTTAGAAGTTGTAATTAGCAATAAGAAAGACGCATATGCTTTAACCAGAGCAAAAGACAACGGAATTAAGGCAGAAAGCGTATGTATTAAGGATTATGCTACAAGAGATGAATTTAATAAGGCATTAATCAGAACAATAGATTCATACAATCTTGACCTGATTGTACTTGCAGGTTTTCTTGTGGTTTTACCGGAAGAATTAATTAATAAATATAGAAACAGAATTATAAATATACATCCATCATTAATCCCATCTTTCTGCGGAAACGGATTTTATGGATTACACGTTCACGAAAAAGCATTGGAGCGTGGAGTTAAAATTACAGGAGCTACAGTTCATTTCGTAGATGAAGGAACAGATACAGGTCCTATTATATACCAGAAGGCTGTTGAGGTATTAGAAGGTGATACACCTGAAATTCTTCAGAAGAGAGTTATGGAGCAGGCAGAGTGGAAGATTTTACCACAGGCAATTAACGATATTGCCAATGGCAAAATAGCAATTGGAGAATAATTTTATTGAATAGAATCCATTAAGGATAGTAAGACAAGGAGATATAAAATGAAAGTACTTATTGTTGGAAGTGGCGGAAGAGAACATGCAATTGCAACAGCAGTGGCAAAAAGCCCTAAGGTTGACAAAATCTATTGTGCACCGGGAAATGCAGGAATCGGTCAGGTTGCTGAATGTGTAAACATTGGAGCAATGGAATTTGATAAATTAGTTGATTTTGCAAAGGAAAAAGAAATCGACTTAACAGTTATAGGTATGGATGATCCATTGGTAGGCGGTATTGTTGATAAGTTTGAAGAAGCAGGACTTAGGGTATTCGGACCAAGAAAGAATGCAGCCATTCTTGAAGGCTCAAAAGCTTTCTCAAAAGACTTAATGAAGAAATATAATATTCCTACAGCAGGATACGAGAACTTTGATTCACCTGAAGAAGCAATGAAGTATCTTGAAACATCTAAATATCCTATTGTATTAAAAGCAGACGGACTTGCTCTTGGAAAAGGTGTTTTGATTTGCAATACTAAGGAAGAAGCAATGGATGGCGTTAAGGAATTAATGCTTGACAAGAAGTTTGGTAATGCAGGAAATACTATTGTAATAGAAGAATTTATGACAGGTCGTGAAGTTTCAGTACTTTCATTTGTTGATGGGAAAACTATAAAGATTATGACATCAGCACAGGATCACAAAAGAGCAAAAGATGGTGATCAGGGTCTTAATACAGGAGGAATGGGAACATTTTCACCTAGTCCTTTTTATACAGAAGAAGTTGATGAATTTTGCAAGAAGTATGTTTACCAGGCAACAGTTGATGCCATGGCAGCAGAAGGAAGAGAGTTTAAGGGAGTTATTTTCTTTGGCTTAATGTTAACAGAAGACGGACCAAAGGTTCTTGAATATAATGCAAGATTCGGTGATCCTGAAGCTCAGGTAGTTCTTCCAAGAATGAAGAATGATATTATTGATGTTTTTGAAGCATGTGTTGATGGAACCTTAGATCAGATAGATTTACAGTTTGAAGACAATGCAGCAGTATGTGTTGTATTGGCAAGTGACGGATATCCTGTTTCATATGAAAAAGGCTTTGAAATCAAAGGCCTTGAAAACTTTGAAAACAAAGAAGGATATTATGTTTTCCACGCAGGCACAAAGGCTGAAGGTGATAAGATTGTTACTAACGGTGGACGTGTACTTGGGGTAACTGCAAAAGGAAAAGATTTAAAGGAAGCCAGAGCAAATGCCTATGAAGCTACAAAATTAATTCAGTTCGAAAATAAATATATGAGAAATGATATTGGCAAGGCTATTGATGAGGCATAGTTATATACTTAAAATATCAAAATAAGGAAGGTATTTAAATGAAAAATTTAAGAAAGATGGTTATGCTGATTTTAACTTTGGCAATGCTTACAACGGGCGTTCAGGTAAGTGTTTTGGCTGACCAGACAACAGATTTACAGTCTATGAAAGTTTATGCTGTAAATGCAGCAGGAAAGAAGACAAAGGCAGAACTTAATTTTAGTTCAACAACTTATACATATGACATAACAGTTATGTCAGATACAGAATCTATTGAGATTGTTGCAAGTCCTGCAACTTCAGGTTCAACATGGGCTATAGAGAAAGATGGAATTAATACTAAAATGGATTTTGGTAAAAACTACACAGCAGTAGTTGTTACATCAAGTACAGGCGCAAAAAACAAATATGAAATTAATACTACAAAGCTTACAAAGGCTGAACAGGCAACATACAAAGCCGGAAGTTCAACAGATGAAACAACTGCTAAAGACAGCAGTTCAACAAGCAGTAAGAAATCAAAGAAGGTTTCTAAGTCAGACATTACAGTTGGCAAAGGTGAATACAAGATAGTAGAAGATTTTAAGGATGATCTTATTCCTGAAGGTTTTTCAAAAACAAAAGCTGAGTATGACGGTAAGCAGTATGAAGCAATCAAAGGTGATAAGAAAGACATTACAGCTTTCTATTTAAAGAAGGGAAGCACTAAAGGATTTTACATCTATGATTATGAAACAAAGAAGTTTTCTTCATTAAGAAATATTAAGATTGCCAGCAGAATGTATACAGTAGTTAATCCTACTGAAAAGGCATCTTGCTTAAAGAAGTACACAAAGAAACAGATTACTGTAATTGATCAGGAAGTTAATGCCTGGGTTTTAAATGAAGAAGAGGGGTTATATCTTCTATATGCAATGAACTGGAATGGCGATACAAACCTTTATTGCTACGATGACAATGAAAAATGTTTTCAGAGATATATTGCAGAAGATGATGTAAATACTCAGATTGAAGCAGCAAATAAGGCATACAACAATGTAAAGAACAAATATAATACATTAGCATCAAAATACAATATGCTTCTTAAGATTGCATGCGGACTTGTAATTGTTATAATTATTCTTATTTTTGTTATTATAAATATTAAGCTTAACAGAAAAGAAAAAAGACTTGCCAAGCAGAAAAAATATGATGACAAAAACAATGGCAATGGAAAAGACAAGAAAGATGCAGAAGATTCAACAGAATCAAATGACGTGGAAGAATCAGATGAAATTGAACCTATGGAAGAACAGGTTAAAGAAATAGAAGAACCTGAAGATGTTTCAATTCCTGAAACTGTTGAAGAACCAGAAGTTTTAGATGAGGTTGTTGAAGATTTCCCTGAAGCAGATGATGTGGAAATTCCACAGGTTGAAGAAGCTACTGATTTGAATCAGGATGTTGTATTAGATTTAGATGACATAGAAGATGCGGCAGAAACAACTGAAGATGAAATAGAGAAAGAATCTGAAAAAGCTCAGTTAGAAGCGGAAGAAGATATGAAAGAAACATTAAAAGACATGCTTCCGGATGACGATGAGGATGATGAAGATTTTGAATTTATTGATTTAGATTAATTAGGAATACCCCAGACTTCGGTCTGGGGTATGTTAGCAGAAAAATATGGAGGAAAGGTAATGGAAAGAGGTAATTTTACCAGACAGGCTATTGAAGCTATGGAATATGCTAAAGAAGTGGCTATAAGTTTTGGTATGAATTATATCGGCACGGAACATTTATTGGCAGGCATTTCCAAAGTATCAGAAGGTGTGGCAGCAAATATTTTGTATAACTATAATCTTGTTTATGCAGATATAATGAAAGCCATTAGTGAGGACATGGGAATAGAAGGCAGAGTGCGTACAAGGTCCAGAAGCAGAAATCTGGAAACAACAGCAAGGGCCAAGGCAATATTGGAAAGAGCTTATGTAGAGGCATCAAAACAGGGATTGCCTCAGATTGGAACAGAGCATATTCTTCTTGCCATAGTTGCAGATCCTGATTGTGAGGCACATTGTATTCTTACAAGTTTTCGGGTAAATATTAAAAAGATTTGTGCAGATATTTTAAAACTTACAAATAGAGATCCAAGAGAGATAAGACAGTACATCCAGACAGAAAAGCGTCAAAGAGATGACAACGTTTCTACAACACCAACATTAGACCAGTTCGGAAGAGATTTGACTAAGGCAGCAAAGGCAGGTCAGCTTGACCCTGTAGTTGGAAGAGATGTTGAAATAAGAAGAATTATTCAGATTTTAAGCAGAAGAACAAAGAATAATCCTTGTCTTATAGGAGAGCCGGGTGTTGGTAAGACAGCAATAGTTGAGGCAATAGCCCAGAAGATTGTACAGGGACTTGTTCCTGAAACAATGGAAGGAAAAAGATTAATAAGTCTTGATCTTTCAGGTACTGTTGCAGGCTCAAAATATAGAGGCGAGTTTGAGGAAAGATTAAAAAGAATAATGGATGAAGTTGAAAATTCAGGAAACATTATTCTTTTTATTGATGAAATTCATACAATTATCGGTGCCGGTGGCGCAGAAGGTTCAATGGATGCCTCAAATATTTTGAAACCATCATTAACAAAAGGACGTCTTCAGGTTATAGGGGCAACAACAATTGCAGAATACAGAAAGTATTTTGAAAAAGATGCAGCCCTTGAGAGAAGATTTCAGCCGGTTACTGTTGAGGAGCCTACAGAAGCCCAGACTATTGAGATTTTGCATGGATTAAAAAGTGCTTATGAAGAATTTCACAAGGTTAATATTTCAGATGAAGCAGTGGAAGCTGCAGTAAAACTTTCAACAAGATATATTAATGACAGAAATCTTCCGGACAAGGCAATTGACTTAATAGATGAGGCATGTTCAAAAGTAAGAATTAAGGAAAAACCAAAGCCAAAGTCAGTAACAAATAAAGAACTTGATGTAGCTGAATTAAATCTTGAACTTGAAATGTGCGTAAGACACGGAGATTTCAAAGGAGCAGCAGTGCGCAAAAAGGATTTAGACAAAGCACAGACAGCTCTTGATAAGGCTATTGCAAAGTGGCAGGGAACAGAGAAAGAATACAGACCTGTTATTGATGAAAATACAATAGAAGAAATAGTATCAATGTGGACAGGAATCCCGGCAACAAAAATGGGAAAGAACGAACAGCAGAGATTATTAAAGTTAGAATCAATATTGCATAAGCGTGTTGTAGGCCAGACAGAAGCTGTAACTGCCGTGGCAAAGGCTGTACGAAGAGGAAGAGTGGGACTAAAAAGTGCCAATAGACCAATTGGTTCATTTCTGTTTTTGGGACCTACAGGTGTAGGAAAAACAGAACTTTCAAAAACATTGGCAGAAGCAGTTTTCGGTTCAGAAGATGCAATGATTCGTGTTGATATGTCAGAATATATGGAAAAACACAGTGTATCAAAACTTATTGGTTCACCTCCGGGATATGTTGGATATGAAGAAGGCGGACAGCTTAGTGATAAGGTTAGAAGAAATCCATATTCAGTAGTTCTTTTTGATGAAATCGAAAAAGCTCATCCTGATGTATTTAACATATTGTTACAAGTTCTTGATGACGGCCAGATTACAGATTCAAAGGGTAGAAAAGTTAGCTTTAAAAATACAATTATTATTATGACATCAAATGCAGGAGCAAACAGAATAATAGACCCTAAACATTTAGGCTTTAGCAGAAACATAACAGAGAAGCAGGATTATGAAAAGATGAAAGCAAGTGTTATGGAAGAAGTTAAGTTAATGTTTAAACCTGAGTTTATTAATCGAATTGATGAAATTATAGTATTCCATGCTTTAACTGAAAAAGAAGTAAAGAGTATAGTTAACATTATGCTTAGAAATCTTGCAAAACAGGTTAAGGAACAGATGAATATTGAGCTTAAATATACTGAAACACTGAAGAGTGCCCTTGCAAAGGAAAGCTACGATAAGAAGTATGGTGCAAGACCTTTAAGAAGGATGATTCAGAACAAAATAGAAGACAATCTGGCAGAGGAAATACTTGCAGAAAAAGTTAAGCAGGGAGATAAAGTTACAGTGTCATATAAGAACAAATCCGTAACTTTTTCTGTGGCAGAATAGTTTAAAATGTATTATACTAGAACTACCAAAAAAAATAGATAAAGTCACATTAGATGATTTAATAACAGGAGGACAAAATGGCAGTAATTAAGGAATTAATCAGAAAAGAAAATAATGGTTCAATCAGCTTCGGTAATTATGAATTACCACAGAAAACAAAGTTAGCAGACTTTGAAGTTAATGGAGATTTATATAAAGTAAAAACATTTAAGGAAATTACAAAACTTGAAAAGAACGGAACTTTTGTTTATGAATCAATTCCGGGAACAGCAGTAAGCGTTTTTAAGGAAACAGCAGATGAAGTAAGCTTTTTCGTAGACGGAAAAGGTCAGACACAGATTACATTAGAATTAGAATCTAACAAGGAATACAGAGTTTTTGTTGGAGACAGAGATCTTGGAGTATCTAAGACAGACGTTGGCGGAAAGATTACATTGGATGTAGATTTAGAAAACGGAAATCTTACTACTGTAAAAGTTGTAACAGCATAATAATTAAGATTTTAAATTAAGATATAAAATAAAGCTACAAAACAAAATAGGAGAGCCATGGCAAAATCAAAAAAGACGGTTTTCTTTTGCAAAGAGTGCGGTTACGAGTCAAGTAAATGGTTAGGACAGTGTCCGGGATGTAAAGAGGTAGGAACTTTTGTAGAAGAACCGATGGGGGCAAAGACCAACAATAACATTAGAAGGGGATTAATTAATAATAAACCGGTAACAATAAATCAGGTTACGGCAGATGATGAGGAGAGAATCACAACAGGTTTTGGAGAACTGGACAGAGTATTAGGAGGGGGAGTAGTTCCCGGCGGGCTAATACTTGTAGGCGGTGATCCGGGAATAGGAAAGTCCACATTACTTCTTCAGGTATGTAGAAATATGTCAAATAATGGCAAGAAGATTTTATATATTTCAGGAGAAGAATCCCTTAAGCAGATTAAGCTTAGAGCAAACAGAATGGGACAGTTTTCCGATAATTTAAGTCTTTTGTCAGAGACAAGTCTTGATATAATAGAGTCAGTTATTTTAGAAACAAAACCTGATGCAGTAGTAATAGACTCAATACAGACTATGCTAAGAGAGGATATAGGCTCAGCTCCAGGCAGTGTAAGTCAGGTTAGGGAGTCAACTAACTTTCTTATGCAGTTAGCTAAAGGTAATACCATTCCAATATTTATTGTAGGTCACGTAACCAAAGAAGGGGTTGTTGCAGGACCTAGGGTTTTGGAACATATGGTTGACACGGTTTTATATTTTGAAGGTGACAGACATGCAGCATATAGAATAATCCGAGGAGTTAAGAACCGTTTTGGTTCAACTAATGAAATTGGAGTATTTGAAATGAGTTCAGAAGGACTTAGGGAAGTATTAAATCCGTCAGAATTTATGTTAGATGGAAGACCTGAGGATGCTTCAGGTTCAGTTGTGGCATGTTTAATGGAAGGAACAAGACCGATTCTTGTAGAAATACAGGCATTAATATCCCACACCAACTTTGGAATGCCAAGACGAACGGCGGTAGGAACAGACTATAACAGAGTTAATCTTTTAATGGCAGTTATCGAAAAAAGAATTGGAGTTCAGATGTGCGATTATGATGCATATGTTAATATAGCAGGTGGAATGAAAATCAATGAACCGGCATTAGACCTTGCATTAGTAATGGCATTAATCAGTAGCTTTAAGAACAGAGTAATAGACCCAAAGACAATAGTTTTCGGTGAAGTAGGGCTTGCAGGAGAAGTAAGAGCGGTATCACAGGCAGACAAAAGAGTACAGGAAGCTAAGAAACTTGGTTTTACAACGTGTATAATGCCTGCTGTATCCAAGAAAAATCTTACAGAAATCACTGGAATCAATATAATTGGGGTAAATAATATAAAAGAAGCTGAAGAACTTATTTAAAAAAGTTGACAACTGATATTCGTTAGATTAGAATAACAAGGTAAGAAAAAGTCCAAAAGGACAATAAAATAATAAAAGCGTTGATAGAGACAGTAGTTGCCTTGCATAAATAATGCATAGTGAACGTTATAGAGAGTTCGGATAAGGTGGAAGCCGAATACAAGTAGCAGGTATATGAACATCACTCTGGAGTTGCAGCCCAAAGAACGTATAAAGTTTAGTAGGCGCTGACGGTATCCACCGTTAAAGGGAACACATATTAAGGGAGAAATCCTGCGTATGCTGTAAAAGGTGGTTAACGAAAATACAGGCTTTCGTCCTTTACAGGGCGGGAGCCTTTTTATTTAGTGCTCCATAGTGGACGCACAATAAAATAAATACACAGATATCATTGGATGTTTGCGAAAACAATGCAGATAGGATATGCGACAGATTTTTCTGCAAGCAAACAATAGGCAAATTTTCGTAATTTTGCGAGCATAGTGTACAGCGATAAAACGACTGTCTGAGCAAAGCGAGTTTAGTTTTTCGCTGTACCATAGGCGGCGGAGCAAAATAAGAAAATTAACGTGTTTGCGGTAGAAAAATCTGTCGCATACCGGGAATACATTATTTTCGCAAACATCTGATGACAAAAAAGAAAGGAGATTGAAATGTACAAGAAGGTATCAACCAATTTGAACTTTGTTGACAGAGAAAAAGAAACAGAAAAATTCTGGGATGACAATCACATCTTTGAAAAAAGTATGGAAAATAGAAAAGAAGGACCAACATATACTTTTTATGATGGACCTCCAACAGCTAACGGAAAACCACATATCGGACACGTATTAACACGTGTAATTAAAGATATGATCCCTAGATACAGAACAATGAAGGGATATATGGTTCCAAGAAAGGCAGGATGGGACACACATGGACTTCCTGTAGAACTTGAAGTAGAAAAATTATTAGGTTTAAATGGAAAAGAACAGATTGAAGAATATGGTATGGAACCTTTCATTAAGAAATGTAAGGAATCTGTATGGAAATACAAGGGAATGTGGGAAGACTTCTCAGGAACAGTTGGTTTCTGGGCAGATATGGAAAACCCATATGTAACTTATGATGATAATTTTATTGAATCTGAATGGTGGGCTTTAAAGACTATCTGGAATAAGAAATTATTATACAAAGGTTTTAAGATTGTACCTTATTGCCCAAGATGTGGAACACCTCTTTCATCACAGGAAGTTGCACAGGGATATAAGGCAGTTAAGGAACGTTCAGCTATCGTAAGATTTAAAGTTGTTGGTGAAGATGCATATTTCCTTGCATGGACAACAACACCTTGGACTCTTCCATCTAACGTAGCTCTTTGTGTTAACCCTAATGACACATACTGCAAGGTTAAAGCAGCTGACGGATATACTTATTATATGGCAGAAGCTTTACTTGACACAGTATTAGGAAAGCTTGCAACAGAAGACAAAAAAGCTTATGAAGTATTAGAAACAATGAAGGGTGCTGACCTTGAATATAAAGAATATGAACCATTATATGAATGTGCAAAGGCTATTGCTGATAAGCAGAGAAAGAAAGGTTTCTTTGTAACATGTGACACATACGTTACTATGAGTGATGGTACAGGTATTGTTCATATTGCTCCTGCTTTCGGTGAAGATGATGCTAATGTAGGACGTAACTATGACCTTCCTTTTGTACAGCTTGTAAATGACAAGGGTGAACTTACAGAAGACACACCTTATGCAGGTTTATTTGTAAAGGATGCTGATCCTAAGGTATTAGTAGACCTTGACAAGAGAGGACAGTTATTTGATGCACCTAAGTTTGAACATGATTATCCACATTGCTGGAGATGTGATACACCATTAATTTATTATGCAAGAGAATCATGGTTTATTAAGATGACAGAAGTTAAGGATAAACTTGTTGCAAATAATAATACAGTAAACTGGATTCCAAAATCAATCGGTGAAGGACGTTTTGGAAACTGGCTTGAAAATGTACAGGATTGGGGCATTTCAAGAAACCGTTATTGGGGTACACCACTTAATATCTGGGAATGTTGCGATTGCGGATGTCAGGAATCAATTGGCAGCCGTGCAGAATTAGCAGAAAGAAGTGGAAATCCTGATAATGCTAAGGTTGAATTACACAGACCTTACATTGATGAAGTAACATTTAAGTGTAAAGAGTGTGGTGGCACAATGAAGAGAGTACCTGAAGTTATTGACTGCTGGTTCGACTCAGGAGCAATGCCATTTGCACAGCATCATTATCCATTTGAAAATAAAGATTTATTTGAAAAACAGTTCCCTGCAGATTTTATCTCAGAAGCTGTTGACCAGACAAGAGGATGGTTCTATTCATTAATGGCTGAATCAACATTATTGTTTGATAAGGCTCCATACAAGAACGTAATCGTACTTGGTCACGTTCAGGACGAAAACGGACAGAAGATGAGTAAGTCAAAGGGTAACGCAGTAGATCCTTTTGAAGCATTAGGACAGTACGGTGCCGATGCCATCAGATGGTATTTCTACACTAACTCAGCTCCATGGCTTCCAAACCGTTTCCATGGTAAAGCAGTCCAGGAAGGACAGCGTAAGTTTATGGGAACACTTTGGAACACATATGCGTTCTATGTCTTATATGCTGAAATTGATCAGTTTGACCCAACAAAATACACACTTGATTATGATAAATTAAGTGTTATGGATAAATGGTTATTATCAAAACTTAACTCTATGGTTAAGGCAGTAGATGAAAACCTTGGTAACTACAGAATCCCTGAAGCTGCAAGAGCATTAGATGATTTTGTAGATGATATGAGTAACTGGTATGTAAGACGTTCAAGAGAACGTTTCTGGGCAAAAGACATGCCACAGGATAAGATTAATGCTTACATGACATTATATAAAGCACTTGTTACAGTATCAAAGGCTGCTGCACCAATGATTCCATTTATGACAGAAGATATTTATCAGAATATCGTAAGAAGCGTAGATGAAACAGCACCTGAAAGTATTCATTTATGTGACTTCCCAGAAGTTAATGAATCTTACATTGACAAAGAATTGGAAGAAAACATGGAAAGAGTACTTGATATTGTAGTACTTGGTCGTGCATGTAGAAATGCATCTGCAATTAAGAATAGACAGCCAATTGGAAAGATGTTCGTTAAGGCAGAATTTGAATTATCTGATTTCTACAAAGAAATTATTGAAGAAGAATTAAATGTTAAGGAAGTTGAGTTTACAGATGATGTAAGAGCATTTACTTCATATTCATTTAAGCCACAGCTTAGAACAGTTGGACCTAAATATGGTAAATTCTTAGGCAAGATTAAAGAAGCATTATCATCATTAGACGGAAATGCGGCTATGGATAAGATTAATGCCGGAGAACCTTTAACATTCGATTTTGACGGCAACGAAGTAGTTCTTGAAAAAGAAGATTTACTTATTGATATGGCTCAGGTTGAGGGATATGTATCAGAAAGCGATAATAATATTACTGTAGTACTTGATACAAAACTTTCAGATGAACTTATTGAAGAAGGATTTGTTAGAGAAATAATCAGTAAGATTCAGACAATGAGAAAAGAAGCTGATTTCCAGGTAATGGACAAAATTGTGGTAAATGTAGATAAAAACGATACAATAAGAGCTATAATTGAGAACAATCTTGACGAAATTAAGTCTGAAGTGTTGGCAGATAATGTCATATTTGGTAAAATAAACGGGTATGAAAAAGAGTGGAATATTAACGGCGAAAAGGTAACTTTTGGCGTAGAAAAAGCTCTTTAGAATTTGACTTGAAATATTTGGCTATAAAATTTATTAAAAAGAGAGAAACAATGCCTGTCATTGTTTCTCTCTAATCGCATAAAAAAGGAGATTTAATATGGCTAAGAACGAAGCTATGGAAAAGCATGAAGAATTCAAGGCAGAATTCAAGAAGCGTGTGAAAGAACAGGCTAAAATGCTTTACAGAAAAAGCCTTGATGAAATAAGTGACAGACATAAGTTTGTATGTGTTGCTTATGCAGTAAAGGATATTGTAATCGATCAGTGGATAGCAACTCAGAAAGCATATGATGAGAAGGATGCTAAGATTGTATACTATTTATCAATGGAATTTCTTATGGGCCGTGCTCTTGGAAATATGATTATCAATCTTTCAAGCAGAGATGAAATCAAGGAAGCTATTGAAGAATTAGGACTTGATCTTAATGTAATCGAAGATCAGGAACCTGATGCAGCTTTAGGTAATGGTGGTCTTGGTAGATTGGCAGCATGTTTCTTAGATAGTTTGTCAACACTTAACTATCCTGCTTATGGATGTGGTATCAGATACAAATACGGTATGTTCCAGCAGAAGATTGAAAACGGATATCAGAAAGAAATACCTGAAGACTGGTTAAGACATGCTAATCCATTAGAAATCAAGCGTGAAGAATATGCTTGTGAAGTTAAGTTTGGCGGATATGTAAGAGTAGAAAACAGAGACGGACGTAATTACTTTATTCAGGAAGGCTACCAGTCAGTTAATGCTATTCCATACGATATGCCAATCGTTGGTTACGGAAACAACGTAGTTAATACATTAAGAATTTGGGACGCTGAACCTGTAGTACACTTTAATCTTGATGAATTTGACAAGGGTTCATATATGGCTGCAGTTGAACAGGAGAACCTTGCAAAGACTATTACAGAAGTTCTTTATCCTAATGACAATCATTATGCAGGTAAGGAATTAAGATTAAAACAGCAGTATTTCTTTGTTTCAGCAAGTTTACAGACAGCAATTAAGAAATACTTAAAGAATCATGATGATATTAGAAAATTACCTGAAAAGGTAGTATTCCAGATGAACGATACTCATCCGACACTTACAGTTGCAGAACTTATGAGATTATTAATGGATGAATATAACTTAGAATGGGATGAAGCTTGGGATATTACAACACATTCATGCGCATACACTAACCATACAATCATGAGCGAAGCTCTTGAAAAATGGCCAATTGAATTATTCTCAAGATTACTTCCAAGATGTTACCAGATTATTGAAGAAATCAACAGAAGATTTTGCATTGAAATCGAAAACAAATACCCTGGAAATCATGATAAAGTTGCTAAGATGGCAATTATCTATGATGGTCAGGTTAAGATGGCTCATCTTGCAATTTGTGCAGGTTTCTCAGTTAACGGTGTAGCAAAACTTCATACAGAAATTTTAAAACATCAGGAATTAAAAGATTTCTATGAAATGATGCCGGAGAAGTTTAACAATAAGACTAACGGTATTACACAGAGAAGATTCCTTCTCCATGCTAATCCACTTCTTTCAGAATGGGTTACAGGAAAGGTTGGAGATGACTGGATTACAGACCTTCCAAAGATTAAGGGAATAGAAGTATACGCAGATGACAAGAAAGCTCAGGCTGAATTTATGAATATTAAATATCAGAACAAAGTACGTCTTGCAAAATACATTAAAGAACATAATGGTATTGATGTAGACCCACGTTCTATTTTTGATGTTCAGGTTAAGAGACTTCATGAATATAAGCGTCAGTTATTAAATATTTTACATGTAATGTATTTATACAACCAGATTAAGGAACATCCTGAAATGGAATTCTATCCAAGAACATTTATCTTTGGTGCAAAAGCAGCAGCAGGTTACAAGATTGCTAAGCTTACAATCAAGTTAATTAACAGTGTTGCTGATGTAATTAACAATGATGAATCAATTAATGGAAAGATTAAAGTTGTATTTATTGAAAACTACCGTGTTTCAAATGCTGAAATCATTTTTGCGGCAGCAGATGTTTCAGAACAGATTTCAACAGCATCAAAAGAAGCTTCAGGCACAGGTAATATGAAGTTTATGTTAAATGGTGCTTTAACACTTGGAACAATGGATGGTGCTAACGTAGAAATAGTTGATGAAGTTGGAGAAGAAAATGCATTTATCTTTGGTTTATCTTCAGATGAAGTTATTAACTATGAAAACAATGGCGGATATAATCCAATGGATATTTTCAACTCAGATATGGACATTAGAAAAGTTCTTATGCAGTTGATTAACGGATTCTATTCTCCAGATGATCCTGAAAGATTCAGACCAATTTACAACTCATTACTTAACACTCAGGAAACAGATGTTGCTGACAGATACTTTATTCTTAAAGATTTCAAGTCATATGCAGCAGCTCAGAAGAGAGTTGAAGAAGCTTACAGAAACCAAGAAGGCTGGGCTAAGTCAGCTATGTTAAATGTAGCTAATGTTGGTAAGTTTACATCTGACAGAACAATCGAAGAATACGTACAGGATATTTGGCATCTTGAAAAAGTAAAAGTTAAAATGGACGTATAGATTACAGAAAATTGTGAAAGTGTCACAATAGATATAATCAAATATAATTAAAATGAAACCCCAAAAAGTTAGAATGTAATGTCTGGTTTTTTGGGGTTTTTGTATGCACTACAATCATATAAATGATTTTTGAAAAATAAGTTAGTATAAGGGATTTTTAGGAATAACCAAATGACAGATAGAAAAAAGTTTATTATGCTAATATTATTTTCGATTTTTTTCCCGTTAGTTATAGGTAGTGTATGTGTTCTTGTAAACGGAAACAAAACATCTAAGGCTAAGCCCTCAGGGAAAACAATATTAGTGGATAATAAAAACTACAGCTTTGAAATGGATATGGAGAACTTCATATCTTACGTTCTTATGGCGCAGATGGACGAAAATGAGCCGGAGGAGCTTTTGAAAGCTAAGTCTGTTATTATTAGAACTTATATTTTGTACAAAATGAAGGACAAAGCTCAAATAGCAGCTTCAGATTTGGGAATGGAATATAGAAATTATGGGGGGTTAAAAAACAGCAGATTTCAGGATTTTTGCAGGGAAAACATTAAAAGCCCCAAAGGAATGGCTGCATATTTTACAGGTATAGGTTCTTATAAAATATACAATGAGAAAAATAAAAAAATTAAAAGAATAGTAGACAAAACAAAAGGCAAAATAATAAAGAAACAGGGGGAGACTATTTTGCCATTGTTTCATAATATAAGTAATGGGAAAACCAGGTTAGGGGAGGAAATTCTTGGAAAGGAATATAGTTATCTAAAAAGTGTTATATGCCAGAATGACATAAAGGAGAAGGAATATCTTTGCACAAGGTATTTAACGGTTAATGAGTTTAAGGAAAAACTGTCAGCTAATGGCATTGTTGTATTTAAAGAAGGGAAGGAAATTCTAAAAAATATAAAAGATAAGAAGGAAATTATTAATCTGATAACTGTTGAAAAAGACAAAGAAGGCTATGCTTTAAAAATAAGAATTGGGGATACTGTTGTTCTGGCAGATGATTTTTCAAAAGCCCTCGGTCTTAATTCTACAGATATGAGCATAGAAGAATATGAAAAGGGAATAAGAATTACAACTAAAGGCAACGGTCACGGTTTTGGAATGAGTATAAGCTATGCCAGATACCTTGCAGGTCATGGCAAGCCATGGCAGGAGATTCTTAGCACTTTCTATGATGGGAAAATTGTGGAATATTAAAATTAATTTTTTTGTATAAATCTTCAATTAATGGTACATACTGTTATTGAGGTGATGAGAATGGATAAGAAATTTATAGCAGCAGTTGCAGTTTGCTTTGTTGCATTAGTAGGCGTAGCCACGGGAACTTATTTTCTTGGGCAAAAAAGCGACGAAAACATTGTAAAATTAGGAAAAGCAAACATAACTGAAACAACGGCGGCAGATAAAAATATTGAAGCAGCGGGAAATGTTGTGGAAAAAGAAACACAAAAAGAAACAGCAATGGAATCTGAAACACCGAAAGACAGAGAAGTTGAACCGGGAGGTTATTTAACAGAAGAAACAACTAAGGAAAAAGCCGTAAATAACGTAGTGGAAGAAAACACTCAGTCTAATGTAAGCAAAAAAGATTACTTGTATGGACTTTCATCAGAGGCAGCAGCCCAGATTAAAACATTAAAGTTTAACAAGAACAGCAAACTTATCTGGCCTGTTGAGGGTAGCATTATTATGCCATATGATGTGAAAAATACAGTATATTACGCAACATTAGATGAATACAAAACCAATCCCGGAATTGTAATCCAAAGTAGCAAAGGCACTGCAATAAAGGCAGCGGCAGATGGTGTTATTACAAAAATAACACAAGATGACGAACTTGGCGTTGTTATCAGTCAGGCAGTGGGAAATGATTATATCGTAAACTACGGTCAGACCATAAATCCTGAAGTAAAAGAAGGAAGCTTCGTTGAAGCAGGTCAGACTATCGCCTATGTTAACCAGCCAACTAAATATTACTCCAAGGAAGGGGATAATATTTACTTCTCAGTAGAAAGAAATGGAAAAACAAAAGATCCTTTAAATTATATTGATTACGAGGACTAATCACAAAACCGGAATAAGTGCATACAATAAGGTATACAAAAGAAAATATTAAAAGCTGCTCACTTTTGTGACAGCAGGCAACAGGGTTAAAAAAGGAAAATCATAAACAATTATTCTAATGATTTTCTAAAATCCGTACCTGTTGTTTATAATAGATTGTGCTATCATGTACCTGAAAAATACGTGGTAGCACTTTTTTTGATATTTTCAATCATATGTTATAATTCCACGCAGAAATCTCAACGTGTTTGCTGTAAAAATTTCTGCGTGGAATTTAAAACAGTGCCATTGAAAATATACAAACTATATTATAAGATAAAGGTTAGAATGAAGGCTAAATATAGTATTTAGTTATGTACGGAGGAAGAAACTATGGGTAAGTATATTATGGCATTAGATCAGGGAACTACCAGTTCCAGAACTATTTTATTTGATAAAAAGGGAAATATTGTTTGTCAGGCAAATAAGGAGTTTGAGCAGATTTTTCCAAAGCCGGGCTGGGTTGAACATAATCCTGAGGAGATTTGGATGACACAGCTTCTTACAATGGAAGATGTTATGAGACAGGCAGGAATTACAGGCAAGGATATTGAAGCCATTGGCATTACTAATCAGCGAGAAACAACGGTTATATGGGACAAGAATACGGGAAAACCTATTTATAATGCAATTGTTTGGCAGTGTAGAAGAACTTCTGATATTGTAGACGGACTTGTTAAGGACGGTCTTAGGGATTTTATTAGAAATAAGACTGGATTGGTTCCTGATGCTTATTTTTCAGGAACTAAGATTAAGTGGATTCTTGATAATGTGCCGGGAGCAAGAAATAAGGCAGAAAATGGTCAATTGCTTTTTGGAACAATTGACTCATGGCTTATGTGGAAGTTAAGCGGTGGAAGCATACACGCAACGGATTACACTAATGCGGGAAGAACTATGATTTATAACATATTTGATTTGGAGTGGGATCAGGAATTACTGGATATACTAGATATTCCCAAGTCTATGTTGCCTAAGGTAAATCCTTCAAGTGGAATTTTTGGATATACTATGCCGGAACTGTTAGGAGAACGAATACCTATAAGTGGTGTTGCAGGAGACCAGCAGGCGGCATTATTTGGTCAGTGTTGTTTTGAAAAAGGTGATGTAAAGAATACATATGGAACAGGTTGTTTTCTTTTAATGAATATAGGAAATAAGCCGGTTATATCAGACAATGGTTTGATTACTACTATTGCAGCAGGCACAGGCAAGGTTGAATATGCATTGGAAGGCAGTGTTTTTGTGGCAGGAGCGGCAATACAGTGGCTTAGAGATCAGATGAAGTTAGTTAACAGTGCACCGGAAAGTGAAGAGATTGCAGAAAAGGTTAGTGATACTAATGGAGTATATGTTGTGCCGGCTTTTACAGGAATGGGAGCACCTTATTGGAAGCAGAATGCCAGAGGCATGGTAGTTGGCATAACAAGAGGAACTGCAAGAGAGCATTTTGTAAGAGCTACCCTTGAATCACTTGCTTATCAGACATATGATGTTTTGAAGGTAATGGAGCAGGATGCGGCAATGGAAATTAAGTCTATCAGAGTTGACGGTGGGGCAAGTGCCAATAATCTTTTAATGCAGTTTCAGGCAGATATTACTGAAAAACAGGTTGTGCGACCATCAGTAATTGAAACTACAGGGCTTGGGGCAGCATATTTGGCAGGACTTGCAACAGGATATTGGAAGGATAAGAAAGACATAATAAAGAATTCAACAGTAGAAAGAAAGTTTGAAAACAAAATGGAACCACAGAAGGTACATCAATACATAAAGGGATGGCATAAGGCAGTAAAGTGTGCCCTTGTCTATGCAGAGGAGGAATAAATATCCCCATCAATCTGGTATGGTATTTGTTACACAAATTGGATATATAAATAATACCACTTATTGATATACTAAACAGTAACGGGTTACAACATTAGTATACTAAAGGGTATGGATTTAATGTTAAGAGTACTCATATTTATGTATACTTAATATAAGTGTGCAGGTAGGCAATCAATTCTCTTCGAGAATTGATTACAATAAATACCAGGAGGATAAAAATTATGGATTCAGCAAAACAGGGCGTTGGAAAGATTGTTATTACAGCGTTATTTGCAGCACTTGCATGTGTGGCAACAATGATTATTAAGGTACCTACAGTAGGAACAAACGGATATGTAAATATAGGTGACACTATTGTATTACTTTCAGCATGGATGATTGGTGGTGTTTATGGTGCACTTGCAGCAGGTATCGGCTCAGCACTTTCAGATTTTATTAGCGGTTATGGAAGCTATGTACCGGGAACATTTGTGATTAAGTTTTTAATGGCTTTAGTAGCATATTTAGTTTTTGTAGCAATTAAGAAAGCAAACACTAAGGACAGTAAGGGAATGAATGTAGTAGCTTATATTGTAAGTGGTGTAGTTGCAGAAGTTATTATGGTTTTAGGATATTTCTTATATGAAAGTACTTTATTAGGATATGGACTTGGAGCAGTGCCTTCAATTGGAAGCAACAGCATCCAGGGTGTTACATGCTTAGTATTAGGATTTATTGCTATTTTTGCATTAGAAGAAGCAAAGGTTACAAAATTAGTTAAAAAATTTGTATAAAAATATAAAATAATATGTAAAAGGAAAGAGTTGTGTGATAAAATTGTAGGCGGTAAAAAGAGCAGGCTACAAATATCATACAGCTCTCTTTTGCATTATGTTGTTTGAAAGGAGCGATTCAAATGTACGAAGAATTAAAAGAACAGGCAAAAAAAACAACAGAAGAAATTTGCGATAAAGCAGGATTAAAGGAAGGCAATATTCTTGTAGTTGGTTGTTCTTCAAGTGAAATATGTGGAGATAAGATTGGAAGCAATTCTAACCTTGAAGTGGCTAAGGCAGTTTTCTCAGGAATATATGAAGTCCTTGAAAGCAGAAAGATATATCTTGCAGCTCAGTGTTGTGAACATCTTAACAGAGCAATAATAGTTGAACGTGCAGCAGTTCCGTTTTCAGAAATAGTTAACGTTGTACCACAGCCTAAGGCAGGTGGTTCATTTGGAACAACAGCATATAAGACATTTAAAGATCCTGTTGCTGTGGAAGAAATTAAGGCAGATGGTGGAATTGACATTGGCGGAACTCTTATTGGAATGCACATTAAGAAAGTTGCAGTTCCGGTAAGACTTGAAAATAACAAAATCGGCGAGGCAAACGTACTTGCAGCAAGAACAAGACCTAAGTTTATAGGAGGTTGCAGAGCTGTATATGATGAAAGCATTGAATAGAAAAATAAAATTATAAAAGGTAATAAAAACAGTTTTAAAAACAATAAAACCCCTGATTACAAGGCATGTGATCGGGGGCTGTTTTTTTTTGCTAAAATATAGATTGAAACGTTATTTTTGATGAAAATGATAAAAGTGTTTTTATTTCAAAAAAAATATTGTGCAAAATAACTAAATGTGTTAGGATAAAAACGTATTTATTAACCGCAAAAATTATTTTTAAAAGCGGAAGGAAATGAAAACGTTTTTAGGAGGAAATTTATGAACAAAATGAAGCGAATTTTGACAATTGTTTTAACATTGGCATTAATAGTAACAATGATGCCTATGAATTTAACAAATGTTAATGCAAAGTCTACAACAAGACTAAGCTCGAAGAAGATAGTTTTGCAGGTAGGAAAAACAAAGAAGCTAAAGGTGAAGAATAAACCTGCCGGAGTAAAGGTAGTTTGGAAGTCTTCAAAGAAAAAAGTAGCAACAGTTTCTAAAAAAGGAAAGGTTAAGGCAAAGAAACCGGGAAAGACTACAATAACTGCAAAGGTTGGAAAGAAGAAATATAAATGCAAAGTTATTGTTAAAAGAAAAAATAGTATTAAAGTTACAAAACCTTCCGATAACAATAATAGTGTTATAAATCAGGTAACTACAAAGAGTGAACCTTCACAGATAGTAACTACTAAAGCTGAAGTGAAGACAACTAAAACAGAAACGACTAAGAAAAATGACAGTACTACAGTTAAGCCTACAGTAGCACCTACAACAGTAGCACCAACAGCTAAGCCTACAGTAGCACCTACATTAAAACCAACAGTGAAACCTACAACAGTAGCACCAACAGCTAAGCCTACAGTAGCACCAACATTAAAACCAACAGCGAAACCTACAACAGTAGCACCTACAACAGCTAACGGTAATGTTGATGAAAGCATAAAAGCCCCTGAAGGACTTGTACATGCACCGGGAGAAGGATTGCCATATCATTTCGCATGGGCAGCAGTTGATGGAGCTGACGGATATAACGTTTACATAGATGGAGTGTATGTAACAAAAGTTACAGAAAATGTTGCAGATTTAGATGCTTCAATGTTTACAAAGGGAGCTGGGGAATATACAGTTGGAGTTGCAACAGTAAAGGAAAATAAAACATCAGCAATAACATCAATTAAATATACATATGCAGGAAGCGGACAGCCAGCAACAACAAAGGCACCGGAACCTTCAACAGCAAAGCCTACAGATGTAACAGTGGCACCAACAGCACCGGGACAGGATGTAGATGAAAGTATAAAGGCACCTGAAGGACTTGTATGGGCAGGAAATGCTGATTTACCTTATTATTTTGCATGGGCACCGGTTGTAGATGTAGATTCATATAATGTCTATGTTGATGGAGTATATGCAACAAATGTTAATGGAAACTCAGTTAATCTTGAAAAATCGGTATTTACAAAGGGCTCCGGGGAATACACAGTAGGAGTTGCCGCAGTTAAGGGTAACAAGGTTTCAAATATAACATCAATTAAATATACATATACAGGTGATGGAGCAATCACAACAACAAAAGCTCCTGAGGCACAGCCAACGGCAGCACCTACAACAGTAGCACCAACAGCTAAGCCTACAGTAGCACCAACAACAGCTAAGCCTACAACAATACCAAAGGAAACAACAAATATTTCTTTTACAACAGACAGTTCTATTGAAAAGCCATTTGGTTTGGATGTAAGTCAGGCAAGTGTAGGATATGTTAATGTTGTTTGGGGACGTGGAACAATTGACTGTTACAATGTTTATGTAGATGGAGAAAGAAGACGTACAGGAATTTCAGCACAGGCTTTAAAACTTCCTGTTTATACAGAAGGAACACATACAATAGCAATTACAACAGTTGTAGGAAAAAGAGAATCAGAAAGACTTGAAGCACAGATTCAGATTACAGGAACAGGTGAAAAGGAAACAGAACCTGAAACATGTCCTGAAGAACTTAAGCCACAGCTTAAGGAAAATGTTCCTTTAAGAGATGACAGAATTGCAATTGAACTTAACAATAAGACTAATGGAAAATACAGTGACAGTGAAATTTACTGGTGCATTGTAGGAAATAATGCAAATAATCAGCTTTGCTATATGGATAAAGATGGAAATATGATTCCTGCATCAGAGAGTCTTAACACAGTTGAAGTAAACGGAACAAAATATGCAAATATTTATCATACACTTGCAGAATCAGATCATGTATATGCTCCAACTATCAGATCAGGAAGGATGTACTTAAGCTATGGAAAGCCGGTATATGTTAAGTTTGTTGGTTCTACAGGTTATGCCGGACCGGATCTTAACAATCCTGGAGACGTAAATGCTAACACATTATTTGAGTTTGCAGAGTTTACTATTGAAGGAAAGCATTATTGGGGAAATACAACACGTGTTGATTATTTCTGTTTCCCAATGGTTACACGTTTAATAGGTGGTTCGTTATATGGCGGATATGATAATGTAGTAGGTGATGTTGGAACAAGAGATGAAATCTTCAATGCATTTAAGAATGAAGTTCCAAATGAATATAAGTCACTTGTAAGAGATGATAGAATTATTGCACCATGTAAGAGTACATTTAATGTTGGAAAGATAAACGGAAATTATTTTGATAATTATATTAATGAATTCTGGAACAAATATGCCAATGAAGATTTAAGATTCAGCTCAGAATCAGGAAGATTTGTTGGTAGAGTAGTTGGAAATCAGATGCGATTTACAAGAGAAGGTGACAGCACAGTTTATTATGTTGATAAGCCAAATACACAGGAAGTGTTAGAAGGCAAGGGCGCATTTGACAGAGGAAACGGTGTTGAAAAAGCTATTGAAGCACAGCTTTGTGCAGCATTTAACAGAGGTGTTGCAACAGAACCTGAAAACTGGTATACACCAAGTAAGTATTATAAGAACAGTGTGTCAAACTTCTATGCAGGATTCTTCCATGAACATTCAGTTTTAGGAAAAGCTTATGGATTCTGTTATGACGATGTAAATGATCAGAGCACATTACTTCAGTATGATAAGGCAGATGCTCTTGTAATTGATCTTAAATGGTAAATAAATTACTATAAAAAATACCCTTTTTAATTGGGAGCACATCAGTTTTGGTGTGCTCTCTTTTGTTTTAATCCCCAAAAAAATAACAGAACTTCAATTCTAATTAATGTTTTGCAACAAACTAATTAGCATTAAGCCCTGTTAATTCTTTGAAATGTAAATAATTTCATCTTACTAACTATTAATTAATATCCAACAGCTTATCTACTGCATCCTGTATTTCAGGGTGCTTTCTATATTGTTCTATTAAGTGATGTTCATGTTTTGTAAGATTAATTGGCTCTTCGTCAGTATATCCGAAAGTGCCAAGAATGTTATCAATATTATAAATATCACAAAGTAGAAGTAGTGTGTCAGCGTCAGGCTGAGTGGCACTGCTTTCCCATCCGTAAACGGTTTTTTCAGCTACCTTAAGTGACTTTTCTTCCAGTAATTCAGTAACGTCCCTCACACTTAAATTATTCATTTTTCGGTAAGCTTTTAATACTTCTGCAATCTTTTTATTCTTCATTTTAAATACCTCTTTTTAAATAATATAGTAAGAAAAAATCAACGTCAACCAAATCACCTTGAAAAAAGAAAAAATCCTTTCAAATTCTTTAGATTCGGGAAAAATCCACATTGCATTTCTTGTATTCAGAGAATATAATAGACATTATAATATTATTTTCTTGTAATACGGGAATGGCGGTGACAAATGAAAAATAATAACAGCGTTTCAAAAGCATTAATTAAATACATAAAAGAAAAAGAAATATCTACATCACAGATTTCTAAGGATACCGGAATTTGGGAGAAAAAGTTAACTGACGAGAATGTAACTTTTACGGCATCAGAATTTTTGGAATTATGTTCTTATTTGCATTTAAAACCGGAAGATTTGAGATAGGTGATAAAGTGCTAAATTACATATGCAGAAATGACAATATTAAAACTAAAAGCAGTACCTGTCCTGTGTGTGGACAGAGAACTGAACTGACGAAATCAGACATATACTGGTGCGAAACCTGCAAGGTGCCATTGTATCAGAAGGAATGTCAGTGTTGTGGAAGTAGTGGCAGAAGAATAACAACGGATATGAGACCGGTTTTTCCTGAGGAAAGGTTGTTATTAGAAATAATGACAGATAAGGAGCCGGGATATTACGAAAAGATGTCTGTTTGGAACTGCTCAGGTAACAGATATATCGCTGATGGTCATAAGGTTGATTTTGCAGTTAAGGATTTAAAGGATAAGAATTCGGAAGAAATAAGAATTAAATATGAGAGTGAAGTTTCAAATATTGATTATAGATATTTTAATGAATTTAAAGACAGATTCATTAAGGCTAACAGAAGCCGATATGAATTTATTGTAAAAGAGGCAGTGGGCTATATTAAGAATTCAACAAAGGACTACACTGCAAGAGATATGTTCGTTTCTTTTTCAGGGGGGAAAGACTCTACAGTCACATCTGATCTGGTTATGAGAGCTTTAAGTGAACCGAAGATTCTTCATATTTTCGGTGACACAACTTTAGAATTCCCCGAGACTATGAAATACATAGAACGATTTAAAAAAGAACATCCACAGACTCCTGTTGTTTCATCAAGAAACAAAGATAAAGATTTTGAGGAACTTTGTGCTTTGGTTGGCCCACCAAGCAGAGTTATGAGATGGTGCTGTACTATTTTTAAAACAGGTGCAATCCAGAGAAAGATTAAAACTATGTTTAGAAATAAGAACAAAATTATAACTTTCTATGGAATAAGAAGAAACGAATCAGCAAGCAGAAACAAGTATGAGCGTGAAACAGAAGGCTCTAAAATTACAAAGCAGATAACTATTTCACCGATTATTGATTGGATGGATTTTGATGTGTGGCTTTACATGCTTACAACAGAAATTGATTTTAATTATGCATACAGATTAGGGTATGCAAGAGTTGGCTGCTGGTGTTGTCCTAATAACAGTGGTTGGTCAGAGTTTTTGTCTAAGATTCACATGCCCGAACAGTCCAAAAGATTCAGACAGCTTTTGGTTGACTTTGCAACAAAGATTGGAAAACCTGATCCGGAAGTGTATGTGGACGAAGGCAAGTGGAAAGCAAGACAGGGGGGAAATGGCGTAGATTATGCAAAGAAGTCGGCAGTATCATTTGAACCTTGTGTGCTGGAAGAGAATGCTTTTAATTATGAACTTCAAAGACCAATTTCAGACCAATTGTATGAGTTGTTTAAGCCTTTTGGATATTTAAATTTTGATATGGGCAATAAGCGATTGGGTGAAGTTTATGTAACAAGAAGGAACGGCAATCCTGTTTTGAAATTGCAGGGCAGAATTGGCTCTACAACTTTAAAAGTTACAATAATTGACAGCAACATAGATGGGGCAAAGAATCTTAAAACAGCAGAGGATAAGATTAAATGTCAGATTACAAAATATCAGATGTGTATGGCGTGCAGGGCGTGCGAAAGTATTTGCAAGCACAATGCCATAGTTATAAAAGAGGACAAAGAAGGTAATCTTGATTATAGAATACTGGACAATAAATGTGTAAGATGTGCAGAATGCGTTAATCATTACACGGCAGGATGTTATATGAGAAAGGTTTTGGCAATAAAAAGAAACTAGTTAATTATTTATGAAACTTGAGCAGGCAGATAGGAGAAGAAAATGGCGATTAAACTTAAAGGACATGAAACATTTGCACTTCGTGAGGGGTGGCTTAATAAAGGACTTGCAAAGGTAGATGCCAATCCAAAAGTTTTCTCTGAAAACTATGGGGCGGATGCTCTTGGAGTGGGAAGCAATATGGCTAAGGCTATTCGCTATTGGCTTAAAGCCGGAAAGTTTATGGAAGAACCACCTAAAGAGGGGGCAAAGCTTACAGATATAGGTCAGATTATTTTTAAGGAAGATAAGTATTTAGAAGATATATTTTCATTATGGATATTCCATATTAATCTGGCAGGAAATGAGAAACTTGCAACAAGCTGGTATGCTTTTTTTAACTTAATTAACATTGACGAATTTTCAAAGGAAGATTTAATGAACATTTTATTAGAAAAGCTTACTCCTTTGGCAGAGGAAAAAGCCATACCTGAACGTTCGTTGCGAGATGATATTTCCGTACTTTTAAATATGTACGTAAAAGAGAAGCAACAGAATTATGATCCGGAGGAAAATAAGATTTCACCATTTGCACAATTGGGTTTATTAAAAAAAGACAGAAATAATTATATAAAAACACAGCCTGACAAGGATAAGTTATGTGATGATGCAGTGCTATACAGCCTGATTAAGTTTTTTGAAAAAAAAGAAGTTGACTCAATAGGAATAGATGAATTGCTTAACAGTCCAATGTCACCGGGAAGAATTTTGAACCTAAAGAGAATGGCTTTAAACGAATATTTGGACCATTTAGAAGGTCAGGGATATTTGACTGTTAACAGAACAGCAGGACTTGATATGGTTTATCTTAAAAAGAAAATCGGGCTTAAGGAAGTTGTTTCGAATTATTATAAAAAACACTAGAAGAAGTTTTTAAAAGGCTAACGAATTATTACAGGAACAATAAAGAAAAGCGATTTGTAAGACTAATAAAACAGTAAACACTGATAGAAAGGATGCGTATATCTGGCAATCAGGTATATCAGAGAATAAATGAATAAGTTTAAAGACTTTATAGAAATAGACAAGAAATTTCAAAATTCAATAAATTTGCAGTTGGACATAGATAATTTATCTAAACTAAATAGCTATATACCAACCCATTCTTCTATTTTAGTGTTGGATGGGTTTCTTAATAATGTTTTGTCAGACAGAGACAAGGCAAATATTTTAATTGGACCTTATGGAAAGGGAAAATCACACCTTTTACTGGTTTTGCTGGCTTTACTTAATGACGGAAAAGGTAACAGAACTAAAAAAACAATTAACAAAATAGAAAAAGTTTCAAAGGAAACTGCTGAAAAAATAAAGACTATACAAAGTAGTGTAAAGCCTTTTCTTCCGGTTATTATTTCAGGAACAGAGAAGGATTTAAACAAAGAATTTATTATAGCTTTAATGGAGTCATTAAGAAAAAATAATCTTATGAATGTGGCACCTGAAAGCGATTATGGCAAGGCTTTGGAAGTTATAGCTAAATGGCAGAAAGACTTTAAACAGGTTTATGAAAGCTTTAAGCAGATTGTTAGAGAATATGGCAGAACTGTGGAAGAGTTTATGGGTGAACTTAAGGAAATGAAGGAAGAGGCTCTCAATATTTTTAAAGAGATACATCCTAAACTTACTGCCGGCAGTGAATTTATGCCAATGTCAGTTAATAACGCCATGACTTTGTACGGGGAGATTAACAGAGCACTTGAAAGTTATGGATATGGCGGAATTTATATAATTTTCGATGAGTTCAGTAAATATATTGAAGGTCATGAAAAGGATACTTTTGCTTATGACATGAAGATTTTGCAGGATATATGTGAGCTTGCCAATAACTCTAAAAAACAGCAGATTCACATTACTTTCGTGGCGCACAAAAGCATTAAAGAGTACGGCAATGCATTGTCTTCAGATATAGTTAATGCTTTCAAAGGTGTTGAGGGTAGATTAAAGGAAGTTAGATTTGTAGTTTCAGCTCAGAATAATTATGAGCTTATTCAGCATGTAATAAAGAAGAAAGTAAGCGACTGCAAACCATGGTTTCAGGAGCAGAATAATAAAGAAATAATCGAGGAATCTTACAAGATTCCTTGTTTTTCAGGCCTATTTACAGAGAAAGAATATAAGAAAATCGTAATGGAGGGGTGTTTTCCAATGCTACCTCTTACAGCCTATGCACTTTTAAATATTAGTGAAAAGGTTGCACAGAATGAGAGAAGTATTTTTACTTTTCTTGCTAATGACGAAAAAGGAAGTTTAATTAATATAGTAGAAAACGGTAGCGAAGAATTACTGTCTGTTGATGTAGTTTATGACTATTTTCAAAATATGTTTAGGGACAGCATTTCTCTTACTAACATACACAATGAATGGCTTAAGGCAGACTATGCCTTAACTAAGGCTGAATCATTAAATGAAGAAAAAATAATTAAGGCAATGGCTATTCTTCATATGATTAATAGAAATGAGGAAGTTCCGGTTAGAAAGACGGAAATCAGATTGGCAACAGGTTTAAATATGGCTGATTTTGTAAGTAGCCTTGAAAAACTTGAAAGCAAAAATATTGTAACCTACAGAAGCAAGCTTGGAGTTTATGTATTTAAAAATAACGTAGGCGTAAACCTTGATAATCAGATGAACAACATGATTGAAAAGCAGCCTTTAAGCCTTAACTGGCAGGAAGAAATTGCCACAGTGTCAGAACTTGATTATGTACTTCCAAAGAAATACAACCAGGAATATACAATGACAAGATATTTCAAGTACGTATATATGACACCGGAGCAGTTTCTAAATACATCTAAGTCAGAATATTTATTTGAAACATATAAGGCAGACGGTCTGATTATATGTCTTGTTATGCTTAAAGATGGTGATGTTAATCAGATTAAGGAACATTTAAAGGAACTAAATGATAACAGACTTGTTGTAATATATCCTGACAAAATATTTGGCTTTTCAGAGCAGCAGAACATTAGAAAATTAAAAGCTGTGGAAAAATTGCTTAAGGATAAAGATTTTTTAGAAGAAAATAAAGTTCTGCAACAGGAACTTGAAATATATAAGGAAGATTTGATTTTTGAAATAAATGTAGAACTTGAAAAGTCATATTTGCCGGAAAATAACAGATGTAAATATTTTAATACATTAAATGGTGTGACGGAGTTGTGTTTTGAAAACCAGATTAGTTTTAATAGATTTTTAAGTGAAATATGCTTAAGCTACTACGAACATGCACCAAAGATTAACAACGAATTAATTAATAGAAAAAGTGTATCAGCACAGATTAAAAAGGCACGAAATTTAATTATAGATGCCATTTTAAACGAAGAAGAACTTAATAGATTTGAAAAGGGTACAAGCTCGGAGGCAACTATTTTTAGAGCTACTCTTATGCATACGGGAATTTTAAAAGGGGACAGTTCTGAAGAGGAAGGCTGTAGAAGAATTATTGAAGAAATCGATGTTTTTGTAGGTCAATGTGCAGGCAAGAAGGTTTCTTTTCAGGTCCTTTATAACAAATTATTGGGTAAGGATTTTGGCACAAGAAAAGGAGTAATTCCTATTTTTATTGCAAAGGAAATAATTAATCTGCAGGATACGCCGATTATTTATCTTCAGAATAAGGAAGTGGAGATTTCAAGCAGTATTTTAAACAATATTAACGAAAAACCACAGGAGTATTATCTTTTTATTGAAAAGGAAAGTATTGAGAAAGAAAAATATCTAAAGGTTTTAGAAGAACTTTTCCTTAGCGAAGAGTTAAGAAAAAAACAGAAGTCAAAAATGCAGCGCTTAAACAACATTGTGGAAAGTATGCAGAGATGGTACAGATCATTGGACCAGTATACTTTAACATTTACAAAACAGCTTTTTGAAGAAAATGAGCAGGGCTATTTGGAAGAAGATGCTTTCGAAAGAATGTGCTCTTTTAGAAAAGTATTTAAGGGCATAGAACTTAATCCAAGAGAAGTTCTTTTTGAAAAAATACCAAAGGCAATATGCTATGACAATAGCGGTGATGCAGTTTTTGAAAATGTTACTTTACAGATAGAAGAAATTAAAAAATATATGGACAACAATCTTGTAAATGCAAAGAAGAAAACAGCAGTTCAGGTTAAGAGCATCTTTGGAGCAAGGGCTGATGAAAGTTTAAGTGCATGTTTAAAGAACTGGTATTCAAAACAAAGTGAAAAGTCAAAGTCACATATTTACGCTGAGAATATTACAGGCTTTATGACGTACATTGAAAAGCTGACTACTAACGATGAGGATGAAATTGTTTCAAGATTGTGCAAAATTATTACAGGAATTTATATCAATGATTGGAAAAACGACTCTTATGAAAGATTTGTCGAAGAGTTAACTTATGTTAAAAACACTATTCAGTCTATTAAGGAAAGTGAACAGTCAACAGAGGGAGAAAATAAGATTTCAATTAAAACAGGGGAAAGTACAATCGAAAGATTCTTTGAACCTGACAGTGACGACAGCACAAGTTATTTCCTTCAGAATGCAATAGAGGATGCACTGGAAGAATTTGGTGATACATTGGAACTTAATCAGAAAGTTTCGGTGTTGGTAAAGGCACTGGAAGAACTGTTGAGTAAATAATTGAATTGATTGAAAAGTAATGGAACAGTAAGATTTGCGAAAGATATTAATAGAAGAGACTTGCCATATGCAAATGGAAGTTACTGATTATAAATGGATTTATTTGAGGGATAAGTTATGGATAAGGAGAATAATAGTAAAACTATATATTTAGATAATGCAGCAACAACTTTTCCAAAGCCGGAGTCTGTTTATACGGAGATGGATTATGTAAACAGAAATCTTGCAGTTAATACGGGAAGAGGCTCTTATAGTCTGGCAAGAAAAGCAACGGAAATAATAGACCGGACAAGAGAGAAAGCTTTGAAACTTGTAAAAGGAAAAGATGTTGCAGACATTGTGCTTACGCCATCAGCCACAATTGCAATGAATGTAATAATTGGTGGTTTGGATTGGAGTGGTGCAGATATTTGCTATGTTTCTCCTTTTGAACATAATGCAGTAATGCGACCATTACATTTGATTAGTGAAAAATATGGTTTTGATTTAATAGAACTCCCATTAAAGAGCGAAACATTAGAAATAGAGTTTGAAAAAATGGAATATATGTTTTCCATGAATCCTCCTACGAAAGTTTTTGCAACTCATATAAGCAACGTAACCGGGTATATTTTGCCGGTTAAAGAGATAACTGAAATGGCAAAAAAATATAACAGTCAGGTTATTATTGATGCCTCTCAGTCATTGGGATTATTAGACATTAACATGAACAACCTAATGGCAGATTTTATAGCTTTTGCAGGACATAAGAATCTATATGGACCATTTGGCACCAGTGGATTTTTCGTAAGAAAAGGAACAAAGATTAATCCATTTATTGCCGGAGGAACGGGAAGTGATTCACTTAACCTAAATATGCCAAAAACAATACCTGCAATGCTGGAACCGGCAAGTCCTAACATAGTTGCCGTGGCAGGAATGGAGGCAGCATTAGATGAAACAATTGGGCGAATAAGTGACTTTGAGGCAAAAGAAAAAGAATTAACAGAATACCTTGTAAAAGGACTTGAAAAAATAGAAAACGCAACTACATATTTTCCATTGGAAGATTCACATATAGGAATTGTAGCCTTTAACATTGAAGGCTACAAGGCAGAGGATGTGGGAACAATATTAGACCAGGATTACCACATTGCAGTTAGAACAGGATATCATTGCGCACCACTTATACATAAATATTTGATGGATATAGAAAAGGGAGGCGTGGTAAGAGCCAGTGTTGGAAGGTACACAACAAGGAATGATATAGAAAAGCTGCTGAAGGCAGTGGAAGAACTAAGTGAGGAAATGTAGATGAGTTTTGTTGATTTAAATGTACAGTTTAGTTATAGAAGTGATGTAGATGACATAGCAACAGATTTTTTAGTGCCTGTTTTAAGTGAGAGTATAAGCTATAAAAGGTCTGTTGGATATTTTTCCACGTCATCGCTTATAAGTTTGTCCGTTGGACTGTGTAAAATGGCACAGAATGGAGGAAAGGTTGAAATAATATGTTCCCCTCAATTGTCAAAGGAAGATATAGAAGCTGTTAATTTAGGTTACAAAACAAGAGAAAAAGCAATTACCGAAGCTTTAGCATTAAGCATAGCAGAACCAAAAGATTATTACGAATCAGAAAGACTTAACCTTATTGTAACAATGATTGCAATGGGAATACTGGATATAAAAATTGCATTTATGGAAACAGATACAGGTATAAATATTTACCATGAAAAGATTGCTTTATTTGAAGATAAGTACGGAAATAAAATTGGATTTAACGGTTCGCTAAATGAGTCAGAAAACGGCCTGAAAAATAATTTTGAGTCAATAGATACATACTGTAGCTGGAAGAATGAAAGTGAAGAAAAAAGAGTAGAGAGAATAGAAGAAAATTTTGGAAAACTATGGAACGATAAAACAAAAAAACTAAGAATAGTACCATTTCCTAAAATAGTGTTAGATAAGTTAATGACCTTTAAAAAAGGACAGGTTAATTTTGAACTAGATAATGAGCAATATAGCAACAATGGAATATTAAAAAAAGACAGTATTTTTCACGTTCCTGAAAATGTAACTTTAAGAGAATATCAAAAAGATGCAGTATCAGGTTGGATTAATCAAAATTATCAAGGCATTTTTTCAATGTCAACAGGTTCAGGAAAGTCGTATACGGCATTGGCATGTATGGTTGATTTGGCAAAAAAACTGGAAGAAAAGTTGGCAGTATTTATAGTTTGTCCTTACATTCATTTAGTAGGACAGTGGGAGGAAGATGAGGTAAATTGGGCATGTACGCCAATAATAGCTCATTCAAAGTCGCCGGATAAAAACTGGGAACAGACATTAATAAAAGCTTATAAAAGATTTAGAAACAGTGAAAAACCATTTGTATGCATAACAACAAATGACACTTTTGCCAGCGAAAAAATTCAAAATATAATAACAAGATTTAATGAAGAACAGAATGTTCTTTTAATAGTTGATGAAGCACATAATTTTGGCTCAAAGAGACTATCAGAATTATTGCCTGAAAAAATCAAATACAGAATTGCTTTATCGGCAACAATCAAGCGCCATATGGATAAGCAGGGAACGGATAAGCTGTTTAATTATTTTGGCAATGAATGTATTGTATACGATTTGGAAAGAGCCATAAAAGATGGGGCTTTATGCAAATACAAATATTATCCTATACCTGTTGTACTTGAAATGGACGAACTGGAAGAATATTCAGAATTAACAGAAAAAATAAAGAAATTCGTAATAGAAGAAAACGGAAAAATAAAAATATCGGAAGATGGAAAACTATTAGTTTTTAAAAGGTCAAGACTATTAGCTAAAGCCAGACAAAAGATTCCTACATTGTTGAAACTAATGGAAAAATATAAAGATGATAACAGCATTCTGGTATACAGTGGTGCATCAACAATGGAGAAAAGTGAAACCGGTGAACTTACAAAAATGATAGATGAAGTAACAGACAGTATTAAAAAGTCACTGGACATGCGTGTACATAAATTTACGGCAGAAGAAACTTTAGATGAACGTCAAGAGATAAAACACTATTTTGAAAAGGGATTATATCAGGTAATAACAGCAATTAAATGTTTAGACGAAGGTGTTAATATTCCGGGAATAAAGACAGCTTTTATAATGAGCAGTTCAAGAAATCCTAAGGAATTTATACAAAGAAGAGGCAGACTTCTTAGAAGAAGTAAAAACAAAAAATATGCAGAAATATATGATTTTATAACATTGCCGAGAGATTTATCAGATGTTGTATATGGCGATTATGAAAGCGACAGAACGATTATATTAGGTGAATTATTTAGAATGAATGAATTTGCTAAGCTTGCAGAAAACAGAAATAAAACTGAGGTATTGATTACGGAAATAATGAACGCATATGGCGTGTTCTTTGATATTGATGAAGAAAATAAGAAAATGGAGGAGTACTATGATGGATGAGAACAAGGAAATTAACAAGGAACTATTTGACAGGATGTTTAAAACTATTAGAACATGGGAAATCAAGAATGTAAGAAACAATGAAGAAACGGACAAAAAAATGGTAGAAAGAATATTAAACTACATCATAAGAGAGGTAAAATAGGAGGGATAGTCTAATGAAATTTAAAAAAATTATAATGACTAATTTTATGAGATACAAAGGCAAAAATGAGCTGGTATTTTCTTGTGACAATAATAAGAACGTGACAATTATATTAGGGGACAATACTTTTGGAAAAACAACCATAGCTCAGGCTTTCAGGTGGGGACTTTACGGTAAAGTTAAAAAGACTAACTATATAAAAAATATTGATGATATAGTTTTGTTGAATAATGAAGTAATATCATTAATGGATAAGGGAGAGATTCAGAAGGTTCAGGTAGAAATAGTAGTGGAAGATGGACCAAATACATATACCTTTATAAGAAGTCAGGAATTTAGAAAGGTACGTGATGATAATGAAGATTTAACAGTTGCCCCTTTTAATAAAATACCGGAACTTTCTATGACAAAAAACGGTGGCGATATTATAAGCAATATGGGAAATAAGAATAAAAACTATAAGGTAGGTTGCGTACAAAATACCATTAATACAATGTTTCCTGAAAAATTGTCAGACTATCTCTTTTTCGATGGAGAAAGATGGAGCGAAAATGATAATAGAGCAGTAGATATTGAAAAGTCAATAAATACAATAATTGGTTTATCTTCATTAACTAAAATGACAGAGCATTTAAAACTAGGTAATAGAGATATGTCAGCTAATGTAAGCGTAATTTCTAAGTTAAACAGAAAAATAAAAGTTTCATCAAGTGAAGAAGAAAAAGTTAGAGTTAAAATTGAACAAATTCAAAGAGATATTGAGACAAATGTAAGAAAAATTGCAGATACTAAAGAAGAAATAGATATGATGACAAGTGCAAAAGATGATTTGTATGAAATATTAAATAACAATAGAAGTATGGAAGAAGACCAAAAAAATCTTAAATATCAGACAAGTAGGAATAATAGAGAACAAAGTTATGCAAAAGAAACTTATACAGATATTGTTAAAAAATTTAGTCATTCAGATAAATTATTCGTAAGCGAATTGTTGCCAAGTGTAGAGAAAATAATTAGTCAGGTGGACTTAGAAGGAAAAGATATACCGGGAGTAACTTCAGATACAATTGACTGGCTACTTGAAAATAAGATCTGTCTGTGTGGAGAAGAACTGGTAGAGGGAGAAAAGCATTATGAAGCTTTAAAAAAGCTTAGAGAAGAAGTATACCCTAACAAAATAGGTGGACCGGCTAAATTATTAAAAGAAAAATTAAATATATGGGCTAATGATTCTAAAAATTTATTAGAGGACATAAAAGAGAAAGGTAATTCTTATGAAGTGTGTTTGGATGAGATAGAAGAGAGTGAAAATGAAATACATAGATTAGAGAGCAGAATAGACAAAAAATTGAATCTTGAAGATACAAGGAAAAAGTATAAGTATTATGAAGGGGCAATAAGAAATGCTGAATATTTAATAAAGAAACTTGAAGACAGTAATAGTGAATTGGAGAAAAAATTAACTAGCAATAAAGAGCAGCTAAAGAACATAGCAAGACAAAACAAGGAAAATGAAAGCGTACTTAGAGCAATAGCTTATGCAGAAGCTATTTATGACAGAGCGAAGATGAATGTCGAAATTCGTCAAAGAAATATGTTTAACGAGTTAAATGAAATCATAAAAGAAAATTTTGAAAAGATGTTTAACAGCACTGAAAAATATGCAGCATTGGGAAAAGATTTTAAGATGCATGTATATTACAAGAATCAGGGAATTGGTGGACAATCGACAGGTAAAGAAGAGAAATATTTGTCAGAAGGTGAAGTAACTGCAATCAACTTTGTTTTCATTGTTAGTATTTTAGAATTTGCAAAAAGACAGAAAGAAAAAGAAGATGATGAAAACTCAGTATTAAGTCTGCCTTTAGTTCTTGATGCACCATTTTCAAAATTAGGTACTCAGAATATTGGATTAATCTCAAAGCAACTTCCGGAATTTGCAGAACAGGTAATTATATTTATGTTAGATAAAGACTGGGAGGCTTCAGGTTTAGAACAAAATACATTACCTGAATATTGCTACAGAGTAGAAAGAGAATATTCAGATATTAGTTCAACTATAGCAAATAATGGAGGTGCATTATAATGGCAAAAAACGAAAATAAAATTTATGACTATTTTAAATGTGAAGATTTTGTTTTTAATGGCAAATATGCAAGATATGCAGATGCTATGTGGACAAAAAATTTTATTGATAAAGATGATAAATTCGACAGACTTGTTGATTTATATGCAGTTTCAGCAATTATAGGGCTAAGAACAGAACGTAGAAGAGAAGACGATATAGATAAAACAGATAAGAGAACAGTTCAGTTAGCTCAAATAGCTCACGAGTATGATAGATTTAAAACTATTATGCAGGTTATCTTATTAGTAGATGACAGTAGAGGAATGTCACCGGAAGAGAAAGTCAGAATAGCATTTGACCAAAATCCTAAAACAGAATTAAGATATCAAGAGGATATGAAATTGTTTAATGACTATGCAAGAGGAGGTCTGGAATACCTATATAACAAGTTAGTGACTAGAAGTACAAGTCCTGATGACGAATTTGTTGATGCGAAAATAGCTAATATAGTTGCACTTTTTGAAAATGATATGAAAGATGAATTTGAGGAAGTGGAGTAGAAATTAATAAAATGCTGAAAAATTTGCAGATTTAAATAGGAAAAAAGTACAAGTCCTCAATCCTCATACGACTACTTTTATTTTTTATTTGCTTGATTTGTGGCTATAATTACGAGCAACCTCCAGCTCGAATCCGCTTTGCTACTTCTCGCTGGAGATTGTCACAACATTACTTATAAGCCGAGCCATTCATAGCCCTGCGGGCTATCTTATGGAGGGCTGTCGCCCAATAAGTATAAAATAAAAAGTAGTTGCCTGAGTATGTAAACATCCTCATTCAACTACTTTTATTTTTTTAATCCTCAATGTATTCTGCAATATCTTCAAGTTTACAATTTAGTATTTTACAGAGCTGATTTAGTGTATAAGTATTAACGTTTCCGTTCTTGCGTAATCTGTCCAATTGTCCTGTGCTAATTTTATATTCTTTTATCAATTTGTATTGAGAAATCTCGCGTTTTTTCAATGTTTCCCAAAGACGTTCAAATGTAATCATATAAATACACACCACCTATCAATTGACTTTATAAAACAATGGTAGAAGATTGCCCAATAATTGACAATTGCCCATATACGGGCTATAATTAAGGAAAACAAATTTTTGGGAGGAGTAATATTTATGCAAGGATGGAAATTAGTATATGATAGGGTGTGTAATAATGAGAAAAACTGGTTAAAGTATCAAGAATTAAATATGAAATTGGAGGATGAAAAAACAGAAGAAGAAAAGTTGATATGTAAATATGTGTCACATATAAGACTTAATAGAATGGAACTTGAAACTAATGTTGAGGAATCAAGAAAACAATTGCTTATAAGTGATTGCAATATTATAACTAGAAAATTGGAAGAATTACTTGATAAGATAGGTTGGGAAAAATAAATAGATTAGGAGAATAATGTTATGAAACAAACAAAGAGAATTTTAGCTATTATGCTTACATTGGCTTTATCAATATCAATGATTCTGACAATAAATGTAAGCGCGGCAAAGAAAGTAAAATTGAATAAGACAAAAGCAACTATTTATGTAGGAAAAACAGTTACTCTGAAATTAAAGAATAACAAGAATAAAATAAAGTGGAGTTCCTTAAATAAAAAAGTTGCAACAGTAACTAGTAAGGGAAAAGTGAAAGGGAAGAAAGCAGGTAAAGCAACTATCACCGCAAAAGTTGGAAAGAAAAAGTATAAGTGTAAAGTTACTGTAAAGAAAAAGGTTGTAAAACAAACTACACCGCAAACAATACCACAACCAATAGAAAAAACTACAACGAAACCAAGTGAACAATCAACAACAAGCAAACAAGAAGAAACTACAAATAACCAAGAACAACCAACAACTAACATAACAGAAGAACCAACGACAAATAGTGATGATTATGGAGATAGCGGAGAAGATTGGATGGTAAAAAGCACATCTAATAAATGTTGGATTCAAGAATATGTTGGAACGGAAACAGACATTGTTATTCCGGAAAAGATATGTGGAAAAACAGTTGTTGGAATAGATAATGGTGCATTTGCGTACTGCGATAGTCTTATAAGTGTGATAATACCAAATAGTGTGACAAGTATAGGGGATTCAGCGTTTTCACATTGTACAAATTTAAAAAGAGTTGAAATACCAAATAGCGTGACTAAAATAGAGGGGGATGCATTTTCCTCTTGTAGGAGTTTAAAAGAACTTATTATCCCAAATAGTGTAGTGTATATGGGAATGCATACTTTTAGTTTCAATGATATGGAAACAGTTAAGTTACCATATGTTCAAAATTATGAATTTTTTGTTCAAAGTTGCACAATAAATCAAGTTATATACTATGAGGGAACATCAAAGATTAATTTGGGAGACTTTTCTTTTTGTAGTATTGAAAGTGTAATTATACCAGAAAGTGTTATTGAAATAGAAATGGAGATTTCTGATTATTACAAGTCTAAAATCAATAATATAGTAGGGAAACAAGGTTCTTACGCAGAATTATGGGCAAAGCAGAATGGTTATACATTTATAGCACAATAAAGCAAAAGCAGCAGGTCAATCCTGCTGCTTTAATAATTTATAAAAAGTGGTTTTCTTTAGCCCAGTAAGTTCCATAGCTTTAACGGCGGTTATTTCACCGCTCTGCCATAGGTCAATAACTTCATTCCAATTACTAGGCTTTTGTGCTTTAGGTCTGCCATAATCAGCCCATTCTCCTCTTGCTTTCTTTGCGACAATACCCTCTTGCTGCCGCTTTTCTTTCTTTTCAATTTCAGCTTGTGCCATTGTAGCATAAAGTTCAATAAGCATATTGTTGATTGTTTCCATTATCATTTTTGCCATTGAGTTATCAAGAGAAGATAAATCTTGTGTGGTAGTTGGGATTTCTAAAATCATAACTCTAATGTCTTTATCTTTGAAATATTGAAGTTCATTTAAAGTATCTTGTTTGTTTCTTCCTAGTTGGTCAAGTTCAGTTACAATAAGTATATCTCCTGTCCTCAAAATATCCTCTTTAAGACCTTGGTATCTTGGTCGGTTAAAGTTCTTCCCCGTCTGTTGGTCTGTGTAGATTTTTTCTAAAACCATGTTATTGTTTTTGCAGAAAGTTTCTATTTCTGTAATACCTCTATCTAAATGTTGGTCTGTTGTACTCGTTCGGTGATAACCGTATATCATTCTCCTGCTCCTTTTCGCTTTTGTCAGATTCTTGTTTTTCTTTTTCGGCTTGTTCCATGTACTGAATATAACCGATAGTATCTAGGTCAAAATTTTCAAACATCTTATCAACTCCTTTAACAAAAGTATAACAAAAGCGTTCGCAAAAGCCAAGAAAAATATACGAACGTTTATAAAATGAAAATAAAACATTTACGAACGTAAAAATAGATATATTTTATGAGTTCGTAAATGTATGCTTTTATAAACATTAAAAAGGGAAAAATAAATTTGAAAAAAATCTTTAAATGAAAAAGTAACTGCACGAACATATTGACACCAAATTTTTTAAACCTTAAATGGGGTGAAAATTGAGCTTTAAATGGTGTATAATAATAAAAAAGTTATTGTTTTGCTATATTTTCGTGCATAGTTAATAAGCGACATAACATTAGTTTTGAAAAAATAACTGCAACCCCGCTTCTTTAAAAGATATGGGAGTCTTTGTTTGATCAATTAAA